>FWWM01009256.1_pt1 | contig 18323 bp, 17 predicted proteins | sample 2228351 | NCBI WGS metagenome assembly FWWM01 (sample SAMEA103939774, study PRJEB20133) | metagenome
GTTCGGCGCGCGATCGGTGCTGCCCCAGCAACCGCTCTCCGGAGCGCTCCCGCCGCATCCTGCGCACTGCGGCAGCGTTGATGTGGCTGCCCGATACGTGACCATCTATCTAAAGTCGGTATGATAACCAGTGCAGCGTGACGTTCATTCCCAAAGCACGGAGAGGCGAAACATCTCTCGACCCTACGGATGTTTCGCCCCTCCGGATTCGCGGCAGCCTCCACCTGCATCGCAGGCAGTGGTATCATACCGCATGCCGTTGACCATACAATGTCGCGTCCTGAGCGGGCGCAGGCAATCGTCATCGCAAGGACAACAACTCATCTATGTTTCGCTATCTGCGTCTTTTCAGCTTATTCGCTCATAACAGCCTGCAAATCGCGCTGGAATACCGGGTCAATTTTCTGACTTCGTTGATGCAAAGCAGCCTCTGGTTGTTGTGGGGCGTGATCGGCGTGCTGGTCTTCTTTCAATTCAGCGGCACACTGGGCGGCTGGACGCTGCCCCAGGCGCTGCTGGTGGTTGGCCTGTTTCGGATCTTTGAAGGGGTGATTGATGGCATTATGCGACCAAATATCACCCGGATCGTCGAGCATATTCAGAAAGGAACGCTCGATTTCGTGCTGGTGAAGCCGGTCGATAGCCAGTTTATGGCGTCGCTGCGCCAGATCAATCTGCTGGTGCTGCCCGATATTCTGGTCGGTTTTGGCCTGATCGGTTACGGTCTCTGGCTGGGAGAGATCTGGCCATCGCTTTTGCAGATCGCGGCGTTTCTCTTCATGCTCGCCTGCGGCATCGTGATTGCCTACGCAATCTGGATACTGCTGGTCACCACCGCCTTCTGGCTGGTGCAGGTAGAAAATGTCACCGAACTGCTCACCGCAATCTACGAAACGGGGCGATTTCCGGTAACGGCGTACAGCCCGGCAATTCGGCTGGTCTTGACCTTCGTCATTCCGATCGCGTTCCTGACCACCTTCCCGGCTGCGGCGCTGATCGGCCTGCTCGACCCGCTCTACCTGGGGCTGGCGCCGTTGCTCGCCGGTCTCTTGTGGTGGGCAGCGCGCGCCTTCTGGCGAGTCGGGCTGCGATCATACACCAGCGCCTCGTCGTAGCGGTGCGGTTGCTCATCGAAGAGACTGTCGCAAACTGGCGTCAGCGCCGCCGCCACGAGACCTTAATCGGCCTCGGCCAGCCCCAGCGCTTCACGCGCAGCGCCGGCCACAAATAGCGAACCGGTGACGCAAATCAGATCGGTCGGATCAGCCAGCGCGCGGGCAGTTTCCAGCGCCTCGGCGACATCGGGCACAATCTGCACCGCAGCGCGCGCAAAGGGCGACACCTCTGCCGCGATGCGGTCGAGATCCATCGCCTTAGGATGCTGAGCGCGCGTGATAATCACCTGGCTGGCATGGGGAACCAGCGCCGCTGCAATCGCGGCAATGTCCTTATCGCGCGAGGTGCCGAGGACGAGGATAAGCTGGCGGTAGGTAAGTTCTGCGCTCAACGCGCGCCACAACTTCTGCGCCGAGTCGCCGTTGTGCGCGCCATCGATCAGGATGCGCGGTGATCCCTCAATCAGTTCAAACCGTCCTGGCCACCAGGCCGAGGCCAATCCTCGTTGAATGGCCATGTCGTCGAGCGGCAGCCCTTGTTCGCGCAAGAGCAACGCTGCGCCCATTGCCAGACACGCATTTTCCTGCTGAAACAAGCCGCGCAGCTTGCCCGGCTGCGGCGATGCCGGATAGAAACGGGCGGAACCGCTGGCCAGCCACGGTTCCAGCGCGCCTTCGGCGGCCAGCCAGAGCGGCGCGCCCACCGTCTGCGCCTCGGCAAGCAACACCTGGGCAGCTTCGGCAGCCTGCGGCGCTGACACGGTTGGGCGGCCAGGGCGCATAATCCCAGCCTTGTTGAAGGCAATCTCGCTCAGCGTTGATCCCAGAATGGCCATGTGATCAAAGCTAATCGACGAGATCACCGCCACCAGCGGCGTGATCGTCGCAGCGGCATCGTAGCGCCCGCCTAACCCCACTTCGATCACGGCCAGATCGACCTGAGCAGCCACGAAATGGCGCATTGCCAGCAGAAATCCAATATCGAACGTGCTGGGGCGCCCGTAAGTAGCGGTATCGAACTGCGCGATCAACGGCTGCGCTGCTGCAACCAGATCGATCAGGGTGGCCTGACTGATCGGTTCGCGGTCGATCTGGATGCGCTCACGATACGAACTGAGGTGCGGCGATGTCCACAATCCTACCCGCAATCCGGCAGCGCGGGCCATTGCTTCAATCATCGCGCAGGTACTGCCTTTGCCCTTCGTGCCTGCCACCACGACAGCGCGCAGGCGCTGATGCGGGTTACCGGCATCGGCCAGCAATGCCGCAGTGCGGGCCAACGCCCGCGCCGCGACTGCTGGATCGGGCGATCCCTGTCGAGTCGGATCGATGAAACTGTAGAGATAATCGAGCGCAGCCTGATATGACGTGATCTTCATGCGTTTCTGCTTCGCTGATGAACGCCGCGCGCGCGGCTGCTGATAATGTAGCCGGTATGATACCATTGTCAGCACAGACCGCAACCCCGATTGACAGGGTGAACCGAATCGTCTATGCTGAACGACACGAACACCTGAGCGAAGGAGGGAGCATGGGGCTTGATCTGGCGAGATTGAGCGGTCAGATACGGACGATGAGCCAGCACACGGCGCGACGTTCCAGCGAGCGTGCCGGACGCATGCAGCAGGCACGAAACAAGTATCTGTCCGAAGTCGGGCGCGAAGCGCACTGGGCACAGGCAGTCAACCTGAGCGCAGCGACGGCCAACTGGCTGCTGGCCGAACCGATTGAAGCGTTGGACACGGTCGTTGATCCGCCGCCGCTTCCCAACGAGTATGCCGTGGTCGCCACCGACGGTTCACATATTGACGTTGATCGGCACGGCGAAGCCAGTTGCTACCTGATCAACATCGGTCAGGTCTACCTTCGCTATGGCAGCCGGGCAGATGCGCAGTTTCGCTCATCACCGCGATTGTACTGGCGCGAAGAGGATTTGTATGCGCGCGACGGCACGCGCCGCATCCCGATCGAAGGCCCGTTGTTGAGCATCCGCCGCGACATCGAAGAAGGCGTTGCGCTCGGCGAACTCGCCAAAGACTACCTGAGTGAGCTGACGATCCCGCGCCTCGGGTTGCAAGACGGAACGCTGATCCGCTGGGCGCTGGCGAATGCTGATGCGGTGATTCGCGACTACTTTCTGCGCCAGTACCTGGCGTATCTCTCACAGATGGAGCAGGTACAGATCCCGGTCGCCTCATACATCAGCCGGACTCGTTCACCCGAAGTGATGGGGATGATCCGCCTGATGTTCTGCCCGGATGTCAATGTTAGCAATGAGCGGGGAGCGGTGTGCAGCCAGTGCAGCGATGCCAAAAAAGGACAAACGCCCTCGTGCATGGTGTGCCACGACCTGATCGATGCCGATCTGCTTGGGCCAATGCTCCGCGAGGGGCAACGCGGCCCGATCTTTCGCTCGCGCAGCCGGATCAGCGTCGAGGGATACGAACACCATCAGATTCACTTTTTCCTGATGCGGATCGGGCGTGAGCTGGTTCGAGTCGAGATCCCCGGCTGGGTCGCCGCAAACACAGCATGGGTCAACGACGTGCATGCGCTGGTCTACGATCAGGCAGCGCGCGGGCAAGGGTATCCGGTCGCGCTCCAGCGGGCGCACGAGCAGGCAGTGATCCGCAGCGTTGAACGACGCGCGTTCGAGCAGATGGTCAGCAGCGCGCTCTGGCGCGCCGAGACGCCGGGCACGCTCTCGGCGAAACAAGAGCGGAAGCAGTTTGTGCAGGGATAACTATGGATCACATCACAATGCCGCAGAATGGCCGAATCGGCGAGATTCTCGAGTCGTCAACCACCCAGTTTCTGGCTGCCAGCTACGAACTGCTGGTGGCGCCGCCGTTTGGCGCACTGGTGCGGGCCACCACCCGCGAGCCGGGCATGCTGGTGTATGGGCTGGTGTACGACATTTCCACCGGGAGTCGCGATCTGGGCGGACGGGCGATTGTGCGGGGGCGAACATACAGCGGCAAACACCTGTACGACGAGCAGATTTATCGCGAACACCCCGATCTGGCCGAAGTGCTGCAAACCGAGTTTGCCGCGCTCATTGTGGGATTTGCCCGAGACAACCGTATCGTTCAGTATCTGCCGCCGCAACCGCCGCCGGTTCACTACTCGGTCTACCCATGCGAGCCAGAGGAGCAGGCAGCGTTTAGTGATCAGCTCATCTTCCTGCGCACGATATTGCAGGCCAGCCATCTGCCGGGCGATGAGCTGGCTGCCGCGGCAGTGCGGAACTTTGCTGCCGCGCGCCGCGATGGCCCGGCCTATCTCACACGAGCAGGCCGCGAGCTGGCCCGTCTGCTCAGCGATGATTATGACCGGCTGATCGCCATTCTGAGTCGCATTCGATATTGATCACAGTTTGGTTCAACGAGAGATTCCATGCTGTATTCGCCGTTGACTGCTCCAAGGAGACCTGTGCCATGCTCTTGCTCGATGCCGCATTCCCGGTTGATGCCAATCCATTGCCGCAGGCTGCCGCTGTTGCCGAAGCAGCCGAAGCGATTGGATTTGCCGCGCTCTGGGCGCCTGAAACGGCCCACAATCCCTTTCTGGCGCTCACGATTGCCGCCGAACACACCCAACGCCTCACGCTGGGAACAGCGGTAGCAATCGCCTTCCCGCGCAGCCCAATGGTGACCGCCCAGATTGCGTGGGATCTGGCCAGCTTTAGCGGTGGCCGGTTCATGCTCGGCCTGGGCACACAGGTCAAGGCGCATATCGAACGGCGCTTCAGCAGTGTGTGGGATTCGCCGGTTGGACGGCTGCGCGACTACATTGGCGCACTGCGCGCGATCTGGCAATGCTGGCAAGAGGGCGGCAAACTCGACTACCGGGGCACGCATTACCAGCATACGCTCATGACCCCTTTCTTTAGTCCCGGCCCGATCGCTCATCCCGCTATTCCGATCTACATTGCCGGCGTCAATATCGGTTTAGCCCATCTGGCCGGAGAAGTGTGTGATGGCTTTCATGCCCATCCGTTAACCAGCGCTCGCTACCTGCGCGAGGTGCTGCGTCCCCAGATCGCTGCCGGCGCAGCGGCAGCCGGACGCGCCCCAACAGCGTGCGCAATCGCCGGCAGCGCGCTGGTCATCACCGGCCCAGATCAGGCCAGTCGCGAACGAATGCGCAAGTTTGTGCGTCAGCAGATCGCCTTCTACGCCTCGACACCGACATACCGGGCTGTGCTGGCATGTCACGGCTGGGAAGCAGTGGGCGAAGAGCTGTCGCGGCTGGCGGCGCAGCAGCGCTGGGCCGAGATGACAGGGCTGGTTGATGAGACGATGATTGCCACGTTTGCAGTTGAGGCCGAGCCGGCTGACCTGCCTGCGGCGCTGCGCGAGCGGTATGAAGGATTGCTTGATCGGGTCGCGCTCTATATGCCATTCGTTCCCGGTGAACGTGATGACTTCTGGCGACACCTGACACGCTCACTGAACGGGTAGCCCGCTATGGCCGGAGTCTTTGCTCATCTCGATCTGACGCCCAATCGACTGGAACAGGCCCGCCAGATGCGCGCGGCGCAAGGCGATCTGATCGATCTGACCAGCAGCAACCCTACCACCCAGGGGTTGATCTTCCCGCCTGAAATCCTGGCTAAAGCGGCGGAAACCTACTGGCGCATGCGGCGCTATCGTCCCGATCCCCGTGGTGATCTGAGAGCGCGAATGGCGGTGGTCAACTACTACGCGCAGCGCACACCGGCGCTGCCGCTCACTCCCGATGATGTCTTTCTCACTGCGAGCACGAGTGAGGCGTACAGTCTGCTCTTTGCGCTGCTGGCCGATCCTGGCGACAATCTGCTCGTGCCGAATGTCACGTACCCCTTGTTTGAGTATCTGGCGGCGCTGCGTAATCTAGAACTGCGCGCTTACCAGCTCGATGAAGCGCGCGGCTGGCGGATCGACCAGCGTTCACTGCGCCGCGCCGCCGATGAGCGCACTCGCGCGATCCTGATCATCTCGCCCCACAATCCGACCGGCGCAATCATCGAGCAACCGCTGGCCACGCTCGACCTGCTTGGCTTACCGGTGATCTGTGATGAGGTGTTCGCGCCCTTCACCTATGGCGTACCTGACACGCCGCCACTGGCAGCGCTCCATCCGGATCTGCCCGTCTTTACGCTTAACGGCATCTCAAAACTCTTCGCCCTGCCTGATCTCAAACTCGGCTGGATCGCGCTCAACCGTCCGGCGCGCGCCTTTGCAGCGCGTCTCGAACTGCTCAACGATACCCTGCTGGGCGCAAACGCGCTCAGTCAGCATCTGCTGCCAACCCTCTTCGCCGAAGGCCAGACGTTTGTCGCCCAGATGGTTGCGCGAGTGCGGGTCAATCTTTCGCTCGGTCTGCGCGCGTTTGCCGGGCATCCTCGCATCCAGGCCACACCGCCCGCCGGCGGCTACTACCTCTTCCCGACGGTGCACGGCTGGGACGATGAAGAAGAACTGGCACTTTTCTTGCTCGAACACGGGGTCTACGTTCATCCCGGCTATTTTTACGGTGACGTACCCGGTTGTCATCTTATGATCTCGGCGCTCACCGAACCGGCCACCTTCGCCGCCGGTATCGAGCGTCTCTGCGCAGCGCTGGCAGCACAGTAGCGACAAAGCATTTTACACTTTATGATGAATAGTCGTAGTGCATAGCTCATTCTACAGGCACGACTATTGCAGAGCAGCATATCGTCGTGTATAATTCAGCCAATCGGCTGCCGATACCAGCTTCAGCCAGCGAACAATCATGGCCACTTTTTCGCAGCGCCGGACTTCCAATCCCCAATCGCGAGCGCATGCTCCCCAGCAGTCGTCTGATCACGATCTGCTGCAACACCTGCTCTTGCACGATCTCCCGGCGCGACGACATCCCTTGCGCCCGGCGCAGTTGCGGTCACGCGCCGCGCAACGAGCGCAGGCGCTCAGCGGGTTCCTGACCCGCACGTGGGTTGATCGAGCGCTCCTGGCGCTGGAGGGAGCGCTCTTCGCGGCCATGGTGATCGTCTTTGGCTACTGGCTGATCGACGGGTATGGACGAGACTGGTGGTATGCGTGGCGGCAGACAACTCCAACCCAGGTTGAGACGGAAGTTGTCCCCACTGCAATGACGATGCAACCCGTCGCGCCGCCAGCGGCAGCGCCGCAGCTCCCGACGCTGCCGTTTACCGAAGCAACCGCATCAGATTTGGCGTCTGAAGCAGCCGATTATCTGGCGCCGCAAGCGCATGTGCAACCACTCCCGAAAACCGATCCGCGTCCGCAACGCCTGCGTATTCCCAGCATCCAGCTCGACACGCCGGTGTACGAAGTGTTTGTGGTCAATAACGCATGGCAGGTTGCCGAATATGCCGCAGGCTACCATCATGGCAGCGCACTGCCGGGAACGAATGGCAATACGGTGCTGGCTGGACACGCTGGCCTGCGCGGGGCCGTCTTCCGTGATCTCCCTCGTGTGGCGCCAGGTGATGACATTCTGTTGGAGGCAGGCGGCTGGATCTATCGCTACCGCGTGCGCGAACTACGCCAGGTCTGGCCTACTCAGGTTGAAGTGATGGAACCAACTCCTACGCCTGTGTTAACCCTGATTACCTGCACCAACTGGGATACGCAGCGACTCATCGTGATCGCCGATCTCATCGAATCGCGCCCACTCAGTTGAGGTTCAAGGAGTCGTTATGCCACCAAAACCGTCACGCTCGACCAACCTGCCACCCGGACGCGGACGCGCTCCCGCGCCGTGGACGATCTGGGAGGTGATGGCGATCGCGGTGAGTGTGTTGATGATCGTGGCGCCGCTCACGCTGGAGGCGCTGAACTGGATTCGGCCTGCGGTGGCCCCAGCGCAAGAATTGATGGCCGCAACTGAACCAACCATCAGTCTTGAGCAGCGCCCGCCGACGTTTACCCCGGAACCGACTGGCACGGCTTCGCCAACTCCAGACACAACCCCAACGCCGACCGAGCCGCCGGGCATCACCCCAACCCCGACCGAGCCGCCGGGCATCACCCCAACCCCGACCGAGCCGCCGGGTGCCACTCCTACAGCCCGGCCAACTCTGACCCCCTCGCCAACACCGGGGATCACGCGGGTGAACAAGTTCGCCTCGCAGTCCGTCGTTGCGGCTGGTCAGAACTTCAGCTACAGCCTGGCAGTTACGACGCAGAGCGCCGGCACGGTTGCCGTGACCCTGAGCGATACCCTGCCAGCCGAGATCGAGCTGCTGGAAGTATCTTCCACGACAGGAAGCTGCTCGGCAGCAGGACAAACAGTGACCTGTACGCTGTCGGTAACCACCGTGAACCCGGCCTCGATCACGCTTCAGGTGCAGGTTCGGCCAACGGTAGCATCGGGAACAATCATCAGCAATCAGGCAACGATCACGATCGATGGTTCACAAATCGGTGTATCGAACGTGGTCAACGTAACGGTGGCCGGTGCGCTACCGCCGACTGCGCAGCCAGCCTCGCCAACGCCGGTCACCCCTACGCCAGAGCCGGTGGTGACGGTCACCCCGACCCCGACCACACCAGTTCCAACCATCGGCACAACCGTGCCGCCGATCACCAGCACGCCAGTCGCAACAGTTGCGCCGCCGCCGCCAACGGCTACTCGTCGGCCAGCGCCGCCACCTCCACCGCCGCCGCCACCGACTGAACCACCACCGGCGCCGACTGAACCGCCGGTTTTGCCTACCGAGCCGCCTACGCCGGTGCCGGTGGCAACGGTAGCAGTGCGGCCAACCTTGCCGCCGCCGACCCGCCCCCCGGCGACACGGCCACCAGCGCCAACCAATACGCCGCAGATCACGCCATCGCCGACCGAAGAGCCGGCGCCGGCTGCGTTTGGCGAGAGTGATTTGCTGCTGCGCCTGCAAAGCGATTGGGGCAGCGCCTACGCCGGACAAGACATCGTCTTTACCGTGGTCGTGGGGAATACGCACCCTGATCAGACGGTGAGCGCGATTAGTTTGCGCAGCGTGATGCCCTCCAACCTACAGGTGCTGAGCGCTGCTGCCAGTCGCGGCGCCGATCCGGTGATCAATGGTCAGACGATCACGTATACAACCCCCGATCTTGCTCCCGGCGAGCGGCTGAGTGTGACGATTGCCACCCGCATCCGGCCCACCGTTAGCGCGGGCACCCTGCTCGTTGTTCAGGCGCAGGCGATATCCAGCACCCTGAGTCGCCCTGTCTTCTCGAATATCAGCACCGTGCTTGTCGTGGGCGACCAGCAGGCGGGAACCGCCACTCCCACTCTGGCGCCGGTGATGAGTCCTACGCCCTCGCCATTACCCACAGCAACCGTTGGCGCCACCGTCTCGCCTGCGGTCACGGCAACCCCCTCGCCCACAGCCACGGCTGATGTTGTGTTAGGAAGCGGCGCGCCAACCGCCACACCCACCCCGGCGATCGCTGGCGGTCAACCTGAAACTCCGGCGCCGCTCCCCGACACCAGCGCAGGCATCCCGTTCCTGGGCATTCTGCTGCTCGGCGCGACTCTCCTGACACGCACGATCCGACTCCATCGCGCCCGCGAACGGATCTGAGCAGGAAGCCGGAAACAGGAACAACTACCGGAGGGACGAACCAGGTTCGTTCCTCCGGTTGAGGGCGCTCCACGATCACGCTTCATCGCTCATCGAGCGATAAACGGCAAGAAGAAGCGCGCAACATCCAAAAGGCTTCAGCGGCACCCAGGTCATTCACATTCACGCGCGCGATGCCGGCGCTCAATCAGGCGAGGCCGACGCCATCCCATCGGTTCGCGCAGACTGACAACGGTTTCTATTGTGTGGCAATGCGAGGCGGAGTTTCACGACGGATTTGACGCCCGCGATCGCTGGCAAAACAGCCATACCAGCATCTTCATTATTGGCGAGGTCGCCGCTCGATCACGACGCGGAACTGCACATCACCGGCCAGGTATTGCAGCGTCGTGCTGACCAGCGAGACGACCAGACCGCCAAAAAATGCCGGCCAGAATCCATTCACTTCAAAGGCGATCCCCAGTAGATCGGCCAGCTCCGAGGTGAGACCCAGGAGTGCGGCGTTGATGATCAATCCGAACAGACCGAGGGTCAGAATGACCAGCGGACAGGTGAGCAGATAAAGCAGCGGACGCAGCAGCGCATTGAGCAAGCCAAACAGCAACGCCACAATCCCGATCTGCCAGCCGGGACCATTGAACTCGATTCCGGGCACGATCCAGACGGCAGTGAAGATGGCGAGCGAGTAGATCAACCAGCGCAGAAACAGCCGACTTGCTTCACTTCGTGGCGGCGCGGATGGCGTTGAGGGTGGTAGCATCTTTCTCTCCTTGCTTTGTACGCACTGTGCATGATACCAACTTTTGGATTAGGCTCTTCGGATTCACTTCGGCAACTGATAGCGCAGAAACGGTGCAATACCCTGTCAGTGATTGTCAGGAACGTTGCCATTGATTCACCAGCGTTAGCGGAGCCACGAGGCCCGGTACCATCGTGACAACGGTGTAGCCAGAGCAAGACAGCCGCGCGATATGCTACCTGCGCTTTCTTTGACCCGCTTGCCAGGCCAGATCGCGCGACTCGCCGGCATGACGCGAGTATGATACTATACGGCGCGAAGAACCAGCGGTTACCATCGCTTACCATGATTGACGACAGTATGACGGTAAAAGTTGACGAAGCCTCTCTATTTGCGCAAGTCGAACGGAGCGCCCGCGCCGACGGGAAAGAAGCCTATTTTCGTCTCCATCGCTACCGCTTTGCCGCCATGCTGCGGGCAATGGGTCCGGCCAACGGCGCCCGTGTGCTCGAAGTCGGCGTGACTCCTGGTCACTTCACCGAGCTGCTGACCAGGGCTGGATTCCGGGTCAGCGGCGCCGATCTCGATCCGTTCACGCGCAAAGCATTGTGGGATCGGCTGGGTGTGGAGGTGCGCCAGGTTAATCTCGAACGCGAACCTGTGCCCTATCCCGATACCAGCTTCGACTGGGTAGTATTCTCGGAAGTGATCGAGCACATGGTCTATTCGCCGCTGCCGATCCTGCGCGAATTCTACCGTGTCTTGCGTCCGGGCGGACGGTTGTTGATCACGACACCGAATGAACTCTATTTGAAGAGCCGCTTGCGCGCCATCGGAAGGATGCTCCTCTGGCAAAGCCTGAGCACACGCGACGAATTCCGCCATCAGATGCTGCTGGAAGGCGAAGCGCGCTACACCACCCACAGCCGCACCTATACGATGGGCGAACTGACCTGGCTGGTCGAGCAGGCCGGCTTTCGGATCGCACTCAAACGGTTTGAGGCGCCGTGGGAACGGGTTGGCATCGAGGCGCAGCGGCTGACTCGCGCGCCGCACCGGGTGCTGGCCAAAGCCCTCTTTTTCGCTCTGACCAGCGCGATCCCGCCGGTGCGATCGATGCTGCTGGTAGTAGGTGAACGGCCAGCAACCGGTCGGTCATGAACGTCAGGACGTAAACCACGACACCGGGCACGGCGGCGCAATGCCGCGCCCGGCGGTTCATTGACGAGAGTGCCTCCTCCTGGCTATAATACAGCAGGCGTGTGCACGGGCCGCTAGCTCAACGGCAGAGCAATCGGCTCATAACCGACAGGTTCTCGGTTCGAATCCGAGGCGGCCCACCATTAACGACTGGATGTTATCCAGTCGTTACTTGTTGGCATCCGGCAGCGCGATAGTAGCGCGCGCTGGCCTGGAATAACCCGTAGCAATCGCGTCAGCCCTCTCTTCATCGCACCCGACTTGACAGGTCAACCACTTCACTCTATCATCCCTCAAACAACAGATGCATGTGCGTCTACGCACAGCTAGGGGCGCCAGGAGAGCCTGGCTGAGATTGTGGCCCGATCGATGCCACTGACCCTCTGAACCTGACCTGGGTCATGCCAGCGTAGGGAATGCTGTCTGGTCGTTGTACCGCCGCTTCCACACGCTGGAGCGGCGTTTTTGTTGTTCGATTGCAGAAAGGAGCAGGGAAGATGGCACAGGTAACGGTGAGTTTCGAGGTGCTACCGGGAGGATTGCCCGACAAACCGACCACATACGCTGCTGTTGATGCCGCCATTGCAGTAGTCGCCGCGAGTGGTCTCACCTATCGCGTCTGCCCGATGGAAACAACGATCGAAGGCGATTACGATGCAATCATGGCGGTCATCAAACAGGCCCAGGAGGCCGTGCTGGCAGCCGGCGCCAGTCGGGTCTTCACGTTCATCAAGATCGACTACGATCCGAGCGGCTCATCAATTGCCGAAAAGCTGGCTAAGTATGAGTGAGGACATCTCCGCGCCGCTATCATCGTCAACCGGGCTAACCGCCGGGCAACACCGGTGGCGCGCAACCATCGTTGAATATATCCCGCCGACGCTGCTGGTCAGCGGCCTGATCGCGCTCTGGGAAGGGCTGGTCTGGTATTGGGCCATCCCGGTCTGGCTGTTGCCGCCGCCATCACGGATTGTGGCCACACTGATCGCCAGTCTGCCAGTGCTGGGAGAGCACACGCTGGCCACGCTCACCGTCACCATTCCCGGATTTGCCCTGGCCCTGATCTGCGGCTTCAGTCTGGGGATTGCGCTTGATGCATCACCCCTGTTACGGCGCGCGATCTATCCGCTGCTGGTCACCTCACAAACGGTTCCCATCGTCGCCATCGCGCCATTGCTGGTGGTCGGGTTTGGCTTCGGCCTGTTGCCCAAAGTGCTGGTCGTAGCCCTGATCACCTTCTTCCCGATTGTGGTAAACACCATCGACGGCTTACAAAACGCCGATCGCGACCAGCGTCGTCTGCTCGAGGCAATGGGCGCTAACTACTGGCAGCTCTTGCGTCTGTTGCGGCTACGCGCCGCCTTACCTGCCATCTTTACCGGCATCAAAGTCTCGATTACCTACAGTGTGATCGGTGCAGTGCTGGCAGAGTGGATCGGCGCCAGCGCCGGTCTGGGTGTCTACATCGCCCGTTCTCTGCGCGCCTTTCGCACCGATCAGGTCTTCGTAGCGGCCCTGGTTACATCGCTCTTGACCATTACGCTCTTTACCGTGGTCAACCTGATCGAGCGCTGGATTGTGTTTTGGAAAGGAGAACGCTAATGCCCAGAGGATTATTCCTGCTGCTGAATGCGCTGCTGGCGCTGATGCTGGCCGCCTGCGGCAGCGCTTCTGTCACGCCCACGAGCGAACCGTCCCTGACTCTGGTGCGAGTTGGGCTGGATTGGACACCAAACACCAACCACACCGGCTTGTATGTGGCGCAGGCAAACGGTTATTACCGCGAGCAAGGCCTACAGGTCGAGATTCTCGGCGCGCAGGAAGGCGGCACGGTTGAACAGCTCGTGGCGACGGGTCGGCTCGATTTCGGTATCTCATACCAGGAAGGGGTGACGCAGGCGCGCGTCGAAGGGGTGCCAATTGTCTCGATTGCCGCTATCATTCAGCACAACACCAGCGGGTTTGCCAGCCGGGTTGAAGAGGGGATCACCAGGCCACGCGATTTTATCGGCAAAAAGTACGGCGCATTCGGTTCGCCGATCGAAGAGGCGGTCATTCGAGGTTTGCTCGAATGTGAAGGCGTCGCCGACCAGTTCAATCAGGTGCAATTCGTAGACATCGGCAGCTCAGATTTCTTCGTCGCCACCGAACGCGATGAAGTCGATTTTGTCTGGATCTTCAAGGGCTGGACCGGGATTGAAGCCGAGGTGCGCGGCATCCCGCTCAACATCGTCATGATGAATGATGCGCAGTGCATTCCCGATTACTACACGCCGGTGCTTATCACCAGCGAAAAGATGATCGCCGAGCAACCGGAACTGGTGCGACGATTCCTGGCCGCTACCAGCGCCGGCTATCGCTTTGCTATCGAGCGACCGGCGGAAGCAGCCAGCGTGCTGTTGCAGGCCGCGCCGGAACTGGATGCCGAACTGGTGCGACGGAGCCAGCAGTATCTGGCGAGCCAGTATCAGGCCGAAGCGCCGCGTTGGGGCGAACAGAAACTCGAAGTCTGGCGCGCTTATGCGCAATGGATGGCCGATCGCAACCTGATTGCGCGCATGATTGAACCTGAGAAGGCGTTTACCAACGAGTTCTTGCCCTGAATGATGCGCCGGGGGAGCGCAGGAGATCGCGCTCCCCGAACCAGGAATATCCTTGTCGGCAGCATCCAGGAGACGTTGCGCGCCACGACAAGCAATCACACCACAGTGGCCCAGAGGGCACGCGAATCGATCTTCTATCACGCTTCGTTCGATCTTCATCTTGCTCGGTCACCAGCAGAAACCGGGCATCAGCGACTGACGGGAGCATGGCCGCAGGATGCAAAGCATCATCGGCGACATGGTCCAACACAACAAGAACAAATATGGCCACACTTGAGCTACGCGCAATCAGCAAAACCTTTCCCAGCCCAGCCGGACCGGTCACGGTGCTCGATCGAGTAAGTATTCGGGCGGCGCCGAGCGAGTTTGTGGCGATTATCGGGCCGAGCGGGAGCGGCAAGACCACGCTGTTCAACATCATCGCCGGCCTCGAGTCACCCGATGCCGGCGCTGTCGTGATCGACAATATCGCCATCACCGGTCAGCGCGGCCACGTTGCCTACATGCCGCAACGCGACGCTCTGCTGCCCTGGTTAACAGTGATCGAAAACGCAGTGCTGGCAACGGTAGTGCAGGGCGGCGATGTAGCGGCGGCGCGGCGCGAGGCGCGCACGCTCCTGGCCGATTTCGGCCTGCAAGGGTGGGGCGATGCCCGGCCTGCGCTCCTCTCCGGCGGGATGCGGCAACGCGCCGCCTTCCTGCGCACCGTGCTCTGGCGCCGCCCCATCATGCTGCTCGACGAACCATTCGGCGCGCTCGATGCGCTCACCCGGTCACAGTTACAGCAATGGCTGCTGTCACTCTGGGATCGGCTCGACCGCACCGTCTTGCTGGTCACGCACGACATCGACGAAGCGATCATCCTCGCCGATCGGATCTATGTGCTGTCGCCGCGCCCGGCCCGGGTAGCGCTGGAGATGACCGTCGATCTGCCACGCCCGCGATCATACTCGCTGGTGACGGAACCGGCATTTGCGCGCTTGAAACGCCAATTGCAGCAGGTGTTGATGGGGGAAAGTTGATGATGAAATTGAAAGATTTATGATATAACTTTTCAACGTTCTTCTTCGACTTAAAAGTTTAAAAGCTTTCGACGTTTCATTAATTGCAACATGATACGACGAACTATCTTCTCTGGCTCTGAAAGCGAGTGCTCCCATATTCGTAAAACCGACCAATGCTGTCGCCGCAATTTAGCTCGCAGCCGCTTGTCTCTACTGACATTATTTTGCACCTTTGCATCCCAATAGCTTTGCGAAGATTGGGGACGACGGTAACAGCGAGGACATCCATGCCAAAAGCATCCGTCAACAAAAATCGCAAGTCTTTCGTTATCGAAGACGAAATCGGGGACTCCTGGCAAATCGCTCGCTTGTTCGCGCCAACCAGTAATTCCTGCTTGCGTCAAAATGACGCGCAGACGTTCCTCTGTAGAGCGATTACCCTTCGATCGCACAGAAGCCATAATTTTTGAACGAGTCTCACGATCCACTTTGTCAGCCATGAGACACTCCTGAGATTACGGCACTGTTATCTGGAGATCGAATTTAGTTTTCGCTAATCTCTGAAACAGGATTTCAATAGGTGGGCGGATTGGAGATCGAATTATATCTTGAAAACACGGTGTATTGTTTGTTCCTTGTGATGCAATTGGACCAGCATATAGCTTATGAAATTTCAACTCCAACCTCTTTCTGCCACGAAACCGCGCATATTGTTGAGATTTCAACTTTCGTCTTTTCGCATACGAAAAGCTTAACAGATTTACTTCGTTCGTCTGCTGGGATGTAAAACATCCTAAATCTAACGCTGTTGTCTGAGAAATGTACTTTGCCAGAACATCTTGTATAATCCACAACGCTTTTCCACCCCAATAATTGGCAATTTCTGATTTAGCAACAAGCTGGCTTGCCATTCTTGCCCAAACCTGCCGTTTGTTAATATTAGGAGCATTGTGTTCTTTTTTCAAAATAGCATTTGCAAATGCTTGAGCTATGGTTGTTCCCTTCACTTTATTGCCTCCAGAAGTGCTGGAAGTCATGATCTCAATAACTAATGGATTTCCCGAAGGAAAATCTTTGACTTGACCGTTATCAATCTCATAACCGGCTTTTCTGAGCAGATTGTCCCAGTAAGGCCAATCGCTATCGTTAACTCTCGCTAAAAAATCGCGCTTACTCACATTCCCAATTGGCATTAGAATATAGTCAAATGTATAGTCGAGAAACTTTGTTGATCCTGCGTCTGTAAATTGAATCTTGACTTCTGACCAGACACCCAACTTCTGTCCAGAACTAAAATCAGACCACTTTAAGACCTCTCGCGCAACTACCGACAGATGCCTACTCCTCGAGAAAACCAACAATCGACGAGGACACACGATCCATGGCGGTTCATCGTTAGACAGTGATATTGAGCAAATACCTGCCGCTACTCTACCTTGAACACCAGGATGAAAGTATTGACGCAACGAAAGATTTGAATTTATATTTATATGCGACGAATAACGATTCCCGCCGCCATCACAAATCTTGCCGGAAAAAGGGCACCTCGCCCGCTTGCGACATCTTTTGGCTGGCAGCGTTGTATCTATTTGCGGATAGCCAAATAGTTCAAAAATCCTGGGCATGAAGCGCCTCCATAATTGCGCTGGCCAGAGCATGGGCCACTGGCGGCGGCACAGAATTCGCGACCTGCCGGTGCTGGTCTAAAAAGCGGACACGACCAGAGCGTCCGCGAATTGGACCGCAGAGCACATAATCATCAGGGTACCCGTGCAAACGCATGTATTCTCGCGGCGTCAGGTAACGATCTTCGCATGGATGAAAGAAGATTTCTCCACAACGCAGTGTATTCGCAGGCTGCGTTCGCGAAAGGCGCTTAAATTTTGTTGTGTCTTTCTTCGTAAGATTTCGACGTTGTTCTTGAGGAAGGTGGATCTGCGCTGCAAGATGCGATCCTTCAGGAACGCCGCTAATGCGGAAACGGTCGCCTTCTGGCGTTACGTCAATATGATTGTCATTCACAACTTGCCCCGCCTCGCGCCTGCGCGGCTGACCGAGGCCAGCGAGAGCTTCGCCAACCGTCACATACGGCGATAACGGAAAGAGAGGAAACGCTTTTGCAACCGGACCGTGGGTTGGCGCTGGAAATCGAAACCTGTCTGATCCTGCAAGACTGACAATAAAGACCCGCTGACGCATCTGCGGCACACCGTAGTCAGCCGCCGAGATCACTTGCCACTTAGAAATATATCCTAATCCCTTTAATTTGTTTATCAATTGCTCAAAAACCCCGCCCGGCTTTCCCTGATGATCTGGCGCATTGAGCAACCCTTTTACCTGCTCAATCAAGATAGCGCGAGGCCTGAATGCTTCAGCGAAGCGAACCATTTCAAACAGCAAAAGTCCTCTCTCATCATTTAAACTCTGTCTCTTGCCAATTTGCGAAAACGGCTGACAGGGAGGTCCGCCAAAGAGCAGATCAAGTTCAGCCTCACGCATGTCAAGACTTGCCATGAGACGCAGAGGATCAACATTGCGAATATCGCCTTCAATAACTTTTGTCGAGCGCTGCTCTCGACATATATTTGCCCGTAGCGTCTCGCAAGCATACGGATCAATCTCCAGGCTGGCCACAATATCAAAGCCCGCTTTTGAAACACCGACATCCATGCCGCCCGCGCCTGAGAAGAGCGACAATGCTTTGCGCTTGGTTGTTGCTAGCCGATCACTCTTGATGCAATGATAACCTGTAGAAGTTTCTAAAAAACAATATTGTTGCGGTTGAAAGTCACGATTATCATTCATTTTCATTACCATATAATACAGAAAGAGGATGAACCAATGTTGACCGATCAAATTGCGACAAAGGACATAGCAGCGTCTACGATTCAACACAGACGCTGCTGTAAAACCTTCCTTTGTCCTATTTGACGCGAATATTTGCGAGTTGGCGCTAGCTACAGATAGCTTTAGCTAATTTTACTATGACGAGGAAGACATTGCAAGACCTCAGTTCAATACAACTCACTCCTCCGGCGGCAGCGAGGTGGTAATGTCGTACACCAACACCTGCACGTCGAGGCCCTCGTTGGTCAGCAGCGAAAG
>FWWM01005785.1_pt1 | contig 18315 bp, 17 predicted proteins | sample 2228351 | NCBI WGS metagenome assembly FWWM01 (sample SAMEA103939774, study PRJEB20133) | metagenome
GTGCTTGACACTCATATTTAAAAATATTAGTCTTATTACATAGATAATACGCGAGAGTGGCGGAATGGAAGACGCACTGGAATTAGGATCCAGCGGGAAACCGTGGGGGTTCGACTCCCCCCTCTCGCATGATCAGAAAGCGGCATATATGAAAATTGAAATGGAACAGGTCAGTTCGATCAGACAGAAAATGACGGTGGTGGTGCCTGCTGAACGGGTAGATAAAGAAGTTGACAAGGCCTACAGCAAATTGCAAAAATCTGTCCGTCTGCGCGGTTTTCGACCGGGGAAGGCTCCCCGTTCCGTTCTGCAGCGCTACTTTAAAAACCAAGTAGAAGAAGATGTTATCAGCACGCTTGTTCAGGACTCCTACCTCCGGGCGCTTGAGGAGCAAAAGGTGTCGCCCGTCTCCCAACCCGTTATTGAAAAAGGCCTCTTGGAAACGGGAAAAGACTTCAGCTATACGGCAAGTTTTGAGATCAAGCCCGCGCTTGCCGTGCAGGGCTACACCGGCCTTGCGTTAGAAAAAGAAACCGTTCAGGTAACCGACGCAGACATTGAAGAACAGCTTAAAAAGCTGCAACAGACCCATGCCACACTCAAAACGGTCGAAGGGCGGCCAGCGCAGGCAGGCGACTGTGCATTGATAGATTATGAAGGAACTATTGAAGGAAAGCCGCTGTCAAAGAACCCCGTAACAGACTATCTGATAGAAATTTCCTCTGATGCATTTCTGCCGGGGTTTTCTGAAAACCTGATCGGCCTTAAACCGGGAGATAAAAAACGCTTTACCCTGCAGATGCCTGAGGACAGCGAGCGCGCTGATCTGGCCGGAAAGCAGATTGATTTTACGGTGGTCGTAAAGGAAATAAAAGAGAAACTTGTCCCGCCGCTTGATGATGAATTTGCCCGCGATCTTGGCGCATACCAGGATTTGGCGGATTTAAAACAGAAACTCCGCGAATCGCTGGGTGCGTTTAAAAAACAACAGGCAGAGGATCGCTTGAGGGATCGGATCGTGACGCTGCTCATTGAAAAAAACCCCTTTGAAGTGCCGCCATCGCTTGTGGAGCTGCAGATTCAGCGTATGCTGTTGAACACGCGGCAGAGACTTGCGGCGCAGGGCGTGAATGTGGAAAATTTTTCTCAGTCGGCAGAAAAGCTTTCCGAATTATATAGGGAGCCTGCGGAAAAACAGGTGCGCGCGGCGCTGTTGCTGGAAGCCGTGGCAGAAGCAGAACAGTTGACGGTGACGGACGAGGATGTGGAGCGCAAATATGCAGAAATTGCCGGCATGATGCATCAGGACCCGGCGGCGGTGAAACGCAGCATAGACAAGGACAGCCTGATTGCGCAACTGCGCGAAGAAAAAGCGCTGGCATTTATTATTTCGCAGGCGACGATCACAGAACGATAACCAGATTCCGTCACCTTTCAAAAACCGGAGTGCAGAGAGAAGATGAACACAAATCCTGGCATGCAATTGATCCCGTTTGTCGTAGAACAAACGAACCGCGGCGAACGAGCTTATGATATCTATTCCCGGCTGCTGAAGGACCGCATCATTTTTCTCGGCGGTGTTATTGATGACAATCTCGCCAATATCATCATTGCCCAGATGCTGTTCCTTGAGTCAGAAGACCCGGAAAAGGATATTAACATGTATATCAATTCTCCCGGCGGCATGGTAACCGCCGGACTTGCGATCTATGATACCATGCAGTATATCAAGAGTCCGGTATCCACCCTGTGTTTCGGCCAGGCCGCCAGCATGGCGGCCGTGCTGCTGGCTGCCGGCGAGCCGGGCAAACGCTTTGCCCTGCCGCACTCGCGCATCTTGCTGCATCAACCGATGGGCGGCTTTCAAGGGCAGGCAACCGATATTGACATTCATGCCCGTGAAATTTTGCGCATGCGGGAGGAACTGGATCAGATTTTGGTGAAGCATACCAAACAGCCCTACGAAAAAGTTCATCAGGATACGGAGCGGGATTTTTTCATGGATGGCGAACAGGGTCGAGAATATGGTATAATTGATAAGGTAATCACCAAACGCGAACTACCAAAGATCCAGCACAGCGGAGAGTAATTATGGCCACCAAGAAGGGATCGGGAAAATACAGTCAATTATACTGCTCGTTCTGCGGTAAAAATCAGGAAGAGGTCAAAAAGCTTATCGCCGGGCCGTCAGTATATATCTGCGATGAATGTATCGAACTGTGCAATGATATCATTGCCGAAGAAGAAGAACGCGAGGCTATTGCCCGCAAAAAATCCTCAATTCCAAAACCCCAGGAAATTAAACAGTTTCTTGACGATTATGTGATCGGTCAGGAACGGGCAAAAAAAATCCTTTCCGTTGCGGTCAATACGCACTACAAACGTATAGAATGGAAAAAGGGGGCGGACGAGGTTGATCTGCAAAAAAGTAACATCCTTATTATTGGCCCGACCGGCACCGGCAAAACCCTGCTTGCCCAGACCCTGGCCCGGGTGCTCAATGTGCCGTTCACCATCGCTGATGCCACCTCTTACACGGAAGCCGGTTATGTGGGGGAGGATGTTGAGAACATTATCTTAAGCCTGCTCCAGGCAGCCGACTATAATATTGAACGCGCCTCACGCGGAATTGTCTATATAGACGAGGTTGATAAAATTTCCCGCAAATCTGATACCCCTTCCATCACGCGCGATGTATCCGGAGAAGGTGTGCAGCAGGCATTGCTGAAGATTATCGAGGGCACGGTTGCCAACGTTCCTCCCAAGGGCGGCCGGAAGCATCCGCAGCAGGATTTCCTGCAGGTGGACACCTCAAACATTTTGTTCATTTGCGGGGGCGCGTTTAATGGTCTGGAGAATATTGTTGAGCAGCGCATCGGCAAGAAAAGCCTTGGTTTTGGCGCAGATATCAAAAACCGGGAGGAAAAAAATATCGGCGAAATTTTATCGCATGTCCAGCCGGAGGATCTTATCAAATACGGCTTGATTCCTGAATTTGTCGGCCGGTTGCCGGTTACCGCCACCCTTGAAGACCTCAACGAAAAGGCGCTTGTGGATATTCTTACCAAGCCGAAAAATGCCTTGGTTAAACAGTATGAAAAACTGTTTGACTTTGAAAACGTAAAACTTCGCTTCACCCAGGAATCCCTGAGCGCCGTTGCCCGGCAGGCAATGCGCCGCAAGTCCGGCGCACGCGGTTTGCGGGCTATTCTTGAAGAGATCATGCTGGATATTATGTATGATTTGCCATCCTACAGCAATGTGGACGAATGTGTTATTAATGAAGAGGTTATCCTGAAAAAAGAAAAGCCGTTGCTGGTTTATGGCAAAAAATCTGCCTGACGCGTCTTGCTGCTGTAGAGCGCCCGCCGTTTTACGTGTTAACTCCGCCATAGAGAAAGGTTTTGCTGCGTGATTTTTAAATCGACGAAACCCATTGAAACAAAAAATAGTCCGTCAGAGGTAGTGTATCCGATGATGCCGTTGCGGGATATTGTGGTATTCCCCTACATGGTAGTGCCCCTGTTCGTCGGCCGCAGCAAATCAATTAATGCGCTTGAAGAAGCCCTGCGCAGAGACAAAAATATTTTTCTCTCCGCTCAGAAGGATGCCAAAATTGACAACCCGACCGAAGCGGACATTTATACCGTGGGCACCCTCTGCGCCATTATTCAATTACTGCGCCTGCCTGACGGCAGTGTGAAAGTGCTGGTGGAAGGAAAACAGCGCTATCGCATCAAAACCTTTGTCCCCAACCGCGATTATTTTGCCGTGCTGGCGGAAGCGGTTGAAGAGTCCGCGGCAGTCACGGCCGAAACCAAAGCCCTCATGCGCAGCGTCGTCACAACGCTGGATGAATACGTAAAACTGAATAAGCGTATCCCCCAGGAAGTGGTGGCGACAGCATCTGCCGTTGATAGTCCATTCCGGCTGGCGGATATTCTGGCGCCGCAACTCACGTTGCGTATTGAAGAAAAGCAAAAACTGCTTGAAACCCTGGATATTAATGAACGTCTGGAACGTATCTACGCCTACATGGAATCTGAAATCGAGATCCTGCAAATTGAAAAGCGCATTAAAAACCGTGTCAAAAAGCAAATGGAAAAAACGCAGAAGGACTATTATCTGAGCGAGCAAATGCGCGCGATTCAGAAGGAAATGGGCGAAAAGGACGAATTGACCAGCGAAATCCTCGAACTGGAGGAAAAAGTCAAGACCAAAAAGCTGTCGGAAGAAGCTCTGGGCAAGGTCAAAAAGGAAATTAAAAAACTGAAGATGATGCCGCCCATGTCTGCTGAAGTAACCGTGGTGCGCAACTATATTGACTGGATGCTGTCCCTGCCCTGGGGGGAGAAGACCGATACCAAGATGGATCTTACAGAGGCAGAAAAAATCCTCGATGAAGACCACTACGGTCTGAAAGAGCCCAAAGAGCGGATTGTAGAATACCTTGCGGTGCAGGGCCTGGTGAATAAAATCAAAGTGCCAATTCTGTGCTTTGTCGGCCCGCCGGGTGTGGGCAAAACATCGCTGGCGAAATCCATTGCCCGGGCCACGGGACGACGGTTTGTGCGGCTTTCGCTGGGTGGCGTGCGCGACGAGGCGGAGATTCGCGGCCACCGCAGAACCTATATCGGCGCGCTGCCGGGAAAAATTCTCCAGTGCTTGAAAAAAGCCGGCACCGACAATCCGGTGTTTCTGCTTGACGAAGTAGATAAAATGAGCATGGATTTTCGGGGCGATCCATCTGCCGCCCTACTGGAAGTGCTTGATCCTGAGCAGAACCATACCTTCAACGACCACTATATTGACGTGGATTATGATCTTTCCGAGGTGATGTTCATCACCACTGCCAATACCCTGCACGCCATCCCGCCGGCGCTGCAGGACCGCATGGAGATTATTCGGCTGCCCGGCTATCTTGAAACCGAAAAGCTGCAAATCGCCAGAAAGTTTCTGGTTCCCAAACAGATAAAAGCCAATGGGCTGGCCGACACAAACATCGTGTTTTCCGATAAGGCGCTGCTCACCATCATCCGCCGCTACACCCGTGAAGCAGGAGTCCGCAATCTTGAGCGGGAAATTGCATCGATCTGCCGCAAAGTAGCAAAAGAAGTGTTAAAGAAAGGACGGGATACCAAAATCTCACTGGGCAGCAATACGGTTTACAAATACCTTGGGGTGCCGAAGTTTCGCTACGGCAAAGCGGAAGAGAAAAACGAGATTGGCATAACTACCGGTCTGGCCTGGACTGAAGTGGGCGGTGAGCTGCTGGTTGTCGAAGTCACCACCATGCCGGGAAAAGGCAAGCTGATTATTACCGGCAAGCTGGGGGAAGTTATGCAGGAATCGGCACAGGCTGCGCTGAGCTATGCCCGCTCGCGTGCTGATCGGCTGGGACTGGCAAAAGATTTTTATCAGAATTTGGATATTCATATCCACGTCCCCGAAGGGGCGATCCCGAAAGACGGTCCTTCGGCAGGCATTGCCATTGCCACATCCATTATTTCAGCCCTCACCCGCATTCCGGTTAATAAGGATGTGGCTATGACCGGCGAGATAACGCTTCGCGGCCGGGTATTGCCCATTGGCGGGCTGAAGGAAAAGATTCTTGCCGCTCATCGTGGGCACATTGCCACGGTGATCATTCCGAAAGAAAATGAAAAAGATTTAAAAGAAATTCCGCCCCAAGTCCTGAAAAACCTGTCGCTGGAGATGGTGGACCACATGGACGAGGTCTTGAAGCGCGCATTAGTAATTGAGGATCCGCAGAAATTTTTGCTGCCCCTGGAGCCCGCCGAAAGCGGGTTCTTCCCAAAGGAGCAGGTGCCCGCAGAGCTGCCAACGCAGACCCCGCAGTAAGCTGTCTGCGTCGTCTCATTTTCCTGTTTGACTAACCGTGGAAATTGGTGTAAAAGTGTAATACACATGCGGGCGGATAGCTCAGCGGGAGAGCATCGGCCTTACAAGCCGGGGGTCGCAGGTTCGAAACCTGCTCCGCCCACCATCACAGAAAAGTTCCCGCAAAGACAGGTCCGTGATTAACCAAGGACCGTCTTATGAGTGTTTGGAATTATACGATTAGAATTCATGCGTTCGGGGGCGTAGTTCAGTTGGTTAGAACGCCGGCCTGTCACGCCGGAGGTCGCGAGTTCGAGCCTCGTCGTCCCCGCCAGCTTAGCGAAAGGGCTTGGAGCATATCCAAGCCCTTTCGTTATGTTCCACTATTTCAATTCCACATAATATTCCCCGTACAAAATCTGATTTTCATTCTCCAGTTTTTGAGTTTCCGTCCATAGTGCCGCAAAGTTTTTACGAGGCATTATGCTGGAAATTTCTTTAACATCACAAGGTCTTCATTAAGCCCATGCCGGATAACTTCGAGGCGGGATGCCCCCTTTTTTGCACCATCCCTTTTATGATATTTTATTGTGGTTCCGCGCCGAATGATTATATGCATTCAGCAGCGCCAGCACTTCGTTGCGAATCTGTTCCTTCAGAGCCGCCGGCTCCAGCACCTCGGCCTGGGCACCCCAGCTCAAAATCCAGGAGGTCAGCTCCGGCGTCAGGGCAACCGTGGCGGCAAAGATCACCGAACCATCCCGCTGCGCCACAAGGCGCTGGCTTTCATGCCAGCTCCGCTCCTTGATGTAACCGGCAGCCTCCGGCGAAAACCAGATCTTTACCTCCTCCGGCCTGCCGCCAATCACCCCAAACCCCGCCCCCAGATACTCCTCCAGCCGAAAATCCTCCGGCACCATAAACCCCTCTTCGGTGATCCGCAGCAGCTTGATCCGCTCCAGCGCAAACGTCCGCACCTCCTGCCGCAGATGACAATACCCAATCACATACAGCGTCCCGTTGACATACAGCACCCGGTAGGGATCCACCCGGCGCTGGGTCTGGCGCTTGCTGCCCATGGCATAATACACCATCTCCACCCGCCGGCGGTTCAGCGCCGCATCCTTGATGGTGGCAAGAATCTCCCGGTACTTCCCGTAGTCCTTGAGCTGCTTCTGGCTCACGGCAAAGGTCTGCTCCACCGTGGCCAGATACTTTTTTGATTCCGGCGGAATGGTGGCTTTGAGCTTCGCAAACAGCGAGTCCAGGGCGTCGTGGAAGACCGTATGGTGCAGGAATTTCAGCATGTCCCGGCTGAAATACAGGGCCAGCAGTTCGGTGAGGGTGAAGGGAATGGGAATGCGGTGTTTCAGGGTATCCAGCAGCGACCAGAGGTTTTTGCCGTCCACCCGGTCGGTGTATAACGGAAACCCTGCCGCCTGCAGGGCATCCAGATCCCGATAGACGGTGCGGGGGTTGCACTCCAGCTCATCGGCAAGCTGGGCTGCCGTCTTGCCCGCACGAGACACTAACAGCGTTTCAATGATCTTCCACTGACGGGCAAGCTGGTCCCCACGGGCCATGTTCCCCCCTCATCCTGAACATAACCAACCACGCCACTACGGAATCTCTTACCGGCATTGGCAGCAGTGATAAACCTTGGTGATGATGGTGCATTGCATGCAGGTTGCAGGTTATCAAAAAGCCACAAAAGTGTGCAATTTATAACAAAATATCAGCAGAAAATGCAAGAAAAATCGTCAACAAAAAATTTTTTTGAAAACATTTCTCCCGGTTTGACCGTATGTGACAAACAGGTTGTCTATAATAGAGTCGTAACAAAGAAAAGGAGGTCAAAGATTATGAACACCACCATTACTACCTATTTTGAAAGTCAGCCGCACGGCGCGCTGAAGACACTCTTAGAGGAGATAGCAAATCATCTGGAATTTTTTGGCTATACGATTGAGCAAGAAGAACGGAGCGACACGGATCCCAGGGTTTACTATTATGCCCGACATGAACGGCACTCCAATATGCGCTTTTTTGAAATGTTCAGCAATTATGTGTGCTTTCAGATTTGCTTTTGGCACGACGGGTTGACGATGAATACCGCAGCTCTGGCCGAGGCGTTCAATGAGTTTAACCGAAAAAGCGCGCTTGCTAAATTTTATTTCACCATTGATGCAGAGAACAACGGTGTTTACCTCTATACCGAGGCCATTTTTTCTGCCCCTAATGCCAAGCAGTCGTTCGGGTTATTCTTTGACCGATTTAAAGCAGAAGAACGGGATGCGTTTGAATCAGCGCTCTTTAAACGGTGCGTTATCACAAAAGAAGGGCAACCCAGCAGCGTGCAATAGGCTATTGATGATATGAATCGTATGCAGACTACCACTCGAGCATTGTTAATCTGTTTGTTTGCCGTGTTTCTGGTTTACCGATGGGATTATTGGAAACCCCGCGCAACAAAACCACAGCAAGAGTTTCACCCTGATGGAACGCTTAAAGCCGTTTATCCCTATGATGCAGCGGGCAGGCTCAACGGCGTCGTGATAACATATTATCCCAATGGAAACATTAAGAGTAAAGAAACCTATAAGGATAATATCCGGGAAGGTGCGGCCCAAAAATATTATGAGAACGGCGCCGTAAAAGCAGAGCGCAATTATAAAAATAATAAACAGAACGGTGTTGAGCGAGTATTTTATCACAGCGGCAACATAATGGTAGAACTTCATTTTAAAGACGGCGTTGCGGAAGGGATCGGAAAGGAATATTATGAGAGCGGTGCGTTACAGCGTGAGTGTACCTATAGAAAGGGGAAAAGAGAAGGCGTCGAGAAAATATATTACGAAAATGGGAAACTGCTCAGCGAATGCAGTTATAAAAATGATAAACAACACGGCGCCAGAAAAGACTATTACGAAAACGGCAGGCTGAAATTTGAGTGTTATTATAAAAATGGCACGCTTTCAGGTCCATTCAAGAGCTTCTTTGAGACGGGGATGTTGGAACTGGAGATGTATTATTCCGAAGGCGAAGTTGACGGTGTGGCAACAGCATATTATCCGAGCGGGAAATTAGAGAGCCAGGGCGAGTGGAATAACGGCATGCAACACGGCGTTGTGAAAGAATATTACGAGAACGGGAACCTTCAAAATGAATGCCGGTTTAAAGCCGGTAAAAAGAACGGCACGGAAAGAATATTTTCTGAAGACGGGGTATTGCTCTACGAGGCTGAATATAACAATGACCGGGAAAACGGGCTGGTAAAAAGTTATTATGAAAATGGCGCCTTGCAAGAAGAGTGTTCTTATACAAACGGCAACAAAGAAGGTCGCCAACGCATCTATTATCCAAGCGGCGCGGTGTTCGCCGAATTGAATTATCGAAATGACCAATACGATGGCCTGCAAACGCTCTATTATGAAAGTGGCGAGTTGCAAGCAGAATTTCGGTTGCAACACGACACCCTCATATCCGGCTATTGCTTTGACCAGCAGGGCGTTATCATCAGTTGCGCGGAATTGTTTGACGAAGGAATAGAACTTTAAAGCCCCGTTGCTCTGAAATTGCCGGGCGCTTTCGCGCGAGGCCTTCAGAATGACAGCGCGTCGCTGAGAATGACAAGGGTGCAAGAGGCGGCTGAGAAATATTACAAGTAGATGATCTCGCCGGTCAGCTTGTCTTCAAGCGTCAATATGCCCATGGTCTGAAACTGGGTAAACCGTTTGTCGGTCGGGCTGCCGGGGTTAAACAAAAGGATGCCGTCACGCATTTCTTGATGCGCCCGGTGGGTGTGTCCGTAAACGATCGCATCAAGTTTGGTGCCTTTGAAAAGGTCCAGAATCCGCTCTTCAATCCCTGCCGGGTTTCCCCACCCATGCACCACGCCGATGGCATACCCCTGCAAATTGACGATGCGCTCCATGGGAACCCGTTGGTGGATCTCAGTCGTGTCCATGTTGCCGAAAACACCGTAGAAATCCGCGAAGGATTGCAAGGTGTCTATCACCGAGGCCGCCTGATAATCTCCCGCATGAATGATGGCGTCCACCTGTTTTAAAATTTCACAGACGCGTTTCGGGAGCTGCGCTGCAGCATGCGGGATATGGGTATCTGATAGGACTGCTACTTTCATGGCCGTTCCGGTCTCCGTTAAAACACCTTCACTGGTTATTGAAAACCATGATAATATAAAAATTAGCATAGATTTGCCCGCCGGCAAAGCAGAAAGAGTGCTGCGATGCGGCAGAGCGCGTGGTGCGTTGCAACGCTGCCCGGTGTTGCCGGCGCGTCATGTCACATCAGAATACCAACAGAGAGGTAATTTATGAAGATGCAGGTGAAAACAGGCTGTCTGGCAGGTGCCGGGGTTCTGATATTTCTGCTGGGCGCTGCGTGGTGCGGCACTGCCGGCGATAGCCAGCAGCCACAAACAATGAACCGCAGCGCCGCCGAACCGGCAGCGGATGCGGGCATTGTGCCGGGACCGCCCATTAAAGCTGATCAGGTAATAACAAAGGATCACCTGCCGTATGGATCCAGCCTTGCGTGCGTCGAATGCCACGCTGTGGCATTTGATGCTGTAACCACGTCCACCAGGCAGTTCCTGCTTAATTTCCCACAGCTCAAAAACGCCGAGGTCTGGAAAAAGATCGCAGCTTTTCTTCCTGGACGCGAGCGTTTTGTTCTGACCACGGTCTTTAACAACGAGCCGACCGCTACCACCATAGACATGGTGTTAGACCAAGAGCAGAAGGTTTTCTACGCAGTCTGTGAAAAGGGAACGGAAAAGCTGTTTCCTATCAAACGCAATCCCCGGGTGTCAGCGGCGCATTACGAGGGCTGGACGGTTGCCGGCGGGGGCAAGAAAGAATGGAAGAGCGTGCAGGTGAAAGGAACCGCCGAGGTCATTGCCTCAAGCGATCCGCGTTTTGCCGAACTCCTGGAAAAATATCATCTGGTCCGGGTCAGCAAGGTGCGGGCGCCGCTTCGGTTTGACATGATCAGACTTACCCCGAACAGGATCATCTATTTTGACACAACCCTCGCCGAGGAAAACATGGGCGTGTATCAACTCTGGGAGCGGGGTAAGGATTAGCATCTCCGGGCGCGGGGTTGTCGCACCATAACCGGGATGTGCCGACCGACAATCATCATTGCCGGAAGACCCCGCGCGGTGCGCGGAGGGCATCACTGTGGCGCAGTCTGTTCGTATTCTTGCTGCACTTGCTGCATATCTTCCCAGGTCTCCCGTTTTTTCTCAGGATAACGCAGCAAAAATGACGGGTGATAGGTGGGCATGACTTTGATGCCGTTTGGCAGCTCATGAAAACGCCCCCGCAACTTGGTGATGCCCTGGCGGGTCTCCAGCAGCGTCTGGGTGGAATACCTGCCCAGCGTGCAGATGATGCGGGGCTGAATAATGGCCAGTTGTTTTTTCAGAAACGGCAAGCAGGTCTGAATTTCATCCTCCTGGGGGTCTCTATTGCCCGGCGGCCGGCATTTGACAATATTGGTAATATAGACGTCGCTGCGTTTTAACTTGATCGCTTCAATGATGCGGGTCAGCAACTGGCCGGCCCGGCCGACAAACGGTTCGCCTTGCGCATCTTCATCTGCACCCGGCGCTTCTCCCACAAACACCAGTCGTGCATGGGGATTGCCGACCCCAAAAACAATGGTATGGCGCGAGCGGTGCAACCGGCAGCGGGTGCAGTCGCCGATTTCCATGCGCAGCGCCTGCAGTTGCTGCTGCTTCAGCGGGGCGGTTCGCTTGGGAACGCACGGGATGGTGCGGAGGCCCATGCGTTTCTGCTGCACCAGATATTCCCGGACGGAAGCAATAATCTCCAGCGCTTGTTTGGTCACCTCATCTGCATGCTTCATAGCTCTGTTATTGTTTTGTTTTCTGCTTCAGCAGCGTGCTGATACGGTCGCACAGCCGGTGGGCAATCTCTTCTTTGGACAGCGGCGGCAGGGACTCGATGGTGCCGTCAGCAAACATAAACTGCACTTCATTCATGTCCGACCCAAAGCCAAGCCCCGGTCGGGATACGTCGTTTGCCACAATCAAATCAAGGTGTTTCTGCCGCAGCTTCTGCGCGGCATGTTCAGTGACATCAGCAGTTTCAGCAGCAAAACCCACCAGGATTTTATTGCCCTTTTTCGCTCCCAGCTCGGCAAGAATATCGGTAGTTCGTTCAAGCGGCAAGGTCAGAGCACCGCTGCGCTTTTTTATTTTTTGGGCTGCGGTTCTGACAGGCCGGTAATCAGCGACGGCGGCCGATTTTACCACGATCGTGGCGGCTTTAACGTGCGCGTTCACCGCGCGGCGCAGATCTTCAGCGCTCTGTACCGCAATGTAGTGCACGCCGGCAGGCGGCGCCAGGGAAACCGGCCCGCTGATCAGGGTTACCTGTGCGCCCCGTTGCCTGAAGGCACGGGCGATGGCAAAACCGGTCTTGCCGGAAGACGGATTAGAGATATAGCGCACCGGATCGATCCATTCACGGGTCGGCCCGGCGGTAACCAGCACCCGCTGCCCGGCAAAATCTTTGGGCGCCAGCAGCCATTCCAGCTCCTCGATGATGTCCGGGATGTCTGCCATGCGGCCGGTGCCCCGCACCCCGCAGGCGAGATCGCCCCAGCCCGGCTCCACGAAGTGATAACCGCGCTGCTTGAGGGTATTCACATTGTGCTGCACGGCGCGGTGTTGCCACATCGCTTCGTTCATTGCCGGCACGATGAGCACCGGCGCGGTGGTTGCCATGGCTACCGTTGACAGCATATCATCGGCAATGCCCTGGGCAATTTTGCCGATGATGTTTGCCGTGGCAGGGGCAATGACCAGCACCTGCGCCCGCCGGGCAAGGGAAATATGGCCGATTTCTTTTTCTGCAAAGAGCGTGAACAATTCGCTGGCCACCACATTGCCGGAAAGGGTCTGCAGGGTAAGCGGGGTAATGAATTCCCGCGCGTTGCGCGTCATGATGACATGCACCAGCCCGCCGCCTTTGGTTATCTCGCGCACCAGTTCGGCCGCTTTATAGGCAGCGATCCCGCCGCATATTCCCAGCACAATATCTTTGCCGTTGAGTTGCATACTGTTACCCCCTGAGCGTGCGGTCGCGCTCATTAATAATCCGCAGCCCCTTGTTCACATAATCTATGCCCGAAAGAATCGTCAGGAGGCCGGCAGCCCAGAAGACCGGCTGCACAAAACCGCCTTTTTTTTCAATGCCATGCAGCAGAATCACGGCGCCAATCGTGACAATCTGCGCCAGGGTGGTGCATTTGCTGAGAACGGTGGGCCGAATCTCGACCGCAAAGGAGTTGACGATCAGCACCAGGATGCCCACAGAAATAATGACATCACGGCTGATCACGAGCACCGCGAGCCATACCGGCAGCAGCTTCAGGATGGCGCAGGTCACAAAGGCGCTGCTCAGCAGCAGTTTGTCTGCGATCGGATCAAGGTATGCCCCCAGGGTGGTTTTCTGTTTGAAGGCGCGTGCCAAAAAACCGTCCAGCGCATCGGTTAATGCCGCACCGGCAAACAGGATAAGCGCCCCATGATACAGCCCCTCGGAGAGCAAAATGATCAAGAGCGGAATACTGAGAATGCGCAGAATCGTGAGAATGTTTGGAATATTCATATGCGGGCACCAGGGCAGCGGTTCAGTGCGGCAGCCCCTGCAGCCGGTCAGAAATCTGGGTCAGCAACTGCTTGCCGGCTTTTTCAACGGCGTTTCTATAGGCAATACTCTCGTCGGCATTAACCCCCAGGCCATAGGCGGCTGCGCTGAGCATAACTTTACGATCCTTGACGCTGATCGCATTGGCCTTCAAATTGCACTGGAAGGCGGTGAAGGCGGCGACATCAGTTACCCGGCTGCGCTCCAGTTCCGCTTTGCCCACAATGGCGATATCAGCGCCGCACAGTGTTGCGATCCGGCATACGGTATCCAGGTCAGGCTCCGGATAGAAATAGGGAGACGGCGCCGGCGGCTCCTTCAACGTCTGCAGCGGATCCACTACCACAAAATCCTTCTCCATGCATTTCTCTTTCAGAATCAGTTCGCTTTCGGGAATTTTTGCCGCGCTCCCCGGCGCCCACCAGAAGATGAAATCGCCGGCACCGTTCATTCTCTCGGCGATCATCAACAGCACCTTATACGGTTCGCGCTGTGCCCCGCCGAAGAGCAGCGCATCAAGGTCGCGGCGCAACAGCTCCTGCTGCACCTGCGCCTGAACGGTGATTTGATAAAAGTCAAAGGTGGTATTTTCATAGACAATTTTGAAACTTTTCAAATAGGTCGGCGCCCGGTCAAAAACATTCTTCTTCAGCAGCGAAAAGTTCCGTTCCATGACCTCCAGGGGCACCCGCGACAAGACCGCTTCCCACAGCGCTTTTCCCTGCGCGTCCGCCAGCGCCTGCTGGCGCGCAGCGATCACATCGCCGCCGGCGATTTGGGCAATGCCCCGGCCGATAAACCCGTCGGTGGCCGGCGGTTCCTGGGCTGCAACCCGGCACGCCAGAAGCGCCGCCAGGGCGATGGCGAACAGGACCCTGCTGCCGAAGCTGTAATTAGCGGTGCGCATGCGAGACATTTTCTGGTGCCGCGGGTTGTGGTGAACGGGCAAGAGAAACGTGCGCGAGGGAACGGGCCAGCGGTTCATCGAGATGCGCCTCAAGCACGACGGTAGCGCCCCGAAACTCGGTATGCACCACGATGCCGTGCTGGTAAACCAGGTCAATGAGTTTTCCCTCTGACAGCGGCAGTTGGATGCAGACCGCCGGCATCTGGCGCAACACCCAGCGCCGGAGCTGCGCACAGAGCTCCGGTATGCCGGCGCCGGTTGTTGCGGACACAGCCACCGCCGGCACAAGCCGCCGCTGCCATAACCCGATCAACCCCGGCTCGGAGACGCGGTCGATTTTATTGAGCACATACAGCGTGTCTTTTTCTATAATGCCGATCTCGCGCAACACCGCATTGACCGCTGCCACCTGCTCGGCAATGTGCGGGCTGCTGATATCAATGACGTGGAGCAGCACGGCCGCTTCGCTGATCTCCTCAAGCGTCGCCTTGAATGCGGCAATGAGCTGGTGCGGAAGCTTGCGAATAAACCCAACAGTGTCGGACAGCAGGAGCTGAGATATCCCCGGCAGTTTGCGAATCGTGGGGTCAAGGGTGGAAAACAGCCGGTCTTCCACGGTGACGTGCGCGTGGGACAGGGTATTGAGGAGCGTTGATTTCCCGGCATTGGTGTAGCCGATCAGGGCGGCCAGGAACTGCCGGCGATGCCGCCGGGTGCGGCGCTGGATCGTGCGCACCTTTTTCACCTGCGCTAAATCTTCCTGCAACCGGGCCATACGCTCTTTTATTTTTCTGCGATCCATTTCCAGTTTGGTTTCACCGGGCCCCCGCGTCCCAATACCGCCGCCGAGTCGGGACAGCGCCACTCCTTTGCCCCGCAACCGCGGCAGCAGATACGATAGCTGCGCCAGTTCCACCTGCAGTTTGCCTTCCCGCGAGCGCGCCCGCTGGGCGAAAATATCCAGAATAAGAGCGGTGCGGTCTATGACCCGTATCCCCAGTGCGTCTTCCAGATTCCGCTGCTGGGCGGGAAACAGATCCTCATCAAAAATGACCACCTGCGCGTCGGTGGATTTGATGAGATCGGCCAATTCTGCCACTTTGCCGCGGCCAATAAAAAAAGCAGGATCTATAACTTTGACGTCCTGCGTAATGGTTCCCGCGATGCATGCCCCTGCAGACTCAGTCAGGCTTGCCAGTTCTTCCAGGGTATGTGACTGGGTTGGTTCCCGGCGGTGTTTGGGTGCCAGACCCACCAGGATTGCTTTTTCACATCCGTCAACGCGTGCAATCAAAGCGACTGTTTTTTGCCTCCTGTTTTATGGTTCGCTCTGGGTATCTTTCGGGTATCCGGGTGACGCGCTGCGCCCTGCCGTGGTCCATGCGGGCGACCCGAAGCGCGCCCCCTGTGAACACTTTTTAATACTAATTTAATTTACCGCCTGTTTCAAGAAGTTTTTCACCAGTTCCGGAATCAACGCTTCTTCTTCAGGAAGCTTGACCCAGCGAATTTCAGGATCGTGTTGAAACCAGGTGAGCTGCCGTTTGGCGAGCTGCTTGGTTGCGTGTTTCATCTGGCGGACTGCGGCGTCCCAGGAACAGCGCCCTTCTTGATACGCCACCATCTGCTTATAGCCGATACTTTGCAGCGGTTTGAGGGTGGCAGCATAGCCTTTCTCCAGCACTGATTGCAGCTCCTGGAGCAGACCGGCGGCAAGCATCCGTTCAACGCGGGTTTCAAGGCGCTGATACAGTTCTTTTCGGGAGCGCGCCAGGCCGATTTTCAGAAACCGGTAGGGCGCATCGCCGAAGGCGTGTGAGCGGTGGTGCTGCGAAAGCGGCACGCCGGTAAGATAAAACACTTCCAGGGCGCGAATCAGGCGCACCAGATCGGTGGGCATAATTTTTTGCGCAGCTGCCGGATCGCATGCCTGCAGCAGGTTATAGAGCGATTCAGGCCCATCCCGCCGGGCTTGCTCCTTCAGGCGTTGACGCAGCAGCTCATCCTTTGCCGGGGCAGGGCACAGGCCTCTGGTAAGCGCCCGGATATACAGGCCGGTGCCGCCAACCACGAGCGGCAGCACGCCGCGGGCGGTAATCTCGGCAATGATTGTCCGCGCCCGGTCCTTGAACGCGGCGGCATGGAACTCTTCATCCGGGTTGATAATAGAGATCAGGTGGTGAGGCACCAGCTGTTGCTGGGCGGGCGAGGGTTTTGCCGTGCCGATGTCGAGAAACCGATACACCTGCAGGGAATCAGCGCTGATGATTTCCGCCGGCACTGTTTGTGCCAACGAGAGGGCTACCTCGGTTTTGCCGACGCCGGTGGGGCCCTGGATGATGACAATCCGCGGCTTTTCGATCGGGGACATTCCCAGTTGTTGTTGGAATCAGGTTCGCTCAGTTGCGCACGTCAACCGTGACTGGTGGTATTCTACTGAAAGGCTATTGATATTTCAAGCTAATCCTGATAGAAACAGCGTATAAGACGCCTGCTGATGGCAGAGATACCGCAATATGATCAACAATCCGAAAAAAATTCTCATCATTCGCCTCAGTGCCCTTGGCGATGTGCTGCGCGCGCTTCCGGTGTTACATACGATCAAGCACAACTTCCCCCGCTCGCATATCGCCTGGGCGGTGGAAGAGTCGGCGCAGGATCTCCTGGTGCAGCATCCGCAGATTAACGAAGTTCTGGTCGTCCCCAAGGCTGCCTGGATAACGCTGCTCAAATCCGGCCGGCTGGTGCGCCTGTTTCGCGAGGTATCGTCCTTTGTGCGCACCCTTAAAGGCCGGCGATTTGATCTGGCCATTGATTTTCATGGCCTGTTTAAAAGCGGGCTGATCAGCTATCTGAGCGGGGCGCCGGTGCGCGTGGGCTTTACCCGGGCGTTTACCAAAGAGGGCAACTTTCTGTTTAATAACTGCCGCTTTCCGCTGGAAACCGGTGCTATCAGCCGCATTGAACGCAATCTCCTGCTGCTGGAGAAGATGGGTCTCAAGATTATTGATGAGTACCCGGTTATCCCCATCACCGAGCAAGACCGGTCAGCCGTGAAAGCGTTTTTTCGCCATGCGCGGATTGATGACAGCCGGCTGCTGGTGGCCATCCACCCGGGCACCAGTCCGCGCACGCTCTACAAGCGCTGGGATCCCCACCGCTATGCCACCGTCGCTGATCAGCTCATAAAAGATTATGCGGCACAGATTATCTTCACCTGGAGCGGCAGCGAACTTGACATGGTCAATGACATCCGGGCACAAATGAAATACCGCGCGCATACCGCTGCTGAAACCAAAAACCTGGGCCAGCTCGCCGAGATATTCCGCCACTGCGATTTGTATATCGGCGGTGATACCGGCCCCATGCACCTGGCAGCGTTTATGCAGGTGCCAGTGGTGGCGATTTTCGGGCCCACGGACTGTGTGGTGAACGCGCCCTATAAAAAAACCAAACACATCATCATTCGCAAAGAGATTTCCTGCAGCCCCTGCCGCGACCGCAACTGCAAGCGCCGCGACTGTATGAAGGCAATTCAGGACGATGACGTGATTCAGGCCGCGCGCCTCATTTTAAACGCCGGCAAGCAGCGCGCGGCAGCGCAGTCCGCAGCGCCCAACATCATCAGCCGCCCATAGAGGATGCTTCTGCTCATGCCTGCTCCGACCATATCGGCAACCGTTATCACCTATAATGAAGAAGCAAATATCAGAGCCTGTTTGGAAAGTATTACCTGGGTGGATGAGCTGATTGTGGTTGATTCCGGCAGCAGCGATCACACGGTTGCGATCTGCCGCGAGTTTACCCCCCATGTGGTGCAGCGGCCCTGGCCGGGGCATGTGCAAAAAAAACAGTTTGCCTTGG
>FWWM01009260.1_pt1 | contig 18312 bp, 17 predicted proteins | sample 2228351 | NCBI WGS metagenome assembly FWWM01 (sample SAMEA103939774, study PRJEB20133) | metagenome
AATCTGAGCATAAAGAAGGGTTATTAGTTGTTGCCAACAGGTGAAATACTTCACATAATAGTCACCCTTATACCTCTGAACAAGACTCTCAAATTGATGTCTCGGTATAAGGTTTAGAAGTTGATTATAAATTGTGTTAAAATGGGACATGGCTTGAACCTCCTGTCTTTATTGATTTTACAGGTGATATTTTATCACCATTGACAGAGAGTTCAAGCCTTCTGCTAAATTTTTAGCGGACACTACTGATTATAGATTAAAATTAAAACTTTTCTACAAAATTGCTGTGAATAAGAGAACGAAAGGGTCTTTCAAACTAATTTACCAGTAGGGATATGGATAGTATCTCCACCAGTACGGATAAGGATAAAAAGGTGGATAATAGGGAGGTGGCAGATAATAGTATTCCCTTACCCTTGGCCACAGATAGATTTCTCTGATCTCAAAGAGTGGATAGGTGTATTCAATCTCGTCAAGCCTGCCTTTTTTGAGACCAATGAACTCACCAGAAAGGGTTATCTCTCTGCCACGACGGTATAGCAATGGGTCAAGGTATCCGCTTTCTCTTGGGAATAGGGCAAGAAATCTTCCATTTGATTCGTTAAGATCCTTCAAATATCCCCTTGAATCAACAGGTACATAAAGGACCTCAATTAGAGAACCATCATCAGTAAACTTCGTTTCTACTATGATACCACCGAGGACATAGAGTTTCCCCAGGAAAGGCGAAGGGTCCTGCCTCATTATTGATAAGGGGACATCGCTTGATGCCATCTCCATGGTCTCGGGTCTGAGAACAGGTCCGCAGGATGTGAGATAGAAGACAAGGACTATTAATAAAAAGTTCCTCATACTTCCTTATACATCAAAAATCTCTTTATGTCAAGAGGGACATGGGATTTATCTATCTTTATCCTCAGGTTAGATAATATTCAAATTAATTCTTGCAGGAAAGAGAATAAGGTCGTATCCTGTCCAACCATAATTTAATGACAACTCAAGTTCATCTCTTCTTCATCAACTTCTCATCAAGGGAAAAGCTGTATATATCTCTGCACATCTTAAGTCTTTTCAAATACACCTTTCTTGTACTTTCATCAAGACCTTCAATAACTGGTTTGAGTTTATCACATCTATTAATAAGTGTCCTTAACTCGTCCTCTGATAGTGCCATTGGATCCTGGGTCTTTGCACATATATCTTGAAACTCCTCCTTCCAGTCTTCTATGCCGAGAGATAATAAAGGGAAAAACAAATTGAATAATATAAAAACGGTCAACAAGTTCCGTTGAACTCTCTTCATTCTCCACCTCGCATGCCGGGATGACATCTCTTACAGTCATTCATGGGAAATGCTACATTAAGGTGGCAGACACCACAGAACTCTCCAGCAAGTATTCTGGTCATATAAAAATGTTTTGTAGTCTTCTTTTTTATGTTGAAAATGTCAGGATGGCATATATTGCAATCAAGCCAATCATTATGCAGTTTATGCGGGAATACGGCTGGAGGAATATTACCCCATTCTGCCTCAAGAGTAACTGTTTTTTCATACTTTACATCCCTGGATGGTTTTATGTTGAGATAATTAACAGGCTTGATTAGCCTTCTCGTTAAAGCCTTAACCCAGTTTATACCATTACCATATTTTGTTTTTGGAAATTCTTTCAGCTTCTCAAATTTTTCACTTCCATATCTTTTATTACCATTATGACATTTTTCACAGTGCGGTTCCTGGTGTCCAAATATTTCCTTGCCATCATGACATGTCCCGCAAAACTTCCCTGATTTATTCAATTCCTCCGTTATCTCGGTTGTGTTCACCTTCATATTAAACTCGAGTTCAAAATGGCACACCCTGCACGTATATTTCTGTCTGTGAATCCAGTGTGAGAAAGTAACTGGTTTAACATTATTCTTTTCCGAGGTTCTACTAATTAATATATTCCCATACTCATCCTTCGGAGGAAGAGGAGGAAGTTCCCAGTAACCTTCAGCAGGTTTGAGGAGTAACAGCACTAAAAAAATCAAAATAAGAATCATTTTACTGAACCTGTTTTGTGTGGCATCTCTGGCAGTCAATCAATGGGAATGCCACAGAACCATGGCAAACACCACAAAACTTCCCCTGAAATATATCAACCATGGAATATTTTGTAAAACCTCTTTTTACACCAAGAAAGATTTCTGGATGACATCCCTCACATCCCATCCATACAGTATGTTTTTTATGAGAAAATATTATATCTGGCATGCTCTCTACCTTTGCACCCATAGAAAAATCGCCCGGCATCTGAAGTTTTGACCTCGTTATTGACACACCCTCAATAAAGTCTGCTGGTTTTATTAATCCTGTCTCTTCAGCTTTTTCCCAATCTATACCATTACCAAATCTTTCCTTAGGAAATCTATCAGTAAATCTAATAAAGTCATAGTCTTTTTTGACCCCGGTCTTACCGTAGGAGTGACACCTTTCACATTTTTTTACATCTTCTCGTTTGAAATCTTTTGAACATGCCTCAAATATCGTCTTGCCCTCGTGTGAAAATCTTCCATTATGGCATGTACCACAATAATACCCCTTCATATTATCCGCTGCTTTTATGTTGCTACCGTTCACCTTCATTGCAAATGCTATGTCCACATGGCAAAGCCTGCATGTGAATTTTGCTCTATGCAACCAGTGATCGAACTCAACAGGAGCAAGTCCTGATTTCTCTGAATAGTTGTTTATTATGACCTTACCATAATCGGGCGGGAGCGGCCTTTTCTTCTTGACGCCTGTCTGAGCAAGGACAATTCCAGTTGTAAGAAATACCGAAATAATTATTATAACTAACTTCCTCATAACAAACCTCCTTTTGTTAATCGTTAGTTTACTTTCTTACATCTGTGGTTACGTGAATTTTAAAAAGACTAAAAATCCTGAATTTGAGTTTCAAAGTTATCATTTTAGATCCATATCTTTACACTGCTAATATTTCGAAGCATTGATCTCCCTACCATTAATAAAAAATACCACCAAATAACTCAGTTGTCAACTTCTCTTTTTAAGGGTAATTATAAATCTGAAATAAACGAATATCAGAGAGAGAATACAAAATTATACTCATTATTTTTGAGAGAACTTATTTTAAAACCCCTGATACCCTTGAATATTACCCTTAGCTTAACTTAAAATTTACTGATGTCAATTTTAAGCCATATAATAGAAAGAAAGAGGGAGAGGTTAAATCATGTGAAGACAGAGACCCCTCTTTCTGACCTCAAAGCAAGTATCAAAGACCTCGACAGGACAAGGAACTTCCGAGAGGCCATCAAGAGGAAGGAACTTATAAGGTTGATTGCAGAGATAAAGAAGGCCTCCCCTTCAAGGGGGATAATAAGAACCGACTTTGACCCCGAGAAGATAGCCTCAATTTATGAGGAAAAGAGGGTTGATGCAGTCTCGGTGATAACTGAGGAAGACTTTTTTTATGGCAACCTTGATTACATCGGGCTTACAAAGAATATATTCACTGGACCTGTATTAAGAAAAGACTTTATATTCGAGGAATATCAGTTATATGAATCGAGGGCATTCGGTGCTGACGCTGTTCTTTTTATCGGAGCGGTCCTTGACAGGATCCAATCAGAGGAATATTTAGACCTTGCAAAAGAGCTCGACCTTGCTGTCCTCTTTGAGATTCACGATTACCATGACCTTGAAAAGGCCCTTCGAGTTAATGCAGACATAATCGGTATAAATAACAGAGACCTGAATACACTGAAGGTGGACATCGGCAGGACTTTTCTTTTAAAAAAGGAGATACCTCCTGACAGGATTACAGTTAGTGAAAGTGGTATAAGAAACAGGGATGATGTGATAAGGCTTAACCTGGCAGGGGTAGATGCTATGCTTGTAGGGACTACCCTGATGGAGTCTGAGGACATTGGGAAAAAGATAGAGGAACTTCGCATTACATAAGGAGGAAAGATTAATGAGAGAAACGAAGATTTTGCTTTCAGAGAGGGAAATGCCCAGAAAATGGTACAACATAATGGCTGATATGCCAAACCTGCCAAAACCACCACTTCACCCTGCTACATTGAAACCTGTCGGACCAGATGACCTGTCAGCCATTTTTCCGATGGCATTAATCGAGCAGGAGGTAACAACAGAGAGATGGATTGATATACCCGAGGAGGTACTCGATATTTATGCCCTCTGGAGACCCAGCCCTATGTACAGGGCATATAGACTCGAAGAGGCGATTAATACTCCAGCCCGTATCTATTATAAGTATGAAGGTACAAGCCCGGGTGGCAGTCATAAACCTAACACATCGATACCACAGGCATATTACAACAAGAAAGCAGGGATAAAGAGGATAGCCACTGAGACAGGAGCGGGTCAGTGGGGATCGGCCATGTCCCTTGCAGGTAGCCTCTTTGGTATTGATGTAACTGTTTATATGGTTAAGGTCAGTTACAACCAGAAACCTTACAGACGAATTGCAATGGAAACCTGGGGTGCAACAGTTCATCCGAGCCCATCGGAGGTTACTTCAGCAGGCAGAAGGATACTCGAGAAAGACCCTGAAAATCCTGGAAGCCTGGGTATAGCCATATCTGAGGCTGTAGAGGATGCAGCAACGCATAATGACACGAATTACGCCTTAGGCTCTGTCCTGAATCACGTCTTGTTGCACCAGACGATTATAGGACTTGAGGCAAAAAAACAATTTGAACTGATAAATGATTATCCTGATATCATCATAGCTTCCTGTGGAGGGGGAAGCAACTTAGGTGGCATTAGTTTCCCCTTTCTTCAAGATAAGATTAATGGTAAAGACCTGAGGGTAATTGCTGTCGAGCCCACATCATGCCCTACACTCACAAAGGGAGAGTTTCGATACGACTTTGGCGATACAGCAGGTCTCACCCCCCTTCTCATGATGTACACCCTTGGTCACGACTTTGTCCCTCCTGGCATCCATGCCGGTGGTCTTAGATACCATGCTGATGCACCATTGGTCTGTCAGTTATACCATGATGGCTTAATTGAGGCCATTGCCTGTGGTCAGACCTCCGTGTTTGCCGCGGCCATCACCTTTGCAAAAGCAGAGGGAATTATACCTGCTCCTGAGAGTGCCCACGCCATTAAGGTTGCCATTGATGAGGCTATCAGGTGCAAGGAAGAGGGAAAGGAGAAGACCATACTGTTCAATCTGAGCGGTCACGGTTATCTTGATCTCGCTGCCTATGCTGATTACCTCTCCGGCAAGCTCGAGGACTATGAATATCCTGAGGAGAAGATAAAAGAGGCATTATCACATCTGCCCGTAATTTGAAAATGGTCAAGATCAAGATCTGCGGCTTAACAAATCTTGAGGATGCCCTTGCTGCTGTTGATTATGGGGCCGATGCATTGGGCTTTGTATTCTATAAGGGTAGCCCTCGCTATATAAACCCGTCCCAGGCAAAGGAGATAATAAAACAGTTACCACCATTTATTACAACTGTTGGCGTCTTTGTGGATGAGACACCTGACTATATTGAAGAGATAGTCCGACATGTTTCACTGGATATCGTACAGCTGCATGGCCATGAACCGCCTGAAAACTGTATCTTGAGTAAGAGGGTAATAAAGGCAATAAGGGTTAAAGAACTGAGTGACCTTGAACCTTTAAAGAAATACAGAGTCTCTGCCTTCCTCCTTGATACATATACGCCCGAGTCACTGGGGGGAACCGGGCAGATCTTCAACTGGGATATTGCTGTTACAGCGAAACAGTTTGGAAGGGTCATACTTGCAGGAGGCCTGAATCCAGATAATATCGAGCGGGCTATTAGATGGGTGAGGCCCTATGCGGTCGATGTCAGCAGCGGTATTGAAGAGGAAAAAGGCAAGAAGGACCTCAGGAAGATGAGGCTCTTTATAGAAAGGGCCAGGTCAGTCACTCGATAATACAGCGAGTTAAGGAGAGAAGTTGACATACATATCTGCCATTAAAGAAGGATTCAGAGTCATGAACAGGAACTGGCAACTCGTCCTGATTCAGGTTGGTGCGATGTTTGCGAGTCTCGTTGGTTTTTTTATCTTTATCGGTATCCCTCTCGCCATAGCCTTTATAATCTTCGGGATTGATCTTACAGACATCTCAAGACCTGACGAACTCGCGAATCTCCTGAGGAGGCCATCAGACCTGCTCTCTCGCTATCTCGGTCTGGCCATACTATTGTTGACGTCCCTCATTATTTATATATTCTCCATCTTTGTTGTTGGAATCTTCGTCTTTGGGGGATCAATAGGTTCAATTACCAGAACTATAAGGGGATCCGAAACCTTTCAAATCAGGGCCTTCTGGAAGGAAGGGAAGAGGTTATTTTTCCCTCTCATCGGGTTTACCGCTATAATTGGCGCTGGTTTCCTTATCCTTGCCTTCTTACTTGGTCTTCTCGGTGGTTCAATCTCAGCCCTTGTCTCCATTGCAAAGGAGCAGGAAGCAGCCCTGGCCCTCTTCCTCGGGATATTCTTTTCCCTCCTTTTATTCGCCTCTGGCCTTGGTCTTATAATTATGGCCCTCTCTGTAACAATCTATGGTGCTGCTGTTATTGCCATGGATAAAGAAGGTCCCTTTACTGCTATTAAAAAGGCTATCCTTTATTTATACAATAAACCTCAGGGACTATATCTTTACTGTCTTATGTTCATCGCCTTTGTAATTACAAACTTCATTATAATAGCAATAGGTATAATAATGGGTATTGTGCCTGTTATAGGCCCTTTTCTTTCCTTTGTATATCAATTGTCCGTGTACTTTTTGCAGAGCTATCTTGGTCTTGTTATGATTGCAACTGTTATGGTTTTTTATCATTCTACATCAGGGATGGTGCAACCTCCTGGCGGGCAAGATTCCATTCAGGCCGAAGATATTTCTCCCGCAGGAGCCTCTCAGCAAGAAGAACCTCCCCTTCGGATGGATGAGACCACACAAGCCTGATGTCAAAGGTCGCCTCAAAAGCCTCTGTAATGGCCTTTTTTACATCACCTTTGTCAATCTTGATGAACGATGAAAGTCCTTTGAGATTGATTGTTTCTTCAGAGGGAATCTTAAAGGCGCCTTTCATCTTTTCTATGTGAACATTATATGGTATAGTCCCCTGCTGGATAAAACCCTTTCGCCATCTTCTTTGAGCAGAACCGATGATCTTGGTTCCCTTAAAGGTTATCTCTCCGAGGGATGTGGAATTGAAGCAGAGGGGGCTTCTTCCGAGGATGTCTGCCCTCTTCCGGTTTTGCATTATCTCTACCTCGAGACCTATTCTCCTCATGGCCTCTGAAAAGGCCCTTGCAATTATTGAATATGTCTCCTTCAATCCACTCGAGAATCCATGGTCATTCCTGGCTGAAAAGCTATAGGTTAACTCTTCATTATGGAGGATGGCCCTTCCACCTGTTGGTCTTCTTACAACAGGCAGATTATTATCAAGGCAGTAACCAAGGTCTATATCATCAATCCTTTGAAAATACCCAAGGCTGACCGATGGAACCATCCAGCCATAAAAACGGAGTGTTGGAGGAACTGAGCCATCAATAACATCCATTGCAATGGCCTCATCAAGGGCCATATTATAGAAGGCATCTCCTTCTCCTGAATCGATCAGCCTCCAACAATTATTCTGGCTCAAGGATTATCCTTCCCTTACGAAAAGAGACCTCCTTTATCTTCCCTTCAAAGACCTTTTGCTCACCAAAGAGATTTCTGAGGAAAACCTTCCCATCCTCCGGCATCATCATCTCGACGCTTTCGAGATATAACTCCTCAGAATCACCCCTTCTTATATATGCATTAGTATCACACATAATTCTCCTCCTTTTCATCATTATAGCATGACCACTATCTGAGCTGAACAGGATTCTGAATACGCTTAGCATTAACAAATATAAAGTTTCTCTATCCTTGAAAAAAATGCAATGAATTATTTATCATTTCTCAGAATATGAAAGGGTTAAAGAACTTTATAACAAACAGTAGTTCAGAAAATCTCAAAAAGCGCCTCATCGAGCTGATCAAAGGTAGTGAGGAACTCAAGTTTTTGGTCGGCTTCTTTTATTTTTCAGGCATCCGAGAACTCTACGAAGCCTTAAGAAACAATCCAGATGTACTCATGAAGGTCCTCGTTGGTCTTAATGTTGACAGGACAAATTATGGACTCCTTGAGTTTGCTATGGAAGAGGATCGTCATTCTGATGAGGAGAGGTGTTATAGGTTTCTTCAGTCAGTAAAGAGATCTTTAAACTCCGATGAGTTTGACACAGAAGAATTCTATGAACAGGTAAGGTATTTTATAAATCTCATCAAAGAGGGAAGGCTTCAGATTCGTAAGACCTATGAACCAAACCATGCAAAGCTTTATTTATTTAAACTCGGAGAATCACAGATTGCAAGGAGGAATCTTTTCATTACAGGAAGCAGTAATCTCACAAGGACTGGTATTACTACACAGAATGAATTTAATGTAGAGATAAGCGATTATGGTTTTGAAGATGCAGAGGCATACTTCGATACCCTCTGGGATAAAGGCGTCAGAATAACAGAAGATGATGTTATAAAAAATAAACTTATCGAGACGATTGAGAATCGGACACCGATAAAGGAGATCACTCCATTTAAGGCATTCGTGCTTGTTTTAAAACACTATGTTGAAACAGAAAAGAGGGAGTTGGGAGAGTCCCTGATCGATCTTCTTAAAGAGAATGGCTATACACCATATCAATACCAACTGGATGCTATAAAACAGGCACTCTCTATAATAGAAAACCACAATGGTGTGATAATCGCTGATGTTGTTGGTCTTGGAAAGACTATCATTGCCTGTGCAGTTGCAAGGGAGTTGAAGAAAAGGGGCATTGTCATCTGCCCTCCTGGATTAATTGGTGATAGGAACAGAGAATCAGGCTGGTTAAAGTATCTTGAGGACTTCAGACTGTATGAATGGGAGGTGAGGTCATCAGGTGACCTTGAGAATACTGCCGTGTATGTGAGAAATCGCAATGAGATAGAGGTTGTGATAATAGATGAGGCACACAGGTTCAGGAATCAGGACACAAAGGGTTATGAGTATCTGAAGAACATCTGTCGTGGCAGGACTGTTATTATGCTCACAGCAACGCCATTCAATAACAGACCAGGAGATATACTCTCTCTATTAAAGCTTTTCGTCACACCAAAGAAGTCATCCATAACACTCGAGGAGAATCTTGTTGATAAATTCAGGACATTTAAAGGCACATTCGACAGACTTGCCTATATAAATAAATACCGCAACTCTTCAAGCCCTGAAAAAAAGAAAAAGGCAGAGACCTACTATGAAAATATTTTTGGAGAAAGGACAATAGACATTCGGAAAGTAAAACAGCGCTCCCATTATCTCTCAAAGAGGATTAGGGATGTGATAGAGCCTGTCACCATAAGGAGAAACCGCCTTGATCTCCAGAACAATCCATTTTATAAAGATGAGATAAAGGAACTATCAAGGGTTGCAGACCCAGTTGAATGGTTTTATGAACTCACAAAGGAGCAATCAGAATTTTATGACAGGGTCATCAAGGATTACTTTGGCGACCCAGATGAGGGAGGTTATTTTAAGGGTGCGATATACAGGCCATTTGAATACAAGATAGAAAAGAAAAAGTTTGAAGACGAAAGGCTTACTGATAAAGAAAACTTCCAGTACCAGCAACAGAGAAACCTCTATGACTTCATGAGGCGGTTGCTCGTTAAGAGATTTGAGAGTTCCTTTGGTTCATTCAGACAGAGCATAGAAAATTTTAAAAATATAACAGTGATTGCCAGAGATTTTATAAAAAAGACCAACAGATACATCCTTGACCGTTCGCTCCTTGAGAGGATTTATGACCTTGATTTAGATGAGATAGAGAGACATCTTGAGGAATATTCAAGGAAGATCAAGGATGGCGTATATCCGAAAAACCATGAGGTTTATGAGGTGGATAAATTTAAGCAGAAGGATAAGTTCCTCGCCCATATAGATGAAGACATAAGACTATTTGAAAGAATCCTCAATGACCTCAATCAGATGAACCTTGTCAACAATGACCCGAAACTCACATGCCTGATTCATAATCTTAAAGAGATTTTAAGCCAGTCACCACCAAAGGGTGAACCTGAGAGGAAGGTCGTCATATTCTCCGAGTATCTCGATACAGTGAGATACCTTGAGCCTGTATTGAAGAGCACTTTCAATGACCGTGTCCTTGTGATAAAGGAAGACCTTTCACCTTCAAGGATACTCGAGATAAACAGAAACTTTGATGCATCCTTTAAAGAGCAGGAGGATAGATACGACATCCTTCTTGGCACAGACAGGATCTCAGAGGGTTTAAATCTCAATCGTGCAGGGATGGTGATAAATTATGATATACCATGGAATCCTGTAAGGGTCATCCAGAGGGTTGGAAGGATTAATCGTATCAGCAAAAAGGTCTTTAATGAACTCTATATTGTGAACTTCTTTCCTACTGAGCAGGGCGCAGAACTCGTAAAATCCCGTGAGATTGCAGGTAATAAAATGTTTCTCATCCATAACACACTCGGAGAGGATGCAAAGATATTTGATATTGATGAAGAGCTAACACCCTCAGGCCTGTATGAGCGAATCCAGACCAATCCAGACTATCTTGAGGAGGAGAGTTTTTATACAAAGGCATTAAATCGCTATATGGATATAAAAGAGAGACACCCTGAACTCATAAAGGGTCTTGATAATTATCCATCAAGGATAAAGGTTGCAAAGAGATACGATGGGGATGAACTCCTCGTATTCTTTAAAAAGGGGAGATTGTATATCTACGGAACAAAATACGATGGAGACCCGAAGAATCAGTTCTATCAGCCCACATTTGAGGAGGTCTTTGAAAGGATCGCATGTAGTGAAGATGAAAAGGGCTTATCATTAAGTGAATATTTCTGGGATAGATACAACGATATTAAAAATCTTAAAGAGGAACGTTCCATGCCAACACCAGAGCAGAGCATTGAGAATAAGGCATTAAATAACATAAAGACACTCATACAGAGGCCATCGGATGATTTGCTTCCATTCCTGGATTTTCTCAGGACATTAAGGGAAGATGTCATAGACTATGGCACACTCCCTGATTACACATTAAGGAGAATCGCTAACCTGCCGACGACTAACGAGGATAGCAAAAAGAAGGTTATAGATGAACTCTCTTCACTCATGCAGGAACTCGGAGAGGACTATCTATTGAAGGAAAGGGAAAAGGTCAGGGGTCTAACAAAGGAGATAATAGTAGCGATTGAGAACCAGAGGGTTTAAACAGGGGGCCGTTGTAAGATCTTCCATGAATTTAATACAATTATTTAAGAATAATGAGGAGGTAAGCTTATGAGTGTTTACAGATTTTCAGTAATTATAGAAAAAGACAAGGACGGCTATTTTGCTTTCTGTCCAGAACTACAGGGTTGTTATACTCAGGGTGATACTTATGAGGAAGTTTTAGAAAATATCAGGGATGCTATAAGACTTCACATAGAAGATAGACTCGAAGATGTGGAGGAAATTCCTCAAATTGAATCAATTAGTCTGACCTCTTTGGAAATAGTTGTATGAGTGAGAAGTTGCCGAGAGTAACCGCTCCAGAAATTATTAAAGTTTTAGAAAGGACTGGATTTTCTCTAAAAAGACAAAGTGGAAGTCATAAAATATATAAAAACGAAGCAGGCAAGAGAGTAACAGTTCCTTATCATACCGGCAAAATAATACATCCAAAAGTTTTGATGAATATTATTAGAGATGCTGATTTAACAGTCGAAGAATTTAGACAACTTTTAGAACGAACTTTATTAAATTCCAAATTGGTTAACCCAATTTGGAATATTATGCAGGATAGTTGAGGGTCTTAATATGAAATGTTATGAGTAGAGAGATTCTTGAAGACATAATCAACAGTTTTCAGCCTGAGAAATTTATCGACTTTTTCCGTGAAAAATCCAGGTCATTTGCCCCGATCAGAGAAGACCTTAGTATTTACAGCAATGAGGACTTTTAGGATGGTATTAAGCTCGGCGAGATAAGGTTTACTGACGAGACTGTCATCATCTCAGGTTTCAAGGTCAAAAAGCCACTCTCTGAAAGGACTGGCAAAAGGGCGCAGTATGAATTAGCAAAGAGCATCCTAAAGACCAGTAATGCAGACGCAGGCATATTTATATTTTACGACGAAAAAGGGGATTTACGCTTCTCCCTTGTATATACAAACTATCTTGGCACAAAAAGAGACTTCAGCAACTTCCGTAGATTCACCTACTTTGTATCAAAAGAGCAGACAAACAAGACATTTCTAAAACAGATTGGTGAAGGTGACTTCTCAAGCCTTCAAAAGATAAAAGATGTATTCAGCGTTGAGCCTGTTACAGAACAATTCTTTGAAGCCTATCGTTATGCCTTGAACAATATAATCATTGCCTCTATTGAAAAATACGATATAGAATACAAACTAAAACATGCCTTTGCCCAACAATTGCTTTCTCGCATTCTTTTTATTTACTTCCTTCAGAGAAAGGGATGGCTCAAATGGAAAAATTATGAGCAGGACAGAAGCTATATCAAAAACTTATGGTTAAGATGTAAAAGCTTATCAAAAACTGAAAATACATTTTATTCACAGTGGTTATCCAGCCTATTCTTTGGTGCTTTCAATAAAAAATCAAATTTCATTAAATACAATTTACCTGATGAAATAAGAGAGTCCTTCGCAATAATGCCATTTCTCAATGGCGGGCTTTTTGCGGTGAATGAACTTGATGAGATTGGTTTTGATTTGCCAGATTCTGTCTTTGAATGGCTTTTTGAACCTGATCCAGACGAAAGAGAGATAAGAAAAGGGTTCCTTGAAATCTTCAGTTTTACCATTGATGAGGCAAGCCCTGTTGATGTTGAAGTTGCAGTTGACCCAGAGATGCTCGGTAAGGTCTATGAATCTTTAATTGCTGAAGAAGAACGGGGTGATGCAGGAATCTTTTATACCCCTCGGGTAGAAATTGACTTTATGTGCAAATTAGCCCTTGTCAATTACCTGAAGGCAAAAACCAATATCAGTAAAGAAGAATTGATAGATATTATTTTCAACTCTGATTCCATTGCAACTTACAAGAACATAGAAAACCTTAAAACAATAAAACAGCATCTTCATAATGCAAAGATTGTTGACCCTGCAGTAGGTTCTGCCTCATTTATTGTTGGAATGATGAATATTCTTGTGGAGCTTCACTCCATACTTACAAAGAGGCTTGAAGGCAGGGATGAAAATATCTTTGCACTCAAGCATAAAATTATCCGAGATAATCTCTATGGTGTGGATGTGAAAGAATGGGCGGTGATGGTGGGAGAACTCAGGCTCTGGCTTTCTCTCATAATTGAGACAGACGAAAAATATATGGATATTTATACAAAGCCACTTTTACCAAACCTTTCATTCAAAATCCGTCAGGGGGATTCTCTTGTTGAAGATATTGGAGGTGTGTTTATTAACTTACGGGGAGATGCCCTGAAACAAATTCCACCCTTTATTCAGAAGAAAATTGTAGAGCTTATTGATAGGAAAGCCGAATTTTTCAGCGGTCAACGCAGTGCCGATTTAAAGGAGGTCAGAGAGATTGAAGAATTTGAAAAAGAGATATTCAAAGAGATCCTGGAAAATAGACTTAATGAGCTAAATAAGAGCCTTGCTTTTAAAATAAAGGAGCTTTCAAATCTTGCAGAGGGCAAAAATCTCTTTGGCGGAAAATCAGAAACAACAAAAAAGGAATCAAAAAAACTTGCGGGGGAAATAGAACAACTACAGGTTGAATTAAATAAATACCAAAATGCCCTTTATTCTCTGGACAAAAACAGTAAGAAAGACTATTTCCTCTGGGAACTTGATTTTGCAGAGGTTTTTGCTACCAGCGGAGGTTTTGATATTGTCATTGGCAATCCTCCCTATGTCCGTCAGGAACTCATTGCACCACCGCTTGAAAATGAAGACGATTATTCTGAGGATAATTGGCGTGAACTCAAAAAAGACTATAAAGAAAAACTCTTCAGAGCAGTGCAAAGTGTATGGAAAGATGTTAAAAAGATAGATAAAAAAAGCGATCTCTATGTTTACTTTTACTATCAGGGTTTATCACTATTAAACGATGGCGGAATCTTTTGTTTTATTAATTCCAATAGCTGGCTTGATGTGGGTTATGGTGCGGGACTTCAGGAGTTTTTGCTAAAAAATATGGAACCCATTTATATCATTGACAACATTGCAAAACGCTCCTTTAAGCAGGCAGATGTAAATACCGTAATTGTTTTAATTCAAAGACCTGAAAATAAAATTGAAGATTTCACTTTGAAGTTTGTAGCATTTAAAAAGCCCTTTGAAGAAGTGATAAGTCCAGATATTTTAATTGAGATTGAAAAAGCTAATAAACCAATCTTTGATAATCCAAATTTTAGAGTTTATCCCAAAACTAAAAAGGAACTCCTTGAAGAAGGGGTGGAATATCCAGAGGAAACAGAATTGAAGATGAGGTATTCTCCTGAAAGTTTGCCTTATATAGGCAACAAATGGGGCGGAAAATACCTAAGAGCACCTGAGATTTATTTTAAGATACTGGAGAAAGGGAAAGATAAACTTTTGAGATTGGGGGATATTGCGGAGGTAAGACGTGGTTTTACAACAGGTGCCAATGAATTTTTCTATCTTAAGCCCGTGGGCAGGACTGTAAAAGAGGTGGTGGAGATTGCAGAGAAAGATCCAAATGCATTGATAGAAGTAGAAAATGGAGCTGGTTGGCGCGGAGAGATTGAGGCAGAGTTTTTAAAGCCAGTGATAAAAAGCCCAAGAGAACTTAAAACCATAATGGTTCGCATAGAAGACCTAAACTACCTTGTCCTTATGTGCCATAAGAGTAAGAGGGAACTAAAGGGTAAAAAGGTTTTGGAATATATTGAGTGGGGGGAGAAACAGAAATTTCACCAAAGACCAACCTGCAAAGGAAGACCAAGATGGTGGGATTTGGGTATTATAAATTATCAAATTGTCTACCCATCCACACATAATCCTTCCTGGGCTGTGTTTTATAATAAAAATAAGATTTATATGGATAAAGTTTTTTATGGTATCAACTCAGAGGATAGCGAAAGATTGTGGGCTTTTTTGAACTCTACAATCGCCTTCTTTCAAGGAGAATTTTTTGGTTATTCACTTGTGGGAGGTGGCGGTTCTTTTATTACAGTTGAGGATTTAGAGAAATTTCTAATTCTCAATCCTAAGCTTGCTTATTATAGTAAATTATTAGAAAAAACTTATAAACTTGCAAAAAGAAACTATTTCTATTGGTTCACCGAACTTGGCTTTGACCCAACTAAACCCATTCGTGAGCAGGAGCCAAATCCGCTTCCTGATAGAAAAGCACTTGATGACATTGTCTTTGACGCCCTCGGCTTAACTGAAGAAGAACGTAAAGAAGTCTATTGGGCAGTAGCAGAACTTGTGAAGGCAAGATTAGAAAAGGCAAGGAGTATATGAAAGAGAACCTCATTCCCCCCCACGGCGGTTATAGAAAACTTGCTTCTTACCAGATGGCAGAGATTGTCTATGATGCCACAGTAAAGTTTTGTGAAAGGTTTATAGATAAACGCTCAAGGACTTTTGACCAGATGGTTCAGGCGGCAAGAAGTGGAAAACAAAATATTGTTGAAGGAAGCATGGCATCAGGCACATCAAAGAAGACAGAGATAAAACTCATTGGCATTGCAAGGGCAAGCCTTGAAGAGTTACTGCAGGATTTTGAGGACTATCTCAGGCAGAATAACCTAAAACTCTGGCAAAAAGATGACCCAGGAGTTCTTGAAATAAGACAGATTGGGCGGAGGAAAGATAAGTCTTATAAGACCTATAAGACTTATATCGAAGACTCTTCGCCTGAAACAGCAGCCAACACCATTATATGCCTGATTCACCAGACAAATTATCTCTTAGACCAGCAAAAAAGAAGCCTTGAAGAGCAATTTATGAACGAGGGCGGTTTTACTGAGAGGATGTATAGATTAAGAAAAGGCATCAGAGATAAAAGATGAGCGGTCAAGGTATCAATCTCTTCAATCTCGGTCTTCAGCGTCTTGAAAACAAAAAGCAGAGGATGCGAAATCTATTAAAGATTGCCCTGCCTGATGAGGCATTGTATAGAGAGATTATGCTTTCCCTTGGTTATAAACATAACAAACTACCTTTCCTTGAGCTTGCGACACTCTTGCCGTTTTCTGAAATAAGAAAACTCGGGAAAAGGGAGCTTATAGAAAAGGCGATGCTGTATCGTGCAGGATTTATTGATGATAAATCAGCTATCCCTGACTTCTTTGACTTTTCCTTGAGAATGTCAAGGGATGTCTGGACATATAAAGGAACTCGTCCTGCAAACTTTCCTGAAAAAAGGATCAGCCAGATTTCATATCTACTTGCTGAAAGCATAGAAAAAGGGATTTTTCTCTATTTCAAAGACAAAATAGAGACTGCCTTTTGTAATGAGCTGACATTGAGGAATGTTAAAGGTGTAGTAAATAAAATTATGTCTTTTAATGGCTTGGGAGAATCAAGAAAACTTGATATGTTCTTTAATATCATGGTTCCTTTTTTCATTGTTATATATGAATCTGACAGCGAACAAAGATTATGCGATTTTTTGAAAAAAATTATCGAGATATATCCGTTAACAGAAGGAAACAAAAGACTTGCTGAAAAATTGAATAAAAAATTGTCAATTGAAAAAATCCAGATTGCATCAGTAATCGAATTTTTTGGTCTTCTGGAGTTGTCAAAAGATAAGGGTGATTTATGAAAAATTTTTGCCCCTGCTGAACGATTAAAAATGAAGTTCGACACCAATAAACACCGCCACCGTTCTATCAGGTTAAAGAATTATGATTATTCCCAATCGGGTGCGTATTTTGTTACCATCTGCACGCATAACTGAGAATGTTTATTTGGGAATGTGGTGAAACGGTTTTAAATGAATATGGGGAGATTGTGAGATGATATTGGTTGGAAACGGAGAGATTACGCCTTGGTTGTAATAATTGATACATGCGTTATTATGCCGATGGAGATATAAGGGATTATTAAGGTATAATAAATTAATTTTTATTCAAGGAGGTAAATGGTGAAGGCAGGTTTTATTGGATTGGGACATCTTGGTATGACGATTGCAAAGCGTTTGATTGATGAGGGGGTTGAACTGGTTGTATGGAACAGGACAAGGGAAAAGGCTTCCAGACTTGGTGTTGAGATAGCAGAAAGTCCTGCAAAACTTATATCGGATGTTGAGATTATATTTTTATGTCTCTTCGATAGTAATGCTGTAAAGTCAGTTATTTCCGGTAAGGAAGGTCTTCTTGAGGGAGATTGCAGGGATAAGATCATAATTGATACGACAACGAATCATTTTGAGGAGGTCAGGTATTTTCATAGAGTTTTTAAGGAAAGCATGGCATCCTATCTTGAGTCTCCTGTACTCGGAAGCGTGGTGCCTGCATCTCAGGGGATGTTAACTGTTCTTGTCAGTGGTGAGAAAAGAGCTTATGATAGGGCACTGCCACTCTTGAAAAAGATAGGTAAAAATATTTTCTACCTCGAAGAGATTGGTCTTGCAACAAAGATGAAACTCATAAATAACCTCGTGCTCGGTTCTTTTATGGCAACGATTGCGGAGGCATTATCTTTTGGAGAAAAGGCAGGTATCAGTAAAGAGATGGTGCTGGAGATTCTTGGGGCGGGCGCTGGAAATTCGATGGTTTTAAATGCAAAAAAGGAAAAACTTCTGAAAGATGATTTTTCAACACATTTTTCAACAGCCCTTATATACAAGGATCTGCATTATCTCAATGACCTCGCAAAAGCCATAAAGATGCCACTCTTTACAGGAAGCATTGCTAAGGAACTCTATGGTATGGCACTCGCAAAGGGCTTAGATGATTATGATTTTTCTGTAATATATAGGGTCAGTAGTGTCCGCTAAAAATTTAGCAGAAGGCTTGAACTCTCTGTCAATGGTGATAAAATATCACCTGTAAAATCAATAAAGACAGGAGGTTCAAGCCATGTCCCATTTTAACACAATTTATAATCAACTTCTAAACCTTATACCGAGACATCAATTTGAGAGTCTTGTTCAGAGGTATAAGGGTGACTATTATGTGAAGTATTTCACCTGTTGGCAACAACTAATAACCCTTCTTTATGCTCAGATT
>FWWM01009265.1_pt1 | contig 18301 bp, 9 predicted proteins | sample 2228351 | NCBI WGS metagenome assembly FWWM01 (sample SAMEA103939774, study PRJEB20133) | metagenome
GGCGCAGGGAATCTGAACCAGTGGCTGTTCCCGCCTCCGTCGTCGGCGAGGGCGCTGTCGACCCACCGAAGACGTGTACATGCTGCGCCAGGAAGATGCTGTGGTCTTCTGGGGTCATAGGACGACGAACGCCGATGCGGACGCGGTAATCGCCGACCGGAATGTCGTCCGTCAGCGCCAACTGGAAAGTGCGTACGATATGGTCTCCGGGCAACAAGAGCTTAGGGCGCATCTCGGTTGTGCCCACCGGTTGTTCGCTGTAGGCGAAGATCTGGTCGCCCTGTTCGATGTGCGCGGTGATCAGCAGATCTTCAGGAGGTGGCTGCACGATTTGGTAAGCGACGGTCACGGTGAGGGTGCTGCCCGCTGGCAGTGATGGCGGGTTCAGCTCGTACACACGAAGATACATCCACTCTCCTATGGTTGCGATCGGGCCTTGCGTCGGCGGCTGCCAGCGTTGGTAGATGCGCCGGTCGCCGTCGCCATAAGCGGCGACCACCATATAGCGAGGTTGCACCCACTCCAGGAAGCCTTCCAAGTGACGCAGGCGGCTCGTCCAGACGGCGATCACGTCGGGAGGCGAGCTTTCCAGGTGGGGCAGGATCGTCGCCAGGCCGCGAACCGGGCCTCCATTCAGACGTTGATTCGAGAGGTTGATCAGCCCAGGCACGGCCTGGTGGCCGCTCAGAAGGATGAGCATCGGATCGTCGCTCATGATGCGCGATCCTGGTGGAAGGGTGGCTCGCCAGGCGGCCGCCAGAGGGGGGCCCAGGCGCGCGCGCGTCTCGACGTGAGGCGCAGCGAACTTGGAGTAGATGTGCCAGGGCTGGTAATAAAAGACGGTAGCCACGCCCAAAGTGAGCGCGAGCGCCAGTCGTGGCCATCGCGGTCGTTCCTGCCGATGATTGCCCTCAACGGTGACGCCATTGATCAACCAGGCAGCGCCGACTCCTCCCAGGGCCGCCCAGGTGGGCGCCAACATTAGCAGGTGATGTTCGTAGAGCGGATGGTACAGCGAGTAGGCTATGATCGCCGTGATGAGCGCCAGCCCCGCGATCGGTCCAGCGGGCTGTGTCCGACGATGGATACAGGCATAGACGATCCCTGGCAGGCTGAGCAACACCAGAGGAGATGGCCATGCCGCCCGTGGGGCGCAAAAAAAGTGCCAGATCTCTTGCGCGTTGTGGATCGGATCGAAGGCGAGGGCCAGGGTATTAGTCTGGAAACCGATCACCTGCTCGAAGAAGGCGCCAATTGGCGTCTGGCTGAGGACGGCGACGGCGACGATCAGGCCGCTGGCCAGGGCGACTGCCAGGCGTGTGATCCGTCCGCGCCAGGTGGGGTGGATGAGCAAGGCCGCCGCCAGCGCTGGCGCCAGCGGCAACATGGTCAATTTGGAGAGCGCGGCCAGGGCGCCTGTGGCGCCAGCCATGGCATCCCATAGGGGCTGGCGGCGCGCTGCAGGTTGCAACGCGATGCAGATCGCCAGCGTTGCCAGGGTGGTCGTGGCGATGTCCGCCATGACAGCTCGCGAGAACTCGACGAAGTGGGGCGAGAGGAGGATCAATAGCGCGCTGGCCAGGGCGGCAGGGCCGCCTGCGATCCGACCAGCCAGCGCGGCAGTGACGAGCAGGAAGAGCGTCGACCAGGCGACGGCCAGCGCGCGCGCTGCGATGATCGACTCGCCGCTCAGGCGCATGACGGCGCCGACTTGCCAGAGGAAGAGCGGCGGGTAATTCCACCACATGGGATCGTACAGGCGCACCCCGCGTGCCAGCTCGCGTCCAGTCAGCAAGATGGTGGATTCGTCGAACCCCCAACTGTAGCCGGCCATGTGACGCAGTCCCCAGATGGCAAAGAGCGCGGCAACAATCGCTACGGCTACGCTCCAGATCCAATTTGCCCCGTCGCGCGTTGCCTTTAACATAGAGCGGACCTCGCGTCAGCCCTCTGGTTGCTTATCAGGAGACGAACAGCGATGGCGATGAGGGTCAGGCTGGCCAGCGCCATGGCGCCCAGACCGAGTGGGTAGTCGCGGAGGGGGAATTTGGCGAAGTCGGCGACGAGGACCAGAACTCCCAGCGCAAAGTAGGGGATGTACAGCCGATAGCGCGCCAGCAGCGGCGCGGCGGCTACGGCCAGCAAGGAAAAATAGCCTGTATGCAGTTTGGGGCTGAAGATCAGGATCGGGATCAGCAACAGGACCAGATCTTCGTATAGCCCACGAGGCCGCCACACGATGGCGCTCGCCATCCCCGCCACAGCGAGCAGGAAAACGATCGACATCAGCGTCACGGAAAGCTCCTGCTCGGGAGGATGGAACTTGTTCCACAGATTGCCCAGGCTGACGCCGTCGAACTGGAAGGGGTGTTCGGCATTGTCAGTCTGCAGGTCCCAGAAGAAGGCAGCGCGGCCGGCCAGAGCGACGAAGGGGAGCATGACCAGAGTGAAGATCAGCAGCGGAGCGACCAGCAGCCGCCAATCGCGGCGATGCAGAAACGCCACGGGAATGAGGAGCGCGCCGGTGAGTTTCACCAACATCGCGACCCCCATCGCCAGCGCGCCGCTCAGCCAGCGTCGTCGCGCGAGCAGCGCCAGGGCGAGCGCGAAGAAGCAGGTGAGGATCGCCTCATCCTGGCGGCGCAGGACGGCGTTGCCGAAGGTGAGCGGATTGAGCAGGAAGACGGCGGCCGCGCGCCACCCCTCCGCGGGCGTCGCCGCGCCGCGCCATAGGATGATGGCTGTCAGCAGGTTGAAGAGGGCGAAGTAAAGCATGAACGCCAGCGTGGCCCCCGGGTTGCGATCGCCGAAGGCGCGGGCAACCAGCGACGGCGCGAGCAGCAGATAGTTGGTCAGGGGCGGCGTCGAAGTGAATACGTCCCGGTACAGCAGGCGTCCGCTCAGGATGGCGTCGGCGCGATCTCGCCAGGGGTCGCCGAAGCGCGGCTCCTCTACCGTGCCGTAATAGCCCCACGGCGCGTAGACGAGGCCAGCGATGGCCAGGTAGATGGCCAACAGCAGCAGGAACAGTCCCAGGACCCGAACCGTATAGGTTGCAGACATCGCGTCGCTTCCTCTCCGTCGGCGCCCGACCCTTATTCGATCGTGATCTCAGCTACGGCGATCTCGTTGCGCACCGGATTGCCCGCGGCGTCCAGGACCTCCAGCCTCTCCCCGGTTTCGGCCAGGTACATGCCGGCGTAGATGGTGTATGTCCCAGGCTGAGCCTCGGCGCTGATCTGCAGATCGTAGGGATCGACGACGATCTCGCCGCGCTTCCAGCGGAACGTTGGACGGCTGGCGCAGAGGGGGATGCTGTCGATCTGGGCGATCTTGCGGTCATCTTGACGCACTTGCACGAAGACGGTGTACGACTCCAGGACAGCGTCCTGGACCGTCCAGTACAGTCGAACCTGTAGAGGATCGCCGGGCCGCAGGGGGGTCGGGTGCTCCAGGTCGTAGCCTTCGAACCAGAACTTGCCGCCCAGGTCGATATGCTGGCGGTGGCCGATCCGCGCCGGGATGGTGGGGAAGCCCAGCGGAAAGTCCGGGCCGGAGAGCTGGGCGTCGAACTGGCGCACCAGGTCGTCCAGGGGGATGGCCTGTTCGGACAATGAGTCCGTTGTCCGTTGGTAGATGGTCATCTTCGGCGTCGCGTTGACCATCACGACGCCCCAGCGCGCGAAGTCCTGGAGGTACATCTCTCGTTCGCGTTCCTCGCCAGAGCTGTACGGCTCCAGCTCCTCCGTGAGGAAGTACCAGGACGCCGTGCGCGCGCAGCGTCGCTGGCCGCGCGTGTACCAGGCCGACACCCAATCGTCGCTGGTAGTATGGAAATCGCCAGTGAATTGCCCTTGCGCGTACAGCATCCCCACCGCCTTCCAGCCGTTGGCCAGGGGGAAGCCGAAGATGGCCGTCATCGGCGGCTGGTCGAAGGGGACGGGGTAGCCCGCCAGGCGGTTCTCGGCGTACGTGCGCAGGCGTTCGGGCTGGTTGTCGATGTACATCGCATACGCGTAATAGCCGCAGACGGCGATCAGGCTGGTCGCCGCCAGCAGGCCGACGGGCCGCGCGAGGGGGGCGAGCTGACCGGCGCGGGCGCGTCGCCAGCCTTCCTCGATCGCCCAGCCAGCCGTCAACGCCCAGGCCGGGAAGAACGTGTACACGTGCGTGCGCGGCTTGGCGATCAGGAAGAGCGCGACCACCGCCGCCCCGCCCCACCAGGCCAGCACCGCGCGTTCCGATGGGCGCAGGCGCGGCAGATCCGACCTGTCAGGTGACGCCTGAACAGGTCTGGACCAGCACCGCGCGTTCCGATGGGCGCAGGCGCGGCAGGCAGCAGGCGCTCAACAACAGCAACGCCCAGGGGATCATCAGCCAGTCGCGGCCGCCGAGGTTCAGGAACTGGTCGTTCCAACAGGTGAGCGCGAGGAGGAGCGCCGCCAGCGCCGCCAGCGCGCTGCCCCAACGCCGTCCCAGCCCGCGCCGATAGACGATCGCCAGCGTCGCCAGCGCCGACAACGTCAGCAGGGCGATCGCGTACACGGGCGTGTAGAGGACGGTGCGCGCGAAGAAGTCGGCGAAGTTGTTATAGGGGAAGCTTCCCCCTACGCGCCGCTCGCTGAGGTAGACGTACGTCTCGTAGAAGTTGGGATGGAGGAGGAAGGGCACGTAGAAGCTGGCCAGTGTGACGACTCCCACCGCCAGCGGCGCGGCCAGCGCGCGCCCCCACGCAGCCAGGGAGCGCTTCTGCCAGATCAATGTCCCCAACAGGATCGCGATCGGGATGAAGGCCAGCGCCGCCTCGTAATGCGAGAACAGCCCCGTGACGAGCAGCCACGAAGCCAGCGTCAGATAGCGCGTCAACGCCGTCGGCTGGCGCGTCAGGCGCGTCAGCGCCAACACTGCCGTCACGGAGGTGAGGAAGACGACGCTCTGATACTGGAGGATGCGCGCGAAGGCGATCAGGTAGCCGTCGAGGGCCAGAAGCATCGCCGCCGACCATCCCGCCACGGGACCGAACAGCCGCCAACCCAGCAGGAAGACGGCGAATAGGCCGATCAGGTTGGCGATGGCGAAGGGGAGGCGGGCGGAGGCCTCGGTCAGATGGCCGGTGAGGACGTAGACGCCGGTGGGCAACAGGATCTCCGTCGGCCCTTTGCGATGGACGAGCAGGATGTCGTCGTAGCCCTGGATGACGGCAGCGGCGCGCAGGGCGGCGCGCGCTTCGTCCCCCTGGAACTCGGCGTAGCCCAGGTTGGGCAGGCGCAACGTCGCGCCCACCACCAGCAGCGAGAGCAGGCCGGCGATGAGCCAGGGACGGCGGACGGTCGGTTCGAGCGCAGGCCAGGCCGCGTCGTCCATCGGCGTCGGTCGCAGCGGGCGCGTCCACAGCCACGCCGCCAGCGCCGCAATCAAGGCATCGAAGCTTATCAGGGTCAACGGCCGCGTCAGCGGGCCGGGGATGTAGGCCAGCAGCATCAGCCCGGTCACCTGGATGCCGATGCCAGCCCCTACGATGTAAAGGGCGCGTTCCCATCCTCCTGGCGGCGCGCTGGTCCGGCCGAGCAACGCGTCGACCGCGAGCGCGCCCGGGATGATCTGCAGGAGCGCCAATGCCGCCGCGGCCTGAAGCCAGTGCGGCGCTGGGATTAAGAGCGCTATATGAGCGATGACGGCAAGGAGGATCCAGATTGCAAGGGTGCGACGTGACAAGGTTCCTCCGGATGGTGATGAGTGACGAGTGACGATTAACGATTAACGATTAACGATTAATGGTCAATGGTCAATCGTCAATCGTCAATCGTCACTCGTTTACCCCCAACGACTACCGTGGCCAGGGTTGCGCGCGCGTCGTTGGTTTCCTGAAGCGGCAGCGACTGTGAGAGCTGGGCGGATGTCCACTCCAGGTCGACCGTGTACGGCCCAGGCGGGACCCCAGCGGGGACGGCGAGCACGTGCACGTCGCGAATGATCTGCCCGGGCTGCCAGCGCTCGACCGGCAACAGGCCGATCACCGGCGCCTCCGTGACCTCGGCGACCGTCCGGCCATCTCCGGCGCGCAGGCGCAGCCTGATCGCGTAGTCGGGCGCCGGGAAGGGGGCCAACGCCTGCCAGTATAGGGTCACGGCCACCTGCTCGCCCGCCGCGATCTCCAATGCCTGTTGCGGCGCGCGGCCGTTCGCAGCCCCAGCGCCGACCTTTGCGACCGTGTGGCCAAGCAGGCGTGCGTTCGCGCCGAAGGCCAGGTCGTCGGCGATCACGCGCGCGCGCTGCGCTTCCCATTCGACAGGGCGCACCTGTGGGCCAGCGTAAATGCGCGCGTAGTCGATGCCCTGCGCGCGCACAACGTGCAGCGGCTGCTGCGCGGCGAAGTAGGCGACCTCAGCGACGCTCGGCTCATTGCGTTGCCATTGGTTGACATAAATCAGAACGTAGTGGGCATCGCGCCACGCCCGACGGAACTGCGGCAGCGTCGTCCCTGGGAAATACGGCGCGAAGCTGCGCGGGTACCAGCTCGCGACGACGGCCGTCCGCCCCTCCGGCTGGGCCGCGATCCAGGCCGCCGCGCGGTCGAGGAGCTCCCCGTTGCCTACCATGATCCATCGCTCGGCCCGCGGCGCCCCGCCAACCAGCGGGTTGAAATAAGTGAGAAAGTAAGGGTAGTGAGGCGCCGCGGTGATGATCTGGACGCCGATGACGGCTGCCGTCAGGATCAGGCCGGGGCGGGGCAGGCGCGCGCCCGCGCGCCAGAGGCCAGCGCCCGCCAGCAACGCCAGCCCCGGCAACACCGGCACGATGTAGCGATCGATCTGCGTGTCGTTGATGCTGAGCAGCGCAAGCTGCATGACGACGGCGAGCAGGATCGCCGCGAGGAGGGCGCGCTGGCTTCCTGCGGCGGGACCTGTCGCCAGGCTCTCGGCGCGCCCGCGGCCAACCAGCAACTCGCGAAGCGTGAGGCCGATCCCTGCGATCGCGCCGATCCCCAATAGCGGCGAAAGACGCATCAGAAGGACGACCGGATAGTACGCCAGACCTGGGGCGTCCGTAGGCTGGCCCAGGAAAAACTGGCTATGGCCGCTCAACTGCTCATCGAGATCGCTGCCCAGGCGCGTCCAAACGCCAATCGGATCGGCCCATAGCGCTGGCCAGAGCGCCAGGCAGACGATGACGACCGCGGCGGCCCACGTCGCCAGGTCGCCGAGGAGCGCTCGCCCGGGGCGACGCCCGAAGGCTGGCGCGCCGTATCCTGTCTGAGCCGCCAGCGCCCACAGGCCGACGGCCGGCAGGCTGAGCAGGGCTGGCAGTTTGCTCAGCAGCGCCAGGCCGAAGCTGGCCCCCGAAAGCAGCAGCCAGCGTCGTGGGCGCTGCTCCGCGGGGCGCAAGGCCAACAGGAAGGCCAGCAGCGCCAGCCAGGTGAAGTTGGCCTGGTTCGCATCCGTGGTGATGGAACGCTGATAGGCCAGGAAGAACGGCTCGCCGAGCAGGATCAGCATCGCCAGAAGGGCCGGCGCGTCGCCCAGCAAGCGTCGGCTGAGCGGCCACAGCGCCGTGAAGCTGGCCGCTGTGACGATGGCATAGAGGGGGCGCGCGGCCAGATAGAGATCGAGCGGCGGCAGCTCGCTGGCGGCGATAGATCGCAAGTAGCTGAGGAGGTCGGCGTCCCCAACGGCGCTGGCGGGCGCCAGGTCACGCAGCCAGTGATGCAGGCTGAGCGCGCCGCCGATCAGCCACATGTTGGTGACTCCCGGATGGTGGCGGACGTAGGTGCCGGCCCAGTCGCCGCTAAGCAGCGCGGCCATGAACTGCGGCCCACGCCGGATCCACAGCGTCTCATCGACCCCGATCGGCACATCGAGCCGCGCCAACCGCGTGAGCAACGCTGCCGCAAAGATGGCTGCCGTCACCCAGCGTTGGCCCAGGATCGACTCCCTCCCCCCGTTCACCGCCCAACCTCGATCGGAACTGGCAAAGGCAAGCTATTATCGATGACCTGGCCGTTTTTGTCCAGGAGCGGCAGCCGCTCGCCGGTGATGGGGTCGTACCAGCCGACCTGCAGCCAGTAGCGGCCTGGGGCTGTCTCAGGGGCCACGGCGAAACGATACTCCTCGCTCACGACTTCGTCCAGCAGCCATTCGGTGGTGGGCGGCGTCGGCGGACGATCCTCCTGGCCGAGGATGGGCTGGCGCGCCTCGGGCGTCAGGTGCACGAAGGCGGTGTATCTCGTCGTCATGCGCGCCAGCCGCTGCCAGGTCAGGCGCACGGCCAACGCGCCGCCGGGCGTCGTTTGCGTCTGCTCCACGGCGAAGCCGCGCAGCGCGATGCGATCGCCGAAGTTGGCGTCCAGGGGCTGTCCCAACTCGGCGGCGGGCGGGAGCAGGAAACGGCGGCCGGTCTGCGCGTTGAACAGGTGGACATCCGGCGGCGCGTGGGGATCGCGGCGGTAGATGAGATAATCGACCGTGTCGCCCTGGCGATCCCAATCGACCAGGCGCCATCCCGGCAGCGGGCGCGCGTAGACGAAACGGAACGGCTCGTGATAAAGGATGTGATCCTCGAAGACGGCCTGGCGGCGCGCATACTGGCGCGGCGTCACCAGCAGCCAGTCGACGTCGCGTTCGTCCATGTACGCCTGCAGCTCGGCGAAGCTGTTCATCGCCGGGACCGAGCGTCGCAGGCCGGGCAGATCGGCGTACCACTCGTAGCGGAAGTCGCGCTCCGGCCCCAAGATGTACGAATCGTCGGGCGCGAGGTGGGCGGCGATCCAGGCGCGCAGCGTTGCCACCTCGGGCTTCTCGCGGGCCGGAGGCAGCGTGAGGTGAACGGCAGACCAGACGAGCGATCCGGTGGCGATGGCTGTGCCGGCGGCGAGCGCCAGCGTCGTGGCCGTCGTCGGCCGCGATGCTGACGCCTGTCGTCCGCGAGCCAGCGGCGCATGGGTGCGCCCCCAGCGCCAGGCCGCCGCGGCCGTCAGCCAGGCGCTCAGGAATGCGGTGGGCAACATCGGCATCATGTAGTGGGGCGAGAACCACACCGGCGTCATCCACGCGAAGAAGGCCAGGAAGCTGAGGAAGCTCAGCCCATAGAGGATGCGCTGGGCGCGGTTGCCGATGGCCAGAAAGCCGAACAGCGCCAGCGCCAGCGCCCCGTAGCCGACGAGATCGCTGCCCAGGGGGGCGCCCAGCATCTGCGCGACCAATCCCAGTTGTCGGCGCGTCCCATCGCTCAGGCGGGCGGCCATGTCCGCAGGCGTGTGTTCGCTCAGGTACTCGGCCAGGGTGGCGCCGTAGGTGCGGAACTCCTGAGAACGGCTCGACTCGTAGTCGCTCAGCCAGAGGAGAGGAGTGTTGCGGTTGAAGAGAGGGCTGCCGAAGAGACGCCAGTTGCGGATGAGCAGCGGCGCGCAGATCAGTAGCAGCGCGCCCAGGCCGAGCGCCAGATGTCGCCATTGCCAGCGCGCGCGGCTGGCAGGGCGCTGGCCCCAGCGGGCGACCGCCCACGCGGCCAGGAAGGCGGGCAAGAGGAAGAGGCCGTTATTCTTCGTCAGGTAGCTGGCGCCGATCAGCGCGCAGCCAGCGATCAGCCATCCCCCCGGACGATGGGCGCGCTCCCCCAGCCCGTGCGCCAGGACGACCAGCGTGACGCCGATGAGGGGGACGAACAGGACCTCGGCAGTGGTCAGCGCGACGTGGGAGAGGTACGAAGGATTGGCGGCCATGGCCAGGCCGACGAAGAGGCCCGCGGGCCATCCGTAGGCGTGGCCGATCAGCGCGGTCAGCAGCGCCAACATCGTCAGCCCCAGCCAGAAATTGAAGGCGCGCGCGCGATCGAATCCCTCCAGCGAGCGCGTGACGAAACTGCTGAGCAGGCCGATATACAAAGGCCCGCGCGCCGTCTCCTCGAACTCCCCGCGCAGCAAGGCCCCGGCCAGGCCAAGCGGGCCGCCCAGGGCGCGCGCGTCGGCAGCCAACTCGAGGTAGGCCACTTCGTCATCGGTGGCCCAGGTGTTGGCGGCGAGAAAGGGAGGCGCCTGGCGCGCGTAGATCGCGCTCACGCACAAGATCACGAACGCTGGCGCCAACAGCGCTCGCAGGCGGCTCATGCCAGCGTCCTCACTCCGGGATATAGAAGACGAACCAGGTGTAGCCGATGCGGTCAACCAGATGGCCCTCCGTCCAGGCGTAGCAGGCAGGATCCCCGTCCATCATCCCCACCAGATCGCGCGCGCTGACGGCGATCCAGCCTGTACGCGGCGAACAGCCAGGATTCTCGTCGAGGTCGATGCCATGCGCGGCCTCGTAGGCCTTGACCTCGCCGCGGTCCTGCCCCCAATCGAGGTTCGAGTCGACCAGCCACAGATATCCATTGCGCGGCCCACCGATCAGCTCGTTGAAGTAGGCCAGGTAGTTGGGAAAGATGAACGCGTTGGCCCCAACATACCACAAGGCGAGCGCGGCGACGAGCGCGCGGCCGGCGCGCGTCCGCCACAACTGCGCCGCCGTGACCCCGATCAGCGCCTGGAAGAAGGGGTAGATCATCAGCGCATGACGCAGCCCCAGATTGATCTGGTTCTGCATGAGCCAGGCCAGGAAGGCCAGCGGCAGCGCCAGCCAGGCCAGGAGGATGGGCGCCGACAGGGCTGGAGATGGCGCGCGTCCGGCGGTCAGCCGTCGCCAGAGGGCCTGTACGCCGCGCGCGGCCCCGATCGCGAGCAAGATCAGCGCGGCCAGGGGGGTCTTGATGGCGATGGCGATCGGGAAATACCAGGGCGAGCCGTGGGACAGCACCTGGCCATGCAGGTAAGTCCAATGGCCGCGCGCGTTGTGGAGGATCACGTTGACCAGGATGCCCTGGACGTAGTAAGGAGCTGGCAGGGGGACCTCGTTCAGGACATGGTCTACCTGATCGGCCAGCCAGCCGTCGCCGCCGACGAAGGCCCGGGCCGCGCCCACGATCTCGATCCAACGCCCGGCGGACGGCTCCAGGTCGCGAATAACGCGCGCCTGCGTCCCGTAGAAGGCCATAAGCGCCGCCCCCCAGCCGAGCATCAGCGCCAGGCCAATCGTCAGGAAGCTGGCAAGCGCGCGTCGCCCGCGCGACTCGCCTGTGCCGGACAGGGCAGCCAGCAGCGCGGCCAGCAGCGGCAGGAAGACGAACGTCATCAGGATCGAGTACTTGGTCATGCTCGCCAGGCCGCCGATCGCCGCGACCGCGAGCAGGCGCGCCCAGGACGGGCGGCGCGCGTATCGCCAGACCGCGTAGGTTGTCGCGAACGCGCCCAGCGCCATGCCAGCGTCGGTCGTGCTCAGGTGAGTGTGCGCCAGCAGGTTGGGGCAGAGCGCGTAGAAGAAGAGAGCGGCCAGGGCGGCGCGCTCGCCAGCCGCCTCGCGCGTCCACCGGTAGACGAGCGCGCCCAGGAGCAGGCCGAGGCCGATGATGGGCAGCCGCGCCAGGCGCAGGGCGTGCGGTTGATTGACATAAGGGCGAAGCTGCTGGCGCACAGCGTCCTTGTCGGCGGCCTGCCAGGCGGGATTGCGCTCGCTGAGGTCCACTTCCCAGTCGTCGTCGATCCACAGCAGCGGCAGCGCCGAGAGGGCGTTGACGAGCGGGGGATGGTCGGGGTCGAGGCGCGCGTCGCGAGTGATCAGATACGCGTAGCCGCGGATGATATGAGCGGCCTCATCGGCGGTGCGGAAGTCGCGCGCAGCGGCGACGGCAGCCAGGGCCGCGAAGGCGAGCAGGAGCGCGGCGGCGATCGGCGTCGGCTGCACGGTGCGTTCGGTCGCGGGCGTCGCTGGGCTTCGCATAGCCAGATCACTGCTCCTCGCGCGGGAGGACGCGCACGCGCGTGAGGACGACAGGATCGGCGGCGACGCAGCCAGGCCCTGGCGCCGTCGGCAGAAGCTCGTGGGTGTCGGTATCGTACAGGCCGATGCGCAGCTCGTAGAACCCGGGCGCCGCCTCGGCCCGCACGCGCACCCCTTTGTGATCCTGGACGACCGCTCCTGGCTCCCACTGGCGGGTGTCGGGCAGGAAGGGAGTATCGAGCTGGCCCCATACACGGCCGTCGGCGCCGACCACCTGCGCGAAGCTCGTGTACCGGCTGTCGGGAGGATCGTCGGCGCGCCAGTAGAGATCGAGCGACAGGCGCTTGCCCGCGGAGACGGTGCGACTCTTCAGCTCATAGCCGACCAGCGTGATCTGATCGCCGAAGTTGATGCAGGTGGGGTTGGGCAGATCCCCCGGCCGCGGCGCGATCGTCAGCGTCCCGACGGCCACGCTCTCCTCCGCCGCTGGCGGCGACGCGGGCAGGCGCGCGCGCGTGGCATGCTCGTACATCCCGACGTGCACGGTCAGCGTGTCGGGGGCGTAGGTGGTCGGCGGGATCGGGATGCGGTGGGCGTCGACGACGATCGCGCCAGGGGGCCACAGGGAGGTCGCCCAGGCGCCGCCGGCCGGGAAGCTGTCATCCTGGGCGACGAGCAGGCCGTCCTCGCCGACCAGGTGAACGAACACGCTGTAGTTGGTCGCGATCGGGGCGTCGGCCTGCCACCACAACGTGACCGTCAACGTCGCGCCGGGGGCGAGCTGGGACGCGCTGGCCTGATAGCCGAGCAGGCGGATGGCGTCGCCGTAGACGACCGACAACGGAGTGGCCGCGAGGGGGACGGCGGTCGCGAGCGGCGGCCGTTGATAGACGGGGCGGATCACCAGGAACGGCGTCAGCGCCGACAGCGCGCCCAGCAGCGCCGCCAGCCCCCAGCCGACGCGCACACCCCAGCGCGCGTGCGCCCCCTGCCAGCACCACGCGGCCAGGATGGCCAGCGCGGCCAGCGCCGGGAAGAGCAGGCGTCCCTGGGCGCCAGGGGTCGTGCGCATCCACTGGAGCAGCGCCACGCCGACGCAGGCGCCCCACAACGCCAGCCAGGCGAGCGCCGGGCGGGCAGCGGGGTTCGCGTCGGCGCGCGCGCGCCAGAGCCGCCGCGCGCCAGCGGCGATCGTCAACCCAACGAGGATCGCCAGGACATCGTAGATCCAGGTGGGCAGTTCGACATTGAACCACCCGAAAACCCCCCAGAACGAGCGCCACACCCCCTGCGCCTGCGCCGCGACCTCGGCCAGCGCGAGCGGCGTCGCGTAGCGGCCGACGGCGTCCAGCATTGGCTGCAGCGCGGTGATGTCGCCGTAGAGGGCCAGGTTGCGCGCGTACCACCAGCCGCCCACGATGGCGGCCACGCCAGCATAGAGGGCCAGGGCGCCGCCGTAGCGGAGGCGATCGGCCCGCGCCCAGGCGCGCCAGGCGATGACCAGCGTGACGCCGGCGAAGGCGGCGGCCAGCAGCCCGCTCAACTTGCTCAAAGCGGCCAGCCCGGCGCAGAGGCCAGCCAGCGTCGCCCACCGCCAGGCGGTCGTTGGCTGCGCTCGTCGCACGCCCAGCCAGGTCACGACCAGCAGCCAGGTCGTCGTCGCCATCGTCGCCGGGTCGTTGCTGACGGCGCCGCCGATGAAGGCGAACTGGGGCAGGGCGGCGACCAGGGCGGAGGCCAGCGCGGGGGTGCTGTCCGCAGCGCCGAGGACGAGGCGAGCGAGGACGTAGACGCCGATCACGCCCAGCGTGGCCCAGCCCACCGAGACGAGCCGCGCCAGGCGGACGCTGCGCGTCAGGCGACTGTTGGGGGCGGGCGGCGCGACGCGGTTCTTGTTGGCTTCCGCGTTGGGCAGGCCGATGCGCGCGTGGGGGTTGAGCGCGATGGCGTCGTCGGGGAGGTGGGGGTCGATCAGGCGCAGCGCGACCGCGGCGCTGAGGTAGGCGAGCGGCGGCTGCGCCCCTTCCTGTTGCCAGGGACGGTCGGCGGCTCGCAGGTCAGGCAGCGCGCCCGTGTGGACCAGCGTGCGGATGTACTCGAAGTGTTCGACCTCGTCGGGCGCCTCGAAGGGCGGCGTCGTCAGGCTGTAGGTGAGTCCCAGGGCCAGGTAGAGGGCCACAACCAAGATGCCCGGCCAGTGCGCCTGCAGGCGAGCCAGCAGTTGGCGGCGCGACGATAACACCTACCTCACCTCGATGAGCAGATTGGCTGACTCATGTAGACGCGCAAGGAGCGACCGGTTGGCCGCGGACGCTCCTTGTCTGAGGCGGGACTGTCGTTCTCTGGTCACGTCACGGCGAGGGAGGACAGCAGGCAATGCTGGACATCATGCCAGTCTCGATTCGGGAGAGGTCCGATCTCTCCGCAGGAGATTGCGCCGCGTAAGCGAGTGACGCCAAGATCAGATCATGGATATCTTGCTCGCTCCAGACGTCGCCGATATCCGTTGTCTGCGTCTCAGGGTATCGTTGACTCCCCACGCGCATCCTCTCGTCTCCGTCGTTTGCTTCTCGTCGTGCAGTAAGGCTGCGGGCAGATTGTAGCATGGGGCAGAAGCGGCGTCAACGTGAGCTGTGTTGCGGCGCGGGCGCTGGCTACTTGATCTCGATCTGGCCCAGGGGGATCTCGTCCTGCGGCGCGCGGCCTGTCGCCGTGTACGCGCGCAGGCGCGTCCCCGTGGCCGGGTCGTACATCCCGGTTGTGAGCTGATAGCGTCCGGCAGGGAGCGTCGCCGGCAGCGGGATCGTGTACTCGTCGCGGAGGACCTCGTGGGCGCGCCAGGTGGTCGTTGGGCAGGTGTGGCGGCAGGGAGGGTTGTCCCAGCCGGCGACGACGCTGCCGCCGGCGTCGACGAGGTGGGTGAAGACCGTGTAAGCGGCGGAAGGGATGGCGCGCGCCCGCCAGTAAAGCGCCAGGCGCACTGGCTCGCGACCACGCCGTGGCGTCGACTCGAGGTCGAAGCCCAGGAGATCGATCCCGTCGTCGAGATGATAGAGGAGAGCGACCGTGGGCAGGGATGGGTCATATTGGGGAGGCAGATAGATGCGCAGATCGTCGCGAAAAGGGCCGAAGCCGGGCGTCGTCTTGGCCCAACGCAGGCGGCTGTGCACGGCGTCCAGGAAGGGATCGCGCGCGCTGCCCAGCAATTGCAGATCGTACTCGGTGACGGCGACGGCGGCGGGGCCAGCGTCCAGAGCGGCCAACAGCAGCTCAGTGTTCAGGACACGAAAGCGCGCGGCGCGCGGTGTCGGCCATGTCGGCTGATAGGCGAAGAGCGACATCTCGAAGCCGGGGAGCACGCGGCGGCCTGCCTCGACGGCGAGGTGCACGTCGAACGTGAGGATACGGTCCCCCGGCCGCGTGTAGCGTCGCAGGAAAGCGGCCGCCTCCTGAAGCGGCGCGACCTCCAGACGCGGCGGCCAGGCCACCAGGCCGTACTGGACGACCGCGCGCGTTTGCAGGAACAGGTTGAGGATGAGGAGGGCGCCGACGATCCCGGCTCCCCTGTTCGTCAGCGGCGGATGGGGGCCTCGCCATCCTTCCGCTTCTGGTCGCGGCCCGGCGAGGCGCGCGAGCGCCAGGCCGCTGAGGGCGCTCAAGAGCGGGATGATCAGGGAGTTGTAGTAGCTGGCGCTCGTGCGTGGGATCAGGTGGGCGAGGAAGAGAGCCAGGGCGCTGGCGCCAAGCAGGAGGATTTCGGCGTAGGGAAGGCGCGAGCGCTGGCGCCAGCCGATCGCGACGACGCCGACGCTGAGGCCGATGGGCGTCGCGAAGTCGATCAGGGTCGCTCGCGTGCTTTTGAGGGCGCTGGTCAGGCGCCAGGCGAGCTTCATGCGGTCGGTGTGGAATCCCAGCAGGTCGTAGAGCATCACCTCGCCGCTGGCCAGCCAGAAGGGGCCGTAGACGAGGCCGAGGGTCGCGAGCGCGACGGCGGCTGCGGCCAGCGTCGTCGTGAGGCGGGCGCGGCGGGCGATGATGAGGTAGAGGGCGAAGGGGAGCAAGACCGGCGCGAGCGAGAGGCGCGTCCCGATCGCCAGGCACAGGCAGAGGGTCGCCAGGAGGGCGCGCGGCCGCGACGGCGAGGTGATCAGAGCGACGGCGGCCATCAGCAGGCAACCGGCCAGGGCGTAAGTGGCGACATAGGCGAAGTGAGCGACGGCGTAGAGGCTGGTGACGAGGGTGAGCAGACAGAAGGCCGCGGCGGGGGGGCCGCCCAGACGTCGGGCGACGCGCCCGCTGAGCCAGGCGGCGACCAGGAAAAGCCCGGCGGTCAGGGCGCGGTGGGCGTACAGGCTCTGCCCGGCGATGCGCATCCAGGCGCCGTAAACGTAAGGCAGGACCGGCCCCTGGGTGAAAGCAAAATCGCGGTAGAGGAGGCGCCCCTCGTAGACGAGTTGGCTGGCGCCCAGGTACCAGCCCTCATCGAGGTTGACCTGGCGGTAGAAGATGAGCCAGACGATCTCGATGAGGGCGAGGGAGAGCGAGAGAAAGTACAGGAAGGTCCACCGACGCAGCGTTGACTGGGCGAGGGCAGCTATCCTGTCCCTTTCCACCTACCTGCCCCCATCGCTGCGGTCATTGCCATGGTCGTTTGACTGATTGGAAGCTGGCGCGGCCGCTACCAGCGAGGCTTTGCTGCGCGTCTCCTGCAGCTCGACGCGTGGGAGGCGGTGTTCGAGAAGCGCCAGCGACAGCTCGATCACCTCGGCCATCTCGTCGGCGGTGTGGACGCCGATGCAGACCATGTCGATGGGGCGCAGCGTGGCCCACGAGAAGGCCAGCCCCACCAGGGGCGGCAGCCGGCCTGCGGCCAGCGGCTTGATCGTGATCACGGGCTTGCGCGCGTTCCAGATCATGCGCTGCACCCAGTCGATCTCGATCTGCATGAGGAAGCCTGCGGCGTTATAGATCTGGATATAAGTGGCCACATCGAGGCCGGTGGCGTCAGCGTAGATCGGCGTCTCAGGCATGTGAGTGGAGAGGCCGGGGATCATGCCGCGCTCGCGAATGAGGGCCAGGTATGGCTCGATGCCGGCTAGTGAGCGGGTGCGACGGTTCACGAAAGCGTCGGTGGTGGCCTGGTGCGGCATACAGATGTCGACGCCGATCGCCTGATAAGCGTCGAGGATGCGCGCCGTCTCGCTGAGGGCGGCCGCGTCCCCTTCGGTGGGGAAGGTGGGGATCGCGATCTGGATGATCTTGCGGCCGGTGCGCTGTTGGGCCTCGGCCACGGCCCGGTTCAGCTTGGGGTCGGGCCGCACGCCGTAGAAGGTATCGACGCCAGCAGCGACCGCGGTCTCCAGGATATCGGCGATGACGTCGGATGTCACCGTTTCGACGATGTGGCGGTCCTGGGCCTTGCTGGTATGCGAGTAGCCCAGGAGCCAGTTCGTGCCGATGATGAGGCGAGACACGGAGAGGTTCTCGATCTGGGTCCTTGGGAACACGGCTTCGCTCCTTTGCGAGGGTCCTCGTCCTGGTTTCGATCGCCTGGGGGCGGCGCAAGGTGGACGAGCAACTCCAAAGATAGCAGATCGTTTTCAGTTGTCAATGTCCTTTCGCGTCTCCAGGCTCCTGCTATTTGCCGTCGCGTCCTCATACCCCTGCTTATCCCCTGCCTCGTCCCCCCGCTCCTGCCCATTGTCTATCTCGTCCCCCCGCTCCTGCCCGTCATCTATCTCGTCCCCACGCTCCTGCGTGGGGACGCGCGCCGGGCCGCTCCGCGGCTGCTCTCCGTCCTCGCGTCTGGCGTCGGACAGGCGTCGGTCGGGAGACCGACGCGGAACAGGGATCACGGAGGCGCGAAGGCTCACGAAGACCACGAAGTACGAAGACCACGAATGGGCGCCGGTCGGGAGACCGACGCGAGACAGGGGCGTGGTTGAGTCCATCGGACGCAGAATGGCAGCATGACGGAACTGCCCCATGTCGGCTCATTTCTCCCTATATGACAGGCAGAAGCGAAAACATCCAACGGAGCAGGGACAAATGGGCCTGTCACGCGCTGACCGGTTTCGCCCTATAGCCTGAGATAGAGGGGCAATCTGGCTCCTCACAGCGGTCAGGGAGGAGGAGACCATGAGGTTCACCGATCGAGATTACACAGTATGCCCACGTTGCGGCGGGATGGGACGAACGCGAGAGCCTTGTCCCACCTGCCAGGGCCGAAAGAAGGTGGCCGACCGTTGGTGCCCCACCTGTCAGGGGGTCGGCGCGAAACAAGAACGCTGCCCCACCTGCCATGGCCAGGGCGTCGTGCCGCGATTCTGATCCTCAAGACCTGTGAAAGGAGCGTGCGCTATGGAGAACAAGCATGTGGTCCTGGTTGTCCCCGGCGCTGGCGACGCGGCGGAGGCTCGCGATGCCGAGATCTCAGCGGGCGTGACAGCGGCGGAGGTGTTGCAGGCCGCTGGCATGAATCCGCAGAACTGGCA
>FWWM01009266.1_pt1 | contig 18298 bp, 13 predicted proteins | sample 2228351 | NCBI WGS metagenome assembly FWWM01 (sample SAMEA103939774, study PRJEB20133) | metagenome
CCATTTAAGGGCTTTTAATTAATGTTGAATGTTGAACGAATAATTTAGGAGGGAAAATATGGCGGAAATATTGAAGCCAGATTTACAGTTTGCTAATGAGGTTATAAAAGCTGGTGGTGAGTCTTTGAAAAAGTGTTACCAGTGCTCCACCTGTACAGTAGTGTGCAGTCTCTCACCAGATGACAAGCCTTTCCCAAGAAAGGAGATGCTTTATGCTCAGTGGGGATTGAAGGAGAAGCTTTTCAAAAATCCAGATATTTGGCTCTGTCATCACTGCGGTGATTGCACTGCCTACTGCCCAAGAGGAGCAAAACCCGGAGAAGTTCTTGGTGCTGTCAGAAAGCTAATGATAAAAAGCTATTCTCCACCAAAGTTCCTTGCCAATTGGGTTGCTGATCCTAAATATCTTCTTCTAATTTTCATTATTCCTCTTCTTTTCTTCCTCGGGGAGATGGCATTGCTTGGTTACTTTAGCGGAACAGAGATTCCAAGAGGTGAAAACGGCGAGATGTCCTATGTTGCATTTTTACCTCCTGTTCCTTGGATTGACTTACCATTTATGGCTTTGGCAGGCTTTGCTGTAATTTGCTTTTATCTCGGCGTAAAGAAATACTGGCTTGATCTTACAGAAGGCACGGAGCTTAAAAGGAAGGACATCTACAACTGTATATACGAAACAATTAAGGATGTATTACTCCATAAGAAATTTCAACTTTGCACACTAAACAAAGGCAGAGTAACAGCTCACTTGCTTGTTTTATATGCATTTATCGGACTTGCAATTACTACAGGTATAGCTGCCTTTTATGAATGGGTGCTGAGATGGGAATCTCCATATCCACAGACTAACATCGTAAAGATTATTGGTAACATAAGCGGTATAGCCCTTCTTATCGGAATGTTCCTTGTGATTGCAAATAGAACAAAGAATGCTATAAAGCAGGGTCTTGGAAGCTACTTTGACTGGTTCCTGATTATAGTAATACTCGGAGTTGGTGTGACAGGATTTCTTGCTGAGCTTCTAAGAGAGGCTGAGGTAGAGACACTTGGCTATGCTTCCTACATTGCCCATCTTGTGTTTGTTTTTGTTCTATTTGCATATGCACCTCACTCAAAGATGGCTCACATGGTTTATAGAGCAACAGCAATGGTATTCGCAAAGGCTGCTATGAGAGAGGAAACTGTTAAAAAAGAAGAGGTAGCATAAGTTATTCATTTTTAGATTGTGGCTCGTGCTGAATTTTAGCAGCGCGAGCCACAAATTTTTTTAAATATCTAAATCTATTGCTTCTTTTTTGATAGGTCCAAGAAGAGTAATTCCGGGCTTTTTTTCCTTTAGCATAGATGCAACTTCACAAATATCTTTTAAAGTTACTGACTCAATTTTTCTTGTGTATTCCTCAGGACTCAAAATAGTATTTGAATATAATTCCTGGTATGCTAAATTGTTCATTATAGAAGTTGATGATTCCAGCGAAAATAGAATTTGCGATACAATTTGGGTTTTAGCTCTCTGTAATTCTTCCTCTGTTAATGAATCAGGAAGATTTTTGAATATATCCATTATAATACTTAGTATTTCATTTATCTTTTTTTGATCGCAGGCAGTGTAAATTTCAAACAATCCTGTGTCATGATAAAAGGAAACAGAGGAATAGATATTATAAGCAAGCCCTCTTTTTTCCCTAATTTCTTGAAAAAGCTTTGAACTAACGCTACCACCTATAATGCTGTTTAAAAGTGTTAATGGATAACGGTAAGGATTATTAAAGGAAAAAGTATCCATACCAATTGTAATATGCACTTCATTAAAATCTTCTTCATAAACATTAAGAGAGGGAGTAAAAATTGAAGGTTTAATATCAGGTGTTTTTTTTGAATTCCTGAAAATAAGATTTTTCTCAAGGTAGTCAAAAAGCACTTTCTCATCAAAATTCCCAGCACATGAAATGACACAGTTAGAAAGTGAATAATACTCATCATAACATCTTACAATATCTTCTCTTGTTATATTCAAAACAGTAGCTTCTTTTCCAAGAATAGGCTGTCCAAGTCCCCCTTGAAATGCATGTTCCATAAAAAGGTCATGAACTAACTCTTCAGGTGTGTCACTAATGGTTCTTATTTCATCAAGAATAACTGTTCGTTCCTTTTCAACTTCGTTTTCAGGAAATGTAGGATTTGAGAAAATATCACATATCAGCTCAATTGCTGTTTCTATATGTTTTGCAAGGGCTTTGATGTATATTGCTGTAAATTCTCTTGTTGTAAAAGCATTAATATCCCCTCCAATGCTGTCAATTTCAATAGATATTGACTTGGCATCACGATTTTTTGTGCCTTGAAAAAATAAATGCTCAAGAAAGTGCGAAATTCCATTTTTTGAAAGTTCCTCATATCTTGAGCCATACTTTACCCATATACCCAATACAAAAGAATGGGCATAGGGCATTTTTTGCATTAACAAGGGGACATTAGAAAAAAGATAAGACTTTATTGCCATTAGAGTTTATTCTGCGGTTGAATTATTTTGGGATATTTCCTTTAAGGCTTCTTTTCTGCTTAATCTTGGTCTTCCTAACTCGTCTAATTCAATTACTTTTACAGGAGTTTGGTCTCCTAATTTTAAAATATCTGTCACTTTCTGGATTCTCTTATCTGATATTTGTGATATATGAAGAAGTCCTTCTACTCCGGGAAGTATCTCAACAAATGCGCCAAAATCAACTATTTTTGTAACTTTTCCCATATATATTTTTCCTAATTCAGCTTCCTGAGTAATACCTTTAATGATATCAATTGCTTTCAATGCAGAAGCCTCATTTGAAGAAGCAATTCTTACAATTCCTTCTTTGTCTTCAATATCTATCTTTACCCCTGTCTCCTCAATAATTCCTTTAATAACTTTACCACCTACTCCAATAATATCCCTTATTTTTTCAGGTTTTACCTGAATGGTATATATTCTCGGAGCATATGGAGAAAGTTCTTTTCTTGGAGCAGGTAAAGTTTCTTTGATTTTTTGCAAAATGAATAGTCTTGCCTCTTTTGCCTGCTCAAGGGCTTTCCTGAAAATCTCATAATCAATGCCGGATATTTTTACATCCATCTGGAAAGCTGTTATTCCGTTTTCTGTGCCCGCTACTTTAAAGTCCATATCACCAAAATGATCTTCCATTCCAAGTATGTCTGTAAGTATTACAGTTTTGTCTGCATCTTTAATAAGTCCCATTGCAACACCCGCAACTGGAGATTTAATTGGTACTCCTGCGTCCATTAGTGAAAGAGTGGCTCCACACACAGTAGCCATAGAAGATGATCCGTTGGATTCAAGAATATCTGAAACAACTCTTATCGTATAGGGAAATTCTTCCTTTGTTGGAATTACATAGCTTAAAGCTCTCTCTGCAAGATAACCATGACCAATTTCCCTTCTGCCCGGAGCTCTAAGAGGTTTTACTTCTCCGACACTAAAGGGCAAGAAATTGTAATGAAGCATGAATGACTTAAATATTTCGCCTTCAAGAAGTTCAACTTTCTGCTCATCCTCTGATGTTCCCAATGTAGTTGCTACAAGTGCTTGCGTCTCTCCACGTGTAAACAGAGCAGAACCATGTACTCTTGGAAGTAAACCAACAATACAATTGATAGTTCTTATTTCATTAGGCTTTCTTCCATCAACACGAATTCCCTTTTCAATAATGAGCCTTCTGAATGTGTTTTTAAGAATTGTTTCAAATATTTTTCTGATTTCTGCTGAAATATCTGTGTCTGCTTTACCAGTAAGCTTTTCTATATGCTCTTCGGTATTTAATTTTTGCAGGCATTCATCCAACAATTTATCAATTGCTTTCTGCCTATTGATTTTTCCTGAAGTAAGCAAAGCCTCTTCAATTCTATTTTTTCCTCCAGAAGAACTATAAACAATATCTAAAACAGCCTTTTTAAGTTCTTCGTTTTCTTGAACTTTAGGTATTTCAAATTTGGCTATGCCTGTCTTTTCTTGAAGTTCTTTCTGAACAGCTATAAATTGCTTTATGTGTTGATGGGCAAATTTTAGTGCCTCTACAAGTGTGTCTTCAGAGCATTCCGAAGCTCCACCTTCAACCATTGTTACAGCTTCTTCAGTGCCTGCTACAACAAGATTAAGATTGCTTTTTTCAATCTCCTCGTTGTCAGGATTTAAAATAAATTCATCTCCAATTTTCCCAACCCTTACTGCTCCAACAGGACCATTAAACGGTATATTTGAAATTGTCAATGCAGCAGATATCCCTATGATGCTTAAAATATCAGCAACATTTTCATCGCCGTAAGAGAGAACAGATGCTATACCTTGTGTTTCAAAGTTGTATCCCTCAGGGAATAAAGGTCTTATTGGTCTGTCAATAAGCCTTGATACCAAGACTTCCCTATCAGTAGGTTTTCCTTCTCTTTTGAAAAAGCCTCCGGGAATTTTTCCTGCAGAGTAAGCTCTTTCTTGATAATCAATTGTCAGTGGAACAAAGTCTAAGCCTTCTTTAGGATTTTTATCTGCTACAACTGTACATAATACTACAGTATCTCCGTATTTTACTAAAACAGAACCATTTGTTTGTTTTGCAAATATTCCTGTTTGCAGTATGAGTTTTTTACCTTTAATCTCGGTTTCTATTTCCACTCCATTCCTCATTAAAATTTATTTTCTAAGACCAAGCCTTTCAATAAGATTTGCATATCTATTTTTGTCAGTCTTTTTAAGATAACTTAAAAGCTGTTTTCTCTGGGCTACTAATTTAATAAGCCCTCTTCTTGAATGATGATCTTTCTTATGGATTTTAAAATGCTCGGTTAGATACTTAATTCTCTCTGTGATCAAAGCAATCTGAACTTCAGGAGAACCTGTATCTGTAGGATGGGTTTTAAATGTTTCAATTATCTCTTTTTTTCTTTCTGTTGAAATTCCCATCTTATTCACCACCTTTCTTGCAAGGATTAACTTTTAAAAATAACATAAAATTGAGGGTTCAGTAAAGTTTTAATTTTTAGACTGATGGTAAAAGCTTTAAATCTCAAAAAATTTTTTTAAAAATTATTGAAAAAATACTTGACATTATACGAAAAATTTGTTATTGTTTATTGCAGAAGCCATAATTATCAATCATAAAAGGAGGTATTAAGTATGACAAAGGCAGATTTAGTAGGCAAGATTGCAAGCAAAGCAGGACTGACAAAAGCTGAGGCAGCAAAAGCATTGGATGCAACCATTGAGGCAATCAAGGAATCACTCAAAAAAGGTGAGAAAGTAACATTGGTTGGTTTTGGAAGCTTTTATGTTTCCAAAAGAAAAGCAAGGAAGGGAAGAAATCCAAGAACAGGACAGGAGATTAAGATTCCTGCAACAAAGGTTCCAAAGTTTACAGCTGGCAAGACATTGAAGGAAGCTGTAAAATAATTTGACAAATTTTTTAAAAGAGGGAGCTTAGTCTCCCTCTTATTTTTTTAATTCTGATAGGCATGTGGAAAGATTATACAATTTTATTTTGAATTTAGTATTCAAAGGTAAAGAACCATCAAAGCAAGAAATTAAAAAAATAGTCTTAGAAGTTTCAGATATTTTTACTTTTTCTGAGCAATACAGACCTCTTAATTATCTTAAAGATGAGGCTTTGATAAAGGGGTATCTTCTTTATTTTGTTCCTGTAAATTTGTCAAAAATATATAGCATTTTCAAAGAGCTTTACCGACATCCTGCATTATTGAATAAAAGGGAAATAAAGATTGTGGATATTGGATGTGGTCCATCGCCCGCGATTCTGCCACTTCTATCATTAATTGACCATATGGGATTAAAGCTTAAACATGTAAGATATGTAGGTGTTGAGCAGGAAGGAAAAGCTATAGAAATAGCAGAAAAGTTAATTAATTTCTTTAAGTCCAGTAACTTTTCTATCAAATACGATTTTATAAAATCTGACGCATCGGATTTAAAATCCTATCTGGAAATAAAAGAAATAAAGCCTGATTTAATGATTTTTTCAAACTCTTTAGGAGAGCTATTTGACAAAGCATCTATTGATAGGGAAACATTCATCAATTTTATAAAACCCTTTACTTATAAAAATCCTGAGTTTACATTAATAATAATTGAGCCGGGAACAAAGAAATCATCTATGAGGCTTCATGAGCTAAGGGACGCTCTTATTAGTGAATTGGATTTTTATCCATATAGTCCTTGTCTTGATAACCTTCCTTGCTCTGTATATAAGGTAAGGAATTGGTGTTACGAGGAAAGAAGGTGGACTGCTCCTTCGTATTTGGCATTTTTAAGCTCAGTGGGACTTCAGGTTAATTGTTTAAAATTTAGCTATGTTGTCTTAAGAAAAGATGGAATTAATATAAAAGAGACTTTTGGCTTAGATGGAGAAATAATAAAAAATACAAGCCATCTTCTTAATGAAAAAGGCAAAAGCAGACTATGGGCATGCTGGAGGGGTGATTTAGTAGATATTGAAAAATTAAAAAGAGACTTCTCAGAGGATGAACAATGGCTCAAGATTAAAAAAGGTGCTTATTTTTCAATAGATAAATACTTAAAATTATCTGAAAAAAAAGTAAGAATCCCAAAAGACTGCGAGATAAAGATTCTTTATAGTCCATAAAGCATCAAAAAGAAGTTTGCATAAGCCTTAGGTTATAATATTTAAATATCACTGATTTAGGGAGGTTAACTGATGCATATAGCTGTAATAGGAACAGGCTATGTTGGACTGGTTACAGGAGCTTGTTTTGCTGAATTTGGAGTTTTTGTCACCTGTGTTGATAAGGACAAAGATAAGATAGAGAAGCTAAAACAGGGAATTATTCCATTTTATGAACCAGGACTTGAGGATATTGTAAAGAGAAATATGAAAGAAGATAGACTGCGATTTACTACTGAAATAAGCGAAGCAGTTGAAGACTCTCTTGTTATTTTTATAGCTGTTGGAACACCACCAAGGGGAGATGGCTCTGCTGATTTGAAATATATTGAAGAAGTAGCTCATGATATTGCAAAAAATATGAATAGCTATAAAGTAATTGTAACAAAGAGCACTGTTCCTGTTGGAACGGGCTTTAAAATAAGAGATATCATCAAAAAGCATCTTAAAAAACCAGTAGAATTTGATGTTGTCTCCAATCCTGAATTCTTAAGGGAAGGCTCAGCTGTTGAGGATTTTATGAGACCCAACAGAGTAGTTATTGGAGCTGAGTCTGAGCAAGCAATCGCCATTATGAAAGACCTTTATAGACCCTTATACTTGATAGAGACGCCTTTTGTCATAACTAACATAGCCACTGCAGAGCTAATAAAATATGCCACAAACAGTTTTCTTGCAACGAAGATATCGTTTATCAATGAAATCTCTATGCTATGCGAGGCAGTTGGAGCTAATGTGAACACAGTTGCAAAGGCAATGGGACTTGATGGAAGAATTGGTCCAAAATTTTTGCATGCAGGAATAGGGTTTGGAGGTTCATGTCTGCCAAAGGATACAAAGGCACTGGTTAAAATGGCTGAAGAAAAGGGAGTAAATCTTGGCATAGTTAAATCAGCCATTGAAGCAAATCAAAGACAGAGGGAAAGGCTAACAGATAAAATAATAGATTCATTTAATGGGGATTTAGAAGGCAAGACAATTGGCATTCTTGGACTTTCTTTTAAGCCTAACACAGATGATATAAGAGAAGCTCCTGCTATTTACCTCATTGGCAGACTTCTTGAGAAAAAGGCAAACATAAAAGCCTATGACCCCGCGGCTATGGAGAATACCAAGAAAACATATCCTAACATTAAATATTGTTCAGATGCCTATTCAGTGGCTGAAGGAGCAGATGCTTTGGTTATAGTAACAGAATGGAATCAATTTAGAAATCTTGACCTTGAAAAGATAAAGGGAGTTATGAAAAACAATCTTTTCTTTGATTTTCGCAATATTTATGAACCACAAAAAGTAAAAGAGTTAGGATTTATCTATCACAGCGTAGGCAGACCTTAATTGACAAAGTCATATAACAGTTACTGAGAGATATATTTCTACTCTTCATTGCAAGGCATTCTATCTCATCATCATTGCGACTAGTTGCCAAGCTTGCCACGCTTCGCTCTCAATTATGAGAAAAACAATTATTAATAATAAGGAAAACCACACCCGCTAACCACTAATCACTAATCGCCAACTTAAGATTTTTTCTTCCCCGCTTTGCTGGAATTTTGATGAAATTAGAGACTCGGGGACTCATGAGTAAAAAATTTTTACAGTATGTTTTGAAGCAAAAATTTTTGCATCCATCTTTTTTGTTCTTTTTTGCTATCTCTTTGATAGGTATTGATAATTTATTACATAGTATAAGGTATAATTTTTGCTAAATAGAAATAATAGATGTGCCGATTAAAATTTCCATACAGCCCCCTAAGAAGTTTAATTGGCAGAGGGGATAAATTTGAGGCATGGAGTCTCAAATGTATCCCATTTTTTTAATTAAAAAATACAGAGGAGGAGGTAGTTTATGGAGCTTACGAGACGAAGTTTTCTGAAGCTTTCTGGTGGTGCTCTCCTTCTGAGCTCTCTTGGGTTAAACTTAGAGCCTGCAAAGGCATATGCCCAGGAGCTGAGAATTAAGGGAGCTAAAGAGACAACCACCATTTGTCCTTACTGTTCAGTTGGCTGTAGCATTATTGTATCTGTTAAGGATGGTAAGGTAATTAACACAGAAGGCGATCCAGACAGTCCCATCAATGAAGGAGCGCTCTGTCCAAAAGGCTCGTCAATCTATCAGATGGCTAATAATCCATACAGGGTTACAGAGCCACTTTATCGTGCACCCGGAGCAACAGAATGGAAGAAGATAAGTTGGGAAGAGGCTATCAATAAGATTGCCAGATTGGTTAAAAAGACAAGGGATAAGTATTTTATCGTAAAGAATGAAAAAGGACAGGTAGTAAACAGAGTTGATGCAATTGCACATGTTGGCTCTGCTGCCTTAGACAATGAAGAGTGTTATTTGCTTCAAAAGTTAATGCGTTCATGGGGACTTGTCTATATTGAACATCAAGCGCGTATATGACACTCCCCTACTGTGGCGGCTCTGGCAGAGTCGTTTGGTAGAGGAGCAATGACCAATCAGTATAATGACCTTAAAAATGCTGATGTCATATTAGTAATGGGTGGGAATCCAGCAGAAAATCACCCAGTTGCAATGAAATGGATAATGAGAGCAAAAGAAACAAGAGGTGCTAAACTCGTAGTAGTTGATCCAAGATTTACAAGAACCGCAGCTGTTGCTGATCTATATGTTCCAATTCGTTCTGGTTCAGACATTGTATTTCTTGGTGGATTAATAAAATATATAATTGACAATAATCTTTACTTCAAAGACTATGTAGTCAATTATACTGATGCTTCTTTCCTTGTTGATCCTAAATTCAAAACAGCTGAAGAGCTTGATGGGGTATTCTCAGGATACGATGAAAAGAAGAGAGCCTATGACAAGTCCACATGGAAGTATCAACTTGATGCGAACGGTGTTCCAAAGAAAGATCCAACACTTCAAGATCCAAACTGCGTGTTTCAACTCTTAAAGAAGCAATACAGAAGATATACATTAGATACAGTCTCAGAGATAACAGGTGCACCAAAGGACAAAATTGAGGAAGCATATAAGATTCTTGCATCTACAGGAAAGCCAGACAAAGTAATGACAGAATGCTATGCAATGGGTTGGACTCAACATACTGTTGGAGCTCAGAATATCAGAACAATGGCAATAATTCAGCTACTACTTGGAAATGTTGGTATGGCTGGCGGTGGAGTGAATGCACTGAGAGGGGAGTCCAATGTTCAGGGTTCAACAGATGCAGGTCTTCTTTTCCACATTCTTCCAGGATACAATCCTACTCCAATAGCAAGTGATGTAGATTTGAAAACATATATAGAAAAATATACACCTAAGACAAAGGAACCAAAAAGCGTTAATTGGTGGTCAAACAGACCGAAGTATATTATAAGCTATCTAAAAGCTTTATATGGCGATAAAGCAACAAAGGAAAATGATTTTTGTTACAGTTATTTACCAAAAAGAGATGATACTCAAAACTGTTCATGGCTTATGCTATTTGATCAGATGTATAAAGGTAAAATTAAAGGCTTTTTTGCATGGGGTCAGAATCCTGCATGTTCAGGAGCAAACTCAAACAAGACAAGAAAAGCTCTTTCCAAACTTGATTGGCTCGTTTGCGTGAATCTGTGGGACAATGAAACCTCTTCATTCTGGAAAGGTCCCGGTATGGATCCTAAAAAGATAAAGACAGAGGTTTTCTTCCTTCCATGTGCAGCCTCTGTTGAAAAAGAAGGAAGTGTAACAAATTCAGGAAGAATTGCACAATGGAGATACAAGGCAGTTAATCCACCAGGCAAATGCATGCCAGATGCAGAGATAATTAATGAGCTTTATTTTGCAATAAAGAAACTTTATGAAAAAGAAAAGGGTGCATTCCCTGAGCCTATAATTAATCTTTCATGGAACTATGGTGAAAAAGATAAAAATGGAAAAATAAAACATATTGACACTAAACTTGTAGCTAAAGAGATAAATGGATATTTCACACAGGATATTCCTGAGCATCCATTTGACAAAAAAGCTTATAAGAAGGGCCAACAAGTACCAAGCTTTGTTTTCCTGAGGGATGACGGAAGCACTGCTTGCGGCAACTGGATATACGCCGGTTGCTTTACAGACGCAGGTAACATGATGGCAAGGAGAGGTAAAGAAGATCCAACAGGACTTGGACTCTTCCCCAACTGGGCATGGTGTTGGCCGGTAAACAGAAGAATACTTTACAATCGTGCCTCTGTAGATCCTCAGGGTAATCCTTGGGATCCAAAGAGAGCAGTAATAAAGTGGGATGCAGTAAATAAGAAATGGGTAGGAGATGTGCCCGATGGACCAGCACCACCTCTTGCACTAGAAGGTGGAAAGCTTCCATTTATAATGAAACCATTAGGAGTAGGAGTAATATTCGGAGCAGGAATGGCAGATGGACCTTTCCCAGCACATTATGAACCCCTTGAGTGTCCATTCCAGGAAAATCCTCTTTACAAGAAACACAGAATCAATCCTACTGTGAAGATTTTTGATACCCCAGAGGATGTCTTCGTTTACTGTGATACAAGGTATCCATATGTAGCAACTACTTATAGAGTAACAGAGCACTGGCAGACAGGCGTAATGACACGTCATACAGACTGGCTACGTGAGATGCAGCCTCAGATTTTCGTAGAGATTAGTACAGAGCTTGCAAAAGAAAAAGGTATAAAGAGCGGAGACAAAGTAATAGTATCTTCAGCAAGAGGTAAACTCTGGGCTATAGCAATAGTCACCGATAGACTCAAACCATTTAAAATAAAGGGCACTACTATTCATCAGGTAGGACTACCATGGCATTTTGGATGGCGATTCCCTAAAGATGGAAGTGGTGGTGATAGCGCCAATATTCTTGTTCCAACTATTGGAGATCCAAACACTATGATACCTGAAAGCAAGGCTTTCATGGTAAACATAGAGAAGGCATAGGAGGCTGAAAATGGCGAGGAAAGGATTATTAATAACACCAGATATATGCGTAGGATGCAGGGCATGTCAGGTTGCATGTAAGCAATGGAATCAGCTACCTGCATCAAAGACAAAACAGATGGGCACTTTTGAAAATCCCCCTGATCTTGATGCAAACAACTTCAACAGAATAAGGTTTATAGAGACGAAGGACTCCAAAGGGCAGTTCAAGTGGTTATTCGTAAGCCACAGATGCATGCACTGTGGAGAGCCTGCGTGTGTTCAGATATGTCCAGTTGGAGCATTAATTAAGGACAAAGACACTGGAGTAGTTTATTATGACAAGAACAAATGCATAGCCTGTCATGCCTGTAAAGAAGCTTGTCCATTTAACATCCCAAGATATGACCAGGGAGGGAAGGGCAAGATTGCCAAGTGTCATCTTTGCATAGACAGAGTAAAGGCTGGACTAACACCTGCATGTGCGAAGACATGTCCGACAGGAGCGATTAAATATGGAGACAGGGATGCATTGATAAAGGAAGCTAAAGCAAAGGGATATAAGCTATATGGAGAAACAGACCTCGGAGGTCTTGGAGTAGTATTTGCCCTTAAAGAATCACCAAAGATGTATAAGCTTGCTGAGAATCCGAAGATATCAGAGTCCGTTGCATTTTGGGGTTCAGTGTTAAGGACACTTGTTGGAAGAGGCGGTTCTACAACTTCTTCCTTTGTCAAATATCTCGCTCAGAAATCCACGGAAAAATCTAAGGTTGGTTAAAATTAAAGAGGGGAGCTTAAGCTCCCCTCTTCTTTAACTTTTTTGACATTAAAAATTAAGAGTTAAAACTTGCTGATTTCTTAAGTATTTAGCGATTTCTTATAAAAACACGGAGTAAGACATTGACAAAATTGTGCAAATTTTGTAATCTTAAATTAGTCAATGTTTACCCTCCTGAAGGGTTGCTAAAAACTTTTTAGGGAATTGATGAGATCCAGTTTAATAAGGTGAAAAAATTTCCACCAAAAAAACTAAAATTCTTAAATCCTATTTTTTGAGGTACAACTGTATGGAAAACAACAATAATAAGCGTGTTTCTATTTCGGAGCTCAAACAAAAGAAAATCCCTGAACTTCTTGAAATGGCACAGGATTTAAATATTGAAAATCCTACTTCAATGAAAAGGCAGGAGTTGATTTTTGCCATTCTTCAGGCTCAGATTGAAAAAATAGGGACTGTTTATGGTTCAGGAGTTCTTGAAATATTACCAGAAGGCTTTGGCTTTTTGAGAAGCCCAGATTATAGTTATCTACCAAGTCCTGATGATATTTATGTGTCTCCTTCGCAGATAAGAAAATTTGGCTTAAGGACAGGAGACCTTGTCACAGGACAGATAAGACCACCAAAAGAAAACGAAAAATACTTTGCCCTGCTTAAGGTTGAGGCAGTTAATGGCAAGCAGGTTGAAGATATTTTGACAAGACCACTTTTTGATAATTTAACTCCCTATTATCCAACTGAAAAGATTAATCTTGAGTATAATCCTTTGGATTATTCTACAAGGGTTATGGATTTGTTGACACCTGTTGGTAAAGGACAAAGAGGACTAATAGTTGCTGCACCCAGAACAGGTAAGACAATGTTACTTCAGTCAATTGCTAAGGCAATCAAAAAGAATCATCCTGAAATATATCTAATTATTTTGCTTATTGATGAAAGACCTGAGGAAGTAACAGACTGGAAACGACAAGTTCCAGATTCTGATATAATAAGTTCTACTTTTGACGAGCCAGCTCAGAGACATTGTCAGGTATCTGAAATGGTCATTGAAAGGGCAAAAAGACTTGTTGAAGAAAAGATTGATGTGGTTATACTACTTGATAGCCTCACAAGGCTTGCGAGGGCTTATAATGCAATTACTCCTTCTTCAGGAAAGGTGCTTTCAGGTGGACTGGAGGCAACGGCTCTTCAGAAGCCAAAGAGATTTTTTGGCACCGCAAGAAATATTGAAGAGGGAGGCTCCCTTACAATAATAGCTACGGCTCTTGTGGAGACAGGTAGCAGAATGGATGATGTTATTTTTGAGGAATTTAAGGGAACTGGAAATATGGAAGTCCATCTGGACAGAAAACTTGCGGATAAGAGAATTTTCCCAAGCATTGATATTGCTGCATCTGGTACAAGAAAAGAAGAACTTCTTGTACAGCCTGATGTTTTAAATAAAGTGTGGATATTGAGGAAAGTATTAAGCACCCTTAGCCCAATTGAAGCTATGGAGTTTTTGCTCAGCAAACTTAAAGGAACAAAGTCAAACAAAGACTTCCTTGAGATGATGAACAAATGATGAAAACAGAGGACTACTGTTTTGTCTGTGGCAAGCTTAATCCAAAGGGACTAAAGGCAGTCTTTCAGTATGGAAATGGAAAAGCCTCAGCAGAGCTTGTGCTTTCTAAGGAATATCAGGGCTGGAGCGGAATTATTCATGGAGGAATAATTGCTGCTCTTCTGGATGAGGCGTGCGTTTATGCTGGAAATTCTTTGGGATACAATACAGTCACTGCTGAGTTAAGAATAAGATTTAAAAGACCGCTTGCACCTGAAGAAAAAATTGTTGTTGAAGCCAATGCAAATCATGTAAAATCAAAATTAATTGAAGCCTTTGCAATTTTAAAAAACTCTGAGGGAAATATAGTTGCTGAGGCAGAAGGAAAACTGATAATAAAGGAAAAAAGAACGTGATTTTCAGATTTTATAAAAAAGGTGCATTATCTGAATACAAGAATAAGGAACTACTTGAAAAGGCTAAAAGTTGTGTATCTAATAAAATTCAAGAAATAGAAACTGAAATCTGTTATAACATTCTCTCTGAAGAGTCTTTTACAGAGCATGAAGTAAAAGTTCTTAAATGGCTTTTTAGTGAAAGTTTTGAGTCTGAGAACTTTTCTTCAGAAACTTTTCTTACTCCAGATAACGGAATAATTTTTGAAGTTGGTCCTCGTCTTAATTTTTCAACAGCTTGGTCAACATGTGCTGTGTCAATATGCCAAAATATCGGACTGAAAAAAATCAAACGCATAGAGCGTTCCCGTAGATATAAAATAATACCTAAAATTGAAAACTTTCCAGCTAATGCTTTTTTAGAGCTTATCCATGACAGAATGACAGAGTGCCCATATCCAGAACCTTTAAAAGATTTCTCTCACGGAATAACTCCAAAGCCTTTAAGAATTGTGCCTGTTCTTGAAGAAGGAAGGACTGCTCTTGAAAGAATAAATCAAGAGCTTGGGCTTGGATGGGATGACTGGGACATAGATTTTTATCTTGAGCTTTTCAGGGAAAAATTTAAAAGAAATCCAACGGATGTAGAATGCTTTGACCTTGCCCAGTCAAACAGCGAGCATTCTCGTCATTGGTTTTTCAGAGGAGTTTTAATTATTGATGGAAAGCCACTTCAGAAAACTCTTTTTGATATTGTAAAGGAGCCACTTAAAAGAAATCCTCGGAATTCAGTCATTGCCTTCCGAGACAACTCAAGTGCAATTTATGGAGCAAAAATCTCATATTTAAAACCTGAAAAACCCGGACTGCCTTGCAGATTCAAAATAGAGAAAGGGCTTTATCATCCAATATTTACAGCTGAAACTCACAATTTTCCAACAGGAGTTGCACCATTTCCAGGAGCAGAGACAGGAACAGGTGGAAGAATAAGGGATGTTCATGCAACAGGAAGAGGTGCAATCCCAATAGCAGGAACTGCTGCATACTGCGTTGGAAACCTTCATATTCCAGGATATGAACTTCCTTGGGAGGATAAAACCTTTAAATATCCTCGCAATCTTGCCACTCCTCTTCAGATTGAGATTGAGGCAAGCAACGGAGCATCAGATTATGGAAACAAGTTTGGTGAGCCTGTAATTTTAGGATTTACCCGCTCCTTTGGCATGAGACTCTCCGATGGAGAACGAATTGAATGGATAAAGCCAATAATGTTTACTGGTGGAGTTGGTGAAATCCTTGATGGACATAGGGAAAAAGGAAATCCTGAAAAAGGTATGTTTGTTGTTAAAATTGGTGGACCTGCCTACAGAATTGGAATTGGAGGAGGCTCAGCATCATCTGTTATTTCTGGAGAACTTGCTGAAGAGCTTGATTTCAATGCTGTTCAGCGTGGTGATGCAGAAATGGAAAACAAACTTAACAGAGTTGTTCGTGCATGCATTGAGCTTGGCAGTAAAAATCCAATTGTAAGTATCCATGACCAAGGTGCAGGTGGAAACTGCAATGTTATAAAGGAGCTTGTTTATCCAGAAGGAGGAAGAATTGATATAAGAAAAGTTGTTCTTGGAGATGAAACTCTTTCAGTGCTTGAAATTTGGGGTGCTGAATATCAGGAAAACGATGCCCTTTTGATTAAAAAGGCGCATGCAAAATTTTTTGCATCCCTCTGTGAGCGTGAGCGTCTTCCTTGGTCAATAATTGGAGAGGTAACAGGTGATGGAAAACTTATTGTCTATGACAGCAAAGAGAAGCAAACTGTTGTGGATTATCATTTAAAGGATGTACTTGGAGAAATACCTAAAAAAGAGTTTAAACTTCAAACAATTGAAAGAAAGCTTGAACCTTTGAAAATAGATACAACAATTGAGGAGGCTTTAAATAGAGTTCTAAGGCTTCTTTCAGTTGGTTCTAAAAGGTTTCTTACAAACAAAGTTGACCGTTCAGTAACAGGTCTTATCGTAAGGCAGCAGTGCTGTGGAGCTGTTCAACTTACTGTTTCAGATGTTTGCGTTGTTGTACAGAGTTATTTTGACAGAACAGGAATTGCCCATGCAATCGGTGAGCAACCTATTAAAGGATTGATTAATCCGGAAGCTATGGCAAGGCTATCTGTTACAGAGGCTCTTACAAACATTGTTTGGGCAAGGATAACAGATATTGAAGACATAAAATGTTCTGCCAACTGGATGTGGGCTGCAAAGCTACCAGGTGAAGGTGTTAGACTTTACAGGGCTGCTCAAGCAATGTCTGATTTTATGATTAAGCTTGGGATTGCAATTGACGGAGGTAAAGACTCCCTTTCAATGGCTGCAAAAGTGGTAGATAGCGATTCTCTGGAGATTGTAAAGTCACCGGGAACACTTGTCATTTCAGCCTATGCTCAATGCCCTGATATTACTAAGGTAATCACACCTGATATAAAAAAGCCCGGTGAGTCTGTAATTATACATATTGATTTGTCAAAAGGAAAAAGAAGACTTGGTGGTACTGCACTTGCTCAGTGTTTTGGTAAGCTTGGCAGTGATTGTCCAGATATGGAGGAGCCAGAGCTTCTAAAGAAAACTTTCAGGATTGTGCAGTCTCTTATTGATAAGAATTTGATTCTTTCAGGACACGATGTCTCAGATGGAGGGGTGATTACTGCACTCCTTGAGATGGCTTTTTCAGGAGTTTGTGGACTTCTTATCAAAAAGAGAGATTCCAACTATTCCGAAATTGAAGAAATTTTCTCTGAAGAGCCCGGACTTTTAATGGAGATTGACAGCAAAAAATTGAAAAAGGTTGCAACCATTCTTTTAGAAAATGAAATACCCTTTTATGAAGTTGCTCACACTTTAAAAGATAAGAGAGTCATTATCGTAAGTAAAGGGAATATTGTCTTTGAAGAAGATATGTTTAAGCTTAGGGATTTGTGGGAGGAGACAAGTTACAGGCTTGACAGACTTCAAGCAAATCCTGAATGTGTTGATGAGGAAAAGAAAGTAATTTATTTAAGGCAAGGTCCAAAATATCATTTAACATTTACTCCTGAGAAAACTCCTTCAGTAATATTAAAAAGAAATTCAAAACCTCGTATTGCAATTATTCGTGAGGAAGGAAGTAATGGCGACAGAGAAATGGCTGCAGCTTTTTATCTTGCAGGATTTGAGCCTTGGGATGTTTGCATGCAAGATTTAATTGATGAAAAAATAACTCTCAAGGAATTTAAAGGAGTTGCTTTTGTTGGAGGATTTAGTTATGCAGATGTTCTTGGTTCTGCAAAGGGATGGGCTGCAAATATAAGATTTTCAAAATTAAGAAAAGAGTTTGAAAATTTCTACATGAGAAAAGATACATTTAGTCTTGGAGTTTGCAATGGTTGTCAGCTAATGGCACTTCTTGGATGGGTTCCTTGGTATGGAATAGAAGATGAAAGACAGCCTCGTCTTCTTTGGAATAAATCTGGAAGGTTTGAATCCCGCTGGGCAACTGTAAAAATTTTACCTTCACCTTCAATCATGCTTAAAGGAATGGAAGGTTCGGTATTAGGTATATGGATTGCTCATGGGGAGGGAAGATTTTTCTTTCCAGATGAAGAAATTATGGAAAAAGTTATTGAAAAAGGGCTTGCTCCAATGCGTTATGTAGATGATGATGGAAATATTACAGAGACTTATCCATTTAATCCAAATGGCTCACCCATTGGTATTACTGCTCTTTGCACAGAGGATGGAAGACATCTCGCAATGATGCCTCATCCAGAGAGATGTTTTCAGCTTTGGCAATTGCCTTGGACTCCAGAGAATTGGAAAAAACTGAAGGCATCACCTTGGCTTAAACTGTTTCAAAATGCCCGTCAGTGGTGCGACAGTTTAGTTTGACTTTAATTCTCTTTATAAGCTATATTTGAATTCTATGCACAAAATTGTAAAGGAAAAAATTTCAGAGGCATTAAAAAAACTCGGCTAG
>FWWM01009267.1_pt1 | contig 18298 bp, 14 predicted proteins | sample 2228351 | NCBI WGS metagenome assembly FWWM01 (sample SAMEA103939774, study PRJEB20133) | metagenome
TCCCCTTCAAGGACTACGCCTACAACGAGACTCGCTATCGCATGCTGCAGCAAAGCCATCCGGCGGAAGCCGAAGCGCTGATGCGCGCCGCACAAGAAGTGGTCAACGAACACTGGAAGCGCTACGAGGCGCTGGCGCAGGCAGAAGCCGAGAAATAGCGTGAGCGCCTGAGCTCCAATGGCCTCAGGCGCTCCCCAAAAGCCGAGGCGTGACATGAACAAGGGCGACAGAGTGCTCGTGGCTTACGCGAGCAAGTACGGTGCGACCACCGAGATCGCCGAGCGAATCGGCCAGGTGCTCGCACGCGCCGGTCTGGATGTGGACGTGCTGCCCGCCGATCACGCAGGGGCCATCGAGCGATACCAGGCAGTCGTGCTGGGCAGCGGCGTATATGCCGGCCAGTGGCTCAAGGAGGCATCCCAGTTCCTGCAATCGAACGAACACCTGCTGGCACAACGACCGGTGTGGCTGTTCTCCAGCGGGCCGACTGGCGAGGGCGACCCGGTCGAAATCCTGGATGGCTGGCGATTCCCGCATGTGCAGCAAGCGATCGCCGATCACATCAAGCCGCAGGACGTCGTCGTGTTCCACGGCAAGATCAACCCGAGCGCGCTGCACCTGGGCGATAAACTCATCATCAAGGCCGTCAAGGCCAGGACGGGTGATTTTCGCGATTGGTCGGCCATCGAAGCCTGGGCCGGCAAGATCGCCGAACAGCTCGCCGCACAACAACCCAGCGCCTGACGCTCGCCTGGGCGCCGGCTTGTTGCGCAGACTGGCCGGCTGACCAGGGGTGAACTGCACGCATCACGGATGAGTTTCACGCGCAGCGGGTGTACCCTGAGAGCGTGGGTAGACGACTGAGTCCCGCGGAGCTTCGTCGCACTGTCGCTCCCGACGCGCTCGGCATCCGGACCACGGCAGAATGCCCACCGCTCGAAGGCGTGATCGGGCAGCCGCGTGCCGTGTCGGCGTTGAAGTTCGGGTTGGGCATTCGCGACGCCGGCTTCAACATCTACGTCTCCGGCCCGAACGGCATCGGCAAGATGTCAGCCGTCAAATCTTTCCTCGAGAGTGAGGCGCGCCAACGACCGCCTCCCTGCGATTGGTGTTACGTCAATAACTTCGAAGACGCCTATCAGCCCATCGCGATCCGCCTACCCGCCGGCCAGGCGCGTATCTTCCAGCAGGAAATCAAGTCACTGGTCGAACACGTGCATCGCGAACTTCCCAAGGCGCTCGAGTCGGAGGAGTTCGCCAACAAGCGCGATGCGCTTCTCAAGGAGCTGGAGATCGGCCGCGCCAACATGCTCAGCGCACTGAGCGCCAGACTGGAGGCCGCGGGCTTCGGCATGCAGGTGATGCCGACGGGCATCATGACGCTGCCGGTCAGGCACGGCAGGCCGCTGACCGACGAAGACTTCGCGAACATGACGGAAGAAGAGCGCGCCGCGTTCAAAGCGCGCAGCGAGACGGTGCAGCACGACGTGCGCGCGACGATGAAGCAGGTGCGCGACCTGGAGCGAAGGACGCAAGAGCAACTGCAACGGCTCAGCCGGCGGGCCGCCATGGCCGTGCTGGGTGGCTCGATCGAGGACCTGGCCGAAAAGTATGCTGCGCAGCCCGAGGTGATCTCGTACCTCGAAGCGATGCGGGACGACATGCTCGACAACATCGAGCTGTTCAAGCCCGGCAGCGCAGCGCCGGACGGGATCGGCGCACTGCTCGCGCCGTGGATGCAAGACCTGCCGCTGCGCAAGTACACCGTCAACGTGCTGATTGATAACAGCAAGGTCAAGGGCGCGCCGGTCGTCGTCGAGTCGAATCCAACCTACGCCAACCTGCTGGGGCGCATCGAGAAGGAGAGTCAGCTAGGCGCGCTGTACACCGACTTCACTATGATCAAAGCCGGCGCGCTGCACCGTGCCAACGGCGGCTATCTGGTGTTGCGCGTCGAAGATCTGCTCGGCGAGCCGTACAGTTGGGACGGACTGAAACGCTGCATCAGCGCCGGCGAGATCCACATCGAGGAGTTGACAGATCGGCTTGGCTTCCTCTCGACCAAGACCCTTCGCCCACAACCCATCCCGCTCGACGTGAAGGTCATCCTGATCGGTCAGCCGCTGCACTACCAGTTGCTGCACGCCTACGACGCCGACTTCGCCGAATTGTTTAAGGTGCGCGTGGACTTCGACACGCGCATGCCGAACGAGCCACACAACGTGCGCGACGCGCTCTCGCTGCTGCGCATGCTGTGCGAGCGAGAGGGGTATCGTCATCTGGACGGCGCAGCCGCCGCCAAGTTGCTCGAGCATGCTGCGCGCCTAGCGGAGGACCAATCCAAACTCTCGACTCACTTCGGTGCGTTGCTCGACATCGTGCGCGAAGCGAATCTATACGCAGAACAAGACCACGTGGACGTGATCAGCGCCCACCACATCCAAAAGGCGCTCACCCAACGCGTGTATCGCTCGAGCATGATCCAGGAACGCTTGCAGGAGATGATCCTGCGCAACATGCTGTTGGTCCAGACAGGAGGATCAGCCGTCGGCCAGGTGAACGGCCTGACGATCTTCAACCTCGGCGACTACACCTTCGGCCTGCCCAGCCGCATCACGGCCAGCGTCGAGCCCGGCAGCAAAGGCATCATCGACATCGAGCGCGAGGTCGAACTGGGTGGGCCCATCCACAGCAAAGGGGTGATGATCCTGAGCGGTTACCTCTCACACCGCTATGGCCAGGACAAGCCACTGAGCCTGTCGGCGCGGCTCGTGTTCGAGCAAAGCTATCAGGCCGTCGAGGGCGACAGCGCCTCGTCTGCGGAGCTGTATGCGCTGCTCTCCGCCCTGTCCTGCCTGCCGGTCAAACAATCGCTCGCCGTCACCGGCTCAGTGAACCAGCATGGCGAGGTTCAGGTCATCGGCGGCGTGAACGAGAAAATCGAGGGGTTCTTCGACGTATGCCGGGTGCGCGGCCTGACGGGAGATCAGGGCGTGCTGATCCCCGAAGGCAACGCGCAGCACTTGATGCTGCGCGAAGACGTCGTCGAAGCCGTCGCGCGCGGCGAGTTCCACGTTTGGACGGTGAGGCATGTGGACGAAGGCATCGAGCTGTTGACCGGCGAGCCGGCCGACTACGTTCACGCGAAAGTCGAAGGGCGCCTTCGGGCATTTGGCCGCAGCCTGAGACGACTCGCCTCGCCCCGGCGCCCTGCGGCGTCGGGTCCACTTCCCCCCGCCCCATTGCTATCGAGTTGAAAAGGAGTTGACTGCTATGTCGCGCACCCATGGAAGCGCCATTGGACTCGAATCTCTGGAATACCATCGGCGCTCGCCGCGGGGCAAACTGGAGATCACCCCTACGAAACCCTGTGCTACACAACATGACCTGACACTGGCCTACAGCCCTGGGGTGGCCGAGCCCTGCCTAGCGATCCACGATCGCCCCGACGACATCTACGAATACACGGCCAAGGGCAACCTGGTGGCCGTGATCAGCAACGGCACGGCCGTCCTCGGCCTGGGCAACATCGGCGCCGCCGCCGGCAAGCCGGTGATGGAAGGCAAGGCGCTGCTGTTCAAGCGCTTTGCCGATGTGGACAGCATCGACATCGAACTGGCGACCGAAGACCCCGAGGCGTTCATCGCAGCGGTGAAGTTGATGGAACCGAGCTTCGGCGGCATCAACCTCGAGGACATCAAAGCACCGGAGTGCTTCTATATCGAGGAGCGGCTGCGCGCCGAGATGAACATCCCGGTCATGCACGACGATCAGCACGGGACGGCGATCATCTCCGGCGCGGCGCTGCTGAACGCCTGCGAGATCGTCGGCAAGCGGCTGTCCGACGTGCGGATCGTGATCAACGGGGCCGGCGCATCGGCCATCGCCTGCGCCAACTTCTACATCGCGCTCGGCGCACGCCGCGAGAACATCATCATGTGCGACAGCAAGGGTGTGATCTACGCAGGCCGCACAGCCGGCATGAACCCCTACAAAGCCGCTTTCGCCGCCGACACGCCCCTGCGCACGCTCGAGCAAGCCATGGCCGGCGCCGACGTGTTCATCGGGTTGTCGGTCGCCGGCGCGGTCACGCCCGAGATGGTGAAGACGATGGCGGCACGACCGATCATCTTCGCCATGGCCAACCCCGACCCGGAGATCGGCTACGACGAAGCCAAAGCTGTGCGCTCAGACGCCATCGTCGCCACCGGCCGCAGCGACTACCCCAACCAGGTCAACAACGTGCTGGGCTTCCCATTCATCTTTCGGGGCGCGCTCGACGTGCGCGCGACGCAGATCAACGAGGCGATGAAAGTCGCTGCCGCTCACGCGCTGGCCGCGCTGGCGCGCCAGGACGTGCCCGACGAAGTGGTGAAAGCCTACGGCCTCGAACACCTGGGGTTCGGGCCGGACTACCTGATTCCCAAGCCGCTCGACCCACGCGTGTTGTTGTGGGAAGCACCGGCCGTGGCCCAGGCGGCCATGGACTCCGGCGTGGCGCGCATCCGCATAGACATCCCCACCTATCGCCAACAACTCGAAGCCCGGCTCGGCAAGAGTCGCGAGATGATGCGCATCATCTACAACAAGGCGGCAACCAACCCGAAGCGCATCGCGCTGGCCGAAGGTGAACATGACAAAGTCATCCGCGCGGCGCGACAGCTCGTGGACGAGGGCATCGCCCATCCGATCTTGATCGGCGACGCAGACATCATCCATCGCAAGGCGCGTGAGCTCAACCTCGAGCTGGCGGACATCCAGGTGCTGGACCTGAAGGACTCGCCCGACCGCGAGCGCTATGCGAAGCACATCTACGCGCTGCGCCAACGCAAGGGCGTGACCATGAGCGAGGCACGCGAGCTGATCACCAACCCGAACTACTTCGCAGCCGTGATGGTGGCGCTAGGCGAGGCCGACGGCATGATCTCTGGGCTGAGCCTGCACTACCCCGACGTGATGCGGCCGGCGCTGCGCATCATCGGCACAAGCGACGACAACCAGATCGCGGCAGGGGTGTACATGGTCACCTTGAAGGATCGCGTCCTGTTCTTTGCCGATACGACGGTCAACATCGACATGGATGCCGGGAAGCTGGCCGAGATCGCTCTGCTGACCGCGAACCTGGCGCGCCAGTTCAACGTCGAGCCGCGCATCGCCATGCTCAGCTTCTCCAGCTTCGGCAGCACGCGGCACGCGCGCTCCGAGATGGTGCGCCAGGCCGTCGAGATCGCCCGCCGGCGCGCCCCGGAGCTGCGCATCGAGGGGGAGCTGATGGCCGACACCGCGCTCTCCGAGGAGCTGCTACGCGACTATCCGTTCAACACGCTCGGCCAGCCGGCCAACGTGTTGATCTTCCCTAACCTCGAGGCCGGCAACATCGCCTACAAGCTGATGCGCGAGCTGGCCCACGCGGAGGTGGTCGGGCCGATCCTGGTCGGCATGCGTCGACCGGTGCACGTACTGCAGCGCGGCGATTCGGTGCGCAGCATCGTCAACCTCGTCGCCCTGGCGGTGGTCGAGGCGCAGCGCCTGGACGGCTCACCCGCACCCGAGCCGATCCCGGCAAGGGCGACCACTGCCATTCCGAACTGAGCCAGCACAGCCTGACGCCAGGGGGAGCCTCGGAGGGAACGCCGCACGGAGCGTTCCCTCCGAGGTGGTTGTTCAGCTATGATTTCCGATCATGGCAACGTCACCTACCCTCATCGGAATCATCGGCGCCGGTAACATCAGCTCGACCTACCTCGAGGCCGATCGCAAGTTTCGCAACATTCGCATCACCAAAGTCGCAGACATTGACATGGCCCGCGCGCGCGCTCAGGCGGAGAAATACAGCAAGCAGGCTGTGACCGTGGACGAGCTGTTGGCCGATCCGGAAATCGAGATCGTCGTCAACCTGACCGTCCCGGCAGCACACGCCTCGGTTGCACTGCGCGCCCTGGAGGCCGGCAAGCACGTCTACAACGAAAAGCCAATGGCAACCTTGCGCGAAGACGCGCGCCGGCTGTTCGATGCGGCCAGGCAGAACGCAGAGGGGAGCGGCCACTCGCCCTTGCGCATCGGCGGCGCGCCCGACACCTTCCTCGGCGGCGGTCTGCAGACCTGCCGCAAGCTGATGGACGATGGGGCGATCGGCCGACCTGTCGTCGCCTTCGCCCACATGCTCTCCGCCGGCATGGAGAGCTGGCATCCCAACCCCGAGTTCTTCTTCAAGCCCGGCGGCGGGCCGATGTTCGACATGGGGCCGTACTACCTGACCGCGCTGGTGACGCTGTTGGGGCCGGCCCGGCGCGTGTCCGGCATGACGCGCATCACCCATCCGGAGCGCACGATCACCAGCCAACCGCTCTATGGCCAGAAGATTGTCGTCGAAGTGCCGACACTGGTCAGCGGCACAGTCTCATTCGACGACGGCACCATCGCCAACATCACGACGACCTTCGACATCGCCGATGGCTACGAGGTCGGCTTGACGATCTACGGCACCGAGGGCGTGTTGCAGTGCCCCGACCCGAACGGCTTCGGCGGACCGGTGCGGCTGAAGCGCAAGGGCGACAAGGAATGGCGCAACATTCCCATCCAGCACAAGTGGGTGGAGAACAGTCGCGGCCTGGGCGTGGCCGAGATGGCCGAGGCCATTCGCGAAGGCCGGCCGCACCGCGCCAGCGGCGAGCTGACGTATCACGTGCTCGACATGATGCACGCTTTCCACGACAGCGCGCGCGAAGGCCAGCACATCGAGCTGCAGAGCACGTGCGAGCGTCCTGCCCCGCTGCCGGCGGACTGGCCGTAATCCGAACGACCTCTACATGCGTGTCGAGCACGTCCCGATTGACGCAGACCCCTTCCTCCCCTTGAACGCCGACAGGCCCTGGCGGGAGCGCGGGGTATGGCCGGCGTCGTGGATCAGCCATCCCGATGCGCAACCGGTGAGCACATCCTCGTCGCGCGGGTCTGGCATTGGGGACGGCGCTCGCCACAGGCGCAGATGAGTGTGACGCCCGGCTTCCTGCTGGCCGCCGAGGGTGCATGGCTGGATAGGCTGAGCACCGGCCTGAGCGCGTGAGAGTGCGCGCTGCTCGGCGGCTATTCATTTGGTCAAGCTGCCGCCTGAGCACATCCTTCATCCAGCGGCCTTGCCGCAGATGACGGACGACGTGCGCCGCGTCGGCATGGCCAGGCTGGCGTCGGATGCGAGCACGCTCGACACGCGTCGCGTGCCCATCCGCCAGGCCGATCACAACGATCAGGACGCCGCAATGTGGCAATCGCTGTTGTGTGACGAGGGACACGTCACCATTCCGCCCCATGCAATCAAGCGCGTGCTGATTGACCTATCGTCAACGGCGAGCAGCGCGCGATCTTGGACGCGTTGCGTGGTGATGAGGCACGGCCAGGGCAGTTGTTGGCCGATCTCGATCGGCTTTCGTAGTCATCCTTTGTTCGTCCCCATCCTACTTAGCGCTCCCTAACCTTCGCAAGTGGTGTGAGAAGCTCCTTGCATCCGGCAGATTGGCCCTCCTGCCCGCCTAACCAAGACCGACGTCGGCAAAGTGCCCATTTCACTCGCAGACTTGCCCACTCTCGCATGTTCGAGCAAAATGCCACCGGGGAACCAACCATGAGTGGCAAAACCATCGTCGTCCTGGCGACACTCGACACCAAAGGTAGAGAGGCGCAGTATCTGCGCGAACAGATCGAGACAATGGGCGAGCAGGCTCTCGTCATAGACGTGGGCGTGATCAACCAGCCTGCCGCCCGAGCCGACATCACGCGCGAGCGTGTCGCCGAGGCCGGCGGCACGCCACTGAGCAAACTGCTGGAGAAGCCGGATCGCGAAGTGGCCGCACCGGTGATGGCCGAGGGCGCCACGCGCATTGTTGCCGACCTCGTCGAGAAAGGTGCCGTGCATGGCATCGTGGCGATGGGCGGCACGCAAGGCACGACGCTGGCGACGAAAGTGATGCGTGCATTGCCCTATGGCTTCCCCAAGGTCATGGTCTCCACGATGGCATCGGGCAACGTCGCGCCGTGGGTGGACATCAAGGACATCACCATGATGTTCTCGGTCACCGACATCTTCGGCCTGAACCCGCTCACGCGCAAGATTCTGGCGAACGCGGCAGCGGCAGCGGTCGGCATGGCGAACTCGCCGGTGAATCTGCAGCAGGCAGCCAAGCCCTTAGTCGGCATCACCACGGTCGGCATCACCACCATCGGCGCGATGAAGGCCAAGGAAGTGTTGGAACAAGCCGGCTACGAGACCATCGTCTTCCACGCCATCGGGCCGGGCGGCCGGGCGATGGAGCAACTGATGCGCGAGGGCGTGATCGGCGCGGTGCTCGATTACTCGATCATCGAGGTGACCAACGAGATGTATCACGCGCTGCTGGCGGGCGGGCCGGATCGGTTGACCACGGCGGGCAAGCTTGGCATCCCCCAGGTGATCTGTCCCGGCGCGGTCGAGGTGCTGGTGTTCAACGAGCCGGAGACCGTCCCACCGAAATATCAGGGCCGCACGCTCATTCGCCACAGCCCGCAGATCACCGACGTGCGCCTGAACGGCGATGAGATGGCCGAGGCGGGCAAAGAGGTCGTCCGCCGCTTGCAACACACGCGAGCCGAAGCGGTGTTCATGATTCCGACGGCCGGCTACGACAGCTACGCCGTAGCGGGCGGCGGCTTTCACGATCCGGCTGCGGATGCGCGCTTCGTCGAGGAACTCAAAGCCGGTTTGCCGGAGAACATCCGCATCATCGAGCGCGTCACGCACATTGACGATCCCGCCTTCGCGACCGAAGCTGCGCAGGCACTGATCGAGCTAATCGAAAAGCAGCGTGTGCTGCAAGGCAGCTAGCGGAACGCCAACCGGTCATTCTGAACGCGCCCGGCGCATCTTTGCCGGTTGCGAATCGGTTGCCAGACTATGGCCAAGCGCTATTCCCGATCCGAGTTTCTCGCGCGCCTGCGCGCTGAAATCGCCCGCGGCAAGCCGATCCTGATGACCGGCGCAGGCAACGGCATCGCCGCCAAGTTCATCGAGCGCGGCGGCGTGGACATCCTCGGCGTCTACAACACCGGCTACTTCCGCATGCAGGGCTACGGCTCGCTGGCCGGCATGCTGCCGATGGCCGACGCCAACCAGATGGTCTACGACATGGGCCGGCGCGAGGTGCTGCCCCAGGTGAAGGAAACACCGGTGATCGTGGGCGTGAACGGCGTGGACGTGCTGCGCGACATGCGCCTGTTCCTAGAAGACTGCAAGCGCATCGGCTTCTCTGGCGTGCACAACTTTCCGACCGTGGCCTGGTTCGACGGCGAGTTCCGCGACACGCTGGAGCGCACCGGCCTGGGCTACGGACACGAGATTGCCATGCTCAACATTGCGCGCGAGCTGGACATGCTCACCATCGCCTACGCCTTCAACGCCGAGGACACCGAGCGCATCGTCAGCGAAGCGCAGCCCGACATCTTCATCTTTCACGCCGGCATCACGCGCGGCGGCGCGACCGGCTACGAGACGGGCAGCTCAATCGAAGAGATGGCGCAACGTTCGCAACGCCACTTCGAGATCGCTCGCCGGATCAAACCCGATGTGATCCTGCTCGCCCACGGCGCGGCGCTGGCCGACCCGGCCGACGCGCAATACGTGGTGGATCACACCGATGCTGACGGCGTGCAACTTGGCTCCGGCGTCGAGCGCATGGCCATCGAGAAGCCGCTCGAAGAGCGCGCCGCGCAGTTCAAGGCGATTCGATTCGCTCGAAGGGGTTTGCAGAATTAACCCGCTGCGCAGCTTCGATACAGATAAGCCGCAAAGCACATGCCACTCATACCCTTCAACGACCTGATGGCAGCAGCGATGCAGGGTCGCTATGCCGTCGGCTACTTCGAGAGTTGGAATCTCGAGTCGTTGATGGCGGTGGCCGACGCGGCGGAAGCGACGCGTTCGCCGGTCCTGCTCGGTTTCAGCGGCATCTATCTGCCCGATCCGGATCGCATCGTTCGCGAACCTCTGCCCGTGTATGCGGCGATGGGTCTGGAAGTCTGCCGAGGCTTGCACACGCCGGCTTGCCTGGTGTTCAACGAGTCGCCCCACGTTGAAGCCGTGCGCGAAGCGATCGGGCTGGGCTTCGGGCTGGTGATGTTTTCGGATGAGGCGCTGAGCTACGACGCGCAGGTCGCGCAGGTGCGCCGCATCGTGGTCGAAGCGCGCCGCGCTGGAGCGGCTGTCGAGGGCGAGCCCGCGCCGTTGCCGGGCGTAGGCGGCGAATTGGCCGGTCTGCCCGACGATCTGCGGCTGACCGATCCCAATCAGGCCCGCGCCTTCGTCGAAGCGACCGGCATCCACGCACTGGCGGTCAACATCGGCCAAGCGCATTTGCACGGCAGGCACGAAGTAAGGCTCGACCTTGACCACCTGACCAAATTGCGCGACGCCGTCTCCGTGCCGCTGGTGCTGCACGGCGCGACCTCGGTCAACCGGGACGACCTCCGCGCAGCCATCGCGCTGGGCGTCCGCAAAATCAACGTGGGCAGTTTGCTGAAGCGAACATACTTCGAAGCCATGCGCACGGCGTGCATCCAGGCCGGCGCCGAATACAATCCGTACGAGGTGATCGGTTCGGGCAAACGGACGGACGTACTCATACACGGCAGGTTGGCGATGCAGCGCGCAGTCGAAACTTTGATGCACTTATTCGGGAGCGTGGACAAAGCATGATATTCGACGTAGTGATGCCCGCGCTAGGCGCGACGGGCGGCGATGTGACGATCCAGGAATGGCTGGTGCAGCCGGGCCAGCGCGTCGAGGCTGGGATGCCACTGGTAGTGGTCGAGACCGATAAGGCAACCGTCGAGGTCGAGGCGTTCCGCGCCGGATACGTGCGTGATCTATTGGTCATGCCGGGTGACGCCGTCGCCATCGGCGCGATCATCGCGCAGCTGACCGATCAGCCAGAAGAGTTGAAACCGTTGATCGAGCCGTCAACCCCATCGGCTTCGGTCATTGCGGCGAAGCGGGCAGGCACGCGCGAACGCGCGGCCCGGCGTGTGGAGGTCGAAACTTCAGATGGCCGATCCAGCGCATCGAGGACTTCGGCCGAAGACTCGGCTTCCAGGCCATCGGATCAGTCCGCGCCGGCTGCTTCCGCCGGCGCTGCGGAGATTTCATCGGGCTTGTTGCTGTCTATGTTCCGCCAGATGGTCCTCATCCGCCGCTTCGAAGATCATCTCTACCAGTTGTTCCTGCAAGGCCTGGTGCCGGGCACGCTGCATCAATCGCAGGGCCAGGAGGCCATCGCCGTTGGCGTGTGTGCGGCGCTGCGGCGCGACGACGTGATCTTCAGCACGCATCGTCCGGTGGCGCATGTGATCGCGAAGGGCGGCTCGGTAAACGCCATCGCGGCGGAGTTGTGGGGCAAGGTCACCGGTTGCGCGGGCGGCAAGGGCGGTCAGATGCACTTGACCGACGTGGCCGCGGGCGTGATGCCCACCAACGCCATCGTCGGCGCGAACGTGCCGATCGCCACTGGCGCGGCGCTAGGCTTCCGGCTGATGGGGACCGATCGCGTCGCGGTCAGCTTCTTCGGCGATGGCGCAGTGAACACCGGCGCGCTGCACGAAGGCATCAACCTCGCCGCAGTGAAAGATGCGCCGGTGATCTTCGTGTGCGAGAACAACCAGTACGCCGCTTCGACCCACATCTCGCACAACCTGCGCATGACGACAATTGCCGAGCGTGCCAAAGCCTACGGCATTCCCGGCTTCACGGTAGACGGCATGGACGTGGTCGCGGTGTACGAATCAGCCAGGGCGGCGGTGGCACGGGCGCGGCGCGGCGATGGGCCGACGCTGCTGGAATACACCTGCTATCGCTACATGGGCCATTCGCGCGGCGACCCGGGCAACTATCGGACGAAGGATGAGCTGGCCGCCTGGCGCGGCCGTGACCCGATTCCGAAATGCCGCGCGCTGCTCATCAACGACTTCGGCCAAGACTCGGGCGCGCTGGATGCAATCGAGGCTGAATGCCAGGCCGAGGTCGAGGCGGCTGTCGCGTTCGCCATGGCCAGCCCTGAGCCTGCGCCGGAAGAAGCACTGCGCAACGCCTATACCACCTGGCTGGAGGTGCGCGATGACCAGCCGTGAGATGACGATGGCCGAAGCGCTGCGCGACGCGATGCGCCTGGCCATGCGCGACGACCCGCGCGTATTCCTGCTCGGCGAAGACATCGGCATTCCGGGCGGCTTCGGCGGCGGCTTCACCGTCACGCTGGGCCTGTCCGAGGAGTTTGGACACGAGCGGGTGATGGACACGCCTATCTCGGAAATCGCCATCGTCGGCGCGGCGGTTGGCGCGGCCATGATCGGCATGCGACCGATCGCCGAGATGCAATACGGCGACTTCGTCTTCTGCGCGATGGATCAGGTGGTCAACCAGGCGGCGAAGATGCGCTACATGAGCAACGGGCAGGTGTCCGTGCCGATGGTGTTGCGCTTGCCGGTGGGGGCAACACGGCGTGGCGCGCAGCACGCCCAGTCCACCGAGGCGTATTTCATGCACACGCCGGGGTTGAAAGTCGTCTGCCCATCCAATCCCTACGACGCGAAAGGCCTGTTGCTGGCCGCAATTCAGGATGATGATCCAGTCGTCTTCCTGGAGCACAAGCTGCTCTATGGCGGCAAAGGCGGGCGCAAGGAGAAGACCTCGCTCGATCCTGTCGCGCTCGTGCCGGAGGAAGCGTATGCGCTGCCGCTTGGCTCGCTGGCGATCCGGCGCGCAGGGACCGACATCACGGTGCTGGCTAACATGCTGATGGTGCACCGCGCGATGCAGGCAGCGGTCGAGCTGGAGAAGATAGGGATCAACGCCGAGGTGATTGACGTGCGCTGTCTCGCGCCGCTGGCTTGGGATGAGTTGATCGCTTCCGTGCGCAAGACCAATCGCGTCCTGATCGTCGAGGAAGACAACTTGACCGGCGGCTGGGGCGCAGAAGTCGCTGCACGGCTGGGCGAGCTGGCCTTCGATCATCTCGATGCGCCTATTCGGCGCATTGCCGCACCGGATGTGCCGGCGCCCACGGCCCCCGCCCTGGAGAACGCCTACGTGCCGCAGGCCGAGCGCATCGTGCAGGTCGTGCGTGAGATGGTAAGAGGCTGATCGCCTGGCGATTCTTGACTTGAAGCCGAGATACTCGCGAACTTTATGATAGGCGACCTCCATTTGCCCGCGTTGAATGAACCACTCGACAATTTGGACGGCCCACATGAGGTTCAGTGCACAGCAGTGCTTGAGTCTTGAAGCGATCGAGCGGGTCGCAGATGATCAACCAGCGGAAAGGTCGGCCGCCACAGCCAGCAAGGCAGGCAATCGCTCCCCCTTCGTTCGAGAATGACCTCGTCGAACGCCTCGGTGCGACCGCTGGCATTGACAGGCCCATGCGATCGCGATCCACAGGCCGGGAAGACGAACTGCGGTGCAAACCGGCGGGTTGACTGCTGAGAAAGGAGCTGACCAAAAAGGTGCACGGAGGCAGGCCGTCGTCCGAAGCACGAGCCAAGACGTTTGACAATTAAACTATGTGCGTATAGAATTTAAGCGCTGTCAAATCATAAGTTTGACGACGCCTGAAACCATGTCGAAAGCGACCTACACCGATCCGGCCGGCGTGAACGACGCAACCCTGCACTACCTGGATGTCATCTATCGGCTCACCCAACAAGCCGACGCTGCAAACACCACCGACATCGCAGAGAAGCTGGGGGTCACACCGTCGGGGGCAAGCGTGATGCTGAAGCGGCTGGCCGAGCGCAAGCTGGTACAACTCACGCCCTACAAGGGCGCCACCCTCACCCCCCAGGGTCGGCGCCTGGCGCTGCGCACCATCCGGCGTCACCGGCTGTTGGAGATGTTCCTGCACCAGGTGATGGGCTTCGAGTGGCACGAGGTGGACGACCACGCCCATGCCCTCGAAACGGCCATCACCGAGCCGATCGAAGACCGAATGGATGAGATCCTCGGCCACCCCACGCGCTGTCCGCATGGACACCTGATCCCGAACAAGGATGGCACGCTGCCGGCGGTGAACGACGTCCCACTCCTGACCGCGGCATCGGGGACGACCGGCGTCATCCGCTGCGTGGACACCGACAACAGCGAGTGGCTCCGCTATCTGGGTGAGCAAGGCCTGAAGCCCGGCGTCCGCGTGGTGCTGAAGGGCATTGCCCCTTACGGCGGTCCGGTCACTCTCGAAACGCCGGCCGGTACAATCGCCATCGGCCAGAACCTGGCCGAATTGATCTACATCGAACCGGATTAGCCCGCATGGCCACTTCGACACAACCGACAAGGCTTATTGAGGCGGGCATAAGTCCCGCCTTTTCTTTTCTGACCAGAGCACGTGCCTGGCTCACACCGCTCCGCGTCGAGGCCATCTGCGTGGCGATCACCTTCGTCACCATGATGGCCGGGCTGATCACATCAAACCTGGACGTGAATCCAGCTGTGCCGTCGCTCTTCTATCTGATCGCTTACGTGAGCGGCGGCATCTTCGGCGTGCAGGCCGGCATCGAGTCGCTGCGGCAATTCCGCATCGACGTAGATCTGCTCATGGTGCTGGCGGCGTTGGGGGCCGTGGTCGTCGGCTCGCCGTTCGAGGGTGCGATGTTGCTGTTCCTGTTCTCGCTCTCGAACGTCCTGCAGGCCTACGCGCTCGGCCGCACGCGCAGCGCCATCCAGGCGCTGATGAAGCTGCGGCCGGATCAGGCGCTGCTCAAGCGCGATGGCGAGACCGTGCTCATGCCGATCGAGCAACTTGCCGTCGGCGATCACATCCTGGTGCGACCCGGCGAGCGCGTGCCACTCGACGGCCTGGTGGTCGAGGGAGAGAGCACGCTCGACCAGTCCTCGCTCACCGGTGAGTCGCTGCCGGTGAGCAAAGGCGTCGGCGATATGGTCTTCGCCGGCACGATCAATCAGTCCGGCAGCCTCGAGGTGAGTGTGACCAGGCTGGCGCGCGATTCGACTATCGCGCGACTGATCAAGATGGTCGAAGAAGCGCAGAGCCAGAAGGCGCCCACCGAACGCTTCCTCGACAAATTCGAACAGATCTACGCCGTCGGCGTCATCCTGTTCACGTTGCTGCTGATCGTCGTGCCGCCCGTCTTCTTCGATGCGCCCTTCGAGGATGCGCTCTACCGGGCCATCACCGTGATGGTCGTGGCGTCGCCCTGCGCGCTCATCATCAGCACGCCGGCCTCGATCCTCTCGGCCATTGCCAACGGCGCACGACGCGGCATCCTCTTCAAGGGCGGCGCTCACCTCGAGCGAGCGGCCCAACTCGACATCATCGCCTTCGACAAGACCGGCACGCTGACCGTCGGCAAGCCGACCGTGACCGACGTGACGATCATCCCGATGGTTGCGCCCGATTGCGACGATCCATCGGCGCACGATGTCGGTCGGCCATGCACAACAGACGCGCCCGAGCACGTCCGGCTCGAGCAGGAGAACATCCTGCTCACCCTCGCTGCGTCGGTCGAGTCGAAGTCCGAGCACCCGCTGGCGCTGGCGATCGTGGATACGGCCAAACACCGCGGCCTGCACATCCCCGAAGCCAGCGAATTCGTGAACACCACCGGCAGAGGGGTGCGCGCACGCGCGGCCTTCATGGGTGGATTGACCATTGCCGTGGGCAGCCCACGCTACTTCGACGGCTACCAGATGGTCGGAATGGAGCGGGCGATGGAGGAAGTGGTCCGCCTGCAGAATGAGGGCAAGACTTCGGTGCTGGTCGCAAAGATCAACGAGGACGCACGCGCCAACATCCTTGGCGTGATCGCCATTGCCGACGTCATCCGGCCGAACGCTCCAGACGTCGTCAAGCGACTGCGCGCGCTGGGCATCAAGCGCACGGTGATGCTGACGGGCGACAACGAGCGCGTGGCGCGCGCCGTCGCCCGGCAGATCGGCGTGGATGAGTTCTACGCCGATCTGCTGCCCGAGGACAAGGTGGCCCAGATCAAGCGCCTGCGCCAGAACGGCAACCAGTCGAACGAGGTGGCGATGGTGGGCGACGGCGTCAACGACGCGCCGGCTCTGGCCAGCGCCAGCTTGGGCGTGGCGATGGGCGCTGCCGGCACAGACGTCGCGCTCGAGACCGCCGACGTGGTGCTGATGTCCGACGACTTGCGCAACATCCCCTACGCGATCTCGCTCAGCCGCCAGGCGCGCCGGGTCATCGTCCAGAACCTGGCGTTCGCGATCGCGGTGATCGCTTTGCTGGTCATTGTAGCCCTGGGCTTCTCCCTCCCTTTGCCGATCGGCGTGGTGGGTCACGAGGGCAGCACCGTGATCGTGGTATTGAATGGGCTGAGGCTGTTGCTGTTCCGAGAGAAGCGATGAGGGGCAGCTGCCTTCGGCAAACGCCGGCCGGGTGGTCGTCAGTCATCCCACACAACGAACAGAGCCCGGAACTCGCGAAGAGCTCCAGGCTCTGTGCCTTGAAGGAGCGACGTCCGGCCGCGCAGCTACTTCTTTGCCGCAGCCGCGGCAACCGCCTTGTTGTATTGCTTCATCAGGCGCGACTTGCGTCGCGCAGCGTTGTTCTTGTGGATGACGCCCTTGCCGGCCGCGCGATCGAGATAGCTGATCGCTTTGATGAGCTCCACCTGCGCTTGTTCGAGATCCTTCGACGCGATCGCGAGTCGCGTCTTCTTGATCGCCGTGCGCGAGCGCGAACGGTGCAGCCGATTGTATTGAGCCTTGCGCGCGCTATTACGAATGCGCTGCTTTGCCGATGCAGTATTTGCCACTGATATCCTCTCCGATTGTTCGAAACCCGATCGATGACCCTGCGCCTTCACGCACGAAGCCCGGCGTCCGGCGCGCGAGCGGAACGTATTTTACCCGTGACCGACGGAACCGTCTAGGCGGTGATGATACACTTCGGCGTCGTGTCGCCTTTCGTGCTACTCATCGCGCTCATGGCGTCGCCGATGCTCGGCCTGCTCTTTGCCGCCACCCTCGCCCAGTCCACTCGCATCTCCCCGTCGTTGAGGGCGCTGGCCTGGTTGCCGATGGCAGTCGGCGCCGGTGCCGCTCTGATCGCTGCGTGGCTGCTGTGCGGTCAACCGGCCTGGGAAGCCATCGTCGGGGACTGGTCGCCCATCTCGTTCACCGGCCTGCCCCTGGTGATGGCAGGTTTTATCCCATCCACTGCCGTCCTCGTGGCCTGGGTCGCGGTGTATTTCGTGGACAGCCTGAAGCTGCCGGGTGCGACGCTCCTTGAGCATCACCCGGCTGCATCGGCGCTCCTCGTCGCCACGCTCGCCGTCACCGCGCTCGCCAACAACTTCATCACGTTGCTCGTCGGCCTGGGCCTGACTGACCTGTTGACGGCATACCTGGCGCTACGTCGTCAGGCCGGGGAGCGTGCTGTGTTGATCGGGCTGATGTTGAATGGCCTCTCGATTGCCCTGCTGACCCTGGTCGTCGCCGTGCACGCCGCCGAGGGCAATAGTTTGTATTTGCCCATCGCTCGGCTGACGCCTTCGGCGGCGCCGGCACTTGCCCTGGCCATTGCCCTGCGGCTGGGCTTCGCGCCGTTCCGCACATCGCCGAGGGCGCTGGGCGACATGCGGATGACGGCCGGCGCAGTTGGCGGCCTCCTCTTGCTGGTCCGACTCCCGACCCTGGGCATCACGCGCCTGCCGGAGTGGTTCTACGGGCTTGCCCTGGCAAGCGCTCTGCTCACGCTCGCCATCGCCATTCTGCAAGCCGACGCACATGCGAGCGAATTCGCGCCGTACGTTGCGACATCGGGGGCCTATCTGGCCGGCCTGAGTGCCGCGCTGGCTACCCCCGGCGTGACCGCAGCCGCAGCCGTCGCATGGCTCGTCGGGGTGACCCTGGTCAACCAGGAGCGGGAAGCGCCTGCCGGGCACCCTACGCTCGAACGCGCGCGCCGCATCATCCGAGGTGTGGGCGCGCTGTGCCTGATCGGCATGCCGCTGACGGTGGGCTTCATCGGCCAGGCCGGGGTCGTCGCAACATGGACCGGGCGCGGCACGATCGGATGGCTTCTAGCCCCGGCATGGGTGCTCAGCCTGGCGCTGATCACCTACGCCCTGCTCGGGATCATCCTTGATCAGAGCGGGCGTGGACAACAAGAGCGGCTGATCCCCGATCACGGCGAGCCATCCAGCCTGGGATCCACTGCGCGCGAGGCAGTGGGGTGGCTGGCGGCCCTGGCGCCGATCGCGATCTTCGGCCTGGCACCCAACCTGCTGGCAGCCG
>FWWM01009274.1_pt1 | contig 18294 bp, 15 predicted proteins | sample 2228351 | NCBI WGS metagenome assembly FWWM01 (sample SAMEA103939774, study PRJEB20133) | metagenome
TTGTCCATGAAGAAGCGGACGGGAAAGGCGCGGAGCACGGCGGCCGCCCCTCCGATGTGGTACGCGTGGTTGTGCGAGGCCAGGAACAGGTCCAGGCGGTTTCGTCGCGGATTCGGCAGGCCGCCGAGGAACTCCAGCGAACCCGGCGGGAAGCGATCCGGGCCGACCGGCTGGCCGCGGTGGGCCAACTGGCCGCCGGCGTGGCCCACGAACTCCGCAATCCGCTGACCTCGATCAAGCTTCTGGTGCAGGCCGCGGCCCAGCGCCGGCCGGTCCGCCCCTTGGATGAGCGCCAGTTGCACGTCCTCCAGCAAGAGATTAGCCGGATGGAGAACACCATCCAGGGGCTGTTGGATTTCGCCCGCCCCGCCCAGCTTTGCCGCGTGGTCCACGACCTCCGCCAGACGGTGGCGCGGGCGATGCACCTGGTCGAGGGCCGGGCCCGGCAACAACGGGTCGCTTTGGTCCGCCAGTTGGCCGATCGCCCCGTGCCGGTCGAGGGCGACCCGGAACAGCTCCATCAGGTGTTCGTCAACCTGGCGCTCAATGCGATCGAGGCCATGCCCCAGGGCGGCATGCTTTGCGTGCGCTTGGAGGAGGACCCGGCCGCTGGGCACTGCCGTGTCGCATTCTCGGACACCGGCACCGGAATCCCGGAGGCGGTCCTCCCCCGGCTGTTCGAGCCGTTCGTGACCAGCAAAGAGCGCGGCACGGGACTGGGCCTGGCCATCAGCCTGCGGATCGTTCAAGAGCACGGGGGCCGACTCCTCGGCTCCAACCGGCCGGAAGGCGGGGCCGAGTTCCTCGTGGAGCTGCCGCGCGCCGGCGGCCACGCCCTGGGCGGCCAGGCCAGCCCCGCGCCCCGAACTCCTGCCCGCAGCATTCCCGGAGAATAGGGACGAAGACGCACCGCATGTCCAAACTGCTGGTCATCGACGACGAACCGAACATCCACTACAGCATCGAACAGGTGCTGGCCGGGCAGGGGCTCGAGCTGCTCGGCGCCGAGTCGGCCGAGGAAGCATTGGCCCTCTGCGCCGAGCACAATCCGGACGTGATCTTGCTGGACATCAAGCTGGGCCAGCATTCGGGGCTGGAGTTGTTCGACCAGCTCCGCCGCCAAAGCCCCAAAAGCCTGGTGGTGTTCATCACCGGGCACGGGACGAGCGAGACGGCCATCGAGGCGATGAAACGCGGCGCCTACGAGTACCTGGTCAAGCCTTTGGATGCGGCCCAGCTCCAGCAGGTGGTGGCCCAGGCCCTGGAAATCCGGCGCCTGATGCATGTGCCCGCGATTGTCGAGGAGGCCGATCGGCCGGAAGATGCTCCCGACCGCCTCATCGGAAGCGGGCCCGCCATGCAGATGGTCTGCAAACAGATCGGCCGCGTCGCCCCCCAGGATGTCAATGTCCTGATTCTCGGCGAAAGCGGGACGGGCAAGGAACTGGTGGCCCGCGCCCTCTACCAGCACAGCCGCCGCAGCGGCGGGCCTTTTCTGGCCATCAATTGTGCGGCCATCCCCGAGTCGCTCTTGGAAAGCGAACTATTCGGCTACGAGCGGGGGGCGTTCACCGGCGCCGACCGCCGCCGCATCGGCAAGTTCGAACAGTGCCACGGCGGCACGTTGTTCCTGGACGAAGTGGGCGACATGGCCCCCGGCACCCAGGCCAAAATCCTCCGCCTGTTGCAGGAAGGCCACTTCCAGCGCCTGGGGGGCACCGAGTCGATATCGGCCGACGTGCGGGTGATCGCCGCCACCAACCAGTACCTCGATGCGCTGATCGAGCAAGGCCGCTTCCGCAAGGACTTGTACTATCGTCTCCGCGGGGTGACCATCCATCTCCCCCCGTTGCGCGAGCGGCGCGAAGATATCCCCGAGCTGGCCCATTACTTCCTCTTCCGCTACAACCGCCAACTGGGCACTTCGGTCCAGAGCATCTCGCCGGAAGCGCTGGAAGTGCTCCAGCGCTATGACTGGCCTGGCAACGTCCGCGAGCTGCAAAGCGTGATCCGCGAGGCGCTAATCGTCTCGGCCGGCGTAACGATCCTCCCCGAGTTCCTCTCCCCAGAACTCCATCGGGCGGCCGCCGCCGAGGCCGAACCCGACCTCCCCGAAACCGGCCTGCCCGACCCGCAATGGCAAGAGCTGGTCGATTCGGTTCAAGAGTGGCTGGCCTCGGGCCAGCGGGACATCTATCGCCGGGCCCGCGAGCAGTTCGACCGCCTCCTGATCCTCGGCGCCATGCGCAAGGCCGGCGGAAACCAGAACCGGGCAGCGGAAATTCTCGGGCTGAGCAAGGTCACCCTTCGGGCCAGGTTGCGGGCCATGAACCTGGGCGTGCAAAAGGTCATCGCCCCCCGCGAGCCACCGCCGTAGGGTGGCCCGCCCCGGTACGAGTTCGCCGCTTCCACCTCGTTCAGCGGAACGATCGACGCAAGCGTGCGGAGCCGCGGCTTCCGATTCCGTTTTCCCCTGGGTGTCGGCAACCTGGACCTGGACTTGTTCTGACATTCCGGGCCGTTCTTCGCGCCGGTTTCGCAACGGCCACGCTCGAAGGCAACGGCACGTGGCGACCCCTGGCTGGCATGAGGCTGCCATAATCCAACCGATGCGAGAAGAGGCAGCTTGCAAAATGACATTTCGGCGGGTGCACCCATGCTACCGCCTGCCGCAACCGTGCCAGCAATCAGTGCGGTCGGCAGGCGCCTGGGGACACTGCGTGAATGCGGCCAAAACGCACCTGCTGGGTCTTCCTCGCGCACCGCTCCAAAACCCCGGCATGCGCGGATGCTGTTGGAACCTGCCTCCTCGGTAGGCGACTGTCGAACGCCCGCGCTACCTGGACACATGCGAACGACCTCAAGGCGTTCTGCTTCTCAGGAGGTTCTTTATGTCCGTCAGCGTATCGTTGATCGAAAAAACCACAATCAGCAACTCACAGTAAATCCGAACACCGACCGGGCCCAGAAAAATTACCAACAATCCCGACGCCGCGTCCCCACGTTCGCCCGCCACCATCATGCCGAGGCCCACGACCACCGATATGACCACGCCGACCCAAAAAAGCACCTGGATGATGATGGGGGTGATCATTTTTTTAAACTTCAGAAAGTCGTCCATAGCTGGCACCCAAAAGCTCAGGGGATTTCTTGTTCCTCGGGGCCCCGTCCCCTATTCGTGATCCCGAGGGGGCAGGTTTAGTGCACTAACCTTTGCTCCAGTGCACCCGCCAGCCGGCTTTGCCCGGCAGCATGAAGCGCCCCTGGCCGCATGTCAAGCCCACCGAACCGGGCAGCCTGCCAGGCGGTCGCCCCCGCAGCCTGTTGCTTCGCCTCCGGCGTGTCCCGCGTCACGCCTGCCCCGGGCCTCCGGGGGGGTGCATCGGAAGGGTTCACGGTTAACCGGAACTTGGCGATGGGGGAAGGCCCATACCTCTGCTAGGCAGTGCGGTCGGCGCGCCCCAAAAAGGGCACTGCCAGCCGACGTGCCCGGGCATCCACTTGAATGCGGCCAGAACGCGCCTCTGGCGTTTGAACGAACGTCCGTTCGGGGGCAGTCAAGCGCTGGCAGACCGGCCACGTTCGAGCGGTGGCACACGCGGCTGGCCTCGGCGGTTGCCGGCTTTTCTTCGCGACCGGGTCACGTTACACTGGCTCGCCAGGGTACAAGGGTTTTCTGCAAGGGATCCGAGGAATGCGCGTATGAAGAAGCTGCTGGTTTTGGGAATCGTCATGGCGGGGGCCGGGTTGGTGCTGAGCCTTGCGGGAGCGGGCGAGGGCCAGGCACGCAGGAGCCGCAGCCTGGGCCGGCTGCGCCACGTGGTGCTGTTGAAGTTCAAAGACACGGCCGCCCCCGAAGACATCAAGAAGGTCGAGGACGCCTTCCGGGCGCTACCTGCCAGGATTCCGGCCATCGAACGGTTCGAATGGGGCACCAACGTCAGCCCGGAGAACCTCAACCAGGGCTTCACCCACTGCTTCTTGCTGACGTTCCGCAACGAGAAGGGCCGCGACGAATATCTGCCCCACCCGGCCCACAAGGAGTTCGGCCAGGCGTTGCGGCCCCACCTGGATAAGGTGTTGGTGGTGGATTACATCGTTCGGGAATGAGGGGCGGTGGTGCGGCTTTGCGGTGCTGGCCAACCCGTTTGCCAGCCTGGCGGGGGATAGCCGGTACCCGATAACGCGGAGTCGCGCTGCGCGGCGGCCGAGCCGGTCTCGCGGCACGGCCGGGCTGCGCGGTACAATACGATAGCGATCCACCGCCCGCCGCCGTGCGCGATGGTCAGGGGTTGGCCTTCCATGGAGCGTTGGGACTTCGTCTTGCTAGCCGTCGCGGGGTACGTGGCGGTACGCTCGCTGGTGAGGCTGATGATGGCGCGGCGGAACGAACTGGCCCAGGAACTGCTAGCCGAAGCGGAGCAGTCCCGGCGCGGCAAAGAGGGGGCGGGGAGGCCGGGGGCCTCAAAACGGGGGGCTGGGTAATCCGCGTTCCGATGTCCAGGCGTTTTTACATCGAGACCGTCGGCTGCCAGATGAACGTGCTCGATAGCGAGCTGGTGGCCGAAACGCTGTTGCAGGCAGGCTACACACGGGTGCACAGCCCGCGCGAGGCCGACACCATCCTCTTCAACACGTGCAGCGTGCGAAAGCACGCCGAGGACAAGGTCTATAGCGCCCTGGGGCGTTTGAAGCACCTCAAGCGGCACCGGCCCAGGACGATCATCGGCGTGCTGGGGTGCATGGCCCAGAAGGATCGCGAAACGGTATTCCGCCGCGCCCCGCACGTGGATGTAGTGGTCGGGCCGGGACAGCTCGGCCAGTTGCCCGAGCTGCTGCACCGGGTGGCGACAGGGGCCGGGCCACAACTGGAAGTCGCCCTGGATCGCAAGGCTGCCGATCGCCGGACGGTGGAGCGGAGTTTCGGGCGGTTCGATCCTCTGCGGGTGGTCGAGGCCCGTCCGCACCGTCACCAGGCGATGGTGCGGGTGATGACCGGTTGCGACAAGTTCTGCACGTACTGCATCGTGCCGCAAGTTCGCGGCCCGGAGCAATGCCGGCCGGCCGATGAGATCGAGGCCGAAGTACGCCGCCTGGCCGACCAGGGCTGCCTGGAGGTCACGCTGCTGGGGCAGACGGTCAATAGTTATCGCAGTACCCTGGATGGCCGCACGGTGCGGCTGTCCGACCTGCTGGAGCGGCTCAGCAGCATCGGCGGCATCCGGCGGTTGCGGTTTGTGACGAACTACCCGCGGCACATGACGGCCGATCTGTTGCAGGCGGTCCGCGACCTCCCCAAGGTGTGCCCCTACCTGCATGTTCCGGCGCAGAGCGGTTCCGATGCGGTGCTCAAGCGGATGAAGCGGGGCTATACGGTGGGGCAATATCGGGAGATGCTGGCGGCCATCCGCCAAACGGTACCTCAGGCGGCGGTGACCAGCGACTTCATCGTGGGGTTTTGCGGCGAGACCGAGGAGGACTTTCAACAGACGGTGGAGTTGGTGCGGGAGTCGCGATTCAAGAATGCCTTCATTTTCAAGTACAGCCCGCGCCCCGGCACCAAAAGCGCCGAGCTATGGGCCGACGACGTGCCCGACCCGGTAAAGCGCCGCCGGAACCAGGAACTCCTGGCCCTCCAGAACGCCATCAGTTGGGAAGAGAACCAGCCGTTTGTGGGCCGGGTGGTCGAGGTGCTGGTCGAGGGGCCGAGCAAGGTGGCCCGCAAGGGCTCGGAGGAGGGGAGCACGGTCCAATTGAGCGGCCGCACCGTCTGCGACCGGATCGTGGTGTTTGACGGCCTGCAAGCATGGACGGGCAGGCTGGTGCAGGTGAAAATCGAGGCCGCCGACGCTTTGACCCTGTTCGGCCGCGTGGTCCAGGTGGAGGGGTAACCGGTATCGCGGCCCGGCGGCGCGCACCGGGTTTCCCACCGCTTCCCGCAGCGGGGCGGCCTTCGGCGGGTTCGACATGCAATGGATGTCGCGACGCTAGCGCAGTATCTGGAAAGTCCTGAGGCGGCGGCCGGGTGGCTCCGCGCGCTGGGCATCGCCGATGTGCGCCGAGGACACAAGAACCTGGTGGGCATCGCCACAAGCGGCATGACCCCGGACCTGGTGGCCGCCGTGTGCACCCAGCTCGAGCGCGTGTTGGTGGGCTGCCCGGACCCGGATATGGCGCTGAACAATCTCCAGCGGTTCGTGGCGGCCGCACGCAATCCCCTTTCCATGGGGGCGTTGTTCGAGCGGGACCCGACGGCCCTGCCCCCTTTGTTGCAGATTTTTTCCACCAGCCAGCATTTCAGCGACCTGCTGGTGGCCGATCCGGAAAGCTACGACCTGCTGCGTCTGACCGAGGGCCAGCCGGTGGCCCGCCAGGCGTTGGTCGACGAGATCGTGGCCGAAGTGGCCGCGCTGAACCACGAACCCCTGGTGCTGCGGGCGCTGCGGCGGTTCAAGCACCGCGAGATGCTGCGGATCGCCTATGGGGACATCATTCGGGAACAGAGCCTGCCGGTGGTGACGGCCCAGATCTCCTATCTGGCCGATGCGATTCTCGAAGCCGCCCTCCAGGCGGCCTGGCGCAAACACGAGAAGCAGCGGGGCACACCGCGCGGTCCGAACGGCCAGCCCGCCCGCTTCGTGGTCCTGGCCCTGGGCAAGCTCGGCGGGGTCGAACTGAACTACTCCAGCGATATCGACCTGGTGTTTCTCTACGAAACGGAGGGGAAGACCGACGGCCGCCGGCCCACGACCAATGCCGAGTTCTTCGACCGGGTGGCCCGCGATGTGGTCGATCTGTTGACCGAGCCCACCGAGTTGGGTATCGCTTACCGGGTGGACCTCCGCTTGCGCCCCGAGGGGCAGCGGGGGCCGCTGGCCATCAGCGTGCCAGCCGCCTTGCAGTATTACGACATCCGCGGGCGGACCTGGGAGCGCCAGGCGTACATCAAGGCTCGCCCGGCGGCGGGGCATCTGGACCTTGGCCGGGATTTCCTCGCCAAACTCGAACCCTGGATCTATCGCCGCTATCTCAGCCGCGCCGATATCAGCGGCATCAAGGCCCTGAAGCGGCGGATCGGGCAGTTGGCCCGCGACCAGGGGCGCGATGCCCGCGATGTGAAGACCGGCCGCGGCGGACTACGCGATATCGAGTTCGTGATCCAGTTCCTCCAGTTGCTCAACGGCGGCGACCTGCCCGCCCTGCGCACCGGCTCGACCCGGGAGGCCATCCTCCAACTGGAAAATAGCGGCTGCCTGACCCATCTGGAACGGTCGATCCTCGAGCAGAACTACACCTTCCTCCGCAAGGTGGAGCACCGCCTGCAAATCCTCTTCGACCTGCAAACGCACCTCCTTCCCCAGCAGCCGGAGGAACTCCAAAAGCTGGCCCGCCGCATGGGGTACACCGACACCGCGGAGCGGACCGCCCGGGAAGCGTTTGCAGCCGATTACCGCAACACGACCGACCTCAACCGCCGCATCCTCGATCACCTGCTCAACGACGCCTTCAGCGACGACGAGGCAACGGCCGACGAGGTCGACCTGGTCCTCGATCCCGATCCGCCGGAAGAGAAGATTGCCGCCGTTTTGGGCAAGTACCGCTTTCGCGATGTGAAGCAGGCCTATCGCAATCTGATGTCCCTGGCCGAGGAGAAGATCCGCTTCCTGTCCACACGCCGCTGCCGGCATTTTCTGGCGTCGATCGCCCCGCAACTTCTGGCGGCGATCGCCGCGACTCCGGATCCCGATTCCACCCTGGTCAATCTGGACCAGGTGAGCGACTCGCTGGGCGGCAAGGGCGTGCTCTGGGAGCTGTTCAGCTTCAACCCCCCCAGCTTGCGACTGTACGTCGAGCTGTGCGCATACAGCGCCTACCTGGCTGGCATCTTGACCAGCAATCCGGGCATGATCGACGGGCTGATGGACCGCGAGACGCGGTCCCAGGGCGTGACCATGGTCCTCACGCGCCGCCCGGCGCCGACCGGCAGATCCGGCCGCAGCGGCGCCACGCTCAGGAACTGCATGACGGCGGCGCGGGAGTAGTCCTCCAGCGGCAACTGGAGGAGCTGTGCCGCTCGGCCGAGGACCTGGACCCCATCCTCCACAGCTTCAAGAACGACCAGCAGCTTTGCGTCGGTGTCCGCGACCTGTTGGGCAAGGAAGACATCCTGGCGGTCACCGGCGCCCTTTCCAACATTGCCGAGGTGTGCCTGGAACAGATTGCCGGCCGGGAGTTCGAAAAGTTGGTTGTGAAGTTCGGCCGGCCCCTCGTCGCCGAAGGCCCCCGCCGCGGCGAACCCTGCGAGCTGGTGATCCTGGCCCTAGGCAAGCTGGGCGGCCGGGAGATGAACTATCACAGCGACCTGGACCTGGTGTTCCTGTATGAGGCCGACGGGCACACGGCCCCCGTCCATCCCTCGATGCGCTGCCAGACCACCAGCAACCAGCATTTCTTCAGCGAATTGGCGCAGCGGATCATCCGCGCGGCCGGCCGACTGAGCGCCTATGGCCGGCTGTACGAGGTCGATGCCCGCCTTCGCCCCACGGGCAAGAGCGGCGTGCTGGCGACCTCGCTGGAGGAGTTTCGCCGGTATTTTTGCGACGGGGCGGCCCAGCTCTGGGAACGACAGGCCATGTGCAAGGCCCGGGTGGTGTACGGCTCGCCCCGCGTCGCCCGCCTGGCCAGCCAGGTCGTGGCCCAGGCAGCCTTCGAACTCGGCTGGCAACCCGCCTTCGCCTGCGAAATCCGCCACATGCGCCACCGGCTCGAGGAAACCGCGGGCGAGGCGAACCTCAAACGCGGCCCCGGCGGCATCGTCGATATCGAGTTCCTCGTGCAGATGCTCCAGCTCAAATTCGGCTGGCACAACCCCCGCGTGCGATCGTCCAATACCCTGGTCGCCCTGGAGGCCCTGGCCCAGCACGGCGCGCTGGCCCAGGAGGACGCCCATTTCTTCTCCCGCAGCTACCGCTTCCTCCGCACCATCGAAGGCCGGTTGCGATTGATCAACTCCACCGCCCGCGATAAGCTGCCCGACGACCCCACCGAATTGGCCAAGCTCGCCCATCTAGTCCGTTTCCCCAGCGGCGAGGCCTTGCGCCTCGAGTTCGACGAAACCACCCGGCAGACGCGCAAACGCTTCGACCGCCTTTTCGACGCCGAAATGCCGTAAGCCCGATCCGCCATTCGGCCCGCGCCGCGGTCTGTGCCCCGGCCGGAAAGCCCCCGTGCTCCCACGAGGGACTGCGCGCAGGGCAGAGCGGCGCATCGAAGGGGCCCCGCTGCACACTGTCCGGCCCCGGGACCGGGGTCCAAGTCACCCCCCGAATTGTGGCCCAAGAGCCACCAGGCGCTCCACAATCGCCCGATACCGCGAAAGATAATCGAAGGCAGGCTTGGCCCTGCGCCCCCGGTCCAGGTCGTGGCCGATCTGGTCGGCATGATCCGCAGGCCAGGGTTCCTCGGGGAACTCGCCCCACCGCGCCGAGGCGACCGACACCAGGCCGTCGTTGTCCGGCCCCTCGCGCCGGGCAACAACCCAGTAGCATGGCCTCAGGAGGCGACAGGTGCGGGCGCGGCCCGGGCGTCCCGGGCCGGCATGGGGTGCGGATCGGAACAGCGGGGGGTAGGGGAAGCGGGTGAAGCACGGCCGCAGGCCCTCGCTGGTTAGGTCCACGATCCCCAGGGCCGCCTCCAAATAGGGATCCAGGGCGGGGTATCGGCCGGCGCCGAACCGGGCCCTTCCGGCAAGCAGGTCGGCCATCGGCGAACCGCGGTGTGGTGTGGCGATCGTGCTGAGGCTGGCGACGCGGCCGGCGAGGTTCTCCGGATTGCCCGGCGAAACACACCACCGGGCGTCCAGGCCCCCCATGCTGTGCGCAAGGATGTGCACTTTTTGGCGCGGGTCGAGCCGGCCCTCGGCCAGCGCAGCAACGATCTGCTCGCCAAGCTGCCGGGCACGAAGCCCGATTCGCCCCAGCGGCGCCACCTCGGCCTCCAGGATCCGCAGGTCTTGCCCGGCGAACTCGCGGCGGAGGAAGTCGGCCACGCCGTGAAAATACTCGGTGCCGAATCGCCGCTGGAACCCCAAAAACCCGTGAGCCAGGACCAGGTTCATGGCCGCTGGGGTCGACCTCCCGGAATTTCGGCCGGCCAGCAGCGGTCCGCAGCCACCCATCGCACCGCCACCCCGCTGGGCAGGCGGTGGCCAGCGGCGCTGGGGATGGCCATCGGCTCGGCCACCAGCTTCGCCTCGCCCAGCCAGCGCAGCGCCTTGGCCAACATCCGCCGCAATCGCCGCACCGGATACCCTCGGGTGTGGCACGTCAAAAGCACAAACCGCGGCCTCTCGGACAGCAGTTGGGCGCAGCAGCGAAGCAGCCACGGCAGGTGGTCGGCCAGACGCCACACCTGGCCATGCGGCCCCCGGCCAAAGCTCGGCGGATCCAAAATCACCGCGTCGTACCGGCGGCCAGCACGGAGTTCGGCCCGCACGAACTTCCGCACGTCCTCGACGACCCAGCGGATGGCGGCCGCCGAAAGCCCCGAAAGCTGCGCGTTCCGCTGGGCCCAGGCAACCACGTTGGCCGCCGAATCGACGTGCGTCACTTCGGCCCCAGCCGCCGCAGCCGCCAGCGTGCTCCCCCCGGTGTAGCCGAACAAGTTCAGCACACGCAGCCGGCCCCCCGCCGACAGCTCCCCAAGCAGCCACTCCCAATGTGCGGCCTGCTCGGCAAAGAAACCCACGTGGCCGAAATCGGTCCGCTTCAGCTCGAAAACCAGCGGCCCAGAGCGCAGATGCCAGCGTTGGGGGACCGGCCGCAACAGCGTCCACCGGCCTGCGCCACGGCCCGTGCGGTCGAAGCGGGCATCGGCGGCATTCCAGGCACTGGCATCGCCCCGCGGGACCCGGCGCACTGCGGGGCAAGGCCGGTCCAGGCACCACGGGCCAAAACGCTCTAAGCGCCGGCCTTCGCCGAAATCGACGAGTTCGTATTCTTCAAGCCCCCCCATCATGCAGCTCCGCAAGACGCTGGCCGGTCGATCCTGCCGCAGCCGCCGTCTTGCCAGGCACGAGCACGCCGGCCACCGCTTTTCCCGCCGCACACCCCCCTTACGCCCCCTTCGGCGAGTCCGGCTGCCAGGCCTTCCACACCAACAGCGCCGCCCCGCATACCAGCAGGCTATCGGCCACGTTGAAATTCGGCCAGTGCCAGCGGTAGATCATCACCAGAATCCAGTCCCGCACCGCGAACACCAGATCGCCATCGAGTTCCCGCAACCCATGCAATCCCAGCCGGTCGAAAAGATTGCCCAGCACCCCTGCGCTAATGCACCCCAAGGCTACGGTCAAAAGCCTGTCCCGGGCCGCCCCCAAGGCAAACAGCCACACGCCAATGGCCACCAAGGCCACGACCGACAACCCTGCGAACACGAAGACCCACCCCTGGCCCAAGCCGAACAGCGCGCCGCGGTTGAGACTGGTCTCGATGCCCAGGACCTCGGGCACGATCCACCATTTGGGTGACGGAGGCGGCCCCAGCCATCCGAACGCCCACGATTTGGTCGCCAGATCGACCGCACATCCCCCCGCCGCCAGACCGAAGAACAGGGCGTACCGCGTCCAAGGCACCGCAGAACTGCAACGGAGCGCCCTAGCCCCGTTCACGCGCGGAGGCACATCGCACACAGAGGGCTGCATAGGGGAGGGCTTCCAGCCGTTTCTTGGGGATCCGCGTGCCGCACTCTTCGCACAGCCCGTAAGTCCCGTCCTCGATCCGCTCCAATGCCGCCTCGATCAGCGCCAGCGTCGCTTCCTCGCTTTCTATCAGGCTCAGCGTGAACTCCTGCTCGAAGCTGTCGGTCCCTACATCGGCCATGTGGATGGGCATGCTCGACAAATCGCCATTGCGCTCCAGGCGGTTCTTCTTCAAAGCGGCCTCGGCCAACTGCGACATGTCACCCCGCAGGCGCGCACGCAGGGCCAGCAACCGCTCTTTGTAACCGTCTAATTCGCTCTTCTTCATCGGGGCCATCGTGTGCTCTCCTCGCGGGCTTTTCCCAGTGCGGCGTGTTACCGAGTCCCGAGACCATCCATTCTAGAAAGGCCCCAACCGCCTGTCAAACCGCCCCGCCCGCGCCAAACCCGCCCGGCTGCCCCCCGGCAATCGGCTCCCTCGGGATCCCCCTGGGGCCCAAACGCCCTCCGTACTTTACTTTTATCTGACGAGCGAAAAGGGATGAGCTCCCACGGAGCCCACCCGGGCTGGTCCGCGGGCTGGCCCCACTTTGCCGACACCCCCGCCGAGAGGCGCAAGGCGGCCAACACGTCCACGGCGCTCGCATGGATTCGAGAACTCTGGCCGGCACGCGCCGGCCCGATAAAATCTCATAAAGCCCCCCGCATTCCGCAAAGCAGCAATGTCGCCCCCGAGTCGTCGGGCTGCGCGCCGCCTGCACTGTCTTGTACCGACGCCGATGACGGCCATCCTCGAGCAAAGTCCCCAGCAGCTTGCCGCTTGGCTGGCCCAACACGGCCAGCCCGCCTATCGCGCCCGCCAGGTGCGCCGCTGGCTGTTCCAGCACGCAGTGGACGACTTTGCCCAGATGACCGATCTGGGCAAGGGGCTGCGGGACCGGCTGGCGGCCGAGTTCCGCATCTGGACCACGCGCGTCGCGCACCATCTTCGGGCCGAGGACGGCACAGAAAAACTGCTCCTGGAACTTTCCGACGGCCAGCACATCGAATGCGTCCTCCTGCGCGACGACAAAGGCCTGCGGACCATCTGTATCAGCTCCCAGGTGGGTTGTGCCATGGGCTGTACGTTCTGCGCCAGTGGTCTGGACGGCTGGGCCCGAAACCTGACCAGCGGCGAGATCATCGAGCAGATGCTCCGCCTCCGCCGCTTGCTCCCCCCAGAGCAGCGGATTTCCCATATCGTCGCAATGGGCATGGGTGAGCCGCTGTTGAATCTCGACGCATTGCTCTCAGCCCTGGACGCCGCCACCGCCCCCGATGGCCTGGGAATCAGCGCCCGCCGCGTCACGATTTCCACGGTGGGCATCCCCAAGGGGATTCGCCGGCTGGCCGAGCTGAATCGCCCCTACCACCTCGCCGTCTCCCTCCATGCCCCGGACGACGACTTGCGGAGCCAGATCGTACCGGCCAACCGGGGCTTCGGCATCCAGGCGATTCTCGCCGCAGCCGACGAGTATTTCGCCCGGACCGGCCGGCGCGTGACTTATGAATACGTGCTGTTGGCCGGCATCAACGACCAGCCGCACCACGCCCGGAGCCTGGCAAACCTGCTGATCCGCCGCCCCGCTCTGGTGAACCTCATCCCTTACAATCCCGTGGCTGGCTTGCCCTACCGCACGCCCACCCCGGACGCCACCCGACGGTTTGTGGAAATCTTGGAGGGCGCTGGCCTGACCGTGGCCCTCCGCTGGCGCAAAGGCGACCGAATTGACGCCGCCTGCGGCCAGCTCCGCCGGCGGACCATTCGGTAGGACCGCGTCCTTTGCACCGGTTTCGGGGAACTTTCCGGCCCGTTGCAGCAGACGCCTCGCCTGCTGGTGCCGCAAGCCGAACGCCTCGCTTGGGGGCGCGTCCCGAATGCCGCAGCGCGCCCCGGCGCCACGCGCGGACGATCCCCTGCGGCCTAAGCCATTGCCCTGGTTAGTGCTTGGAAATCCGGATCAGAGCGAATGGGGTCGAAATCCGGCTCGCTATCGATCAGATTGCGGTACTCGGCGTCCAGCGCCAACGCCCGCGAAAGGTGCTCCAGCGCCCGGGCCTTTTCCCCGGCCAGGCTCAGATAGCAGGCCAGATTGTAATGCAGAATGGCCCTGTTGGGCTCGTATTCCAAGGCGGCCTCCATGTCGCGGATGGCCAGACCCAATTGGCCAGTCCGCTTGTGGCACCACCCCATAGCCAGGCGCACGCGGATGTTCTCGGGCTCGGCTTCAGCCGCCCGGTCCAAGTAAGTCAAGGCCTCGCCGTAGCGCTTGAGGTCGCGGCAGGCTTCGCCCGCAATACATAATGCATGGGGACTGTACTCGCTGATTCCCCCCAAACGCTGGAGGACCCGGAGGGCATGTTCGGGCAAGCCGAGCTCCAGGTACCCCTCGGCCTCCCGTTCGATGTGCTGCACACGGATGCGATCACGGCCCCACATGACTTCTCGTCCTTCCGGCATCACATCGGTTGCCAACTGCCCAACGGGCAGCGGACCTAATCTTACTTGCGTCCAACCTCATATCATTGTAATCGGTGTCGCCTGGCTAATCTAATCGGTTATCGCCCGCAGAGGCGTCCGGCACACCGAAATCCCGCGGCTTGCCGCAACTTGGTATTCTACCAGTCCGACCGCCACGCTTCGCGACCCCCCAAAAGGGCTATCTCCGCGCGCCGCTCCTCTCGGCCACCCGACAAAACGGCCGCAAACGCCCGTGTCCCTTCAAAGCCGATAACTCCCCCGCAAAACCCGTGCCCATCCTTACGCCTCTCCTGGCAGCCGGCCTGGCAGCCTGGCAGCGGCCGGACCAGCGGGCCCAATGGCACCTGCGGCAGCCCAACTCCCCCAGTGCCGCCAAAAGAAGCACCAAGGATCGCGATCCCCAGCGCGCACCGTGCCAGTGCTCCCTCAACCGCCGCTTCCAGCCAGATAGCTGGCCACCACTTCGGAAACTCGCAACGCCCGGCGATAGACCCGCAGCGACAACACTCCGGACCGCTGGTTCAGACGGACGCCCTCACCGCCGATCTCGCCCAACGCCGGCCCATACCGAAACCAGCCTTGCGGTCGGGTATGTCCCCCATCGCATAACGTTCCATCGACGAGGAACAGAATGACCTGCGGCCCGGCGTCGATCACCACGGTCACATGCCGCGGCCCCCTGCCCGTCCGGTCCACCGGATCGCTGTCCCAGGCTACGCGATGGCGTCCGTCGCTCAGTTCGACGCGAACCGCGCCAGTAGGTTGCACCGAAAGCTTCAACCCCCTGTCCCCACCCCCCCTCCATTCCAAAACGCTGCCCGGCTTGCCGAATACGGCCGGCTCGGCCCACAGCTCCACCGTTGCCCCGCCCGTGCGGCTCAGGTCCAACGAGGTGGGCATGGCCACACTTCCGGCTGCCAGTTGGCCCGCCCCCGCCTCGGCCACCAATCCCTCGCGCGAGACCTGACGCCGCTGTCCCTGCGTCCACAACCCTTCAAGGAGCGCAGCGTCGATGGCATGCACGCGCGCGATGCTCTTCTGCGTTTCGGTTACCCAAAAGCGGCCCTGCTCTTCCAGCAAATCCGGGTAGCTGATGCGTACCTGGGGATCGGGGTCATAAAGGAGGATTTCCGGCTGGGACCAGTGGATGCTCCCCTCCCGCTCGATCCCGCCGGCGACCCATGCCGGATTCCGCCCCTCAAAAGATTTCCCTCCATGATTGTGAAACCACAGCAAGTAGCGTCCCTCAAATGTCCGCCACAGCTTGGGGCAAGCACGGGGGTTCTTTATCACTCTCCCGCCTGGGGTATACGTCATCGGCTCGGGCCTGGTCCACGTCTTCCCCCCATCGCGACTGTACGCATGACATGGAAACCCCATCGCGGTCCGGTACACGCAGTAAAGCGATCCATCCGACAGGGGCACCAGATTGTGCTCCTCCTGAACGCTCCCGAACTGCGGATTGCGCAGCCCGCGATCGCCTTCCGGCAGCATCTGCCAGCGCACACGCGCAGGGTCGCATTCCTCCAGCAAGTTGTCCGACCGATAAATCCACCCTTCGCCGCCCGACAGCGGATACCGAGCCAGCTTGGTAAAGGCGAAGAAAACCTCGCGCCCCACGATCTTGGGTTTGTCAATGCCCCAGAACATCTGGACCCGGCCTTGCCAGTCGTTGTGCCGGTCGCACTCCGTCACGCGCATCGGCAGCCGGTAACGTGTCCGAGACCAAGTTCGGCCGTGGTCGTCCGAAAACCTGAACACATACCAACCCAGCGTGTCGGCCCGGATCCGGCGGTTCCCCAGGGTGCCAATCCTCTCGCCGTTGTACGAATAGAAGGCATACACCCGGCCGGCCGGCGTGACCAGGGGGACGACCCACGACGCTTCCGGTCCCGACGCCGGCTCGATCGCTACCAGCGCCGACCACGTCTTCCCCCGATCGGCGCTCCGCGTGGACACTACGTGCTGGCCTTTTTCTCCTTCGCGGCCAGGGCCGGTGGTCAGCGTGCAAAGCCAATGTCCGTCCTGGGTGACCACCACATACGGCTGGTCGCAATACCCTTCGTCGGGAATCACATTTCCCGTGCGCACATTGCGCCAGTCCGCACTTTGGGCCCAAGCCGAAAGGCGGGGCTTACCGGCCGGAGTGCCTTGTTGCGAACTTGCATGAATCGCCCGGCCGCCTGAGTCCCCCGGGACCGAGCCGACCTTTTCCGCAGCGTCCTGCGGACTGCACCATTCCCCGCAAAACAAATGGTCCCCCAGAATGCCTCCGGAACCCGCAGCTTTCGCCTGCGATCCGCGATTTGGCCCTCCCGGGCGAGGGTCCCCCGCTGTTGCCGCGCACCACGGTGCTCCCTCGGACTCCGCCCCCATGCGCACCCGCCAGTGGCAGCACCCAATGCGAATCCGAGCCAGCAAGAAGCCTTGGCCCAGACCGGCTGCCATACACATCGCCCCAAGCAACGCCCCGAGGCACCGTGCACGCATGACTCCGCTCCCGTTGGTCAACGCCCGAAGGATACCATCTTTGCGGGATTATGGCGCAAACCGGCGAAAGCCGGCAACACCTGGCTTGCCTGCCCGCTTGGACGTGTGTGCAAAGCAAGCACTTTACAAAGACAGAGCACGTAGGGTGGGTGCTTGCAGCCACGCGCAAACCGCAGCACGTAGGGTGGTTGCTTGCACCCACGCGCAACCTGCAGCACGTAGGGTGGTTGCTTGCACCCACGCGCAAACCGCAACACGTAGACCTGAGCCGCACGGCGTCAGCCCCCGGTCAAGCCAAGAGCCGGGGGCGTCAGCCCCCGGTGAAGCCAAGAGCCGCGCGGCGTAGGGCCCCGGTGATTTCAACGTTCAACGGCCTCTGAGCGGCCGGGGCTGAGCAATCAATGTGAGATGCATACTGCCAATGTGGATGAGCTTGTGTTTCAACGGCCTCTGAGCGGCAGGGGGGTGAGCAACCACCCGCGAGAGCTACATCTCGCGGGCATCGCCATGCGTTTCAACGGCCTCTGAGCGGCCGGGGGGTGAGCAATCCCTGCACGTCCTATTATATTGGGCTGCTTGGCGTTAGCAAGCAGGTTTGCCTGGACGGTCGAACTTGCCGTGGGCTGCGGTTGTGCGGGTCCGCGGGCGGGGCCCCAAAAAACGCCGCATCCCATTGTATGCCAAGGGGTTACGAATCTGCCTGAATCCCCATGCGGTCGGGGCACTCTGGCACCCCTAGGCAGATCACCCATTATCCCACCCATCAGCAGGGTCCCCTATTGACCAAGCCGGCGCAGGCTATCGACGAACTCGTCGAGCCATTGCCTCAGGATATCCTCTTGTCGGGTTTGCGACCAGTGGTTTTCCCAACTGGCCAAAACGCGACCGAAGACCTGGGGGTGGAGGCGTACGCCGGGCTTTTCGGTGATGAAGTCGGTGGGGGCGATTTCGTTGCGGTTGCAGAGCTTGATGACCCAGCGGTCGACTGCGGGGACGCGGAGCGGTTCGACCAGGTCGCAGGCCAGCGAGGGCCGGCCGGGGTGGTAATCGTGTAGGGCGCCGAGGGCTAATTCCAGGCCGCGGCCCTGGACAGCGGCGGCAGCCCGCTGGGTGAGCCAGGTGTAGGCGAGGCTCAGCAGGGCGTTGACGGGGTCGGTGGGTGGCCGGCGGGTGCGTCGGGAGAAGTGCCAGGGATTGCGGAGGATTTTGGCGAAGGCGGTGAACCACAGGGAGGTGGCGTGGCCTTCGGACCCGCGGAGGCTGTCCAGGGAGGGGGCGTTTTGGCATTGGGCAAGGATTTGTTGGAGGGGGGCGAGGATGGCTCCTGCGGGGCGGGAGCCTTGCCGTTGGTAGTGGCGTGCCGCGTCGATTTGGGAGCGGATTTTTGCCTGGACGAGGGTCCGAGCCAGGCAGAGGCGATGGGAGGGGTTAGCCAGTACGCGGTGCTGGAGGATGCGGAGGTTGGCGGAGTGGGGCTGATTGCCCACCAAGCGTCCTCGGCAGCGGAAGCCAGCGGAGGTCATCCAGGTGACTTCGACGCGGTGTTGGAAGAGGAGTGCGAGGGCCTGGTCGGTCACGCTGACTG
>FWWM01009277.1_pt1 | contig 18290 bp, 23 predicted proteins | sample 2228351 | NCBI WGS metagenome assembly FWWM01 (sample SAMEA103939774, study PRJEB20133) | metagenome
GCCATGCGCTGAATTTCACGGAGGCCGTCGTAAGTGATGCGGATTATGTACTGTCCGTTCCACTTCGCCGCGAAGTGCTTTCCCTCCTCCAGCCCTGCCGCCTTTAGGGCGTTTACAGCGGCGTCTTTCTGCTCCGCCTTGACGCGGATTTCGCGCCTTTTGCCGTAAACGGCGTAGTGTTCTCCCTCCCTCAGCCCGCTATGTGCAAGGGCCTCTAACGCCTTGGCATAAAATTCGTCCGCGACGCGGATTTCGTAACCGCCGTACTCTTTCACCGTGAAGTGTATGCCCTCCTTCAGACCCCTCGCCTTTAATGCGTTTAAGGCGGCGTCTTTAGAGGCCTCGCTACGCGGTTGATAATTTACTTGTATGCCTCTGTTTGTGTAGTGAGCCGAAAACTCCACTCCGGCGAATTTAGCGACGTTAGGCCCAGTCTCAATCTCTTTCACCAGCTGTTTATACCTCTCATCGCTGATAAGCCCCTTGTCTTTAAGCTCGTCCACAAAGCTCCTCACCGCGTTCAGCCAGCCGTTGTGGCGGATGGCAGTAATGCCGTCGGTGTAGAGCTGGACTACCCATCCGGCGCCCTTTACGTGCTTAACCTCAGCTTCGCCGCCTAGGGCCCTAATAACAGAGGCTAAACGCTCCGCCTTTTCGCGGGAGCCGCGGAATTGGGCTAGTGGCCTATTGCCCGTCCAATACATGATGATATACGCCACTTCCTCCCCGCCCAACTTAAAGCGAATTATGGCTTTTGGCCACCGCCAGCCTATCTCCAGCGGTCCCCTCTCCACGGCGACGTTTCTGTAGACGTAGTCCTCTGCCATTGCGATAATTTGGTTTAGCTTTTTGAAAAACATTTCGTTCCTTATGTTGTATGCCCAGTCAACGCCGAATTTAGCCCTAATCACTTCGCGCGTAACAACTCTAAACGCATCGGCGAATTCTGCCAGAGCGTCCCTAAGCTTGTGCAAAGTGGGCAACACCGGCGTTACTGCCTCCAGCAAGCTTGGCTGAGTACGGCGAAAAATACGCAGAACCGCTAATCAGCGAATACTCCCTCAGGCGCGCATTTTGGTGGGAAGGGGAGTGGAGGGGGAGGCAATGTCCTGTTTCGTAAGGTTTATATTCACGCCCTGTGTCTTCCCTCGTGATCGTCGGCGTAGTGGACTATACCGTCGGGAACATTGGGAGCGTGCTAACGGCTTTGAAAAGAGCTGGGGCGGTGCCTGTGGTGGTTAAAGGAGTTGAGGAGGCTGGGCGCGTGGACGCCGTGGTGTTGCCGGGGGTTGGGACTTACGAGGCGGCTTACGCCCTGGCCCGCCAGTTTAAAGAGGTGGTGTTGGAAAAGCCCACGCTTGCCATTTGTCTCGGCATGCAGCTCCTTTTCGAGTCCAGCGAAGAGGGAGGGGGGCAGGGACTGGGCGTTTTTAAAGGCCGCGTTGAGAGAATAAAGGCGAGGAAAGTCCCAAACATAGGATGGCGGTATACCCACGTGGTCAAGAACAGCGAAATTATTGCCGAGGGCTATTATTACTACCTCCACAGCTACGGCGTCCGTTGGGGCGAAAACGAGGCCTACACTGCCTATATTAAGCTGGAGGAAAAATATGTGGCGGCTGTCGAAAGGGGGCATATTATTGGCGTGCAATTCCACCCTGAAAGGAGCGGCAGGACCGGCCTGGAGCTTATCAAGCGGTTTCTAGCCGTGGCGAAGAGATAACTTAAGGGCCTTTATCAGAGAGTATTTCGACTCAAAACAAGATCTAGAGCCCGTGTGACACGCCGCGCCTATTTGAACCACTTTTATCACAACGGCGTCGCCGTCGCAGTCGCTCCTGAACTCCTTTACTATTTGGTAGTGCCCGCTAGTCTCTCCTTTGAGCCAAATTCTTTTGCGCGTTGTGGAGTAGTAGTGGGCCAGCCCCGTTGTGAGAGTTAAAACTACGGCGATGGGGTCCATGTGCCCTACCATTAACACCTCTTTAGTCTCCACGTCTTGAACCACTGCCACTACAGTCCCCTCTATGTGGCGGTAGCGTAAAGATGACGCAATTCTCCAAGCCTCCTCCGGAGTGGCAAGCGGGCGCGCCTCCACGGAGTCTTTCAAAACACTCCCATATAACTCTAATTCTCGCTATGTATCAGCCCGCAGTGTTATATAGATAAGGTTTTATAACAATAGTTTATTCTACCCCGTGTTGTTGCCCGAAATAGACTTCGCCTACGACGAGCCCGACGTGGGCTATCAGAAGGTGAGGCTTCATTTTAACGAAAACCTCTTCTTGCCCGAGGAGTATTACAGGGCCGTCGCGGCGCCTCTCGAGCCCTGGGAAGTGCGGTACTACACCGATCCTAACAATAAGAAGTTGGCGGCGGCTATTGAGAGATATCTAGGCCTCCCGCAGGGCTCTGTTGTTATAACAGCTGGAGCTGACGAGGGGCTAAGGCTCGCCATGCAGTTGGCAGCCCACATGGGAAGAGGCATTGTAATTGTAGAGCCGACGTATGGAATGGCGCGGGTTGTGGCGAGGCAAGTGGGCTTACGGCCCCAAATTGCCACGTACGGCGGGGATTTATCACTAGACGTAGACGGCATATTGAAATTAGGAGCAGGCGCTGTATATTTATGCTCGCCCAACAACCCCACTGCGCATTTAGTCAAGGAGGTGGAGGAGCTGGCGGCCAAGTTTAACGGCTTGGTAATTTTAGACAGCGCGTATGCGGAATTTGCCGGCTACTGGAGGCCGAGGTTTTATGAATACGGAAACGTGGCCGAGGTGAGGACGTTTTCTAAGGCCTGGGGCCTTGCGGGGCTGAGAGTAGGCTATGTAGTAGCCTACGGGAAACTCGCCGAGGCTCTCAGAGCTCTATCGCCTCCCCACCCCATATCCTCTCTCTCCGCAAAAATAGTAGAGAGGGCCTTGGAGGTCGGGAGGCCTTATGTAGAGCGCTCAGTGGAAGAGGTAAAAGAAGTGAGGGAGTGGGTGTTGCCCCAAATACAAGCCGAGAAATTCGCCGGCCCTGTTAATTTCGTCACGCTTAAGGTCCAAGAGGCTGAGGGCGTCGCGGGTTTATTAGAGAAACGGGGGTTTGTGGTTAGAGTTCTGGGGGGAAAGCCTCTGTGCCCTGCGTGCATTAGGTTCACCCTCGCCCCCAGGCCTATAATGGAGCGCTTCTTACAAGCCCTCACAGCGGCGTTGAATAACAGAAAACAACAAACCAAACCCGCTGGGGGAGTTTAAAAAGGCTGGACACTAAAATTTATCCGGATCGGCTGAACCGAGTGGCGAGGGCTAGGTTAATGGAGAGTAAAGCAGAGTTAGAGATTGCGAAGAGGTTTCTAGAAGCGGGTCTTTTAAGAAGCGCGTCCGGCGAGGCCTTTTAAGCATGGAAGGCCTGTCGTATCTAGCCATTAAGAACTTGTTAGATAGAGGGCGCCAAGTTGTTAAAAAGCGGCGTCGGCGTATTGCGTAAAGAGTGAGGCGCAGTAGTTCTCACGACAATGCTGACTCAAATTGCCGAGAGGCTCATGGGGCGGGATTCAAGCATTGCCGAGCTGACGGCGCTAGCCCTATCAATACAATAGGCCGGATCCCACTGGCGTTCTCAGCAAAATCACAAGGGATGAGGTGGCGCGGGGGTTAATAACGCGTTTTCGGAGGTTGAGAAAAGGCCGGCCGAGGGAGGACTGAGTCAATGCTTTTAAATATTTCAGTTTAATGCCATTATGAAAAACCCACCCCATGCTGTTGGCAGTTCCCAGTAAAGGCAGGTTACAAGAGCCGACTTTAAAACTGTTAGAGGCCGTCGGCATCAGGCCTTTAGCCTCCGACGAGAGGGCATTAGTAGTGCCCACGTCTTGGAGCGACGTCAATCTCATAAGGGCAAGGCCCGAGGACATACCCTACTTAGTGGAAAGCGGACGGGTGTGGGCAGGCATTACAGGACACGACTACGTAGTGGAGTCGGGCTCTAACGTAGCCGAGGTTCTAGAGCTGGAATTCGGCAGGGGGAAGCTTGTGGTGGCAGTGCCTAGGTCAAGCGGGATAACGTCTGTAGAGGATCTGCCGCCTGGGGCCCGCATCGCCACTAAGTTCGTAAATATTGCGTATAACTACTTCGCAGAGCTGGGCAAGAGAGTCCGCATAATTAGAGTAACAGGGTCTGTGGAGGTGCTCCCGCAGTTGGGCATCGCCGACGCCATACTTGACGTAATGGCCACGGGCACAACTCTAGAGGTACACGGCCTCGTCCCAATAGCCACTGTGTTGGAGACCTCTGCGAGGCTTGTGGTAAATCCGCAGTATGTAGAACACGACTTGACTAAGAAACTCGTCACTTTCATAAAGGGCTTCTACGCGGCCCAGGGAAAGAAGATGGTGTTTTTAAACGTGCCTGCGTCGAGGCTAGATGCCGTTTTGGCGGTTCTCCCGGCAATGGAGGCCCCCAGCGTGACAAAACTCGCCAAAGGCGACGTATACGAAGTCTTTTCGGTTGTGCCAGAGGATGTACTGCCCGACCTCGTCATGAAGCTTAAAGAGGCTGGGGCAAGAGATATCGTAATCACGCCGATAGAGAAGCTAATTGTCTGAATTATGTTGATTGATATTGTCGGCGAACCCGACGTTTTACCACCGCTGTGCATGCCATCCGCGAGAAGGTAAGGCCGGGGGAGTAAACCGCCATCTTGAGAGAGGGACGATCTGAGGATGAGAATAGCAGTTGACACAAGCGTCTTAATCGCCGCTCTTGGCGGGAAAACAGATGCGCTTATAGACTAGGCCCGCGGAGGGCGGCGCCTATATACAACGCAGAAGTGCTCTACGTCTTGCGCCGAGAGCTCGGCATGGAGTTTGCCGAGAAAATAGTTGAGGAGCCGCGTTTTAATGACGTATCTAACAGCGGCGGCGTGTAATATAAAATAGCCCTTCCCGTCTGCTACACCATTGCCCTGGCCCAGAGGCTTAAACTAAGGCGCTGTTTCGAAAAGAGGGGGAGTTAGTATAAGCGGCGAAAAGAGACGAGGCGCTTGCCAGTTGAGTTTATATAGCTGACGCAAATACTGAAGCTATAACTTCAGATTTCTTCCACTACATGGCCTTCGTCGCAATAGAGGGAATTGATGGCAGCGGAAAGAGCACGGTGATCTCGCTCCTTGAGAAAAAACTGCCGAGGGTATACGCCACGCGGGAGCCGAGCTCGGGCCCCATAGGCAGGCTGATAAAAGAATGGGCCTTAAAAGGGGGGAGCGTGGATCCCCATGTTGACGCCCTCCTCTTCGCCGCAGACCGCATAGAGCATTACAAGCGCGAGATAGAGCCCCGGGTGAGGGAGGGGTATATAGTAATAAGCGAGCGGTATATAGAATCCTCAATAGCTTACCAGGGGGCGGCGGGCGTGTCGAGAGAGTTTGTAAAATATATAAACTCTCTAGTGCCGAAGCCCGATTTAACTATAATACTAGACGTCGACCCCTCAATTGCAGAGGCGAGAATTAGGCAGAGGGGAGGGGCTGAGAAGTACGAATACCTCTCCTTCCTAAGAAAGGTTAGAGAGATATATTTGGCCAGGGCGGCCGAGGAGGGCTACCCCGTGATAGACGCCTCCAGGAGGCCCGAGGAAGTGGCGGCGGACGTCGCCGAGTTGATTAAACGGGTAGTGCGCTTTAAATAACGGAGAGGATAAACGACGTGATTGCGTTATGCATTGACGTCAGCAACGCCTTTTCCTCAGGGGTGAGGCGCTCGAGAAAAGACTGGTCATTCGCGAGTTCAGGCCTCGCGGCGATTAACATGGCTATTTTGCGCACCCGCTCGATGAGCAACTCCCTCACCTCTTGAATAACTGCCCTCACCGTTTTGCTATCGCCTTTTTTACCCAGTAGGTATATGGTGATTCTCACTCTGGGGTAAAACCCCTCAGGGAGCTTTACGGGATAATTATCTCTCTGTTCGGCGTATTTCAACGTGGCGACGTCTTTAGGCGATATTACATACGACTCGTCTATCTCCACGGCGTCCATATCAGCTAATTTTAAAGCTAAGAACAGCGGCACCTCCGCCACTGTGTTAGTCTGGTAAGAGAGGCCGAGGGAGGGGAGGGACACGTCTCTTTTAAATACCACCCTTACGGGATGGAAATTAATAACGCTGTGAAACACCACAACACACAACAATATAGATATAAAAAGGGACTTTGCGCCGCATGTGATAATATTAATAGCAGTGGCGTTTATAATAAGCGTCGTTATATTTGCAATTGTAAAGCCCGCCGCCTGCTCCGCCTTGTACGCAGGGGCGGCTCTATACGCCCTTTATCTCCCCGCGGGTTTGTTAGTAAAGTGGAAGCTGTCAAAAGGCTTCCCCATAGCATTTCTAGTATATTTTTTGTCTCTAATCGCAGCCGGCCTTCTAGTCCTGTCAATACCCCAGATAGGGGAAGAGTTCTTTAAAATCAGAGAGGCACAAGCCCGTTACTACTCTCTTGCTTATCAATGCCCCCTCGGCAAGTTAATAACAACTCTACAAGCGGTCTTCCTGGCGCCTTTAGTGGAGGAGGTGATCTTCAGGGGGATTCTCTTTGAAGAGACTAGGCGGGCCCTTGGCACGGCGCCTGCATATTTTGTCTCATCTCTGGCCTTTGCCCTGCTCCACTACCCAGGGCTCGGCGCTCTCCCAATATTTATCATCGCGCTGTCATTGGCATTTGCCTACCAACGGTACGGCTTGCCGGCCAGCGTTATGATACACGCATTTCAAAACACAGTAGCCACGCTTTTTTTCTACTAGCCGAAGTCCGTCTTAACGCCCCCCTCTGCAGCGCAGACTAACTCGGCCATCTTAACAGGGTCATCGACATACACTATTTTAACGGCCTTTCGCTCGTCGAAATACTCTGGATATGCCTCTTTTAGGCGATCGGTATGAGCCCCCACGTTACTCAGTATAAATACAGGCCTCCCCATGGCGTAGGCCATAAATGCCTCAATAGCCGTCCCAACGCCGCCTCCCAATACCGCCACGGCGTCTGCCGAGCGCACCATTACCACCGACCTACATCGGTATTCACAGCCAGTGCGTAGTACAATGACTTCACGGGGGAGGTGGACGTCCTCCCTCTCAATTGGCAAGACAGCCACGACTCTTAGCCCATTTCTCAACGCAACGTCAACGACGTCTTTCATATGGCCCCAATAGCCCCCGACTAGGAGCACTGCGTCTGGACAGCGCTCTGCTAGGGCCTTTATAAATTTCTCAGCTTTCTCAGCTAGGCCAGGTAGATAATTGCTGTGAATTGCTACGGCGATTTGTCTCATTTTATTAAATACAAGAGGTGTGATATTTCTTGTAAAATTATCTTCATGCCCGTCTTTACGGCATTAGGCGAGCCGGGGAGTAGAAAAACGGCCTTGCCGTTTATGACCCCTGCAGTGGCCCTGGTAAGAAAGGCAGCCGCGCCTACTTCCTGGACGCTGAAGTATCGAAACACATCGCCAAAGCCCTCGATTTCCTTCTCAAAGAGAGGCCTCACGGCCTCAATAGTCACGTCAGTCTTTGTAAGCCCGGTGCCGCCGGTGAGCACAATTACGTCTAGATCGTCTCTGGAGACTAATTCGAGAATTCTGCGCCTAATTACATACATGTCGTCAGGGATTAAATCGCGCCCCACCACTTCGTGCCCAGCCTCCCTTGCCATCTCTACGGCTAAGTCGCCTGACTCGTCTCTTGGCGAGCCGCCGGACATCTTCTCTCTGTATCTCGAAGTGCTCACTGTAATTATATAAAATCTGGCAGTGCTGGGGCCTTGTCTTCTGTGGTGCTCGTGGGCCATGGGATTTAAATTATCGCTATTTATATCCTGCAACCCGCCTCGCCTCCTCCACTATGGCCAAGGCTAACGGCATGTAGTCAGCAAGTCGGGACAGTGAGCCCTTTACAAGACGTATTTTCCCGAGGGCGAAGGCGGCAAACGCAGGCAATGAGCCTTCAAAGATTTTCATAAAAACATCGTAATTCCCCTCAATTATATAGTCGCCATTTTGATCCCCCTCGGCCAGTAGAGCTCTTGAGCATTTGCCGCCTACAAACTCTAATAAGAGGGTTAATACGCCGGTTTTTGAAATCTCAAGAGGCGCGTTCACAGCCCTTATTACAAACACGCCCTCTGCGCCTTCATACTGCAAATTTTTACAAAGCCCCGAGGCCCACCCCTGAGTTGGTTTAAACATAATTTAACAATAACAAAAGTTTTATTACAGATGCTCATCGCGTTAGATCTCGACGGAACAGTCTGGGATCACCACGACATCTCCTCTCTCTACCCGCCCTTCAAACGCGTATCCCCGTTAAAAATCCAAGACAACCGCGGCGCTGAAGTGACGTTGAGAAAGCATGTAAGAGACTTCTTGCAATGGGCCAGAAACAGCGGCCACATTATCACCACTCTTTCGTGGAACGACTTTCAAGTAGCGTACCAAGCGCTTAGGGCATTTGAAATAGACGCGTATTTCCACTACTTAGTAATTGAGCCGCATCCGCGCAAGGACAAGATGCTATACTACTTACTGAGGCGTATTAAAGCCGAGAGAGGCGTGGAGATAAAACCCCAGGATATTGTCTATATTGACGACAGAGATATTCACATAAGGGAGATATGGGAGAACATAGGGCCTGTGCGCTTTATTCAATTTGGAATAGACGTCAAATGCTTTTTAGAAATCATCCCGTTGCTGTCAGCATAATTTAAGTGACAACGCATCCTCTATTAGCCTCTCCACGGGCCACTTTTGGTACTCAAATGTTAACGCCTTTACCTCTTTGGCCTTTTTGTAGGCCTCCGCGCGGCTGGCCCCCTCTTTAATCATTCTGTTCATATGGAACTCAGTGAGGATGTAGGGGAGCGCCTTTTGGAGGTTCTCCGTAATCCTCTCCTCGTCTATGTACACGTTTTTTAAAACTCTCAGGGCGCTAGTGAGTATTTCATCTAGGGCGAGGAGGGCTTCGGGTATCCAGACTCTCTCGTTGGCGGAATTCGTGAGATCTCGTTCGTGCCACAGAGCCACGTTTTCAAACGCGACGTGCGTCAACGCCCTCACGTATCTAGCCAGGCTGACGATGCGCTCAGACGCGGTAGGGTTTGCTTTGTGGGGCATGGCGGAGGACCCCCCGCCCCTCTCTACTACCTCGCCTATTTCAGGCCGGGACAGCTCTCTTATCTCCACGGCGAGGCGCTCAAAAACGGCGGCCATTAGGGCCAGCGCCGAGGCCAAGACGGCGAAGCTCTCGCGCGGGGCCACTTGGGTAGTAATTACGTGATGGGGGAGGCCCAGCCTCTCCGCAACTCTCCTCCTGACCTCCAGCCCAAGCTCCCCCCACGAGGCCATTGTGCCCACTGCCCCTCCTATTTTCGCCCTGATGAACTCCTCCGCCAGCGCCAACTGCCTGCAGGCAATATATAACTCGTAGTAGTAATTGGCAAATTTAAAGCCCAGTGTAATTGGCTCAGCCCACTGGCCGTGGGTTCTCCCCACCATTTCCAGCGTTTTATATTTCCTGGCCATGCTGGCCAGCTGGTCGCCGACGGCGCGTGCCTTTTCTTTCACCGCCGCCAAAGCCCTCCGTATGAGGAGGGCCCACGCCGTGTCAATAATGTCGTTAGACGTTGCGCCGTAGTGTACATACCTACAGCCGCTTTTCTGCTCTAGCAAAAGCACGAGGCTTAAAATATCATGCCCTGTCTCTCTTTCTAGTCTATACACCTCATCGGCGCTTACAGACGCCTTGTTTACCTTTTCACAACAGCCCCGCTCCGCAACGCCCAGCTCCTCTAAGGCGCAGACGAGCGCCCTTTCAACCTCTAAATAGGCGTTTATAATAGCCTCGTTAGTGAACAAGCGCCGTATTTCCTCAGAGCCGTAGCGCCAGTCAAAAGGCGATACGTGCATACGGCCTATTTCAAAGCTGTTGCTAGCTGTCTTGCCTTTTCTATTAGCTTTCTCACGTCTTTGGCAGCGGAGTCATCGTCAGGGTATATGGAGAGTATTCCCTCTGGATCAGGCCCATTGTACTGATATTCGTGGAGGAGTAAGGCTAGATTTGTGTAGAGGTCTACCTCCCCCCCTATTATCTGCGCTACTTTTTTAAGCGCCGATGTCGGCATAATTGCGATGACCCACATCGCCTTCTCTACTACTCGCCTTGAGCCCCTTAACCTCTTACGGCCTGGAAACGCCTTTTTCAACTCCTCGAGCTTGTCTACAGAGTGCGCCGCCACCACCGCCTTCCAGCTCTGAAAGGCCTTGCCTGCCGCGTTGCGCACAAGCCCCTCCTCTAAGAACTCCTCTGAGATCTCGGCCTCGTATACCGCCTCTCGCAGCCTAACCTCTTTATACCGCCTTAAGTCAAACCAGGGCTTAGGCAAAACTTCCATGTGGATGCCACGCCCTGTATTTAAATCCCCTTCTCTTTTCTTAAATCAACCATGTGATGGGGCTCCGGGCCCGTTCCAATTAGAGTAACGGGTACGCCGAGGGCCTCCTCTACTTCTTCAATCCACCTCCTCGCCTCTGGCGGCAAATCGGCCCACTTTGTCTTGCCCGAGGCGTCTTTGAACAACACATCGATTTTAGTAATTGCAATTTGAGTAGGCGTATTTAACAAGACGGCCCTCTTGGCGAGCTCCATATTAAACGGCGCGGCCCTCCTGGGCCTCCCAGTTACAGCTCCGCGCTCGGCCCAGCCCCTCCTCTCCGCTTCCTCTGGTGAGAGCTCGCCGGGCAGGGGGCCGTTGCCCACTCTAGTCACATAGGCCTTGAATACTAACACCACGTGATCAACCGCCTTGGGGCCGACGCCGGCCTCGCTCAAAACGCCGCTGGCCGTTACGTCTCTGCTTGTGACATAGGGGTAAGTGCCGTGGTAAAGAGAGAGGAAAGTGCCCTGAGTCCCCTCTATTACGACGCCTCCCTCTCTGTGCTCGTGTATCATGGCGGGGACGTCTGCCAGATACGGCTTGAGCTCTTCGAACTCCCTGGCCAGTCTAAGCCGCCTCAATACTCTGTCGACCATGGCTGCGCCGACGCCCTGCCCCGTGGAGCCGACAGTCTTCATTAAGAACTCGTCTCTCCTCTCCCTCTCTAAGTGTACGTCTTCTATCACACCTGTGTTGTAGTCCACATAGCTACGCCCTTTGCCAAACTGCTTGACTTCTGAGAGGAAGACGTCTATTTTAATCAAAGCGCCGGGGGCCACTGCCAGTTTAGAGCCGGGGTTTACAAAGCACGTGGGCAGTGAGCGCAATACTGTAACCTCCCCATTCCAGACGACGGTATGTCCAGCGTTGGGAGCCCCCGTCCTCACACACAGCTCCGGCTTATCCGCCATTGCGAGATACGCCGTGATTTTCCCCTTACCCGTGTCGCCGAAAAACCCGTCTACAACAACATAGAGCATAAGACGGAACGGGCCAGCTCTTTTAAGCTATTTTCCCGAACTTCACGCGGCTCCCCTTGCCTTGCTAAGGCTAGGTGTAAAAATAGAAGGTTATGTTCTACTGAGGATGTCCAGCGCAAGTCCCTCGGTGTATGATCTCATAATTCTGCTGTTAGAAAGCGCAGGAGGTAGGCTGAGCAAGTCAAAAATTCAGAGAGGTCTCCACATTCTGTCCAGACTTTCTGAAGCGTTGGAATTTAAGCCGTATAGATACGGCCCCTGGTCTCCCCAGCTGGGAGATGAAATAAACAGACTGGTGACAATGGGAGCGGTGCGCGTGGAGAAAACGAAGTGGAGCTCGCCGACAGCGAGGCGGCGGGCCGTGCCAGGACTAAAGTAGGCTGCCAGGAGCTGGAGCTGGTCAGAGAAGTCGGGGAGTTGCTCAAACTGGCCACCGACGACAAGCTTTTGCTCTATACTTATGCGCTGTACGGCGGTGACGAAAAGTCTGATGTAAAGAACAGCATCTATAGACGGCGCATTGACTTAGCGATTTCGTTATTGCAGAAAGGAGCGGTGTCCTTCACGCTGGCCGCCCGCCTCGCGGGCTTGTCGCCGTTTGAGCTCATGGAGGAGCTGAAGAAAAGGGGGGTAAAGCCCTTTGTGGCAGAAAGAGAGGATCTCGACGTCATTAACTACCGGTGAGACTTGTGGTGGACTCCTCTACGCTTGTTGCTAAATGCAAAGGCCTTATACCTCCTCGAGGGGCTTGCACAACGCGGCGTGGAGATAATTATTCCGAGCGCAGTCCGCCAAGAGTTAGCCGGGACTGGGCGCAATATCCACAACCCGAATTTCACCGTAGTTTCGCCCACATCGCCAACATCCGACGCGAGTTTGGGCCCCGGGGAGGCAGAGGCTATAGCCTTTGCCTAGAGCATGGGCCGGAGAGCGCCTTATTAGTCACCGAAGACAAGGCGGCTGGGAAAAAGGCCTGGAGGCTCGGAAAAAGTCCGCCGTGACGTTGGGACTTATCGTACTTGCGGCTAAACACGGCGTAGTCACCACAGATGAGGCGCTGAAACTTATCAAAAAGTATATTTGGGTGACTGACGACGTGGAGAAAGAGGCTATTGAGAAGCTTAGGCGGAGGGATCCCTAGCACATGGCGCTCGGCAATTTGTGAGTGCGCGTTTTTAAGAGGGACGGAAATCGCCCTAGCCCTAACCCCTGTCCGCCCCTAAGCTGATGAAAACGGGCCCAAGGGGCTTCGTGCGAGTTGCTGTGAAACCATATATACATTGGTAATGGTAGATGCGTGGTTGGATATCTTGACTATAAGTCCAGACCCAGGGAGTATATAGTGGCTAGGTTTAATGAGGCAGCGGCTGAGGCTAATCTGGCTGAGGAGATGTTGAGACGAGAGCTTTATCAAAACGCGGCGAATAAGGCCTTTATGGCGTTGAAGGCTTTGACAAGCGCCATAGTGGCGTCTGAGCTTTGCAATTAAAAGAGGGACGAGAAGAGGCGGGAGTGGTATGAAAAAGTCGGCTACGCCGCGCCTACGACGGGCCTTATTAAAATAGCTAAAGACTTAGAGGCCTTAGGTTACAAGGGGATTGAGGCGGCTGTGAAGACGGCGTTGTTACTCCACCGCCTCGCCTACAGCGGCTTTGATCCCAATTTTGTCGACTATTTAGACACAGACGAAGTTGTATCCGACATAAAACAAGTCCTGGACTTCGTAAAAACCACAATACAAACGCTCTCCGTGCAAGTGCCTACGCGCATACAGCAGTGCTGAACAGCCCTCAAGCCAAGTAGTAGAGCCCCCTGCGCATTTCCAGAGGCAGAGCTAGGTATCTGGGGCTAGTAGCAAACCTCACCTCTGACCTCTGGAACTGTGTTAAGCTCGGAGAGCGGGAGCGGTGTTTGACAATGGGGAGTTGTGGAAAATTCTCCATATCGGCCTTAAGGGCTGTCAAGCCCCCACGCCCCTCTCTACTTGTTGGAAATTATACTAAAACACTATATATACTGGAAACATCCTCAATATAAGGTGGTCACGCAGTACCTCTCCCGCCTCAGGACTCTAGACAGGTACGTAGGCGATTACGACGTTGTAATAGTGGGGGCGGGCCCCGCGGGATTATTCGCCGCGCTTGAACTGGCCGAGGCGGGCGGGCTGAAAATAGCGTTAATAGACGGCGGGTATAGGGCGTCGCAGAGGCACTGCCCCCTTCAGACCCCCTTGGAGAAGTGTACATACTGCGTGCCGTGCCACATAATGTACGGCATAGGCGGCGCCGGGACTCTCAGCTCGGGGCTTATTAACTTAAGGCCTGACGTCGGCGGTGATTTACACGAGCTAGTGGGCGACTGGGACAAGGCCATGGAGCTCATAAACTACATAGACTCTATATTTGTTAAATTCGGCGCGCCTGAACACGTATATGAGCCGAACATGGAGGCTATTAACAAGCTTTCGGCCCTCGCCGCCAGGGTGAACGCCAGGATTGTGCCAATAAGGCAGAGGCATATGGGCACAGACGGGAGCAGAAAAGTGGTGGAGGCCATGACGCAGTATTTAGAGGGCGCAGGGGTGGCGGTCATGTACGCCACGTGGGCCTTGGAGGTAGAGAGGGGAGAAAACGGGACGTTCACTGTGAAGACAACTCGCGGAGTATTAAACGCCAGGGCCGTCCTCCTCGCCCCGGGGAGGGGAGGGGCTGAGTGGCTTGTGTCCCAGCTTAAAAAACTGGGCGCCAGCCTGGACTTCGGCCCGGTGGATATAGGAGTGCGCGTTGAAGTGCCCTACCACGTAATGCGGCCGCTCACAGACGCAGTACACGACCCGAAGGTAATACTCTACACGTCAAAATACGACGACAAAGTGAGGACGTTTTGCACAAACCCCCGCGGCTTTGTGGTAAAAGAGGTATACTCAGACGGCACAATAGGCGTAAACGGCGAGACTTATCTAGAGAAGAAAAGTGAGAACACGAACTTCGCCTTTTTAGTCACTCTGAGGCTCACAGATCCCATGGAGGACACCATTGAGTTCGGAAAGTCCATTGCCAGACTCGCCACTAAGCTGGGCGGAGGGAAGCCCCTAATCCAAAGGCTTTACGACTTAGAAAGAGGCCAGAGATCCACTTGGGACCGCATCCGCCGCTCAAGCATATCGCCCACATTAAAAGACGTCACCCCCGGCGACATCTCCTTGGCCCTCCCCCACCGCATTGTGGAGGACATAATTGAGGGGCTGAAGAAGCTGGACGAACTGGCGCCCGGCGTGGCGAGTCCCCAGACGCTGATATACGCCCCCGAGATTAAATACTACTCGGCGAGGCCGACTGTAGACGCCCACTTAATGACCACAGTGCCCGGCCTCTTTGTCGCTGGAGACGGCGCCGGCCTCTCCAGAGGTATAAACGTAGCGGCGGCCACAGGCGTACTGGCGGCGCGGGGCATATTGAAATACCTCAGCTCGGCTGGGGCGTAGGCCTAGCCCCCCTCCTCACCAGATAGCAGAAAGTGATATAATAGCCTATAAATAAAATTAAATAACGTATATAGTTAGCGGCAGTTCTTTCAGGGCTATCACCGTACGTGAATATGTAAACATCGGCGAGGACGTTGTAAGGCCAAGCTATTCCAAAGGCAGTGAGATTCGCGCCCACCAACCCGCCGAGCGCCTTCAAGACGCCCTTAAAACCCCCCACTGAATACGCCAGCCAGAAAGGCCTCACGATAAAATACCAAAACGCCGCAGGTAGCGCGGGAAACACAGCGAGTAGGGCAACCTCCGGCGTGCCAAAACTAGCCGCGTATAGAAAACCCCCGGCCAGAAGAGCAAAGCGGGGCGGCGGCCTAGATAGGCAAATATCAATAACCCACATCAACACAATGATATAAACACCCCACACCCTCAAGACAAAATGCACGCCGTGAGGAGGTGGAAATACCCCTATTAAGAGCAGGAGTACAAAACCGATGAAAAAAGCAAGTATTATTTGAACTCTACGAAAAAGCCGCTCCATGCCATTGCGTACGGCTCCTCAGGCCCATTAAAAATCCTGTACGCATCATCATGGTGCACTCTTAAGAACGTCAAATAGTAATAATACCCGGCCAGGTTTATGTCCACGTAGGTGCTGTAAGTCGCCTCGTGGTACATTATCCTCTCTGTAAGGGCAACTCCTCTAGTCTGCGGGGTGCCTACTCCACCAATGTAGATATGTGCAAAATCAATTTTCCCATAAGTGCCGGCGTTGTAGCCAGATGAAACGTAATACGAAGAGGGAGAACACGTATACTCTTGTGGCGTTTGAACCGTTTTCAAGAGGCTGTCTATACCCCACACAGCTAGTGATCCAGCCACTATTAACGGGTTGGTATAAAATAGTGATATAAACGTCAAAATAGTACCGACTATATAAACAGCAGCATTTGTGGCAGAAACCAGCCAATTGATATCATATTTATAGGGATCTTGAATGTATATATCCATAGTTATTGGGCTTCCTACGTAGTTCACATTAGCACTGCCCACTACGGCCACGCAGACTTTTCTCAGTTCTACATTATTTCCCCACTTAAGATAAGAGTACGTCAAGCGTCCATTGGGTGTAGTATATTCATAGCCCACAAACATCTGGGATGTGAGTCTGATGTCTGCATAGGCCAGTCTGGATCGTAGGGTTATGGGGTCAACCGTCTCGTTGTATCTTGTGTTGGATAACCACACGGTGTACATGAAGATATCCCTTACGTGGCTGCCTCTGGAGACAGGAACATCTGGAAAGACTGCTCTGCCACTTATCCAAGTCCTTGAGTTTTCGCGCCAGATCTCCGGCCATCTGTATCCCCAAAGGGATACTCTGAGGTTCTTTAATTCGGCGGGAGTCCGTCCGCGAGTCACCGGGGGGGTCGAAGACTAAATACAGCGGTAAGTAAGTAGTCGCGTTTGCGGCGTACCACCACTTGGCGGCGTCCTCAAGACGCACCCAGGCATAGGTACCGAAAGGACCATTGTCAAAAACGAACTCCCTACACCCGTCAAATGTGCCTACATACCGGCTTGATGTGAGCGTTGTGACTACTCTAGAACCGAGGATTACGGTGACGCTCTGGGTGTTGGTGTTTGTACATGTCTTCACCTTGAAGTTAGAAATCCACAGCCACGCATCCGCCGAGGCGCCTGGCGCAATACGCGCCACGAAGACGACGCTCTTTATAGGCTTAGAATAATCAAGTACTACCCCAAGCCAGCCGCCTGGCTGTACGAGATCCCACCGCCAGTTAGCCCTGAGAAGCCCGTAGGCGCTGAGGGGATCCGCCGGCCTTCTGTATACAACCATTATAGATATGTTGAGCGGCCTACCTGTTGAGAGGATGTCAGTATACACCTCTATATAATAATTACTATATTGCGACACGTCAAATACATAGATCTTCCTGTATACATTTTCAAACCTGTACTCTAGCGGTGATTGATACAGCCATACTGAGTTGGGTAGTTGCCCAGGCTGTGTGTAGTACCGCACATTTAGCCAAGCGTAAGGCCCAGGCTCGGGATCGCCCCGGCGCCAGGCGACATGTACATATACCCTCTGCACGCCGTAACCTAAATACGCGTAGTGACTTTTCCAATCATCTTTACCGTAGAAAGTGTATTTTTTGCCGTCGAAGCCGTTTGCTATCCAGAAACGCGCCGCCGTAGACGCTGTATATATCTTAGAGTCAACTACATTCGCATGCACCAGCGGGGCGAAGAGGTAGCTCCCGTAGGCGTTAACAGTGGTGGAATTAGAGGCGTAATCCGTCGTGCCCGCCTCTCCGTTTGCCCGCGCGGGGGCCTTTTCTGGCTCTTTGAGCGGCTGGCGCCTTGGGGGTTGGTTTTTAGGCTCTCTTATATCCAGCGGCTTGTTCCCTATGTACAACTTCCCGTTTCTCTCCTCAGCAAATACCCAGAGCTCTAATCTCCCCGCAGTTTTTATGGCCTTACCTCTCGGCGTATTTATTATCTGAGACTCGCCCAGCTCTGTGGCGTTTCTGGGGAGGACTAGTCTCACTTTGCCGAGACCCTCCACTTCTAAATCAAAGGCTCTTGGGTGCCCTCTGGCGAAATTATTAAATGCTTTTCTGGGAACCGCGACGTATCTGCCGACGGGCACCGGCACAGTTATGTTAACCCCCTCCTCTGCGAAGTACGCCGTCTGGTTTACATAAATTTCAACTATAGGCACGGGCTAGATTTCCCTCCCTATTACAACGTAGGGGAATACATCCTCTTCCAGATCTACTTTTAGAAATACCACGTCCTCAATTCCGTAAGCCCACGCGTATATGACTAACAACACTGCGCCAAGCGCTATTAACGGGAGTTTAGGCAACATGCAAAAAAAACTGGTAATTTTTAAGTTTTACTTCAGTAAAGCCGTTAGCTGGAGTTCTGGCCGCTGTAACCTACTTCATTCTCCTCTCCAGCTCTTTGCACACATCGCCTAGAGACAAGCCGAGGGAGTTTAGAAGGACTAGGAGGTGGTATAATAAATCCGCCGATTCCTCAACAACTCTCTCCCTCCCCTCCGCCAGCGCCGCCACGGCCACCTCAACGGCCTCCTCCCCCACTTTACGCGCTATAGTGGAAACGCCCGAGGAATACAGGCGGTAGGTATAACTCTGGGGGTTTCCTTCGGCAATTCTCTGGCGGATTACGGCCTCCAGCTTTTCAAAAATTTGACAACTCATCGCAAGGTCTCTCCGTGGTATTTAAAGCCCTCATACTCGGCGAGTTTTCTAGCGGCCTCCCGCAGCGTTAACTCCCCTACGGCCTCAGCAATTCCAATTGGC
>FWWM01006577.1_pt1 | contig 18282 bp, 18 predicted proteins | sample 2228351 | NCBI WGS metagenome assembly FWWM01 (sample SAMEA103939774, study PRJEB20133) | metagenome
CCTATTTTGACCACTCTTTATCATTCATCTTGATACCTCAACAATGCTGAAGCAGTGAAGGATGATTTCAGGCACTGTTTAGTAGCGTAAAATGCTAAAGCCAAAACACATATCTAAATGATGTCCAAAGAATGGATGGTCTTTTTATCTCCTTTAAGCCTCTAACCGACAGTTCAAGGTATTTAAAGCGTTATCCCTGATACTACTACAGCATCCCTATGAGTGAGGTTGTCAGGCTGGACGGCTCAATTGGAGAGGGTGGTGGACAGGTTCTCCGAGTAGCCCTAGCCCTTTCAGCAATCCTAAACAAACCAATAAACATATACAACATTAGAAAAAAGAGGCAGAACCCAGGACTTCGACACCAGCATCTTACAGGTGTGGACGCCGTTGGGAAAGTCTGCTCAGCCCAATTTGAAGGGGCTGAGATAGGTTCTGTCGAGCTTTTCTTCAGACCAGGTAAGATCAAACCCGTGACCTTAGAGCTTGATACAGGTACAGCGGGTAGCACTATGCTTGTTCTTCAGTCACTGCTTCCTGTATTATGTTTCGGCTCTGGAACGGCTAAGTTTACCATAAAAGGTGGGACAAATAACCCCAACGCACCTACCTATGAATACTTTGAACAGGTTTTTCTTCCAGCTGTTGCTATGTTTGGACCAAAGATAGAGTTAAAACTTTTGAGAAGAGGGTTTTATCCCCGTGGCAACGGCTTGGTTACCGGATCGTGCATGCCTGTAAAGAAGCTGAACCCTATAACGCTAAGGGGCAAGCCCAAAGTTATTAAAATATTCGGCAAAGCCTACACTTCTAGGCTCCCCTCCCACGTAGCAGAAAGAATGGCGAAATCATGCGAAAAATACCTCATCGAAAACGGCTACACAGACATAACGATTGAGAAGGAAGTATTGACTGTGAATGATGAAAAATGTGCGATCGATGCTGGAGCTGGCATATGCTTGGTGGCAATCTGTGACGGAGGTATTAGAATAGGTGTTGACAGGCTTGGTGAGAAAGGTGTGCCTGCAGAGAAGGTCGGTCAAGATGCTGCGTTAGATCTTATTTCAGAACTGCGTGAAAATGCTCCTGTCGACAGGCACCTAGCTGACATGCTCGTAATCTATGCGGCTCTGGCCGAAGGCCGCTCTGTCTATGAAGTGACTAAGTTAACAAGCCACACAGTTACAAGCATAGAGGTCTGTAAGATAATAACTGGCTGTAAAGCAAACATTCAAGGTCAGTTGAATGAAAGAGCAGTGGTTGAGATAGAAGGCATAGGACATCTCAACAATAATATATGAGTTTAGATCTTTGAAAAGGGATGAAAAGAGGCCTCTTCATAGGCAGGTTTCAGCCTTTCCATTTAGGACATTTGGAGGCTGTAAAATTAATTTTGGAAAAGGAGGATGAGTGCATCATTGGGATCGGGAGTGCGCAGTTCAGTCATACTTTAGAAAACCCCTTTACCGCTGGGGAGCGTATAGAGATGGTCCATCGCAGCCTAAAAAACGCCGGTATAGACCTTGGAAGGTGTTTCATTATACCTATCCCTGACATCGGGGAGCATAGGCTCTGGGTTTCCAGAGTTGTTTCATTCTGCCCAGCATTCCAAACCGTATACAGCAACAACAGCCTTGTAAAAGTTTTATTCGAAGAGATGGGATATACCGTTGAGCCTGTTCCATTCTTCGAGAGAGAACGTTTGATGGGAACTGAGATAAGGAAGCTGATAGCTCAAAGAGGTGATTGGCGGAGCAGACTCCATCCAGAGGCTGTCAAATATCTTGAAAGCATAAATTGTGAAGGAAGGCTTTCAGCCCTTCTCAGAGATGACTCTTAATAATATGCATCTTGTCGCCTGCTTTTACCGATAGAATTTGTGAGGCGTTGCCTTTGTTAACTGCCAGCTCTAGGTAACCGGTTCCACCAACCAGCAGAAGAAAATCACCCGCAGCGGTCTCCGAATAATAAGAACACGTCTTCACGTTCTTGAGGACTTTATCTCTTACGGCGATGTTTACGTTTTTCCAATCCTCTGGAAGGGCGCCTGGGATGTTGAGAATAATGTTTCCAAACCTGTCGACATGCATCACTGTGGCCTCTACCGCATCTTCGAAGAACTTCGGCTTAGGTATATCAAGCCTCGTCAACGTCTTTTTCTCCCTCACATGTTTGTGCCATTTTTTGCCAGCAGCTATAAGGCCTGCGAGCTGGGCAAAAACGTCTCTTCCATGGAATGTTTTTGATACATTTTTCAGCGTCTCAACTTTTATACTGTAGACCTTTGAGATGCCGTCGGCTTCGACGGCTGGATAGAGAAGGCCTGTGTCAGGCCCTATGAAGAACCTTCCCCTTTTTGTTTTAACAATGACAGCGTCACGTTCTCCTCCAACCCCAGGGTCTACGACGGCTAGAAAAATAGTGTTTGGAGGGAATGATTTTGCGGCGAGCAATAGCATGAAAGCACCTTCAAGCGTGTTGAACGGCTCCACCTCGTGGGTTATATCAACTATGACAGTGTCAGGTCTATGCCTAAGGATTACCGCCTTTACCTCCGAGACGTATGTATCTATTGTTCCATAGTCTGTAAGAAGAGCGACTATTGGTCTTTTCATGTTTTTAACCAGCTTTAGATAGATATCTGTATGTATAAACTTAAACAAGTTATAGTTGTCAGAGCCGATTTGAAGATGAGTGTGGGAAAGACAGCGGCACAAGCCTCTCATGCAGCCGTTTTAGCCGTTGAAACGACCCGTACTAAAAGGCCTGAATGGGTGAAGGAATGGTTTGAGAGCGGGCAGAAAAAAGTTGTTCTGAAAGTCAACTCCGAGGCCGAGTTGAGACAGATTGTGGAAAGATGTGCGGTTAAAGGCCTTCCCTGCGAGGTCGTCGAGGACGCTGGTCTGACCGAGCTCCCTCCTGGAACGGTCACAGCCGTCGGGATAGGGCCTGCGCCAGAAGAAGAGATTGATAAGGTAACTGGGCACCTGCTTTTGCTCTAAACTTATGAGATGGCTTCCAATGGCTAATATGATGTATGAGAGAAGACCATCAAGTATAACATATGGTTTAATCATAGTCAACGTTATCGTGTGGCTTTCGGCTAACCTGTTGCTGATGGACAGGGCCCGTCTCACATTCTTTCTGATAAATTTTGGAGCGACCCCGATCCTCCTCTTAAACGGACAAAACTATTTCTCTTTAATCACATACATGTTCGTTCACATAGACTTTTTCCACTTACTGCTCAACATGTATAGTCTCTTCTTGTTCGGCAGGGATGTAGAACAATACCTTGGAAGTGGAAAATTTTTATTTGTTTACCTTTTGAGCGGGGTTGCTGCAGCTCTCTTTCATATATTCTATTTTGTTATATTTCTTTCGCTTGAGTGCCCGCTCTTCATCAGACCTATCCCAGTGGCATGTTTAACTCCGTCAATCGGGGCTTCTGGGGCTATTTTCGGCATAATGGGGAGCTATCTCCTGTTCTTCCCATATAGACGTCTCTACGCTTTTCTATGGTTCATGCCAATAGTTGCACCTGCGTTTGCAGTAATCCTAGGCTTCATGTTCATTCAAACGATCTTCATGTTAACTACACCGTTCAGCACAATAGCCTACACAGCACATGTGGGAGGGTTCATAGCTGGCCTGCTGCTCTCGCTCCCCTTTAGAAGGCAACTTAGAGAAAGCTGGTTCTTCTATGGTTGAGCTGATCCTATATCTATAAAAATCACCCACGCGGCTAAAGGGTAGTCATGTGGTATCAAACAAGGCCGTTTTTCCCACTACATATCAAAACAGGTATTTTCGGTTACAGGTTTTCCGATTCTAAAACCATTGTTGAAATGGTTGAAGAGAGCCAGGTGCCAACCAACAAGGTCGATGAAACCATCGCAAAGTATGGGGTTGAAAAGGTTCACAAGGTCACCGGCCCACATGGGGTTGATTACATCCTCTACAAATTCCGTAACTTCAGGCTCATACGTTACCTGCTCAACTGGGGAAGGATGGCCTCTCTTTTCCCAGCCCATATAACAACTGCGTGCTGTTCTGTAGAGTTTGCAGCACTCCATTCACCGCGCTATGACCCTGAACGGTTTGGATGGCTTCCTGCTACAGGCAGCCTGCGTCAATCCGACGTCTTGGTTGTCGAGGGAACTGTTACGTCGAAGATGGCTATGAGGCTTCGGCTGATATATGACCAGATGCCTGATCCTAAGTGGGTGATAGCTATGGGGGCATGTGCAATAAGCGGAGGCCTATACGCTAAAGACTCATATAACGTAATCCAAGGAATCGACGACATACTGCCAGTAGATGTTTATGTGCCAGGTTGCCCACCAAGGCCAGAGACACTTTTCCAAGCCATTCTGCTTCTCCGTGAAAAAATACTTTACGGGAGGGTTAGTTGATGTCGTTAGTTCAAGTTGTTTTACAGTCGGTTGATAATAAGTTCCGCAATGAAGTTCTTGAAAAAATTGTAGATGGAAAAAAGTTTGTGAAGATCGTGGTTGGAAAAGAAGCCGTCAAGAACGTGGCAGCCTATTTGAGGGACGTCATTGGCTTCGACCATGTAAAGGCTGTAACAGCAGTGGATCTGAGAAGGCTGTTGAAGAAGGAAAACCGAATAGAAGTAATTTACCACCTAGGCTCTTATATGAAAGAGGAGCTTTGGGGAACTGATTTCGCTTTCTCGGTAAAGTTGGACATGGAAGACAGACGTATGCCATCCCTCACGGATATATGGCCAAGCTGCGAATATCATGAGAGGGAGGTTTACGAAATGTTCGGGGTCGTTTTTGAAGGGCATCCCGATCTGAGAAGGCTCTTACTTCCAGAGTACTGGAGCGACATCCCCCCGATGCTTAAGGATTACGAGCCTCCAGGCAGGTGATTATGTTGACGGTCTTAAAGGAAAGAGAGGAACTTAAGAAGCTTGAGTTCTATGACGTGGGTGAGGCTGCCTTAAAGGTAAGCTATGGCCCGCAGCATCCAGGAACCGGTCATTTCAGACTTGTTGTAACAGTTTCTGGCGATACGGTCGTCGAAGCAGACCCAGACCCTGGTTTTGTCCACAGAGGTGAGGAAAAGCTCGCCGAATATAAGACATGGATAACCAACATACCGCATTTGGAGAGGCCTGTCATACTAGACTCTGCAGGGATACAGTATCCATATGTATTGGCTGTTGAAAAGCTGATGGGCGTTGAGCCACCTGAGAGGGCGAAGTTCCTCAGGGTCATAATGGCCGAGCTTCAAAGAATCGCAAGCCACCTCTACTGGTTTGCTCTTTACGGCATCTTTTTAGGCCATTCAACGATGTTCCTCTGGTGTTTCGGGGACCGTGAATACTGGGTTGACATAACGTCGTTGATAGGAGGCCAACGCATAACCCATGCATACTTTGAGCCTGGCGGTGTGAGAAACGATATACCGAAAAACGTGCCGAAAGAGCTCGTCAAAGAGTTTTCACGTTATTATAGAATGGTTACTGGGAAAGAGCTTTCAACCGGCTTAGAGGACTTCAAAAAATACATCTTAGCTGTTTGCGAGTTCTTCGACAGCAGGCTTGACGACTACTGGGACATGTTCTTCAACAACGAGCTGTTCATCAGCAGGACTAAGAACGTAGGCATTTTAAGTGCTGGTGATGCCGTCAGGCTTGGAGCTGTTGGTACGACTTTAAGGGCATCGGGCATAAAATATGACAACAGGCTCCAGAACCCCTATGATGCCTACCCGCAGTTTAAGTTCGACGTACCGGTTGGGTCAAGGGGCGATTGTTACGACAGGGCTATTGTGGGGTTTAAAGAGATGCGTGAGAGCGTGAAGATCATAGCCCAGGCTGTGGAGATGATGCCCGAAGGCCCTGTAAAACTTAAACAACACCCGATAAACATCAGGGTCCCAGCCGGCGAGGCTGTTGCTAGGACGGAGGCAGCCAGAGGCGAGATGATGTACTACATCAGAAGCGATGGAGGCGACAAACCTTATAGAGTTAAGATAAGCCCGCCATCTTTCAGGCTTCTACCAGTGATGAAATATCTTTTGAAGGGTCAGGAAATCGCCCACATACCACCAATCTACTGGTCGCTTAACTACTGGCCGGTCGAAGCAGATAGATAGTCTACATAAAGCTCTCTAGGCTTGTGAGGCCAGCTATGCTGTCAAAATCTATCTCCAGCGGGTCAAGAACCTGCTCAAAGGTAGAACGCATATATTCGATGTACTTATCTACGTCTACTGCTTCTTTACGGGCCAGCTGAAGCGGCGTAACGCCTTCCTTATCCTTGGTTTTGACGAAGCTTATGATGTCGCCGGGTCCAACCCTGATGCCTAAACTCTGCAGCTTCTTAGCAGCCTTCACATGCTGCGGCGTTGTTTTCTCATATCTTTCAATCGTCTTTGACATCATAACACGGAACGCCAGCTGGTCTATCTCGAATGTTCTGTTTTTAAGTTTAGAGTACCATGTTGCTATAACTTCACGTATGTTGCGTTTAACCCTTTCAAGGTCATCAGCCGTCTTAACTTCTGCAAGCCGTCTCAGCATCTCGTCAAAAGCATCCTTGATGAAGATCGGTATGTTTCTCTTTTTTCCAGTTAAGCCTTTTACGTCGACTATGCCGTTATCTGTTACACCTAGGTAGTTCTTTTTCCTTTTACTGAAAACAACATATCTGTATACCTTGTCGAACTCGAGTAAAAGCTTGAACTTATCAGCTGCCCATCTTATCAGTTCATTGATTTGCTCTTGGTTGGTTGTCCTCAAAAATATTGAGTCAGTATCGCCGTAAACAACCTCTACACCAAGCGACTTGGCTTTTTCTATAGCGGATTTAAAAACATACCTGCCTATCGCCGTCGTCCCCTCGGCTAATGGAGGGCAGTATAGTGGGAATTCTTCGAAACCCAAAACACCATAGCTTGCGTTGAGAAAAACTTTCAAAGCCCTTTGAACAACTTCGTACCATCCCCTCTGAGCGGGTGTTAAGCTTTTGTCTGAGGCTGCGGGTTTGTACCATTTGACCCTAATATCCCTTATACACCCTATGATGCTGCTTTGAAGCCCCCTCTTCTTCACACAGACCCAGTGGCTCGTTTCCGGAATCTTGTTGCTCCTACATTCGGGATGGATGCAGTTGATCGTCTCAAAGCTGAGATTATATTCCTTTAAGATGCTGGGGTACAGTGAGGCAAAATCCAATACGGTGACGTTAAAATGGACCCCTGGAATTGGGTCGACCACCAACCCTCCCCTATATTTCTTCCCTTCTATGATTGCTTTTGTACTTGTTTCACCTTTGGCAGCGATCAGATCCTCTTTCAAAGGTATCAGCCAGTTTAGTGCTCGAAGCTCCCAGTAGAGAAGGCTCTTTATCCACCCGCTTACACCATGTCTGCAAACATCTTCCAAAGGCATTCTGCTGATACGTGAGATCACGGCCATGAGCCTAAGCAATAAACGATCGCCAGATTCAACCATATCCCTCAACAGCCTAGAATCTCTATAGCTATATTCAGCGAGCTCCTGCAAAGTAAGCTCCCCCAAAGGTTTTTCAACCTGTATTTTTCCAACACCAAGCAAAGCCTTAGCGATACCGTCTAGGGTGTATTCTCTGTAACGGTTATCGAAGGCATAAACTTGGACTGATTTGTTGTTGAAGAAACGGTACAGGTCCAGGTGGATTCCTTTACGGAGTGTTGCACCGTCTCTTCCGACGTTTATGGGTATCTTGCTCCTCGCTATGCCTAGCCTTTCAGCCCTGTTTTTAAGATAGGGTAAGTCGAAGTCGTCACCGTTGAAGGTTACAACGATTGGATATTCATCCATTATCTCAAAGCATCTAGACAACAGCGCAGCTTCATCATCAAATACTTCCAAAGAGAATTCCCCACTACCACTAAAATTCAAATCTACATTATCTCTTTTGAGGACAAGTACCTTGTCCATTTTTTTTGTTCCTGAGAATGAAACCGCAACAACCCTGTCCTCTGGCTTAGAGGGTGATGGAATACGGGTAGGCGACTCGCCTAAAATCTCTATATCCAACGCGGTGAAATCTATCGGCGGATGCTCGGACTCTAAAATTTTAAGCCATTTTCTTATCTCTTCCTTCTCCTCCTCAGCCACATCATGGAAAAACCTGGCCATTATCTGCTCTATCTTTTCGTCTTCGCCTAGGATGGGGATAAGCTTTGAGTCCTCGATTTTGTACACTATGCTGGGCACATATCTGTTATCGTAAATGTAGTTTAGATGGTATGGGATGTCCGCCTCCCAGCTTCTCACAATCTCCCTAATCGATTTCTTTGTTCCCCCCACGGCCAGCGGGTCTGAGGCCTTTATGAGCGTCATTGTTATTTCTCGATCGTTTATGCTATCGTATTTCTCAACCTGGATGAAATCTACTGCGCCAGCCTCTTTAAGTCGTGGGTCGTTAGCAAGCTCCTGCGGCGGCTTGTCGGTTAGACAGTAAGGTTTATGCCCTGTCATATCCATGAGGATGCTGACGTTGTTACTGTCAAGGTCAAGCATCTTTAGATATGCTTTTCTTTCCTGCCCATCGTACCCGACTCCGAGCAGAAAATATCTGGACATCTCCTTAACTATGTTATCTAATCCCTTTTTAGCTTTCCGCCGTAGAGGCCAAAAACTCTACCAATACACGTGAGGCAGCTGCTGCAGTGGCTCCGTTGTCGTAAAGGGGGTTTACCTCCATCAGGTCAAAACCAATAGGGTCATATCTGCCAAGAAGATGAATTAATTCTATCAGCTGCTCGACCGACATACCGCACGGCTCTGGATTTCCAACCCCAGGGGCGTAGCATGGGTCTAAGACATCGATGTCAACAGAAACGTAAAACTGTCTGTCCTCTACGGCCTCCTTTAATATTTTTGACGTTCTTGAAATATCGCCTACCTCTGAAGCCTTTATAAAAGTTATGTTGTTTTTCTGTGCAAAGTCTAGCTCGGCTAAGTCATAACCTCTGACCCCTACAACCGCAACAAATATGTTTGGCTTTTTCTCAACGAGCCTCCTCAGATAGGTTGCATGGTTCAGCCTAAGGTCGCCATAATTATCCCTTAGGTCAAAGTGAGCGTCAAAAACAACTATCGCCGTTTTTTGATTAGATGCAGCCAAATAGGCCGCTAACGTAAAAGTATGTTCACCCCCTATCATTATAGGTACCTTCCCTTTCTCCACTACATTTTTAACAACTCTGTATACACGTTTAAGCATCGTCGATAGCCTATAGCTGAAGACGACATCGCCGCCATCGAATATTTTTGCCGATGACGCGTCAAAATTAAGCCGGTAGCTGTTCGTCTCCATGTTTGCGCTGAATTTCCTAACAATTTCCGGCCCATACCTAGACCCTGGTCTGAAAGAGCTTGTGAGGTCATAGGGGACTCCGAATAGGAAATATTTGGCTGTAGAAAAATCCCCCTCAACGCCTAGAAAAGTCTCTCTCAGACGGAGGTTGAAGCCCAGCCCATCTCCCATCTCCATACATTTTTTACCTACGAATCGCTTAAATTTATATCGACCATTTTGGTATCACTCACGAGGATAATTTGTCAACTTATTTTTCTAGCTTATTTTGGTTTAGAGCTTGTTTTTCTCAAAATAAGGGGTGAAGAACTGTTGATCAAAACAGGGAACAGGACAGACGTTCTGATGAAACAATCTGTCCAGATAATGCTTTAACTACGCTGGGCTCTCGGCTAGAGTGGCAGTGCATCTTCTACTAAACAATATGCTTTGAAAAAAATTAGCAGTCAACTGCTTATGAAGATCTAGATAGTATCGCATCGCAGAAAGTCTGCTGGCAAGCATAAACAGGTATCATCAGAGGAAGATGTGGTCAGAAGTACATTCCAAAGAGGCCTTAAAATATCTTCGATAAGTTTCTGCCTCTCTTAACTTCATCATCCAGGCTATACTGTTCAGATCAGCATCTGGAGAGAACAATTAGCTCCGTTACCTCAAAGACTTGTATTAGGAGAAAGCTAACGTTTTTGTATAGTTGAAGCTTAAGGTTGAGGCGCAAAACAGTACAAGCTGGATGTCGGTTTGATACTGAATTTTAGGACGGTAATTAGGGGATGGAAAGGACATTCTAATCTTTTAGACATATCCCTATCCTGACACTAACCTGGTCGAGGACCTAGATATTTAAATAGGATTCGTTAGTTAAAGTGATCACAATGTTCTCGGCTAAAATGGCCGCAGTTTATTTATCTGCTTTTGTGCTGCGGCTTGCCTTTGCCCCTTTTTTCGGCCATTCATGGGATGTTTATGTATGGATCAAAAGTGGCGAGCTTTTTTACAGAGGTACAAATGTTTACATGGTTAACAGCCTCACGGATTTTCCATGGGGCTTTTACACATATCCTCCGATATGGCTTTACTGGGTAGGGGCCGTCTATTACTTATCAACCTTCTTCACAAACATTAACATACATGTGTTTTTGCTGAAAATCCCAATAATAGTTTCGGACATCATTATAGCCGTACTAATTTCACGGATTTGTACAGAACTTGGCTTGGTGAGAGTGGCTGGTAAAGCATCTATTATATGGCTGTACAACCCGTTGGTCATAGCCATTTCATCGGTTTGGGGTATGTTTGCAGTCGTCCTAAGCCTCGCAGGATTACTGATGATAATGAGGGGTAGAAATCTTTGGGCTGGATCGATGTTTGGTTTAGGAGCGGCCATCAAGATATACCCTCTGCTGCTAGTTGTTCCAGCGGCCCTTTTTCTCAGATTTGTTAAAAAATCAAAAACAATAGAAGCCGTGAAAATGTTTGCTGTTGCGGTGGCTGCTTTTATATTACCCTTGATACCTTTTCTTCAAAACCCTGTACCCATCATTGATAAGCTGCTGTACCATTTCGGCAACATCGGAAGCTTCACCTACTGGACAGTCTTATCTGTCATCTCACCTCCTCCAATCATACCCTTGCTGTCTTATGGTTTCTTCATCTGCCTCTTATGCATTGCTTTGAGGAAACATCTAAGGGGGAACGCGGGAATAGTTGAGCTCTCGGAGATATCCCTATTGGCTTTCTTATCTACTTCGGCAAAGGTCAACGTCCAGTATGTTCTCTGGGTTCTTCCATTTCTCATCATCCGTATGCTTAAAAATAGTTCAAAAGCATATCGGATTAACACGGTCTTACTTATGGCTGCAGGCCTACTCTTCATAGTCTCTGCACAGATTGCTCTAGCCATATTCGACCTCCAAAACATAGGTCGGATAGTTATTTCAAAAGAATTGGGAGCCACTCTAGCCGGCGTTCTGCTTATTGCCTCAGCACTTTTAGGTGGAACAAGGTTCATAGCCCTCTTCCTAGAGCTATTAAAAGAAAAGGGTAAACCGGTACTGACTCTACAAAGGATGACCTTCATATCGCTTATCATGGTTTTCATATTAGTTGTAAGTATTTTTCCAGCCGGTCAAGGTGTTGTTATCCCTAAGGCAAGAATAAGGGTAGGAGTAACAGAAGGTATAGAGTCCCTATTTAACAAGTCGGATGAATACAGGGCTGAAATGCTGGTGATGGAATACGACCTGACACACATAGTCTTCCCTTTAGGCCCTGACGGAATACTTTATGGGGGCGACCTCTCCAAGGCCTTTAGGTTCAAATTATCTACTGACAGATGGAGTGAACAAGACGTCAGGATACTTGCAAAATCGATAAGGCAAATTGGTGTTAAGCCTCTGCTGGGGCTTTACTTGAAAGCTTACTACATTTCTACTCATTTCGGCCATCATGGATATAATTCATCGTTTTTAATCGAGAACTTCCGGAAATGTGTCGACCTTCATGGAAACATATATTTCCAGTGTATAACAGAGAATGGTATAGGTTTAGCTGAATTCTTTGCGGAAAGAGCTGTTGCCGCAGCTGTCTCCATGGGTTTTGAAGGCATTTATCTAATGGGTATATCGTGGAGCAACTCGAATATGACCTTTGAAAGCATCCTCACACTTTTACAACACCTGCGTGAAAAATCGATCAAGCACGGTCTTGAAATCTTTCTCGAATATGACCCAATGTCGTTAGAAAATCCGATAGCATACCTACTGTCAAACAACGGCTTGTTTGACTACACCGACTATGTAGTTTTGGTGACCAACCCCTTTCTTAGGACCGTTAAAGAACCTCTACGAGGAAACTATACCATCAACGATTTTAGGAATATCTTGGAGAAAGCTGTCGCTATGTTTCCAGACAAGAAATTTCTATTTACCATTAACGTAATGGATATCGCTGAGGGCTGGATGACGCCTGCTCTACAACTACAGACCGAGATTAACGAGTTTTCAAACGTTAAAGGGGTTGCCGGTTATGCTATATATCACGTAAGTCGTTACCTGCCAATTAAAATCTCCTTTAGAGGCTTGGATTCTCCTCCAAGCTTGAGAAAGGATGTGGGGGAATGATTACTCTGTGGAGGCTGGGATTCTTCTCCAGCTTGGAATTTGAGGAAAGGCGTTACCTAACCTGTCGACAACAGCAGAGCCTAGAAAAAAACGTTTGTACCTTCCAAGAATAACCCCTTTACTTTTTTCTACTTTTACAGGTCCACCTTTTACCCATGCTATTGCCTGTTCCCTGTCGAGGTCGACTACAGCTGATCCATGAACACTTGATAAAAACATACAGCCCTCGATAGTCAATGTTGTAAAGCCCTTCCTTCGTTTAGCTATGTAAAGGCCCATAAGCTGCACACCCTTCAATCTCATGGCCGTTTCATATGTTTGTTCCGTAGTTGCCCTGACTTTATTTTTACCAGAGTGGAGAAGTACAAGGCCCTCTACATCGATGCTTGATCCATAAGTTCTATAAATCTCGTCTAAAAATTTTTTTCTTTCGTCGCTCGAAAAGGCCCTCATCATGTTAAACCTCTCTTTTTGCGATCTTGGCTATGTAGAAGCCTTCTGCCCCGCTGTTGAATGGGTAGATTCTGATCGTTTTTCTAACCTCATCCCTAAACCTTTTCCCCTGCCATTCCTCTAAGCCACGGAAAAATTTCAAGCCATCAACATTGATATCAATGACTTCAGCGTTTTCATAATCTTCTAGGAAATCGGAAATAACTGACTCGTTCTCCAGCGGGTGAAATGTGCATGTAGCATAGAGCAGTATACCGCCCGGTTTTAATGCGTTGAAGCCTGAAACCAAAAGGCTTTTCTGCAGACTGGAAAGTCTCTCCGACAATTTTTGGGTCCATTTTTTTAAAACTCTCCAGTCCTTTTGACCTACACCTAATGAGCTACATGGTGCGTCGACGAGGACTCTGTCAAAATAATTCCTTACTCTGAATCCTAACCATCTTCCATCAGCTAACGTCACAACGCAGTTTAAGACGCCGCAACGTTGAAGGTTTGAGGTAAGTGCTTTTAAACGTGTCCGTGAGACATCGTTGGCTACAAGAACACCTTTTCCTGCAAGAATCTGCGCTATATGGGTTGATTTGCTGCCTGGGGCTGCGCACAGGTCTAAAACATGCATGCCTGGCTCAACATCCAGTAGCTCTGTGACAAGCATCGAGACAGGTCCCTGCATGTAGACAAGGCCAAGCAAATGCCAGAGGGACTTAGACAAAAGCCCCTGAGGATCTGCATAGTAACCTACCGATGTCCAACCGATAGGTCTAACTTCGATACCCTCCTCAGCCAGAAGCGACAAGCACTCATCTGGTGATATCTTCAATGTGTTGACCCTAAACGTTTCTGGCATCGGTTTTGAATATGCCTCAATCATTTCATCGAGGTGTTGGGGAATAAGCTCCGCCAAAAATTTCTTAAGCTCTTCGTTGACTATGTTGTTCATTTTAAGACCTCGCCTGTTGAAGCGGCCCATATCAATAGGTCAAGCTCCTCCATGCTAAGCCCTTCTTTTTCAGCGTATTTCTTAAGCCTCTCCTCCAGCAAGACGTACTGTTTCCTTGTAATTGTCTTCGGCTTTCCATCGAAAAGCCCCTCGACAAACATGAATCTAAGAATATGTCGGTCTATTATGGCCACACCGTTGTATCCTATGTTCCTTAGGAAGTGGCTGGCCTCCTTCATCCCCAATCCCTTAACATTTTTTACCAGCCAGCATCTCAACATGTTAGCCTCCTTTATTGTTTCAATTTTTTCAACGATTTTGGGAAAGATTTTAACCGCTTCGACAATGTTTTCGGCTTTAGTTCTGTGAAACCTAACACCAGCCTCCCTTAAAATCAAAGCCACCTTATTTTTTTCTGGCTTATCTAAAAGACCCAACGTCCTCAGCCTTTCCACGGCCTTTAATGCGTTCCTAGCTTTTGTTTGGGGCGTGCAGAGACAGTAAATCAGCTCCTCCAGCATACGCTGGGGGTCGTTACGTGTCTCCTCAAAACTTCTTAAAATCTTTGAGATTTCAGGGCCATAGGTCCGTAACAGCTGCATCAGTCTGGCGTTCAATTCTTACATGATTCATGCCGCCGGGTTTAAAAAATAGTTTTGTCATACCCATTGTCTGTAAGTTGCTAGGCCTTACTTTAAGCATTAAAGGTATGTCGGAGACAACCCTACCAATCAAAAGACAATGGCGCGGCGGCATCTTCTTCACGAGAAGCTTAACGGTGTCCATGTCTATCCTTGAAACCTTGGCTAGTTTTTCAAGGTCTGCCTCGTTGGTAAAGTTGAAGAGGAAGATGTTGTCAGCTTGACGGTAGACAAGCTCAGGGATGCTGTCGGGTTGATTGGTTACAAAGATTGGGAAAAGACCTATATGTCTCATCCTTGTAACAAGGTCCTCCCAGTAGGTTTCACGAATGTAAAGATGGGCCTCTTCAGCAAGCATAAACAACGGCTCCAGCTTATTTTGGCTGAGAAGAGTTGATAGGAGGCTCAGCAAATACTCCACCACCAGTTTTCTAGTGCTGGGTAAAAGCCTTGAAAGGTTGAGTATAACAACATTACCATTTTTTCTAGAAGCCAAGACCTTCTCAAGCTCTGTTGCCCCCTTCTCGTCGAAGAACCCAGAGGAGAGAATACTTTGCAGCCTAGACAGAAGAGCCTCCCTAACAGCCTCATTCATCTCCTCTTTTTCGATGGCGTCAATAAGGTCTTCCAATGAGAAATACGGACTGTTTCTTTCAACACTCCTCCAGACTCTAGCAAATTCCCTAAGGCTTGTAGAGGGCGTAGCATAAACATGTTCAAGGATGTCCAAAAAAGTCTTCAACCCCATGTAGTTAAGGCTTGCCCTAAAGTTTCTTCCCGGCTCAAGAACTTGTATAGAGTCAGCCAGCTTGCTGCGTTCGCCGCTAATTGTTTTATCAAGATTCAAGTATTCACCGTTTATATCTAGAACAAGCACGGTGCCACCAAATCCAGCGATACCCTCCAACAGTATCTTGGCCAGGTGGGATTTTCCGCTCTCCTTCTTACCTGTAACAATTGTGAGAGAACCGTCGAGCCCTGTTACGGAGATTGAAAAAGCTTTGCCCGCAACTGTTCCCACGTGGAAACGTAGCGCACTATTACCAGCCGATGTTAACTTTTCCAAAAAATCTGTAGAAGCTTTCTCGATAATTGAGGAATAACGGCTGGGAAGCCATGGTGAGTTCTGGGAAACACGGTCTTTTTCCAAGATAACACGGGTCTTAGCTATGACCAGCCTAGTCTCCCTCATCAACATAGATATTGAGCCTGTACTGTATGGGTCTAGAATGCTGGCCCCGCCAACCTCCTCCATCACCAAATCACGTAAAATGTCTTCAACGGTTCCTGGGAGATCAGGATATGATACATCGATGACCTGGGCCAGCAAAACGTTATCACCTTGCGAAATCTTAAGATAATCACCTATCTCGAAGGTAAGCTCATCGGGTACGCATAGTATCTCTAGTACATCCCCTTTCTTTAGCAGTATCTTCATAGCTCATAACCCATCTAAAGGTGCGAAGATTGCCGACCTAACGTCTATCTCGGGTGCAAACTTAACCTTATTCAGCGACTCGATGCGTGCACGTAGGCCCAAGACCTCTAACCTGCTGAGCTTAGCCAGCTGATGCGCCAGGATCAATGATTCAGGATACCCATATATGATATTCTCGCTTGCGAGTAACGTTCTGAAGACCTCCTCATCGCTTGTCTTTGACGCAACATCGACTCGAAATGGGAATAGGGAACAGGATAGATGTGAGACGTAAACTGAACAGTTTTTGAACAACATACCTTTTTCTCTTTCTATGGGGAGCTTGATGACGTAGGGTGGCTTGCACCTGTCGTTGTACGAGGTTATATATCTCCCCATGAGCATCAACGTCGTTGATTTTGAGAATGCAGCCACGCCTATGCCGAAGGTCTTTACGGTCTCAACTATTTTCTCCACAACATGCGGTGGACTGTCTAGAGGGCCTGAAGTAAGAGCACCATCCAAAAGGAGTAGTCCGCCGTTGAGACGGGTTGCTGCATAAAGCTGCAAAACCTTCTCAAAAAGGTTGCTTATGACTTTGGGGGCTGTATTTAAATCCAAATACATCCTCCTCCTTTCAACACCAAAAGACAAAAGTAGGACGTCGATTATTTTGGATACGGTGTTGCCAGAAACGTTGTAGACAAAGGGTCCGACAACGGTTCCCATGAACCTTTTTTCAATTTTCATTATTATACTCCCCTTCACAGCCCAGACATCTCCACGCAGCGTCTCCGCTATTTTGACAGTAGACATATCGCATGCAACAACCGGCAGACTTGTTTGTGAGGCAGTCAGCTCTATTGTTTCAAAAGGTCCTGCCAAGATGTTTTCAGGTATCTCATCAATTAGGGTAATGTCGTTCTCTTGGGGCTTAGCCGCTTCTTCGTAAGCTAGGGTAGAAACTGTATTGTAGGTTAGGGAAGTAAACATTTTTAATAGGTTTGAGAGATCCTGATGGGGAAGTTGTTGGCTATGGATCTGGCTGCTCATCTTGAACACCAATTTCCTACTTTGAACACTTTTTACTTGAATATAAATATTGTGCAAGTTGACCATTATGGTGAGACAATTGACACAGACTAAGATAAAAATAACGATCGGAAACACAACGGTTGAGGTCGAAGCACCGGTCGAAGAGATCGAAGAGGTAGTCAAAAAAGTATTGTCAGCCTTAAAAACAGCTGAGCCAGCTCCCCAAATAAAAACCCTACAGGCTAGGAAAACAATAACATGTCGTAAAGCGGTTGAAGAGCTTGTCCAAACAGGTTGGATGAAGACTGGTAAGAGCCTATCTGAAGTAGCAGCCGAGCTTCAGCGTAGAGGGTTCAATTACGACATAACCGCAATAGCCCACGTCCTATTAGATATGGTCAGGACAGGGATGCTAGAAAGGGTTGGGGAACCACGTCGCTATATATATGTACAACCACGCCAGACCGCTGTTGAGACCTCTCAAACCGATGAGGAGGACTCTACTAGATAATTTAGGCCAAGATGTGTGATAACGTATTCTCCCCTTCCAACCCTCTTCAGAAAATTTCTCTGAACGAGCTCAGTTAACCGACCTGATATAGTCTTCTCGGGTTTGTTGAAGGCTTCAGCAAACTCCGACGACGAACATGCCGGTGGCCTGCTTGATAATCCTAGCAAATGGCTGAAGTATCTTGCTGCTGAGTATAACAGGATGGCATCTGAGGTGGGTAAGGAGGACAAAGGTTTTTTGACAAATATCCCCTCCTCTGGTGTGTAGCCTAGACTGTCCTTCAGTTTTTCAAGCATCTCTTTAACATCAATAGAGGTTAGCAGCTTCGCCGCAAGTGAATAGGCCGGTATTGACTTCTCTAAAAACTTTATAACATTTGAGTAGACCTCAGCCGGCTCGCCTTCGAACTCGGCTCTAAGTTCTCCGTAAGTTATTGTAACTTTAAGCGAGGTCATACGCCTTCACTCTGGGAAACCCTAAAGCCTGAAGTTAAGCCCTTTAGTTTAACATTTAGACGTGGCAGGGCCAACGTGCTAACCACCTAACCACCAGACCTATCACTATAATTCCCATTTAAAAACATACTATTAGTTTATAACAAGCGCTGACGTAACAGGCAAGACTTTATCGTCGACCAGGACATTCCACAGTTATATACTGTAGAGGAGGCCTATGATAAGCCACCGATGGGTCTAAGGGCTCGGTTAACGTCAACCTGTCCTATTCTCTTTACTCTGTAAATTTTAATGCCATATACGGCTTAATTAGGTAACGTCCATTCTCGTCCCTATCCACGAACCCATTTTTCCAATGCTCGCTTAG
>FWWM01007342.1_pt1 | contig 18277 bp, 12 predicted proteins | sample 2228351 | NCBI WGS metagenome assembly FWWM01 (sample SAMEA103939774, study PRJEB20133) | metagenome
GTGTTGGGATGGGTCATTGAGCGCACCGATTTGGCAAACCAAAAGAAAGCCCGCGTTCAAGTGACTTTGGCGTCGGAGAAGACCCCTGAGCAACAGTTTTCCGTGACCTTTGAAACGGACGACATTACTTTCGCACAACGACTCACCCCTCAACTCCCCCGAGCCGAGGTGCTACTGGAAGACGCAGGTGAAGAGAGCGAAAACCCGCCACCGCCTTACAACACGGGCGCTCTCCTCGCAGAGATGGGCAACTTCGCTTCCGTGACAGACATCATGAACACGCTTCAAGAACTGTTTGAGCAGGGCGTGATTACCTATCACCGCACCACGAGTGTTCGGGTGTCTCAGGCAGGCATTCGGGTAGCAGAAGAATTGCTGAGACAAAAAGGGCTGTCCGAATCGTTCCAACCGCGCACTTACGGGACTGAAGGGGCTCATGAATGCATCCGTCCCACTCGCCCCTTGACAAGTGACGACCTGCGTCTTTGGCTCTCCACAGGGCGCGTGTCCTTCCGTAACCCTCGGTTAGCCCTACACCTTTACGGCAGGATTGTGGAGCGATTTTTGGCATCGCAGATGAAGCCTGCAATTGTGCGCAAGGCACGGCTCACCCTTCGTTGGCAAGATTGGTCGCACGAATGGGTGCTTACCACCGCCATCGTGCAAGAAGGCTTCCGCAAACTTTTGCCTGCCCGCGTGTTCGCCTTAGAGCCGCCGCTGAAAGTATTGAGAGCATCCGTGCGCCTTGTGCGGAAGCAAGCCCTGTTCACTCAAGGTTCGCTGGTGGAGCAAATGCGCGAGCGAGGATTGGGACGCCCCTCTACCTACGCCCCTATTGTGCAAACTCTGCTGGAGCGTGGCTATGTTGCGGAGCGAAACGGTTACCTTTTCGCCACCCCCTTGGGGCGCGAAGTCTATCGTTGGCTTCGCAGCCACTATCCCCAACTCACTGACGAAACCCTAACGCAAACGATGGAGGAAATCGTAGACCGCATTGAAGCGGGAACTGCCGATTACCAAGCCGTCCTGCGCGAACTGCACCACAGCATCTTCTCTCAGTGAGCAGGCAACAATGAAGCGCCTTCCTTGCTCCCGCGCGCAATCACTAACGCCGCAGTTCGTAGGCTTCCACCTGACAGCGAACCGTTGCTGCCCTGTGGCAAGATGTTGGCGGAGAGAACGAAAGCGATGGGGGTGGTCACGGTGAAGTTAGCCTTTACAACTTTAGCCTGCCCCAAGTGGTCGCTGGACGAAATTATCCGCAACGCTGTTGCATGGGGCTATCAAGGCGTGGAACTGCGCGGACTGCAGGACGAAATGTTTCTGCCCAAACATCCTGCGCTCACGCCGGAGAACCGCGAAGCAACTCGCCGCCGATTCCACGACGCTGGGTTGCAAATCGTGGCGTTGGGTTCCTCCGCTCGTTTGGGAACGACGGGTGCCGAATGGCAAAAGCAGCAGGAAGAGGCAAAAGCCTACGCCGAGTTAGCCGCCGCTTTGCATTGCCCCGTCGTCCGCGTCTTTGGTGGCAACATCCCGCAAGGGATGGACAAGAGCGCTTACCTTGCCCTCGTTGCTGAGCACTTGCAGGAGTTAGCGGAATTGGCAAAACCGCTGCGGGTGACGATGGCGCTGGAGACCCACGACGCTCTCGTCAAGGCAGAAGATGTCGCTGCCATCTTGGACAAAGTGACAGCGGAAAACACAGGCTGCGTCTGGGATGTGCACCACTCCGTCCGCGCTGGCGAAACACCTGAGCAGTCCGTCGCTTTCTTGGGCAAACGCATCGTCGCCACCCACCTGAAAGACTCGGTGCGGGTGAACGGCAAAATCCGATATGTGCCCGTTGGTCAAGGTGACATTCCTCTCCTTGATGCCCTCAAAGCGCTGCGACGCATCGGCTACCAAGGCTTCCTCACCTTTGAATGGGAGAAGCGGTGGCACCCCGATTTGGAAGAACCCGAAGTCGTTCTTCCCCACTTCGCCACCACCGTTCAAGCATGGCTACGAGGGTTGGACAAAGACGGACGATCGTGACCTTCAACCTTTCCGCCACAAACCACCCAATTGCCAAATTCGTTTTTTTCCAGTTCGCTGAAGGGCGCCTCTCCTGAGGCGCCGATTTTTGTCTTTTTCGGTGCGTCAGAAGACCCACCCTCCAGTTTCTGCGATGCCTTAAAATTGTTGCTGGCGGTCGCTGGTTCAGGACAGTGAGCGGTGGTTGCCAGTGTGGCGTTTTTCTTTTCGCTGCGAAGGAAGGTGAACGACCGTGCGACACCTTCTCTGGCGCGTTGGGCTCGTTGTGGCGTCACTGCTGTTGCTCGTTGGGTGCGATGTAGAGCGGGAGATAGAGAAACTGTTGGGCGCTGTTGCTCAAGCCTTCTGGGAGGTGGGTTTTGAGCGCTCCGACGACCCCCTCTTGACGGAACTGACGCAAACGGCAGGGCAGCGTATTGCGGAAGTTTCCCCACGCAAAGACATGCCCATCCGCTTCCGCGTTTTGGATGTCGGTGATGTCAACGCCTTCGCGTTGCCCAACGGTCGCATCTATGTGTTTCGCGGGTTATTGGAGACCGCCGACACCGAAGACGAGGTAGCGGCAGTGTTAGCCCACGAAGTGGGGCATGTGGCGGGGCGCCACTCGCTTAAACAGTTCCGCCTCTCATTGGGAATTGGGTTGCTAGCGGATTTGCTGAACTTGAACAAACAAGGCGCAACAGTGCAAGCACTGGCGGGTGTTGCATCAACCCTTTACCAATTGGGCTACAGCCGCCAACACGAGCGCGATGCCGATACTTACGCTTTCCGTTTAGCCCTCTTAGCAAGTTACGACCCACAAGGGTCGGTGGCGCTTTTTGAGAAGTTCGCGCAGCGGGAAGGGCGACCGTCCCGCCTGCTTTCTTACCTTTCCACGCACCCGCCGTCTACAGAACGGTTGGAACGCGCCAAGCGGGTCACTGCAGATTTGGGGCGCATCTATCCTGACTTGCCTGCTTTCGCTGCCCGCACCCTCATTGCAGCAGGTTACGCGCAACGCGGATTGTATCGCCAAGCCGCCCGCTACTATCAAGCCGCTGCCCAGGAGCAACCGCGTCATGTCCCTGCCTTGTTGGGGTTGGCGCAAGCCAAAGAAGCCTTGGGAGAGCGAGCGGAAGCGAAAGAGTGGTATGAGCGGGTGCTGGAAATAGAGCCGAACAACCCCGAGGCTCAACAAGGGCTCCTACGGTTGCAGCAGCAAAGCGATCCCTCACCGTCAATTTCGCCTACCCCTGCTCCTGAGCAGACGCTCACTATCTCCCTTGCGTGGTTTGCCCAAGCCATTGCGGAATTCACGCAAGTGCAACAGCGCTGGCAAAAGGGATGGCAAACGACCGTTACCGCCACCAACGCGGCTGTCACTCAGAGCCAAACCCTTTGGTCGCAACTGCGATTGGTTTCCGCTCAATTCGGGGGCTCCATAAAGTTGGGCTCCCTTTCCTTCACCTACACACCATCCCGCGACCGCCGCCAGCAAAGTGATAGGCAGGGCGACAAAGCCCTTTCGTGGCACGAACTCCGCCGGCTTGAAGAAGTGCGGCGAAGGCAGGAAGAGTTAGCAGACGATTGCGCCCGCTTGTTGGGGCAGTTCCACTTCGCTATCGCCGAACTGGAGAGCCTGTTAGAAGACGGACGAAGGGCAACGGCTCTCTGGCACCGCTCTTTGTCTGAATGGCAAGAGTTGACAAGGAAGGGCTGTCTCTTCCCTGCCGCTTTTGCCCGTGCTGCTGATGAGAGTGCTCGCATCCTCTTCCGCCTTGCGGTCTCTTTGGAGCACGACAGCGAATCGGTGCGAGATTTGGAGCAGCAACTTTCTCGCGCCATCGCGATGTTGGTGGATTCAGTGAACTTATCGCAACGACCGCAAGGGATGACCGCATGGAGCGCCGAGTCGCGTTTGCAATGGGCGCAAACTGCTTTGCAGCGAGCGAGGGCGGAATTGCAAACGCTGATGGCACAAGTGAAAGAGAAGCGGCGACAGGTGGACAAAGCGCTGCTATCAGCATACCAAACCCGACTCGCTGCGTTGGAAGCCAAGACACCGCTTCCTGTGGCTCTCAAAATCGTTGCTTATCACCTGCGGCTCTCGGAAGAGCAGGTGCGAGCGGTTCGCGAGAAAGCACCCGACATCGGGGCAACAGCCTTGCTCCTTGCGTTCGCTAAAGCACGACAGAAATCGCCTGAACAGTTGCTGACCGCGACGAACTTTCAGGGTGACTGGATAAGCGAACTCATTGCCAACCGCGCCCCTTCAGGGGTGCGCGTTGCGCTGCGGTGGCTCACCACTGCGTGGGAGCGGGAGTGGGACGCGGAGGAAACGGGACAGAGAAACGGGGAAACGGAGAAACGGGGAGACGGGGAATCCCTCAAACCGTCCCCCGTCCCTCGCCCCGCGCCCCAGTCAGAGGAAGGGTCGCACGCCGATGCAGGACAGTGAACGCTACTTGCACGCCTTGCAACGGTTCGGCATCAAGCCGGGGTTGGAACGCATCCGTGCGCTGATGACATTAGCGGGAGACCCACACTTGACATTCCCTTCGGTGCTCGTCGGTGGGACGAACGGGAAGGGTTCAACCGTTGCATTCCTCGCTGCCATCCTTCGCGCTGCAGGGTTGCGTGTCGGCGTTTACACCTCCCCACATTTGCTCACTTACCGCGAGCGCTTCCGCATCAACGACGAGTTCATTTCGCAAGAGCGATTTGATGAACTCCTCGCTTGGGCGAAAGGGTTGGCGGAGCAGTTAACTGCCACGACGCCTCATGGGGCGCCGACGGAGTTTGAAGTGCTCACCGCTATGGCGTTCCGCTATTTTGCTGAAGAGCGCGTGGATATCGCTGTCGTGGAAGTGGGCTTGGGTGGGCGATGGGATGCGACGAACATCTTGGAGCCGCTGGTGAGCGTTATCACCGTCATCGGCTTGGACCACACAGACCGCCTCGGACCCGACCATTTCACCATTGCTCAAGACAAGTTAGGCATCGCTCGCTCGCACCGTCCGTTGGTGACGGCGGAGCACAAATGGGGCGTTTTGCGCCTGATGGAAGCCCACTGCACACAGTTGAATGCACGGCTCGTTCAAGTGGGGCGTGATGTCACATGGCACTTGCACGCTGCCACTGAAGAAGGCACGGACGCCACTTTCCAAACTTGGCAGGGGCGCTACCGCGTTCACCTCAACCTATTGGGCACGCATCAGTTAGCCAATTTCGGTTGCGCTTTGGCTGCAGCAGAACTGCTACGGGAAGCAGGATGGGACATTAGCGATGCTGCCATCGCAGAAGGGGCGCAAAAAGCATCTTGTCAAGGGCGATTGCAACTGTTGCGCTTCCCCAAAGACGGAACGGAGGGCGCAGGACGAGGGACGATAAACGGAAGCGTGCGAGTGTTGTTGGACGGCGCCCATAATCCCTCAGGCGCTGCCACTTTGGCGCGGGCGCTGCGAACTTTGTTCCGCTACCGAAAGTTGCACCTCGTTTTCGGCGTCTTAGCCGACAAGGATGCACCGAACATCGCTGCGAAACTGGTTCCCCTTGCCGACCAAGTCTTCGTCACGCAACCGCAAACAACGCGGGCGCTCCCCGCTGAACAGTTGGCGACCATTTGTCAAGCCTTTGGGAAACCTGTGCAAGTAGCGGCGACTGTTGCCGACGCCCTAACCGTTGCCCTCGCTTCCGCTCACTCGGAAGACCTCATCGCCGTCACGGGCTCCCTTTATGTCGTCGGCGAAGCGTTGGGATGGTGGCAAGAGAAGGTTGCCAACCGATGAGCGCTTTGATTTTCCGTTGTCGCTAAAAGGCGCAAAGGCTCACTTGCTCAACGATGGCGGAGACAGTTGCAGCGTCTATGTAAGCGGGTCCGTCCACCAGCGTATTGGCGGTGCCAACGGCAACGGCGAAGCGAAGGGCTTCGGAGAAAGGCAACCCTTTGAGCAAACCGAACAGCATCCCTCCCAACAGGGCATCTCCCGAACCAACGGTATTGACCACAGGCACTAAAGGTGGTGTCGCTTTCCAAAAGCCTTTCCCGTCGCTCCCGATGGCGCCTTCCTTTCCCAACGAGACGACCACAAACCGAATGCCCTGCACCAACAATTGCTCCACAGCAGCGAGCAGCGCCTTATCGGAGTCAAGGGGTTTACCCACCAGTTCCGCCAACTCCTGTCGGTTCGGCTTAACCAAGTCGGGACGAGCCTGAACGCCCAACCGTAACGCATCTCCACTGGTGTCCAACGCGCATAAAACGCCTCGTTCGCGAGCGCGGCGAATAAGTTGGGCGTAACTGTCAAGGGCAACGCCGGGCGGAAGGGAACCGCACAAGGCAATCCAACGCGCGTTGGGCAAATGGCGCTCGTAAGTGGCGAGGAACGCTTGCCACTCCGCTTCGGAAACAGGTGCTCCTGCTTCCACAAAGTGCACTTCCAAACCCGATTCAGGGTCTCGCAAAGTCAAGTTGATGCGGGTTTCGGCAGCGACAGAAGTGAAATCGTGGGGAATACCTTCACGCTCCAATGCGTCTCTGAGGAACGCGCCTGCGTAACCGCCGACGAAGCCCAAGCAGAGAGCAGGCACACCCAACCGCACTAACGCCCGAGCAACATTGACGCCTTTGCCCGAAGGATAGACAAAGGTCTCTTTGACCCGCACCACTCGCTCGGGACGGAAGCGGGGCACCACAATGGTCTTGTCAACGGCAGGGTTAAGAGTGACGGTGACCACGCACGCTTCCATGCTCGTCAAGGCTCACGGCAAAGTGGCGATGAAGCGGTCCAAGGCTTTCACGGCTTCGCCGACTTCCGCTTTTGCCACACTGCCCTTTTGCCGCTCTAACGCTTCCAAAGCGTTGAGCAAACTGATGCGGGCTTGAGAGAGCGCGTCCGCTTGCTCGGTAGCGTTGAGTTTGTTAGCAGTTTCCCGCAAGGCAGTTGCTGCTCCTTTCCAGTCGCCGGCTTTCAGCGCGCTTTCCGCTTTCTCCAAAGTTGTCATGCCAACCTTCTGCTCGGCGAGCAGAGAGCGGGCGCGGGCGAGCCAACTCCGACCGGCAGCGACATCGGGATAAGGGGCTTTGCTAAGCAACTCCAACCGCAAGGCTGTTCGCCACAACACCAATGCAGGTGCCCGAACTTCCAACTCGCTGACCGCTTGGTTAAGCAGGAGCAAACGGGCGCGGATTTCCCCGATGGGCAATCGGTCAAACTGGCTCTGGAGCGTATCGGCACTGGCGCGGACGCTCCGTGCTTCATCAGCAAAACCGATAGGAACTGCTTCAGGCAAAGGAGCAGCGCTCGGTTGCTGAACTGTTGGCTGCTGCGGAACAGTTCCCTTCGCTAACGGGGGCGCTTCGGGAGCAGGTTGTTTTTCCGCAGGTGGTTGCGCTTCTGGGGGAGGAGTTGGCTGCGTCGCTTCAGTCGGGGGTAGTTGTTGCGGTTCCGCAGTGGCGGGAAGGGCTTCTGGTTGCGCTTTCGCTTTGACAACTTGACGGGGCTTCAAAGGCGGTGGCGCGACCGTCGCCACCTCTCCTTTCTGAACGCGACCGCAACTGATGAGCGTTGCCGACAGCACCATCAAAAGCGCAACGGACCAACGCATTGGCTCATCCCTCCTGCTCCTTCGGTGTGCGTTTGATCACTGCTGCGGCGTAGCCGACAACCTCCAAAAAGTCTCCCGTGACATTGCCCGAAGTGCTGTAGGCGAGAAATTCACCCTTCTCAGCGTTGAGCCGCTTGCAGGCTTCTATCACGGGAATTGCCACCAGCACATCCGACTGGCTGGGGTGGCGGCGGATCGTTTGCCAAAGCCCGTAACTGTCAAGCGCCAGTATGTGGTTGATGGCTTCGCGGTCGTGGGTCTCCGCAACAGCGTGGGGTTCGTAATGGGTAAAGTCGCAACTGGCAATGATGACCGCATCCCGCTGCAATTGAGTGACAGCGTCGCTCAACACTTCCCCTGCGTGCTGCAGTTGCGCCAAGTTGTGACTGGAGACAGCGATGGGAACGATGGCAGGCATGCGGTCACCGTAAACAAACTGCAGGAAAGGCAGTTGCACTTCTATGGAGTGCTCGCCGTGCCCAAAGCCTCCGTAGTGCGGGGTGAAATCTTCGGCGAAACCGTCGCCCGCTTTCGCCAACGAACTTGCCAGTTCCTCGTCCACAGCGATAGTGCCCAACGGCGTTTGCCACTGCCCCCTCGTCCAAACAGCGAAGGGAGCGCCCGGGTGAAAGTGAGCGGGAGCAAGGATGATGACGACTTGCGGGACGCCATCTTGGGCTAACGCCGCGTAGGTGTGAGCAGCGGTCATGCCCGAATACATGTAGCCCGCGTGGGGCACCACAGCGCCGACGATGCGCCGCTCCCCCCGTTCGTTCAGTTGTGGCAACACGCCCGGTCCCAACCGATGAAGGAAACAGCCTTCTATTTGGCGGCGCAAAGCGGTTGGGTCACGGGCGTAAAACATGCCGGCAACCAGTGCCTGACGCACCATCCCAAATCACCGCCCTTCTTGCAAAGCGACAGCGCTGCTTTACAAGGCGCGCGGGTTCACCGCTGTGCCCGTTTGCGCTGCTCGCAACCCGGCTTCCAAAATGGCTTGGACTTGCACATTGAACGCAGGCGAAACGGTTTCGTGCAACGGCGTGCCGTCCAACAACGCTGAGAGGAAGTGAGCGATGCCATTTTGAAAGTGCGCTGGCAATGGGTCAGGGGCGATGAGTTCCTCCTTGCCATCCCGCATTAGCAGCACCGTTGGTTGCCCCTCTCGGTGCGCAACGGTCAAGGCGCCCTCCGTGCCGACAACAAAGGGACCCGAAGGGATGCTGCCCCCTTGACTCCACGAGGCTTCCAACACGGCGAAGGCGGAGGGGAAGCGAGCGAGCAAAACGGCGTTGTCTTCCGCATCGCCGAAAGGTTTGGCTAAGCGGTCAGCGAACCCAGTGACACTTAGCGGCATTTGTCCGAACCACCACAGGGCGATGTTGGCGCCGTAGCAGCAGAAGTCCAAAAGGGCACCACCACCGAGCAAGCGTTGGTGCCACCACGACTTGGCTTGTTGCTCTGGCGGCAAACCCGCCAAAGGACCGCGATGCCCTGCCCTCCAGCGGAAGTAAACGGGTTGCCCGATGGCGCCTTCGTCCAGCAAGCGCTTGACCGTGTGCAAGGCGGGGTTCCAAGTGCTGGGGTAGTTGACCATGAGGAGGGTGTTCGCCTTTTGCACCGCGTGGAGCATTCGGCGAGCATCAGCGACCGAAGCGCTCATCGGTTTTTCTACCAACACGGGCAGCCCTTTCGCCACTACCATCTCCACGACATCGGCGTGTTTTGCGTTGGCAGCACAGCAGAGCACAGCATCAAGAGGCTCTTTGTCCAACATCGTTTCCGCGCTGAAGTAAACGCGGGGCACTTGCAACTGTTCCGCTGCTCGCTGGGCTTCCTCAAAGTCTTCGTGGGCAAGGGCAACCACTTCCGCCCTCGGGTTTTGCTGAAAGGCTCGGATAAGCCCTGGCGCATGGACATGCTCTAAACTGATGACCCCAACGCGCACCTTCCGCTCCGCCATCTTCAACGCCTCCTTGCACAAGCATCTCGTCCCTAATTGTGGCGTTGGGAGGAACAAAGGGAAACGGGGCTTGGTGCAGCGCAACGCTAAATCGCGGCTAACGCTACTCCCACAGTGGCGCGGTAGCGTCGGGGCTTGCCTTGACGGGTGTTTTTCGCCGATTGAAATTGGCGCTCATTGGCAGCGAAAACGACGATCGCTGGAGGGCGCATCTCCTGAGGTGCCGATTTTTTCGTTTACGGTGCGACGGGAAACGCACCATCTAATTCGTTCGCCGTTTGAAATCGGCGCTCATTGGCAGGGTCACCGACTATGGGCTAAAGCCTGTAGCATGAAGCACAGCGTTTTTCCCCGTCCCGCGTCCCCCGTCCCACGCCCCATTTCAAGGGGTTGCTGACGCTGTCATGAGCGCCTGCTTGAGCAGGCGAAAACGACGATCGTTGGCGGGCGCGTCTCCCCTGATGGGCTGATTTTTTGCTGTTTCGTGGTTCGCTAAGGGACAAACCTTCCAATTTTTCGTCCCGCGTCTCTCGCCCATGCCCGCTTTTGGAGTGGTTGGGGACAAGGCAGGCTTACCACTGCTGGCTGAGGCTAAAGGTTGCCAGCCAGCGGTCACTGCGGAAGTTGGGGCGGGCAAAGTTCGGGTTCTCCAACCAACGAATGCTGAAGGTTGCAAAGCGGGAATCAGTGAGGCGGTAGTTGTAACTGACGCTGAACAAATCTGTGCGCAAGGGGTTCGGTGTGTCGTTCTTCAACTTTGCCCACTCAAAGCGCCACTGGACAGCCTTGCTGGGCGTCCACTCTAAAGTCAAGCGCCAATCGTGGGTGATGGGCATTTTGGGCACACCAATTTGCTCTTCCCAACTGCCGATGAACTTCCACTCTTTGCTCAGCCGCAAAGTCAAGGACGCTTGGTGGTGCTTATAAGGCGCCAATTGCTGGCGGACGAACGGTAATTGTGGCGCCAACGCAAGCCCGCCAGTGAACTTCATCCAGTCTTGCTGGTGCCACTGTTGCGCCCAACCTTGGGGCATGTTGGTCAGGTTCGTCACGGTCAACTGAGAACCGTGCTTGTCAAGGGGCAGCACCAACGCGAACTCGCGCATGGGCAGTTCACCATGTTGGTCGCGGAAAGTTGCGGCGCCCCAGACCAGTTTCCCCTTCCCCAAGGGGATAGAGAGCCGCCAAACAGGCAATTCCCGCTCCCGACCGTCCCACTGCTCTACCTTCCAGTAACAGAGGCGAAGGGCGAAAGGACGCGACTTCGTTGCGGGCAACTCCAGATAAAAGCGTTGGTCGCTGGCTTCCTTCTCGCCGTTTTCCGCTTGCCCCAACTGCGCCCCGAGGTGCAAATCGGGCTTGCTGGCGACAACCCAAAGGGTGCGGTAACTATCCGCTTGCGGTGTGATGATTGTCAAGGGCGGTGTGCCTGCCTGCGGGACAGGTTGCATGGCAGCCTGTGCGGCTTGCGTCAGTTGCTTTGCTGTTTGTTGCTGATGAGCAGCGTCCAGCAAACTCATGCGCCAATAGCCGAACTGCCAACTGAGCCCCTCTTTCTTGCGGCTGGGGAGTTGCACCGTCAATTTCTCTTCACTGCTATCGCGGTCATCTTCGCGGCTCACGCGCCCCAGTTGAGCGGTTAGGCTCAACCGTTGCGGAACCGTCCATGTCCAACCTAACCGCCATCCTTTGGCATCAGTCTTCGCTGGCGAATTCGCTGCGAAGCGAGAGAGTTGCCATTGTTGCTCGCCCTTCTTGTTGTCGCCCAACTTGACGGTAAGGTCCACTTGCTCCCGTTCGTTGTTGGGCGCTTCCGTGCGGGTGAATTGGGTGGTCACCCGAAGGTCCGGGCGCGGTTGGTAAGCGAGGATGTGTTGTCGCGTTTCCACGCTCCCGCTCCCTTGCGGCTGCTTATTCAGTTGCGTTGTCAACTGCCACTCCGAAGACAAGCGCATGGTCATGCGCGCATTGACGGTCTCCCGCTGTTCCTTGCCCGTTTCGGCATAGACGCTGCGGTCAATGAACAGAGTGATGGGCTTCTTGTCAGGGGTTTGCAAGACAGTGCGGGCGTAGCGAGTATCGCGTTCACTATCGCCTTGGCGGGTTTCGGTGAAGTGGCGTTGCATGACCAATTGCAGCCCACCGAAGAGGGGGATTTGCTGCGCCGTGTCCCAGCGCAAGTGCCGCTCCACAACGGGGGGCTTGTTCGCATCCTTCGGCTGCAAAGTCCAGCCACCAAACACGAGGGTCATCGGAGGCGTTCGGCGCTTCGGGTCTGCGTTAAGGGTGAGCACTGTCTCATGGCTCTGCTTTTCGCGGAAAAGTTGGGGCGCATCGGGCAAGGCTTCCGCACTGCTGCGGGTGTGGACGATGTTGAGGTTGGGCAGGGCTTGCCAAGTGAAGCGGTCCTGCCGCTCGCGCCAACCGATGCGACTGGCTAACTCGTTCAAACCGAGGGCTTTCAGTTGCTCCGCGTTGAGGGTGGGTGTTGCTTCATCTTCCGTTCGTTCCCAACTCACACGCCCGCCTGCGAGGCTGAGGGCAAAATTCTTGCGCTCCAAAGCAGTGCCGCCACTTTCGTGACGGGTGCGACTAAAAGCCAATCGTTCCTTCGGGGTGATTTGCCAAGTCAGCCGCTGCCACAGGGACGACCAACCCAAGCGGGGGGCAACCTTTTCCCAACCGATGGCTTTGAGGAACTCTTGACTAACGCCGCTGGAAAGTTGCTCCCGTTGCTCTTCCCACTGCAGCCGACCGCCGAGTAAGGTCAATTGCGTTCCCGCCCGCTCCAAAACGGTCTTGCCGCTTTCGTAGCGGTAGCGGGAGAGGGCAAGGCTGTCCTTTGCGCTGAACTGCCACTTCAAATCGCGGTCGCGATACGACCAACCAATCTTGGGCAAATCCTTTTCCAACCCGACGGCTTTCAAGAAGTTGGGGTCAACGCGGGCGGTGTCTTCATAACGCTCGCTGAAAGTCAAGCGCCCTCCCAACAACGATAACTGCGTGGCGTTGCGGATGATGTCTGTCGTCCCATTGCTGAGCCGAAACTCTTCGCGGCTGAAGCCATCTTTAGCACTGAACTTCAAAGCCAGTTTCTCGCGGCTTGTTTGCCATCCGATGCGGGGGATGAGGGAAGCCAGACCCAACGCTTTCAACGCTTCAGGATTGCTGCCTTTCGCCACATCCTCTCGCTGGCGCTGCCAGACGAATTGCTCCTTACCCAACACGATGCTAATGTCGTTCTTTGCCACAGCGCCGCCAGTGCCGGACAAATCGCGCCGCTCAAAAGCGAAGTTGACGCCCTTGTTTTGATAACCGACCTGCACCCCTTCTTGCTTCAGGTTGCGCCACAGTTGCCAGTTGCCCACTTGCAAAGGGGCTTGCCGGTTGCTCTGCGGAGGAGCGAGGGCGCGCTGCACCACTTGCTGCTGCGCTGCGCCTGCGGGAGCGGGGATTTTGTTCATCTCTTCCGCCCGCACTTTGTCCCATTGGATGGTCAAGTGCGAGTTGCCCACGCGAACCGAACGGGTTTCCGCCACGCCTCCCCTCTGCCCTGTGGTCGTGTTCGCGAAGGCTTGGACAGTCGTTTTGCTGTCAGGCTTCCACTCCACTTCGCCCTGCCGCACCCGAACGCCCGACACAGCGTTCAACGGCATTTGCAAGCCAATCTCCGATGCCAACTTCTGAGAGAAGTCAGGTGAGGCAGGCTGGAAGTTCGGGTCGGCTTCTGCGTAATGGAGGATGGTCTTGAACCGACCGTCTCGGCTCTGGTAGCCGATACTTTGGTGCATGAACTGCCCTTGCCAGACAACGAAGGCGGACGGCTCTCGCCCGTCCCGAAAAGCGGACGGAGAGCGGAAGCGCATGGCAGGTGACGGAAGGTTGAAGAAGTTGAGCCCGCTCACTGTCTCCGAAGGGTCATCGGGAAAGGCTTTAGGGATGACTGCACCGCTACGCAAGAGGGTGGTGCGGAAAGAGAACTCACCGGCAGTCAACTGAGTGCTTCCCCCAACGAGCGCTCGTCCAACCAACGCTCGTGGCTGCTGGAAACTGCGGCGTGGCGGGGGCGTGACATCGCGAAACAGGCTCAGAGAAAGGGAGCGGGAGAAGGGAAGGGAAACAGAGAAACTCTTCTGGGTGTTCGCTGCTGCGTTCGGTTTCGCGGTCAAATCCCGTGCCACGAAACTTTCGCTTTGACCAAAGGCGAACGAGATGACAACTGCCACCAACCCGAAAACCGAAACCAAGTTGTAGGTTTTCATGGCAGCGTCACCTCGCTTTCGCCACCACAAGTATAGCACTCACTACCACGAAACGCCAAAACGCAAGAAGGGGATTGTGGCGGTGTGGCTGCGGTAGCGCTCCGCTGCCAGAGGGATGGAAAGGTCAGGGGCAAGGGCTTTCTCTTCAGGCACAATGAGCGGTCGTTTTTCTGGTGGCACCGTTACTAACGCTACCCCTGTTCGCCGATAAAGCCGCTGGGAGGGCGGCACAACGGTCAACCGCACCCGTGGGGGCTGCAGGGACAAATCGCCTTCAATGGTCACGGGCGGTAACGCCACCAGTTGGCGCGGCTCCGCCGGTGCCGTCGCCGTCAACGGGGCTGCTGCAAATGCCTCTTCCTTCGGTGTCAATACTGCTCCTTCAGCGACAGCAGGTGCTTCTTCCTTAGGTGCAGGGGGTGCCAACGGTGGCAGGGGAGCAGCAACCGCCGGCATTTCCGCAACTACAGGTGATGGTTGCTCTTGCGGAAGCGTCACGGAAGGAACAGGTTCTCCTGCCGCCTCCACAGGCTCTTGCTGGAACGGAACGGGAGCAGCAACAGGAGGAACGCTTGGCTTTTGCGGCTCAGGACGGCTCGCCAAGCGGTGCTCTCCTTTTTGTGGGGACTGGGGACTGGGGATTGGGGATTTGCTTGGGACTGAGGGTGGGCGCTCGGGAGCAGGTGTTGACGACGGTCGTGCAGCAATGCGAGGCGAAGGCGCTGCTGGTGGCTCCGAAGGCTTGGTTGGCGCAGGCTTGGAGCGAGCAATAGGGACAGGCTGCGGATGGCGGGTCGGAGTCACTTCTCTTGTCGGGAGCCACCAACGTCCAATGAGAGCGAGGATTACGGCTGCTGCCGCAGCGATGGGCACCGCCACCCGCCACCAGAAAGGCACCAAGCGGGGCTGTCGCTGCTGCCGCAAGCGGGCTTTCAAGGCTTCCTTTTCCGCTTCGGAGGCTGTTAAGCGAGGGAGCGAACGGAGCAAACGGCTCATCTGACCTGCTTGCCACCAAACCCTTTGACAACGGTCGCAGTTAGCCGTGTGAATGCTCAACGCTGTCAGTTCGGTCGGTGTCAAGTCACCGTCAACCCACCGCCAAATTGCTTGTTGCGCCGTTGCACAATCCCATTCGGGAGCGGGAGTTAGTGACCGCAAGCGTTGTCGCAGTTCTTCTCGCTCCTCAGGCAGAGCAGCAAGGGATGGCAAGTGGGTCAACAGCGAGTGCAACCGCTCCCACCGCTGCCACTCAGCAGCGCATGAGGGGCAGCAGCGCAGGTGCTCTCGCAGCGCTTCCACCTCGTCCCCTGTTAGGCTGTCGGACAGAACCATGACACGGCGCGCCCATGCACAGGACAACGAAAGCACCTCCAAATTTTTGCTTGCCACTCCTTTGGACAGTCAAGAGCGGACGAAGTTGCGTGAGCAAGTCACCTATTGACAACGGGGGCAAACTGTCCAAAAATGTTTTGCCGAATATAAGCGCCAGACGCTCATCCTGCCGCGGAGTGAGGATGTCAATGACAGCGACGCTGATGCCTGCGAACCGACGCGCCCATAGTTGGTGGGTGTGGTTTAGGCGAACAGGGGGCATCCCGATGATGCGACCCATCGGACCCGAACGAGGTGACTGTTTTGTCCGTGCCGAGGGTGATGGTCTTCTATGCCTTTTCAACACAATGCAAAGGAGGGGTCACGATGGGTTGCAGCGAAAGCAATTGCCAACAACAAAAGATGCGAGGGTTGAAGTGCCGCGAGTGCGGCACCTACTACCCGCTGGAAGCCTTGCATGTCTGCGAGTTCTGCTTTGGTCCCCTTGAAGTGGACTACGACTACGATTACCTTCGCACCGTTGTTTCCCGAGCGCGCATAGAGAGCGGTCCCCCCAACATCTGGCGCTATAAAGATTTGCTGCCTGTCTCGGAAGGACCGCTGGTGGATTCGGGCACGGGCTTTACACCCCTTCTCAAAGCGGAGCGGTTGGGCGAGCGGCTGGGGTTGCGCCACCTTTACATCAAAAACGACACCGCAAACCCCACTTGGTCGTTCAAGGACCGAGTGGTTTCCGTTGCGGTGACGAAAGCGTTGGAGTTTGGGTTTGACACCGTCGCCTGCGCCTCTACAGGCAACTTGGGCAACTCCGTCGCAGCCCATGCCGCACGGGTGGGGTTGCGTTGCTTCATCTTCATCCCCGCTGATTTGGAGATGGGGAAAATTGTCGGTTCCCTCGTCTACAACCCAACTTTGGTGGCGGTCAAAGGCAACTACGACGAAGTTAACCGTTTGTGCGCCGAAATTGCTTCCACTTTGCGGTGGGGCTTTGTCAACATCAACCTCCGCCCCTACTATGCCGAAGGCTCCAAGACGCTGGGCTTTGAAGTAGTGGAGCAATTGGGCTGGCGCGCCCCTGACCACATCATCGTCCCGATGGCATCTGGTTCGCTGCTGACGAAAGTGTGGAAAGCCCTGAAGGAACTGCACCGGCTGGGGCTGATTGACGAAGTGCCCACGAAAGTGCACGGGGCGCAGGCGGAAGGGTGTTCGCCTATCGTCCGAGCGTTCAAAGAAGGCGCCGAATTCGTCCGCCCTGTCAAGCCCAACACCATCGCTAAGTCCTTAGCCATTGGTAATCCCGCCGATGGGATTTACGCATTGCAAGCCCTTCGGGAAAGCGGCGGCGTTGCCGAAGCGGTGACGGACGAGGAAGTGATTGAAGGCATCAAATTGCTGGCGGAAACGGAAGGCATCTTCACCGAAACGGCTGGTGGCGTGACCATCGGCGTGCTGAAGAAGTTGGTGGAGCAAGGGCTCATTGGGAGCGACGATGTGGTCGTTGCCCTGATCACGGGCTGCGGTTTGAAGACGCAAGAAGCCTTAACCGACCACCTCGCCCAACCCATCGTCATTGAACCAAGCCTGAAAGCCTTCCAAGCGAAATTTGCGGAGTTAGCAGCGCTAAAATAGTCGCTAACGCTCAGAACGAACCAACACGGAGGGCAGGCTCCTTGTGCCCTTTCGTTGAAAAAGGCGAAACGCTGACCAAAGGAGGGACTTGTTGGCATGGCGGTAAAAGTGCGCGTTCCGACACCGTTGCAACCCTTGACAGGTGGCGCACCCGAAGTGCTCGCGGAAGGGAAAACGGTGCGGGAAGTCATTGACGATCTGGAGCGCAAGTATGCGGGCATCAAGGCGCGCCTGTGTGACGAAAATGGCGAACTGCGGCGCTTCGTCAATATCTTCGTCAATGACGAAGATGTCCGCTTTTTGCAGGGGTTGGATACGGAAGTGAAGGAAGGCGACGAGTTGTCCATCGTCCCCGCTATCGCTGGGGGACGGTAGGGCGCGCAGATACTCGGAGGCGAGGAAAATGGCAACGACCAAGCGGCGCGTCCAATTGGTCTATCCGAAGCACTTGGTGGACAAGCCCATCCTGTGGGAGTTGGCGCAAAAGTTCCAAGTCATCACCAACATCCGCCGCGCCAACGTGGACGCCGAGTGCGGCTGGATTGACTTGGAACTGGAGGGCGAGGAGGAGGAAATGGAGCGCGCCATCGCCTGGCTGCGGCAGGTCGGCATAGAAGTGAACCCTGTGGAGCGGCAAGTGATTGAATGACTTGCTTGCTCTTGAACCCTGAAAGAGCCCGCTATAGGCAGAAAACGGGATGGTTTGCCTTTCAGCGAACCAGCAATCGGCGCATCAGGAGATGCGCGCCCCCAACGACCGAAAAACGGATTTGGTAAACTGGAGGGTGCCTCTCCTGACGCACCGAAAAACGAAGTGGGTGCATCGGGCGATGTGCCCTTAAAAGCAAAAGGAGGCGAGAAAGCCTATGGCAATGTCGCTGTCGGTGGAACTGCAAACGGTGCGCGGGGCAGAACTGTTGGTGGAATGCTTGGTGCGAGAGGGCGTGGAGTATGTCTTTGGCATTTCGGGGGGTGCTGTTATTGAGATTTGCGACGCCCTTTACCACTACCGTGACCGCATCAAGTTCGTCTTGAACCGCCACGAACAAGGCGCTGCGCATATGGCGGACGGCTATGCCCGCGCGTCGGGCAAGGTTGGCGTGTGCATGGGCACCAGCGGACCAGGCTCAACAAACTTGGTCACGGGAATTGCTACCGCTCAAATGGACTCGTCTCCTATCATCGCCATTACAGGGCAAGTGCCCAGTTACAACATTGGACGCGACGCTTTTCAAGAAACGGACTCTTTTGGCATCACCATGCCCATCGTCAAGCACAGTTACATGGTGCGTGACCCTTACGATTTGCCCCGCATTGTCAAGGAAGCCTTCTACATTGCCCGCACGGGGCGCCCAGGTCCAGTGCACATTGACATACCCCGTGACATGTCTCGTGCCACTATTGACCTGAGCAAAGTGGAGTTCCCCGAGGAAGTGTTTATTCGCGGTTATCGCCCCACCATTCG
>FWWM01007370.1_pt1 | contig 18268 bp, 13 predicted proteins | sample 2228351 | NCBI WGS metagenome assembly FWWM01 (sample SAMEA103939774, study PRJEB20133) | metagenome
ATCCTGCCAATGATGACCCGCGCGCTGGACTGATCGAATTGGTGCCCGAAGAGACACATCGCTTCCGCATGTCGGGTGCCGGCGGCAACGGCGAGCTCGTCCGCTTCGAGATGGATGCAGACGGCAGGGTGAAGCGGTTGTGGAAAGGCGAGAATTATTTTCTGCCGAAAGTGGGGAAAAAATAACAAAGAATCAAGAATATTAATACCGACTAATTTTTGAAAATATTGAATATTGGAAAAAGGAAGCTAAAAGAAGCAGGTGGAATCAAATGTATGGTTAATACCGCGATTCATTGCTAATATCATACTTGCCTATTTCTGGATCTTCCGCGAAGATTTGCTTTAGATAAAATAAATCGTTTACTCAAACTTACAAAAGTGTGAACCTCTCAACCGTGTTCTGTCGAGGAACGCCAGCGACGAGACATCTTTTTCATCTAAGCGACCTGACTTGGACAGGAGTTCACCATATGGGGTTTCATGATCACAGTATTCAAATTTTAAGACTTTGACAGCGATCATTTATCATTTTTAGGAATTCATTTTGTTTACATACTCACGCGAACTTGCACATTTAGCCATATTACCCTCATGTCCATCTTTTGATGATCGCTGGGTGAAAACGATTGCCATTGATCTACAACATAGGGAATTTTTTGATTGATGGAGAATTTAGAACGATTAATGAACCCGCAGGTTTCCGTCATCCTGCCAGTATATAACCGTCGTCATTTGGTCATGCGTGCGATCCAGTCGGTGGAAGCGCAGACTTTCGATGATTGGGAGCTTTTGATCATCGACGATGGCAGCGAAGATGGCTTACATGAGCTCGTCCTGCCGCTGTTAACGCACAAGCCGCGCTGGCGTTACTTCAAGCATGCCAATCGCAAGTTAGCTGCCTCGCGCAACATCGGCATTCGCGCGGCGCTGGGGCCATTCATCACTTTTTTGGATGCGGATGACGAGTACAAACCCGAACATATTGCCCTGCGTGTTAGATATTTCCAGGAAAATCCACAGGTGCAGCTCTTGCACGGCGGTGCTATCTTCGAGGGTCCGGAAGAATCACACTGGGTGCAGGATGCTTATCATCCCGATCGCCTGATCCATTTGTCCGAATGTGTGATCGGCGCAACGCTGTTCGGCTATCGGCAGGTGTTTATCGATAGCGGCGGGTTCAGGCTCGTGCCTTATTCCGCGGAATCGGAATTCGTCGCACGTGTGGAAAAAAAGTTTATCGTCCATCGCGTACCTTTCGAAACGTACGTGTATCATACTGGTCTGCCGGATAGCATCTGCACGCGTAAAAAGAGGGAGGGAGTATGATAAAAATCGCAGATTGTAGATTGTTTATCAATCTCGCCTCCGTGGTTTCTGTGAGCGGGCAGGTTCCATCATGCTCCTAATCTCCTCGTGGGAGCACAAACCCGCCGCTCCAGCAAGATAAGTCATGAACCAGAAAAAAACTTGTTATCCATTGGCTGAGATTTGTCCATTAATTATAAATAGCTTGAGTCGTCCTATGGTGGGAAAAGAAAACAAGGTTTTCGAGAATCTTGAGCGAGCATGTTTTTTACGCTCATCCTTCGCCATGTGTGTAACGGATGCGCTGGGGGAAATTGTTGTTGCCAATGCCGCTTTTGGGCAAATGGTAGGCCATCCAGTGGGCGAGGTGCAGCACCAGCGCTTGTGGTTGTTATGGCCTTTGCCGGTGCGTAAAGTTATTCGCTCTCTCATCCCCCTGAAAAAAAACCGGCTTCAATTCAATTTTGAAGTGCATAATATCAATTCAAACATGTCCTATCATGCCAACGTTGAAAAGATAAGCAACCGCCGACGACCTATCTACTATTTGTGGCATTTTACCGCCGACCCCACGGGGCAGATGAATTTGCAGTCAATGATCTCCTTGTTGCGGCAGACGCCTCATGAGTTCGATGATGCGATACTGTTGCTTGACCAGGATGGCAGAATATTGTTTTGCAATGAACTCTCCAGATGGGGGTGGCTGTTCAAAAAAAGAAAGTTGCATAATCGAACGTTAGAAGATGTCTGCAAAAAAAAATACGGTTTTGCAGTTCGCGAATGGTGGCAGAAGGTGAAAGGAGGGCGATATGTTCGTGAGGTGCTTTGTTTCGAGTTGCCATCGGGCGAATTGAAATGGCTCGAATGCATTTTTTCACCCATCCATTTGCACGGACAAAAGCCGCTGGTATTGGCGTTATTTCATGATGTAAGCGAGGCGAAAAATCGTGAACATGAGACAGAGGTGGCGCGTCGGACTTATTTTGCTTTGTTGCAAAAACTGGATGTCGGTGTGGTGGTCATTGGCCGCGATCGTTTTTTGTATGCAAATGCAGCGGCGGAAAAAATATTGGGCCAGCCTTTTACTCCAGGAATGCGTGGATTAGATCCACAGGTTAAAAAGTATCCACAAAATTATCGTCTCTGGCAAAACGCCCAACGCCGCTTAAGGGGAGAACAGTTACCCGAACGCTATGAACATGCGATCGTCCTCTCGGATGGTACTCGTCGTGATTTGTCGATAACGAGCCGATTGGTGGAAGTAGATGGCCAGAATCATGTCGTGGCCACGTTGGTCGATCTAACCGACCTCAAAGTGAACGAGCGCTTGCTACGCCAGCGGGCGGATGAGCTGCAAATACTCAATCGCATCAGCGAGGTATGCAATCAGACGTTAACGCTGGATGCGATTCTGTCCGATGCCTTGGCAATTATGATGAAAATTTTCGAGGCCGAGGTAGGGGTGGTCTATCTCTATGATGAAGAAAAACAAACTCTACACTTGGCAAAAGCTCGCGGTTTAGGTGGTCAAAAACTCTATTCGGCGATGCCAAGGCATGAGGAACTGCCATTAATCAAAAATGCTTTTGAGCATGGTCGACCGCTCTATTCATGCGATCCGCAAACCATTGCCTCTTACCCTCTGTTGCACAACGCTGGTGTTACTTCATTTTTAGTAATTCCTATATTTTGCAAAAGTAAAAAACTGGGTACGATCAATTTTGGCAATTACGGCAAAAAAGTCATTCGAAACTTTTCTGAAGATGTGTTATTAGGCATCGGCAATCAGATGGGTCTGGCCATCGAGAATGCGCGTCTGCTACAAGCCAGAGAGGAACAGATCCGACGCCACCAGCAAGTTGAAAAAGCCTTGCGCGAAAGTGAAACACGATATCGTACGTTGGCCGAAACCGCTCATGATATGATTTATATGCTGGATAGGGATGATCACGTTGTTTATGCCAACCGTTTTGCGGCTTCCCAATTCGGAGTGGAGGCTGAACAATTGATCGGTAGAAAGCGAGCAGAGCTCTTCCCGTCGGCCATTGGCGATCGCCAGAAAAAAACGATCGACGAGGTGATTCGAACCGGCAAACCCCACTACGTCGAAGAGCAGACGCCTTTTGGTGACCAGATGCTATGGATTGGCACCTGGTTATCGCCCATTTTTGATGATTCGGGAAAAGTAGAGCAAATTTTAGGCATATCGCGCGATATCACCACCGCCAAAGAAACCGAGATTGCCTTAAAAGCTTCGGAGCAACGATTTCGCGATATCATTGAACGATCATTGGATGGCTATTATTTTATCGACGTAAATGGCAGGGTAAAAACCCTGAATCGAGCTTTCGAGGAAATCAGTGCATTCAAACGTGCCGAGGTGATTGGAAAAGAGGTATATAGTTTATTAGATGCCAAGACCAGTAAGCAGGTCAGGAAAACCATCGCCAGAGTGATGGGCGGCAAAAACATTAAAGCGGGGGAAATTTTCATCACCTCCTCAAAGGGAGATCGACGTTGGTACAGCTATAACGCTCGACGGGTGATCGATAAGGGAATCGTCATTGGCATGGAAGGCTTTGTTAAGGATATAACCCGACAGAAAGCGATTGCCGAATCACTACGACGAAGTGAGGCCATGTATCGAGCACTTTTTGATAGCATCCCTTATGAAGTTTTTGCCATGGATCGTAACGGTAATTACACCGGTGCCAATCGTCTATTCATCCAAAATTGGGGCGAAGTGATTGGGAAAAAGGCTGCAGAGTTAGGTCAGAAAAACCAGGTTCATCTCATTTTCGATACCTTACGATTACGGGTGATGAAGACTCAAATCATTGTTCAAGAATCATTCGAAACCGATTTGGGATTAGGCCCTGTCTTTTATTCCTGCATCCTCAGTCCGGTGCTTACCGAAACTAACGAAACCATTGGCTTGATCGGTCTCAATATCGACGTCACCGAACAAACCCTATCCCATGAACATCTCAGGATTCTCTCCAAACGACTGGTGCAGGTGCAGGAAGAAGAACGCGCGCGAATCGCCCGAGAAATACACGATTCATTGGGGCAATATCTTACAGCGCTGCAATTTGAAATCAGGTCCGCCCTGCAAAATACCAGCGGCTCTTCCTATCAACGATTACTGGAGGCGCAACAGACCATAAAACAATCGATAAACATCGCTTCGACATTGTGCTATACATTACGCCCGCCGCTGTTGGATGATTTTGGATTGGTGGCAGCATTGAAGGACTATTTTCGCGAGTTCCAACAGAAATGGAAAATCCCCATCGACTTTCAGTCCGAAGACCTCCACGACGTGCTTTCAAAAGATCAAGAGACCGCTCTTTTCCGTATCACCCAGGAAGCCTTGACAAATATTTTAAAGCACGCCCAAGCACATCACATAAGTGTCCAGCTGAACTTGAAAAATGACTATGTATTGTTCACTATCTCTGATGACGGTCGCGGGTTTAATTATCATCTATTACAAAAGCAGCTAAACAACACAGGATTTGGGTTGATCACCATGAAAGAGCGAGCCGAATTGTTGGGTGGGCGTTTTCATATCACAAGTGCTGAAAGCGGAGGTACGAAAATATCAGTGGAGATGCCCCTCAAAGAAGGAGCCATACCATGAAGCCGATCTCAATTGTCATTGCTGACGATCATAAAATTTTACGAGCAGGGCTCTATTCATTCTTCGAAAAGAATAATGTATTTACCATCGTCGGGGAAGCCGGCAATGGCCTAGAAGCCATCGAACAAGTAAGGGAAAAGCGCCCGGACATTTTGATCCTCGACATCGCCATGCCGCTGATGCGGGGGCTGGAGGCCATCAAAGAGATAAAAAGAATATCGCCAACCACGCGGATATTGATTCTCAGCATGCATAATCGCGAGGAATATGTGCGCACGGCGCTGGCCAATGGCGCAGAAGGATATATTCTAAAAGAATCGGCCGCCGAGGAATTATTATCGGCTCTCGAGCACATCTCAAAGGGAAATGTTTATCTGAGCCCGGCGGTCTCCAAGACCATCGTCGATGAGTGGCTGCGAGAGGAGGATCATAAACGGTTGACGAGCAAGAAACGCGATCATCTGAGCGAACGTGAAATGGCGGTGTTGAAATTGGTGGCCGAAGGAATGACCAACAGAGAGATTGCCAAATTGTTGCATATCAGTGTAAAAACCGTGGAGACGCATCGCTTCCGCTTGATGGAAAAACTGTCGTTGCGCAACCTGCCGGATTTGGTGAAATATGCCATCAAGCAGGGATTGGTGGAACTGTAAAATAAATGTAAGTATTTTGATACTTATTTGTTAGGAATCAGTAAAAACCTTACAGAAGAATCAGGTCTTTTATGTATTGACAAATTAGAAAATACTAATTATATTATAGCGTTAATTTGATAACAATTGCCGGGCGTCCCCTCGGTGACCGGTAACCCCCCTAAACCCGGTGCCATGGACGGCTCGGCAATTTTTTTTATGACTAATATACTACCCGCACCGCACCCGTTGAAGTTCGATAAAAATCACCCACTATGAGGCCTTGACTTATCGCATCGCTGTTATCGTTAGCAACTGGCAAGTCACGCACGTGCAAAACGCTCTGGGGTGTTGGCCCAAGCTCTCTATGGATCAATAATTGTCCCGTCGGTGTTATCTGAACCCATCTATGATAATTATTCAAGTCATAAAAAGTAAAAGTTAAATATTCCACGTACCCTTGTTCTTTATGATAATTAATCAACCATTTCCGCTCGTTATCCGTTCTTCCTAATTGGATATTAGAATACCGTACATCATCCCCTCTTCCCTTTAAGATGAGATTGGCTGCTTTGCCGTCGAGATTGTTATAGATTAAGAGCTCTTCCTCTCCGCCAGGATTGGGTAAGCTGGTGGCCTTTCCGACGATTAATGGCGATTCAATGTATGACTTGGTGCCGCTGCAATGGAGAGAATATACTTTAGATGCGTTTGGCCCACCAGGATCAAACCCATCGGTATTGACTTGAGCTTTGATAGCAGCTATGTTTGACAGATTGGAAAAAGTCGATAAAACATCATCCACATTATCGAGCGAACCGAATATCCCAGCAATATCTCTACTGTTACTCCTTCCTCGGTTCATGCCCAGCACTCCCGTGGTGATAGATCTTCTTTGGTCTTGGCCGAAATTCAAATACAAAGCTCCCTTGACGGCATTATCGACTTTGAAGCTGCTGGTATTCGAAGGCGCATTGGCATAAACCCACGCCCCTATACCTGTGACCTGATTATAATTGGAATAACCATCGATGCGAGCAAATGTTGCCTGATAGCCTATGAGGGCAGTATTGGTACCCTCATTGCCAGGAAATTGAAAAACATTGCCTGGTTTATCCACATTGACCCGACCATCGATCAAAGCGCTGCGAATAGACAGCATGCCATCTTGGGTTACTCTCATAACCTCCTGGTCAGCGCTATTTTTGACCAGCAATTGTGCGTAGAGGATGGGGCATACAAGAATGACTAACCCCGTGCACAATAATGTGCTTAATTTCATATTTTTCATGTCTCCTCCCTTGAATTATTGTTTGTTTAAATAACAACCGTCAAGAACAACGTTTGGCTCAATGCATAGTATTGTTTAAATGATCAGCTGAAAAAATAAGCACTCTGAGCGATAAACATTTACATTAGATCTTATGCCACCCGTATATGAAACAAGCGCTTGTGCTAAGGAGTTATCGTACTTTTGGTCACCCATGAACCGCTTTCACGCCTTTGAAAGACCAAATTGTTACCCGAACGTGTTATTCGCCAGGATCCATCTGTCTCACGAGGCCCGAAATATAATGCCCTGGTCGGGCCTAACATCAAAGGGGCATCAACAATCACATCATATCCAAAAAAACTGGGTGCGCCTTCAAAATATCCGGCATAAACTACCTCAGGATGCAGCGTATTATATTCACTTTTAACTGATCCTTGAACCGCTGCTAATTTTCGGATATCGCCAGCTGCTGTGGCGGCATCAGCGTCCGATATTGTGCCGAGGATCATGGCAACGTCACGTCTTGTTGGAGATTCGGAACCAAGCGCCCAATTTATCGCCAGATTGGCAGTACCAATGGTCGTCGACCTATTCGAACTCAACAGATGAGAGGCAATGGCAATGTCCTGTTTAGGATTACCAGCGGTGGGTGTTGCACCCATATAAGCAAAGGCATGTATACCCACGTATTTAGTAGCATTATTTTCATAATTAATGTTGTTTTTTTCATCAATATATAAACAGGATTGTGCATAAATGGTTTGTCCCCATTGTCCAACATAGGGATAAACCGGTCCAAGTGAATCAATATTGACGCGACCAAAACAATTTCCGGTACTGAAACAGGTGACGCCGTTTTGCTCGACCCGCATAACCTCCTGGTCAGCGCTATTTTTGACCAGCAATTGTGCGTAGAGGATGGGGCATACAAGAATGACTAACCCCGTTCATAATAATGTGCTTAAATTCATACTTTTCATGTCTCCTCCCTTTTTTAATAAATCAAATCAACATAAAAATATAGAAACAATCATAAATTTTTCAAATGTTTTTTAAATTTATTTATGCTAAAAATACTTTCTATAGGATCTTTTAAAAGGCATATCATAAAAAACAATCCCAATAAATCAATGGTTTGTGTATGCTGCATTTATCTGCATTTTAAAACAAAAGACTTTGTTTCCTTAGTAGATACTCATTTAGATGAAAATATTTTTGCTATTTTGTCATTATTTTTATATATATTGCAAAATTTATGCCATATATAGAAATATTAATTAATCCATTGTTATTACTGTATTAAACATAATAAAATCAGCAGCATAAAGTACTCCTATGTCAGAAATTGTCACAAAATTATGTCACAGTAATTTGGTATTTTCCCAAAGTCGTGGTCAAATGACCAAGATGTTCATGTAGATATTGAAGTGAGATAAACGGTTTTTTTTACTTGAATCTGTTTCCCAAAATACTTAATATTGTCCGAATAATCGTACTTTAAGTAACGGGTTGAACTTTTTAATGTCTCTATCCAATTGTGCTTATTGGAAAATTTGAGAAAGGGTAGTGGAACCATGAAGACGAATAGAATTCGCATCTGGCAACTTTTGGGTTGTATCTTGATCCATTCCATCCTGTTACAAGCTGCTGAACCGACGCTGAAATTCACCCCCGACGGCACATTCAAAATCCTCGTTTTTGCTGACACCCACTTAGGCCCTCAAGGTGATTCGCTTACGGCGCGATTGCTGGAACGGGTGATCGACATCGAAAAACCAAATTTCATCCTCGTCAATGGCGATGTGACCACCGGCGATCCTGGCCCCAGCGTAACGGACCTGCAAAAAGCCATCGCCCAGTTGGGCAATCTCTTAGCCGCTAAAAAGATCCCTTGGGCCATCACCTTCGGCAACCACGATTGTGAATCGTTGCATAAATATGGCATCAGCAAAGCCGACCATATGTCCTTTTACGAGTCCTACCCTTACAATATGAATAGCGGGTGGGAGAGAGGACTCTCGGGCGTTGGCGACAAGAATATTTTGATTTTGGATGCCAAAGGGCAAAAGCCGGTTTTCGGGATTTGGCTCATTGATTCTCAAAGTGCTTCCAGTATTCCCGGAGCTGTTTACGAGTGGATCAAAACAGATCAGGTCTATTGGTATTATAAAAAATCCAAAGAGTTGGAAGCCCAATGGGGTAAAAAAATACCGAGTCTCATGTTCTTCCATATCCCCTTACCAGAAATCAAAGAGATGGTGATGACTACCAAGACCATTGGCACACGCCATGAACCAGAGTGTCCCTCAAATATCAACAGCGGCATGTTTGCGGCGGTATTGGACCGCGGCGATGTGCTGGGTATTTTCCACGGTCACGATCACCTTAACAACTATGTGGGTAAATGGAAGGGCATCATGATGGGATATGTGAGCGTGGCGGGTTTCCGGCCTTATCCCTATTTCCCAAAAGATGACATTGGCCAGAGTCACATCCGTGGCGGTCGGGTGTTCCTGCTCAATGAAAACGATCCGAACCATTTTCAGACCTGGATCCGCTTCAACGACGGCCACAGGAGTTGGGAGTCGGAAGATTACATCAAATATATCTTCAAATAGAGATTTTTATACGAACTTGACATAGATTGCTTTGAGGCTTGATAATGTGGCAGCCTGGTGGTGTATGGCTCATTTAATCAACAATCCATAGCGCAGGCATCTATTCGAAGGGGTTAGCAGAGCGATGACGTACAGCCCGCTCGCCAAAGAATAGGGCTGCCACTTTATACATTGTTTTCCTGCTGGACAAAATCCCTCAAATAACACTTCGGATTGACGACCTATGATATCGTAGACTATCACCTGCGCCCAGCCTGGCGCAGGTTGAGCGAATCTTATACAACAGCGATGATTAAATGGATTGGGATAAAGGTCTAATTCCAACGCTTCTTTCTCCTGTACAGAGCGAGCAGCGATGGATGGTATTTGATTGGTCAATAGACGATAGAAAAAGCGAGCGGAGAAGCGGATGAGGCTATCCATCTGCGCTTCGTTGGTAACACCGTGAGCCATCTCTGGGATGAGCACCAATTCATTATAGATGCCCTGACGTTGAGCGGCACGGCAAACAGCCGCGCTGCCGTTGAACAGAAATCCTTGCTGGATATAGCCAACATCATAAGGCACGATCCGGTCGCCCATGCCATGAAAAGCGGTTACCGGTGGTTCTCCAGCATCTATCCAATTGGTATCGGCTATTCCACCCCAGCAATTGAGAACACCCTGAACCGCCGAAGAATAACCTAAATGACCACTGTTCCCCTCTAAATCTCCCCAGCGTGCTTGATCGACGGTCAGCGGAATTTCATCTTGATTCCAATAGGCCATCAGTAGCGCCGTACAGCCGCCGGCAGAGGAACCGCCGACATAAATATGGGTCGTATCGATGCCATAGATGGACGCATGTTTGCGGAAAAAGCGCACCGCTGCTTTGCCATCTTGCACAGCCCGCAGCATGGATTCTAAAAAAGCCGTAGGACTGGTGGTATCGCTCACGCCGACGCGATAATCGATCGATGCTACCACGTATCCCCGTTTGGCAAAGCCGGTCCCCATGGCCTGGGCTTTGCGGTCACCACGGTTGCCCGAGACAAACGCACCGCCATGAATCCAAATCAGCAATGGCCGCTGCGATAGCGTATCTCCTAGCGGCTGATAACAATCCAAACGCAGTATTTGCACATGGCCAAGGAGGTTGATATTGGCACCATAGACGATCCCCTCACTCCTCTGCACCTCCTGGAAGATCGGATCCAGGTATCGCATTTGTGCTGAGATTGGCTCGGACTACACCATCAACAACAGGACCATTGATATATTACGAAGTATGGTTATCACCCATGAATGCATCTTCATTTTATTCTCCCCTCATCGCCGAAATAAATAAATCACCAACGAGAGTAGAATGCTGAGCAGGAACATCGAAGCCAGGGGAATGTAGATTTTGGTATGTTCGGTCTCGATGCGAATGTCGCCGGGCAGCCTGCCGAACCAGGTGAGAAGCCATGGCGCATATTGGAGGGCAAGGCCAACAGAAATAAGCACTATTCCTACGATGATCAACCAGCGGCTCATGTTAGTTTTCTCGATAAAAAGATCTTAAAGCGGAAACGTGCCAAGTCTAAAAAAAACAATCACTTGAAATACTGCCATTTGTGCCAACGATCGTAAAGAACCAGCGATGATGAATGCGCAAGAACATAGATTTTCACGCTTCTCAACTTGTCAATATCTCATGCGTTTGTCTGATAACATTCGCTAACCCTATGGTCAAGGAAATGAGTCCTGAAGCCTATTTGACCCAGATTGCCAGGGCCCGGGTTTCGCCAAAAGCTTTACCATATCCACTGGCATGGAAAGGAAAGCGATCGAGACCATCGTTTTGTTTTAGCCTTAAATCGCGAAAAGCGTGTCTCGCAAACCGGAAAGAAAAAAACTACACCTTCCCACTCGATGTTGTTTTGTGGGGAGGTTTCGCTGGATAAAAATTTATGTTCATTATCGACAAATGCCAATATTCTTTTTCATGACATAAGAATCAAAAGAATATCGATACACCGGCAGTGGGCAGGAACGGAATCTGGCTGTAATCCTTGACCGTGGCCGGATTGTTATAGACCTGATAGTATCGATACCAGACATTCTTATGATCATAGACATTGACGGCTTGGATGAACGTCTCTGCCGGCCATTTCAAGATTTGCATCGAATAAAAGAGTCCGAGGTCGAGGCGGTGATAATCCGGCAGGCGATAAAAGTTCTTTTTGCCTTCCAACACTTCGTAATAAGTACGACCAGCCGGATCCATCACTATATAGCGCGCCGTGGCTTCGGTGTAGGGTTGCCCAGAGGCATACTTGAAGGCGAGATTGATGCGCCACTTTCTACTCAGATGAAAATCCTCGACCACTGTGAGGCAATGCCGGCGGTCGTAGGTGGGAAAATATTCCAGACCGAAGTTATAGCCATCCACCTGTTTTTTTGTCCATGCCAACGAGTAGCCGAGCCACCCTTGCATGCGCCACACATTGTTGCGCAGATATACATCCACGCCGTAAGAACGACCCTTGCCGGAATAGAAATTCTGCGCTGCCGTCTGATGTTCCAGGTCTTCATCGCCACCGCGAAACGTGCGATATTCGGCGAGATGATCATAGGATTTATAGTAGCCTTCCACATCCAACGAAAGACTGCCCTTGTTATCATAAGAGCAACCGAGAACATAATGCACTGCCTTGCCGGGCTTGAAGGTTGGGTCGACCGGAAACCACATATCGGCAAAACTCATCCCTTCTTGCTGCACTAAATTCAGATACTGATAAAAATGACCATATCCTACAGTCATCGTCCATGCATCTGTGAAAAAATGTTTGTAAGATACACGCGGCCCCAGGTTGGAATAATCACCATCGCTGTAGTGATCCAGCCGGAGGCCGGTCTGCAAAATATCCAAGTTGGTTATCTTGTAATTGTCCTGAAAATACAGCCCAAAATAGCGGCCGGAGAAGTGATTACGATAATCGGTATCCACTACCAGATAATGGAGTCTGAAATGCAAATCTTTGGCCTCGAAGCCAAAATCCATGGTGTGCTTTAGTGAAGGGGCAAAAGTCAGCATGCCTTTGAGCGATAGATCATCGATGCGATTCAGGATGCCGAAGGAGACCTTGTCGAACTGGACGTCGGTCTTGCTGGAGAAGCGACTGCCGGCAAAGACGAAATGCGAAAACAGCTTGCTGGAAAAAAGATGGGTCCATTGGCTGGAAAAGGTTTTATTGCCCCAGTCCAATATAAGGGTATTAGCGTCTTGATCAAAATTGAGGTTATCGTTACCCATATAGAGGCTAAAACTGAGGAGATTATTTTTATCATAATCATAATTGAATTTGGCATGTCCATCATAAAAGTAGTAGGGTAAGTCATAGTCTATCATTTTGGCGGCCAAATCCAAATAAGTCCTCCGGCCCGAAACCAGCCAGGAGCCCTTGCGCCAAGGCCCTTCGAGGGTGACTGTGGAGCTCAGGAGGCTGGCGCGCGCCACACCGCGGAAATGCTCTCGGTTGCCTTCTTTGTTGATGACGTTGAGGATGGAGGAAAGACGACCGCCATACATCGCTGGAAAGCCACCCTTGAGCAGTTCCACCGATTTGATGGCATCGGTGTTGAAGGTGCTGAAAAAACCGAACATGTGATTGGGATTATAGACGTCTATTTGATCCAGCAGGATTAGATTCTGGTCGGGGCTGCCACCGCGGATATACAATCCTGCCGAAAAATCACTCAACGTGGCTACTCCCGGCATCATCTGCAGAGCGCGAAACAAATCCGGTTCCGCTACTTGCGGAATGCGCCGTAATTGCGGCACTTGCACCGCGATCCGGCTCGGCTTGATGTCCAGCTCGCGTTGATCGCGCTCGGCTGTGACCACCGTCCCGCCTAATTCAATCGGTTTCTCTTGCAAAAGCACCTCCAGGGTGATATCTTCACCGTCTTTAAGAGTTTGCTTCAACACCACCATTTGAAAACCGACATAGCGAACACAGATTTCATATTCTCCCGGCGCCAACGAGGGCAAGACAAAATATCCCTTTAGATTGGTGGTTGTCCCAATATTGGTGTTGCACAGCCAGACATTGGCCATGACGATGGGCTCCTTGCTGCTGCTGTTGCGCACGAATCCGTGAATACTCCCGGCAAAGGAATTCATTGAATAGATTAGCAGCAATAACAACCCTTTATGATAGGGAACCATTTCTTCTCCAGGATACCATCAGCTCATTTCCGGGATAGGTTGTTGCTTTCGCTCGCCGAAACGAAAGACCATTTTGAGTAAACTCTCATAGATAAACTCTGGCCATTATTGGGCTGAACAGTGAAAAAAGATATCCCATTGAGGCAATTATAATCTTGTCCACAAAAGGCGGGCAGATGTTTCCACCTTCATCGAGGCATTGCCCCAAAAATCATCTTTTTCCCTTCGTTGCGAGTATTTTGCTGATGAGCAGCGAATCTTCGCTCATTAGTTTAAAGACCATGGGCGAATGAGAATCGCCTTTGCTTTTCATCACGAATACATACCGATTCGCATTGGGCAATTTCACTGTTACCGAATTCGGTAGCACCCTAACGTCGCCACTACCAGTCCAGGCCTCCTGATAGAAATGGCTCATCTGATATTCTGCAGGATTGAACTGCAGACTGGCGGTCACGGGTTGATTGGGGCGCAACGCAATGCGTACCATGGTGTTGGGAGTATCATAATTCCAGGACAACTCCCCGCCTGCTGAAGGGGTTTCAAAGGTTTCCACGGCTTCGAACTGACGGGTCAATAAGGCGCTGCCACTCAGCCATTGATCTTCCAACCAAGCCGAGTGGCCTGATATATGAATGAACGCTACCGCAAGCAGGACCCCTACCACCATGCCTATAATTACCCCTGAAGCGACACTCCGCCTGGTAGATGAAAAAAAGCTACTCCAAAAATTTCGAGCCGATGGTTGGCGCATTTTATGTTTGCTCGACAAACGAGACCCAAATAGTTTATCACGTAACTGCATGGATAGGCCCTCCCGCCAAAGGGTATTAGTCTTCTTATATCTTTATGGTTTTTAAAAAAAATCGCCTCTCGTTCTTTTTAGGGATCCGCGAGCGTGGTCTTTCGAGATGTCTCCTCCGGCCAGTAAATAAAAAGAAAGCCCAGACTCATATTGGATTGCCTCCGACCGTAGTCTCCCGATAGGTCTCCTTCGACACCGACCCCTCATTTAATTATGATATCGAAGTGTTTTGCTTTTGGGCACAATGAAAATTAGATACAACTAACCTTTCTGCTTCTCGATCATGATTTTGTCAGTTTATTGGAATTTCAGACGCAACTTTAACGATTCCCTTCTGGTGGATAGAGAGCCATCAACACCCGCTCCGGTGTCATCGGGGCAACATAATCGATATGAATTTTCGGCTGAAAGGCCTTCATGGCGACGATCAAGGCAAAATAGCCAGCGATGCCGTACATGAATGGTGGTTCACCCACTGCCTTGGATTGAAACGGACCGCTTATCGGCTCGGCAAGTCCCTTGTTACTTTCTCGGGGTTCCATGAATCTTACTGTAAAAACCTCAGGCGCGAAATAGATATCCGGCACTTTGTAGGTGGACAAATTATTCGTGGTCAATTTGCCCTCATGGTTATAGATTACTTCCTCCATCGTCATCCAGCCGAGACCTTGGACGACGCCGCCCTCGATCTGACCGAGGTCGATGAGCGGCGCCAGCGACTGACCCACATCATGAACGATGCGCACAGCGTCGAATCGATAAGTGCCGCGCAGGCAATCCACCGTGGCCTCCACCACAGCACACCCGCAAACATGATATGCAAACACGCGACCTTTATTTTTCTGCGTATCGAAAAAAATCTTCGGCGTGGCATAATGCGCATGAGCTGATAGCGACAGGCGCTTGGCATAGGTCTTTGCGACCAATTCCGACCACTTTAATTGCGTTTTTTTTCCAGATGAAAAGACAGACTCTCGTCTTATCTCCAGGTTTTTGGCATTGGTTTTTAACTCTTGAGCTGCTACTTTAAGTAAATTGGCACGAATGGTTTCGCAGGCGATACGAGTGGCATGGCCATTGAGATCTGGACCCGTACTGGCGGCTGTGGGTGAGGTATTGGCGTTGCGGGTGGTGTTGGTATGCTCCACTTTTACCCGTCCCAGATCGATGCCGAGAACACGCGCCACGATATGGCGAATCTTTTCATTCACCCCTTGACCCATTTCCACCGCTGCGGTGCTCACGCTCACGCTGCCATCGCTGTATACATGCACCAACGCGCTGGCTTGGTTCAACATGGTGTTGGTGAAGGAAATGCCAAAACATACCGGCATGATCGCCATCCCTTTTTTGCAGTGGCGATTCTTTTCATTGAATGACCGCTGCTGTTCTCGTAGATCGGCTACTCTGTACAAAGTCTGCAAAGTTTTCCAAGCACGTTTGGGCTGATCGCTACCCAAACGCATGCCATAAGGGAAGGTTTGTCCTTTGCGGATGAGGTTCTTTTCCTGGATCACATGAGGTTCAACACACATTTTTTCTGCGGCTTTATGGATCGCACATTCCAACACGAACATCGCCTGCGGTGCGCCAAAACCACGAAAAGCGGTAAAAGGGGGTAAATTCGTCCGACAACAGTATCCGGTGGCGGTGACATTGGGTATATAATAGCTATTGGTGGTATGGAAAAGGGTGCGATCGAGGATGGCCGTGGAAAGGTCCGCTGCAGCGCCGGCATTCTGATAGAACGTTACCTCATAGGCCATGATCTTACCATTTTTTGCCAGACCGATTTTAAAATCGGATGAATAGGGATGGCGTTTGCCAGTGAAGCGCATATCTTCGCTGCGGTGGAGTACCAGTTTGACTGGTCGCTTGAGGCGATAGGCTGCCAATGCGGTCATGGCAGCATAAGCGGTAGCCTGGTCTTCCTTGCCTCCAAATCCGCCGCCGATGCGCGGCACCTCAACCTCCAGCAAATGCATGGGCACGTTGAGAATTCGGGCAATGTTGCGCTGGACTGCAGTGGGCGATTGGGTGGCGGAATAGACTTTCAGGCCACCATCATCCAGTGGTATCGCCAGTGCGCTCTGCGGCTCCATATACACGTGCTCCTGCGCGCCGGATTCCACCTGGCCTTCCACGATCAGATCACAACGGCGCCATGCTTTCTCCACATGACCCAACCGAAAGATCCGCGGCGGAATGATGAGCTGTCCGGCGCGAAAAGCCTGGCGCGCATCATAAATGGCTGGTAGAGGATCGATCTTTACCACGATTGCATGTACCGCACGACGAGTGATCTCGGGCGTCTCCGCTACCACCACGGCGATCGGCTGACCCCAATAATGAACGGAATCCTCCGCTAATAAACACTCATCTTGAATGATATTTCCGATTTGATTATCCCCCGGGATATGCGCGGCGGTGAATACCGCCTTGACGCCGATCATCCGCTCGGCCCCCTCGGCATCGATTTCGAGGATGCGGCCATGAGAAATGGGGGAAGCGTAGATGGCTGCGTGCAGCATTCCGCTCGGCGTCGGCAAGTCATCGACAAATTGCGATGCGCCGCGAACGTGAAGATATATGTCGGTATATTCCATATCTCGCTTAGGCATTAGGTTATCAATCCATTCTCTCGACATCGCGTTAAAAGGAACCAGTTTGCGAATGCTGATTTTTGTATATTAAAGATCGAAAAACGATTCATGCAGAGTGGTTCAAATTGACATAATGAGCACCCAAAATCTGTGTAGCTGGCTAATAATTGACATATTGACTGAAACCATTTTCTTAGCAATTGATAGCATCATGATTGTATTCAACTTTTAGATCTAGATCTCAAAATGAATGAGTGTTTGTAAAAATTTTCAAACATGTCATTTCGAGAGGCCTTACTCAGAAGCCCTCTTCAAATCGCCCTGGAAACAATGTGAGGAAATGAGCAAGGATGAGTTGCCGCAACAATCGCCGTTTATAGGCTGCAGACCCCCGCACATCGCTGATGGGAGATATCTCCGTATCCGCTATTTCTACGGCCTTTTTAACTGAATCACTATTCAATACTATGCCTCGTAAAAATGCACAGGTGTTTTCCAGATATAAGGGAATAGGCGCCACACCGCCTGCAGAGATATGTACCTCTTCAATATGATCATCATTAAAAAGAATTTTAATGGCCGTGTTGACTGAGGCGATGTCCATAAAAGTCCGTTTCGAGACTTTTTCGAAATGAAACTTGCTGCCTTGGAGCAACAATGGCAGCCGAAAGTATTTGACCCACTCGTTGGGTCGACGGTCGAGATATTTATAACCGAGGAAGAATCGCCGCAACGGCAACTCGCGGTCATGTTCTCCGTCGGTCAGGCCGATCGTCGCCTCCAGCGCCAATAGCATGATCGTCAGGTCGCCGATGGGGGAGGCGTTAACCACGTTGCCGGCTACGGTAGCACGATGCCGGATTTGCGTGGAAGATACCAGCTGCAAATACTGAGCAACACCGGGGAGGTGGTGGTGCAATAGCGGCGAACGGCGCATCATTTCGATGGTCACACCAGCACCGAGATATAAACCATCCTCTTTTACATCTATGTGTTGCCATTCTTCCCGATCGGACAGCAGAACAATTTTTTCTTCTGTCAGTTGCTGCGGCTTTTGCGCGTAAAGATCGGTGCCGCCGGCAATCCAAACATGATCATGAGGCAGATTTTCTACTTTGTGGCTCGGCCGATGGTCTAACCGCCGTAGCTGCTGTGGAATTTGTAACAAATAGTCCGGCAAAAAACCCAGCCGCAC
>FWWM01008729.1_pt1 | contig 18262 bp, 21 predicted proteins | sample 2228351 | NCBI WGS metagenome assembly FWWM01 (sample SAMEA103939774, study PRJEB20133) | metagenome
AACCTATTTAATTTATTTTCGCCGTAGGGGATATTATTCGTAGCAGCGACGTTTCGCGAAATAATTTAAGAAGGGGTGTTGTTAATGAAGAAGTTCAAGCGGATACGCTTTGATGCCAACAAATTAACAAGTGACCAGCTCGCTGAACTCAATGAAGATTGGGTGAAGGTTGTTGGTTGGGATTTGTATGTGACTGACGAAAGGGGTCAACGAAAACCCGTCACAACCCTTAACGACCTGCTGCGTTGGTTAGGGTTTAACCCTGACCGTTTGAGTGAGGCGGACGTGCCGATGTTGCGGGACGCGGTTCAACGGTTTGAGAATTTGCCCGTCGCGCTGGGGATGCCCCAGCCTCTGCACGACCAATGGCTTAAGTTGTTAGAGGTTTTAGGGGTTGAATGGTCGCCCTACCGCAAAGCAGCAACGATTGAGTGGTAGTGTGTTGTTGATGATAAACGATGTCGTTATGGCTGTTTCGGTGGGAGAAGAAACGATCGTTTGTTGATTTACCTACACGATGGGTGTTCGTTACTCGCAAAAACACGAGCTTCTGGCAACGATACCATTACAACCCGACCTCAAACGCTTCAGCAACCGCAACCCTTCAGGGTTCGTTGCTAACAACCTTTAACGATTACGCCAACGGGAAATTATTGGGCTCGGAATTTAGAAAGAAGATAAGTGAACATCTTAAGGAGTTTGTGCGTCAGGTATGGGAGGAAACCCACCACAACCCTGTTAGGTTGGAGGAAGAGGTGTTTAAGGCGGGGTGGGTGTTGCGCGACGCGTTTAACGCGGTTTTTGAGAAACACCCCGAGCGTATCCAACCCCCACTTTCCTTACCACAGATAAAAAGCCAATTTTTAGAATTCGTTTTCAGCGAAACCACTGCTTTTGAGTTTTTGCGGGGAGTTGCGTTGGGCACAAGGTCAGCGCTATCCAACAACGAAATAGTTCCGTTAAGCGTGGCGCTGTTCTCGGCTTTCGCGTTAGGTTTAGCGTCCGCTTACTACCAACGTGGCGAGCACGACGCCGCGTTAATTACCCTCACACGAGCGTTAAACAGTTTAGCAGCGATACGCGCCGCGCGCGCTAACCAAGAAAAAACCGACCCGTCTTACCTCGCAAGTGTTTACGACACGATAGAAACCGCTGCCATAACCCTGTTAGAACAGGGGACAGCGATGGATACTATCGTGCGGAACCAAATGACCTCCGAATGGGGGGATTTCCCAAACACCCTTTCCCATACCTTAAGATCGGGTTATTTGGCGGCACAATTCCCCCGTTTTTACGCGGCGCTTATGGCGCATGCTCCTTATTACGAGAAATTAGTTGCAACTGGCGCGTTAGACCGCGATAATTTAGATTATTACCGCCTCGTTGGGAAATTAAACGACGCGTTGTCGCTCGCTCGGGCTGCCCAACAAGTTATTTACAAAAACGCCGAGCGCTTTAACAAGGTTTCGCGCGAGGAAATTATAAGGAAGGAACTTGATAACACACTAACGGCTATAGGGAGAGGGCTGCTCGGTGTTGTTAATGCTATGCCCGCCCAACACCAACAAGAGTTTTTGGTGTATTTGTATAACAAGGTGGTTGGTCTTGGCGAGCACCGATTAAACGTTACGCCTGAAGCGTGGTTAGTGATGTTCGCCTTAGCGCGAGAAGGTGTTAAAGAAAATCGCGAGGGTATGCAGGCGCTGGGGAAATTACTGTTATGGCAAGCGGGTTTAACCTTTAACGACGCTAACCACCCGATGTTCCTAACGTTCAGTAAGTTAATTGGGCAATCCGCTAAAGAATTATTAACCTTGTTAGGTTTTAGTTCGTGGGACGAATGGGTTAACAGTGTGCCCCGTTATGGTATCCCGCAACAGGTTAGAATAGGTGAAACGAAGGCGACCTACCAACCGCCACCCGACGCCGAAACGATAGACCCCCAAGAATTGTATCAGCGCCTCGCGACGGTAACAGGGCACAGCACACCTCCTAAGCCCGAAAAACTTAAGCATATGGTAGTTGTTAATTTAACGAAAAAGTTGTTAAGTGATTCGCGGGTTAGGGCACTTATGGGAGCGATAGGTGTTTTCCCAAGCAACGCCCCGAAGCAAGTAATAGCGCGCTGGGTGTATTCTATCGTTGACGGGTTCGTGGGCACTTGGGCGATGACAGCGCTGGACACCCATCCCCTCGCGTATTTAATCCAAGAACGCGCCGCAGAAGTATTTCGTTCCCCAACAGCAAGTAAAAACGTGTTAAAACTCTTAGCGCAAAAACGGTTTTCACAAGCAATCGGAAAGGGTTCTGGTTCCACGCCAGTTTGGGAATTCACGGGAACCCCGTCGTTTAACCCGTCGTCAAAAGAAGAAGCGTTGCGTGACGCTTTGTGTTACCTGCGCGCTGCTACCCCCTTCATTGACGCATACCTTGTAACCGTTTACCTTAACACCCAAGAATTGCTTAACTCCGCGAATATCCCTTCCAACGCTATCCTTTACCCGCTATATCGCGGTATGGAAGGAGTTAACCACTTACCACAAAAAACAGCGCTCGCCCATAACCCGTTAAGTTCCTTTTCCACCAACCGCGCGGAAGCAGATAAGTTTGGTAGGTCTTATAAAACGGGTTTTCCCGCGTGGGCGTTATGGTCTACCCCGTTCACAGGACCGGGTTGTTACAACGAAAAGGAATTAATCGGTATTAATGTTCTTGGTGAAGTATGGTTTTTAACTGAAGGTAGGTCAGGGTTTCAGCAATTAATTGTTGATCTTTCAAGCGCTTAATAGTGCTCTCGTAAAACTAATCCCCCGTAACGCTTGAAATTAATTAACTGCGTGTTATCCCAATAATTAAAAAGGAGGTGGTTTTAAATGGTGCAATTAACATCTTATTTCCGAGGCGATGGAGCAATAAAAATTGGTCGCACGATAGACGACACTTTCTGCACGATTGACGTCACCGCTATTGAGTTAATTCAAGCAGACGCAATCCACCGCTCTCAAGATTATATCCCTGTTCTACACGTAGTTATTAATCATCGTGCCGTGACGATTGTTGTTGGTGACCCCCAACCGACTCGCTACGACGCTATCCTTGTTGCTAACTTTGCCCGCTACCTGTTGTTAAGTGAATATTACCGCTACGCCCAGTTTAATTAACAACAGTGACTGGGGAGGTGCCTTTGATGGTAATAAAAGGGAAGCACTACACAGGGATTAATGAGTTAGTGTTCATTTCCCAAAGAAATTTGTGGGAAAACTCGTCCGTTGCCAAATACGCACCGCACATCGTCCGCTTGGGGCGCCGCATGGATGAGCTCGCCGAGCAACTATACCGCTATCTGGTGTTAACGCAGGTTGATAGTATCTTGCAATCCGCTAACACGATTTTCTGGGGCATCGTTGAAATGGAGAAAACGAGCACACCGAGCAGCGTTCGGCGCCGAGACATAGACCAAATGGTGCGCAGCACCGCGCAATTGCAAAAATTTACCGAGCAACCATCCGTGCAGGCTGTTATGCCCCCTAATGTGATTAACTTCATAAGGGAAGTAATATTGCTCGCGAGGTTTCTGCGGAACGAAGCGAAGCACTATGTTAAATGAAGTTATTTGTGAAGTTACTCGCGGGATAAATAAAAATAAGCGAGCGCTTGCCCAGCGCATCATATAACGCTCCGCCACCGCCATTGCCTCACCGCCGTGGGCTTCGGGCGCGGGGAAACAACCCCGCGCCTAAATTTTTTCGTTACCCCGTATTTGCAAATAATTTTCCCGTTGTGGTTTCGGTAACTTTTTCCAATCCCATCCTGAAATTTTCCCTAACTCTATTAACACAGGATAGCGAGTAAGGGTTAAACAAGTAATGCAGGGTAATTGCCGTTCGGGGGTGGTTGGTGGTAGCGGTTCATGTCTTATCACCTCCGCCCGCTCGTAATCATCTAAAGGACAATGCACGAACAACAATTGTTCGTTAGAGTGTTCCCCGCAGTTCGGCTCATTGCGATAAACCGCCCCGCTCTTAAGGTGGTAAACGAGATGCGACACGACATGCCTGCGGAGGATTTTTCGGCGTCTCAATTACCCTCACCTCCCGCAAGTTATTATTCGGTGTGAGAATTAAAACTTAACCATATTAACAACATGCCGCCAACGCTAACGATTAACAACATAACCGTTGCGAAAATAAATGTTGCGAGGTTTGTAACCTCTTGAGGTAAATTACCAGTGAAATAGTCTACCCAGAACCGACCCAACCCCAACCCGCCAAAAACACTTAACATCACCCCTAACCCGAAAGTCATCGCTGTTAATAGTTTGTCTTCCCACATTCTTAAAACCCCTCCTTGCAACATACGGTTTCAAGTATTTTTAACACAAAGTAACAACACAATTATTAAAAACGGCGAACGAGTTATTTACGCACCATAAAAATACGCGGTTTAACCGTAACGCTCTTAAGCGGAGGTGGTTTAAATGCGTGTTAAGCTGCCCGCAGAAGAAGTAAAGAAATTAGCGAAAATGTTGGCGAACGTCCCGTCACCGAGTAGAACGACTATGCCAATCCTTAACAGTGTTAAGTTAACAGCGTCCAAGGATAAAATTGTCGTGGTCGCTACAAATTTGAATGTTTGGCGGGAATTAATCGTCAACGCTGAGGTAATAGAACCCGGCGTGGCGGTTGTTGATGCAGGTATGCTCAGAAAACTGTTGCCCAGCGTGGATGGTGAAGTTAATTTATTTGCCCCCAACAGCGTAGAGAGCTACGGGCGGGCGATTATTTCTGGAGGCAGTTGGACTTATTATTTACCGTTGTTTCCTGTGGACGAATTTCCGTCTTTTGAACCTACCGAAGCGTGGGGAGCAACGATAGCGATTGATGAAAGGGTTTGGGTGGAAGGATTAGAGCGAGCGATGATAGCTGTAAGTAACGAAACGGCGTATGGTCTTAACGGGGTTCGTGTGGCAAGCAAAAACGGGGTTTTGGGTTTCGTTGGCACGAACACACATATCCTTAGCCTCGTTCGCTACGAGGACACTGGGTTGCCTGATTTCGCTTTCACCATCCCGCTAACGGAAGTTAAGAAACTAATAACACTGTTACGCGGTGCCGATAGTCTTACCGAAAGCGCCACAACGCTTAGGGTAACCCCCGAAAATAATGTCGTTGAGTTCGCGTGCAACGGCGACAAAATAGTTTTTACCGCGCTTAACAACCCTTACCCTGATTACGAGCGCGTTGTGCGCGAGAACAACACTCCCCCTTACCTGTTAACTGTTGAAAAACAACCGTTGTTAAAAGCGTTGCGGCGGTTCGGGGTTTTTCGCCCTACTAACAAGCGCGTGCCCCTGCGAATCGTTCTTAACTTATCACCAAACCAATTAACGATGGAAGCGTGGGAGTGGGATTACGGTGAACTTACAGTGATTGGGCGAGAAGAATTCCCTGGGGATTGGCTCAGCGGTGAGCAGGCAAGCTTTAAAATCGCTTTCCAGCACGCTTATTTGCAAACAATGGTCACTGGTGTTAAGGATAATGTGTTCGTTTTAGGTATTAGGGACCCACAAAGCCCTGCGGTTGCTTACGAGCTTTCAAGCACAATATGGCGGTTCTTAATCATGCCAATGACGCTGCCCGCCGAAACAACCACAAACGCAGACGAATAAACGACCGCCTCACCAACAACCTTAACAGGTGCTATTTTGGTGTTTAATCGGTAACTATCTGCCGAAGGCAAATTGTTAATATCCGCATAGGTAATGTGGTCTATCGTTGCCCAACCGTTCAGGAAATAATAAGCGTGGGGTATCGGTTGTTCGTGCAACGGGAAAACAATACTTTGTCATTAACAAAAATAGCGACAGCAAGTGTTTGGTTTCTGGGCTAAAATAAACGGTTAGGGGGTTAGACCCGAATTGTGGTTTAAGCGGTATGCACAAAGTAGGTTTGGGTTACGGAATGTTGCCCCGTTACCCGATATTTGTTTTGTCTAAGGGGCGAGCGGACGTTTGCTATACAGCGGAATTATTTACGCGTGAAGGGGTGCCGTTTTACCTTGTTGTGGAGCCACAGGAATGGAAGGATTACGCGCGCTGTTGGGGAGAGGAGCGGTTGCTTGTGCTACCTGCCCCTGAAATGAAAGCGTTTCGTGCCCGCACATGGATTAAACGCTGTTCTACCTTACGCGGCGACCCTTACCATTGGCAAATAGACGACGACATTAACAAGTTCTATCGGGTGTGGAAAGGGCGACGGTTTCAGGTATCACCGGGTGTCGCCTTGCGCGCGATGGAAGCGTTCGTGGAGCGGTTTGAGAACATCGCCGCCGCATCCCCGAAGTTTTCCGCGATGGGTTTTATTAACAAAAATATTACTCCAATAAGTGTTAACGCTGTTCCGTCCATATGCGTGTTATTTAACAACCGTTCGCCTGTTTTTTGGCGCTCGTTATACGGTGATGACGTTGATTTTTATCTTCAAGCGCTTATGAGCGGTTGGTGCACGATCGTGTTTAATGTGTTTTTGATAAATACTCCTCCCACATTAACCGTAAAAGGCGGGTGTTCGCCTTATTACGCGACTACGAAATTACGCAAGCTGCGGATTATGCGGTCGTTGGAACGGTTGTGGCCTTTCGTCGTGGAAGTGCGCTATCGTGGTAACGCGATTAAATACATCACACGCTATAATAGAAACAAATTTCCCCTTACACCGATCCTGAAGGAAGGGATACAACTACAAAACATACCCAACGAGTTCGGGATGCGGTTGGTGCCCGCAATTGATAAAAAACTAACGCCTGAGGCGCAACGCCTTTACGAGGAATGGCAGCGCTACGAGGAGTCGTTAAACCAACACTTTCCCGAAACCAACGATTAACGGCTTATTGGTCGCTAAAGTTGAATTTAGAGAGATCCACGTTTAACCCTGCCGCTTTCGCTAAATCCTTTAACCTGTTCCACCAACCCCGCGCGAACACCCGTTGTGCTGGGTTGTTTTGGATAATACGCCGATACCTTACCGCTCGTTGCTCCCACAGCTTAGCAGCCACAACCACAGGGCTTCGCTTTAGCCTTAAATCCTTCCATATGTTGTCGGGCAGCGGGCGCATCGCTTCCGCCAACCCAGCTCTTAACACCTCGTTTGCTACCCGACGCAACAAAAGCCATACTGCTCCTACCCCCATATTAACTGCTGTATCAAATATAACAAGGTCAAGAGGAGGTGCGCATTCACTTGCTTTAGAAGGTAACCAGTAACGCTCGTAGTAAATCCGCCGCACTTCGTCGTCAGTGATGTAGCGGGCGCTGCGGGTTGGTAAGCCTTTCTTCCGTCGCCATGAATCGTAAACAACCTGCGTAATACCCTTGTTCGTTGCGCCCCCCCTATCTGCAGGGTGGTTAGAAAACCCCCCTTCCCAGCGAAGAACAAACCTTAAGCATTCGTCAAACCGCTTAGTCATTTCCCGCGCCGAAGCGACCTACCTATGTCGCGATACCCGACTGTTTGGGGACTTGTTCGCTTGCTGCCGTTAGCGTTTCATTAGCTCAAAGTGATAGTGAGCTTCAAAGTCCACGTTTGCCCTGATTGTTTTGTGCCCAGGTTTTGAACGAGGCGATTTAACAAAACCCCTGAGGTAGGGGGGTTGTTACCGTTAGCGACCCCGCACTCGTTCCAAGTGAAGTTAGCTTCCGTTCCGCTAAACGTTGCCTGCCATGTGCACGACGTCCCCGAAACCTGCGGGAAACCTGTGTCAACTTGCTTGAAATATTTGTTTGTGCCTTGCAACCCTGTTTGGGATGCTGCTGGCGCGACGGAGCTATCCCCCACCCCTAAATAAGAGTTCGTTTGGTTAAACGCTGTTCCCCCCGAACCTGTAACTAATTGCCATATTTGGTTGATCCCGTTGTTAAGCAAAAGGTTGCCTTCCACAACCTTAACCTCATAAGGTGCGTTTTCCTTAAAAAACTGCTCGTAATCGTAAGGGGGGAGCTTTCGCCCTTTCAAACGCGCCAGCACTCGCTTCCACCAAGGAAAACGATACTTTTCAATCGGCGCGTCGTATTTGCGCACTTCCCACACAGCCCTGTAAGTAAGGAGTTCACGCATGAACAGCAAAACACCCTACTGCCGCATACCTATTTTAGCTCGGTTTCCGTAAAACAGACACCCTTGCTTTTTAAATTTAACAACGCTACAATTAAATCGGGTTGTAGGGATTATTTTAAAACGGGGGGATAATTGATGGAGCAAGGGTTTGCTACCGAGCATGTAGCTATTGAGCAGAAACAATTTGAACCAACTGTTAAGGAGCCGACGGACCCTCCCGACGCTGAGCTGATGGCTGATGAGGATTATTACCAGCTACAAATATTAGAGGATTTGCTTCGGCGGAAAAAGCCGTCAACGTTCGCTTCCGACCCGTTGGTTCAGCCCGAGCGGTGGTTGTTCCCTCATGACCCAGAGCAATGGGTTGAGGTTCGCAGGTTAACAGCGGCTGAGGTGCGCCATTACCAAGCGCTCCAGATGCAAATGGTTGCTAAGCTCCAATCAGCAAGGTTTGACACGACAGAAATCCGTTTCCGCGCCACAGAAGCGTATTTGTATCTGTTAAGGCAATCTATTACGCGCTTCCGTTTCCGAAAAGGCGATAGGTTTATTGAGGGCACTCAATCCATGAACGCCGAGCAGCTAAACAAGATATACTCGGACTTAACCCCCGAGGTGGCTGCGTGGTTAGAGCGCAAGCTTCTTGTTTTCAACGAGCTCACACCAGCTGCCCAACGAAAAAAAGCGAATGCGTCCAATATTTAAAAGAGATCTTTGGTAAATTGTTGCGGCGAAAATTAGAAAGCGCCATCCCGCTATGGGCGGCAGAGGTGTTGCGGTTGTATTCGCATTACAAGGAAACGGGAGCGTTGCCAGACAACAGGGGGTTGGATTACAACAACCCTTGGCTTATTGACGCATTTGACGGGTTGATGGAAGAGGAGGGACGCTATTACGCGGAATTAAGTAAACAGATGCGAGGGAATATTAACTTTGGGAGTGGTTGGGAGAAACGCTGGCGCAGGAGCGAGTTACCGAAGGCGCAGGAAAACGCTGTTAAGGAAGCGCAAAACTTAGTCAACGAGGTGCTAAAATTAATGGCGTCCAACGATTTCAGTAGTTAATCTGCGTTGATGGCTGGGAACGCGTTAAAAAACCTACCAACGCTGTTCAACGACAGGGTTCGGGTCGCGCAAGCGTCGTCGTTGGCGTCTACGCTTGTCGTCACACCCGTGAAACCCCCTGCGTTAACGCCTGCTTCTTACCAACCCGTTACTATAACCAGTGTTCGCCCCGACCACTTGTTTTATATCGTTGATTTGACACCGATTGACTTTTTCCCAATAAAATAGAAACCCAAACATTCGCTACGAGGGGTGAGGGATTAATGGTCGTTAACGACGCAACGATGCGATTTGAGACGAAGGACGTGGGGCTGGCGTCATATTTGATGTTAAAAGGGTTTAAGCTCGTGTCTTATTCAATGAAAGGAACGCGTGCGTTGTTAGTGTTTGAAGGCAACAAGGATTTATTAAAGGCGGCGGAGGAAGAGTATCGGTTACAGTTGGACGCGTCAAAAGTGCCCGCGCGCGCGTTTTACGAAACCTATATGAACTTGCGCAGTTTGTTGATTAGCATCGCGCGCACGATGGAAAACAACACGGACCTAATCTTTAAACCCCTTTCAAAGCAATAAAAGTTGTGTATAATTACTTTGGGCTAAACGAGTAGTTTGTTGGAACGCGCATGGGCACGGTTGTTAACCGTCATTACGACATCAAGTTTTCGTTTTTCGCGCCGTTCGTGAAGGCTTACGAGAAAGACGGTAATTACTATTTAGTTGTTAAAGCGTCGGACACGTCCGTTGACCGAGACAACGAGCAGATCGCCCCTGAGTTAATAGATAAGATGCGCAGGTTAGCGAAGGAAGGCAAATTGGTGCTGTTGGACCACCACCGAGCGACGTTCCCTATGGGTGTTTCGGTTGGCGTGGAAAACGAAGGTGACCCGTCGGCTTTCTACCCCGTCTTTAAACTTGACCCTGACCACCCTTACTCAATGTATCTGTTCCAGAAGATCCAGAGCAACGCGGCGGATTTCGGTGTGTCTATTGGCGGCAAGTTCCCCAAAGTGCGTTGGACTTACGACGAAACAACGGGCAAAACGGTAGCACAGGTTTACGATGCCGAGATTGACCACGTAGCGTTCACGCGGCGCGGTTACGAAGCAAACCCCAACACGGGCATCGTTCGTGCTATTATTAAAGAGCTCCAATCGGTAGGTTTGTGGGAAAAAGAGATGGAAATAATCCAGCACGTCACGCGAGTGCATGTTGACGAAGCGTCGGACGCGCAACAAAACCGCGACAAACACACCGATAACGACGAGAGAAAACAGCGCAGCGACGAGTTCCGCATTAGCGAGGAAGCGTTAAACAAAGCAGTTAGTGCTGTGCTGGCGTCGTTGGGGAACCGAGAGGTAACAACAGAACAGTTTGCTAAGGAGTTCGCCCAAGCGGTAACTGAAGCGAAGATCCGCCGACCCGAAGACAACGTTATTTTTGAACGAGAACAGAGTTACGGTTACAAGCGGGGTGTTTACGCCTCTGCCATAAAACCCTCCGTGTGGCAACCCGTTCCCGACTATTTATTCGCTGACCCAGTCAGCTATTTCTACCCCACAAGCGACGAGTATTTTAAAGCTTCCTACACGCATTTCGTCAGTTACGGGTGGAAGCAATATTACACACCAGACGCCGCTGTTAAGGTTTTTGAGAACTTTGTTCGGCGCGGGCTGGAGGTTAACCCCGACGGGGTGTCGTTCACCGATAACCTGCTGTTAGCGTCCCAACTCCCCGTTGACCTTAAAGTTAAATTGAAAGACTACAACCCACTGGCTGACACGACCGCGCGAGAAGTGTTTAGTTTGTGGCAACGGGAGCACGAATACCTTTACACGCTACCTAACCTTAATTGGCTAAAAGAAATTGGGGACAACAGCGAATTAATCAAAGCGCTGCGGGAGCGGGAACAGCGTTACGGTTACACCGCGCCTGTGGGCGCGAACCTGATCGTCCCCCCGTGCTGGGCAAACCTAACCCCTGACCAATTCGCCGACCCAGTAGGACTTAAATTCCCTATCCACACGCCCGAAGCAACCTACTTTTCCCTGCACTACTTTTCCAAAGAAGATAATCGCACGGTCTACTCAACAACCGCCCAACTGATTGTCTTGAAAAACATCCTTAAGGCGTGCGCGCGGTTCGGTGTTAAAGCGGAGTTCAGAACAAACGACCCACTGTATTGGCTGTTGCCTGCGGAAATTAAAAAGAAGTTAGTGGGTTACAACGAGGTTGCTGACGAAGACACGGAAGAACTTCGGGAAAAAATGGCCCAACAATTGCAGGAAATCACGAAGCAAAGCGCTAAACTTTACGCGACATGGTTAAAGGAAACACTTGTTACGGTTGTTGATAATTTACCTCGCGCGGACGAGGTCGCGCCAACCGTTGTCGGTCACTTGTTAAGCCGCGTTAGCATCCCCACCCGCGAGATCCCCATGACAGCACCCGTTTCACCAACTACCCCCACAAACGAATCGTCCGAAGAACCTGAATTTTACTTCCAATTCCCCGTTAAGCGCTTGGGTGTTACTGATGTTACTTTGAGCGAGATCACGCGAAGGGTCGGGGAATTAGGGGTTAAATTCAACGTGATACACTACGACCCCGTTAAGGGGCAAGCGGTGTTAAAATCCGATGACGCTAAAGAAATTATCGTGAAGGTTGCGGAAGGGGTTTTAGAGGTTCGTGGTGTCTTGCGGGATGTTGCTTGGGCGTTAGACCAAGTTATCGCTGACCAAGTCGCTGAACGATTAAAGGTAACTCCATCAGATGTAATGGTTGTGGCGTTGCGGCCCGACATGGCGGTCGTTCGCGTTTTCTCGCCAACCGGTTCGTCGGAAAGCAAATTGTATGTTGTGGGTTGGCGCGTCGGCGAAACAGGTGACATTGTTATATCGCCCAACCTTATAGAAGCTGTAGAAGCCTACGCGCCGCCCGATATGAACTCTTTGGTGATCCACACATTAAACCAAAAGTTGTGGGTGTAGATGTCTTTACGGTGCAAAGTAATTGTCTTATAATTATGCGCGAGTAGAGCGTTTAACACTGTATGGTGACGATTAAGGTTTACAGCGGCGACCAATTGGTCAAGGAAATTACCGTGAATTACGGGGTTGACGAGGTAGAAGCCCGCTTAACCGCTGAACCCTATGATTTGTCCTTTGAGGTTGGCGGTAGCCCTTATGTTATCAAAACGCTGGTGCACCCAACAGCCCGTCCCGTGTTGGACGATCTTTTGAAGAAAGCCAGCAAAAACGCTGACGCGGAAGACGACGATACCGCGTCGGAAGAAACCGACGAAGGTGAGAATACCAAGCGCTACCAACGCTTGATGGAATTGTTAAACGAGTTGGGCGAGGAAGATGAAGACGAAGAGGACGAAGATGCGTCCGTTAAAAGCGCTAAAGCCCAAAAAGACGCGCAAACGGCTCAGGTGTTCCAGCAAATCTTCGCCCAATTAGCCGAGTTAACCAAAGCTATAGAGGAACTCAAGGCAACTAAGGGAACAGGGCACACCGCGAAGGAACGCAAAACGCCTGTGGTGTTAAAGAGCTGGGCGCCATACGAGCGTGTCCCAAGGTTTGAAGAGCAAGATCAGCCGCCTGTTACCCCTCAAATCACGCGGAAGGTGGACGAACACGGGTTGTCGGATTTCCAAAAAGCGTTTTTGAAGCGCTTGTTTGGCCAAGAGTAGTAGTGCGCGCTGACCCATGTCTGAGATTACTGCCCCTGTTGGGTTAGGACAAATCCAGCCCCTTACGGGCGCTCAAGCAGCGGAACTAATGAAGCAATGGATGGGTGGCACTTGGGAAAACGTCCCCCTGTTTGAGCGAACGTTAACAACCGCTAACGTTCCCGTCCGCCAATACATCGCTGACCTTGTGACGATGGCGATCCAGCGCCGCACCCCTGTGCGCAACTTGCTGCGCCGCGTTCGCGCGCCGGGCGGTGTGCAGTTTGAGTGGTTTGTGGTTACTAACGCAGCAGCCCCGTTTAGCGGAGCGTTCGCCGAAGGGTCTGCACCTAACGCTGGCGAACCGATTTACCCGCGCCCCCCGCGAGCGGTAACCTTCCGACCGTTGGGGTTGCGCGCCGAGATCACCGCTCAAGCGCAGCTCGTTAGCCAAAACTTCCACAACCAAGTCGCTGCCGCGATTGAGTATTTAACCGTGCAAGTGGCTCGCCAAGAGGAACAGATGTTGATTTACGGCGACAGCTCCGTTAACAACGCCCAGTTTGACGGGTTGCTGAAACAAATCACCACGAACGTTATCAACAAAAACGGCAAACCGCTGCAGTGGGCGGACATCGTGGAAGCGTGCCGCGCCGTTTGGCAAGCAGGAGGTCAACCCAAATATCTTATCTGCGGTTCCCGCGAAGCGCTGACGATCACCCAACTCTACTTGAACGTTGTTCGCCCCGCCGATATGGGGCAAGTGCCCTACGGCGCGTTCGTTAACCGCATCATCACACCGTTCGGTGAGCTGGAAGTTATTGTCTCGCCTGATATGGCGCCCCAACCCCGAACGATTAACAACCAGCAAATAGAAGCGTCTGATATCGTTATTCTTGACCCCGACAACCCTACCGCTGGTGGCGCTATCGGTCCCGGTCAAGCGGTTGAGGTGCACGAGCTGCTGCCGATGGAAGCGTGGATCTTCCCCATGCAATACACGATGATTACCCCTATCGTTGTGTGGGAGGTCGTCACGCTCGCTGTTCGCGCCGAAAACTTCCAAGCGAAAATCATTAACATCGGTCCGTCCGCGTGACGATAGTGTGGTTAACAGGGGGTAGGGGTGTTATCCCCTACCCCCGCTTCTCTCGCCTCTTGCCCCGAAACGGCGAAGGCACGGTGCGTTCGTTTCCTCTATCACGGGGCAGTTAACATGCCACAGGCGTTATTGTTAGCATCAGGAGGTTTAGAGAGCACAGCGGTCGCGGTTCTAAAACGCCCGTCGGTGTTGTTGTTCGTGGATCACGGGCAACCCAACAAGCGTCAGGAAGCGATTAGCGTTACCGCTCTGGCGGAATTTTTAAAAGCGGAGCTAATCGTTAGAAAAATAACTCCAGCGTTAGCGGTGTTCCCTGACGGTTACGTTCCAGCGCGAAACTGGTTGCTCGCGTCTTTAGGAACACACGAAGCGGTCGCTTTGGGGTTAAGGGAAGTGTGGTTCGGGTTTATGGCACCATCCCCGTTCCCCGACACCACGCAGGAATGGGTTAATAAGGTTAACGCTGTGTTAGCCGCCGAGGGGTTGCCCGTTAAAGTCGCAGCCCCGCTGTTAAACGCTCACCCAGTGGAGATACTCAAACAACTAATAAGGTCATGCCCACAGGAGTTAATCCGAGAAGCCCTGAAAGCCAGTTGTTTGAAAGCGAAGGATTACCCGTGCACGAAACGGTCGCCGTGCCCGAAATGCGCCGAACGGTTAACTTGGCTACACCTCGCAAGTAGGTTAAACCGCGAGATTGGTTGACGCTGAAACTTATTTTCCTGTTGACCCTATTTGGCGAAACTTTTACCGTTGGCGGGTAAACATTTACCGACCCACGAGTTCGGGGAAGACGTATACCGTTAAGAATTTGCTGGCTGTGGTTGACCGCCCTTTAGGGGCACTGCGGCTCGCCGATCTTGTTATCACCCCAGACTACACCCATCGCGTTTACCTCGCTTACCGTTACCGCAATGCTTCTGGGGATGAAATCCAGTTAACTCGCGATATCGTTCAGGAAGGTGACCATATTGAAACGGTTTACGACGGTGAGCCGATAGAGCTGGTCGTTGTTCGTCGCTACAACCCTGCTGAGATGAATGTATACCTTATGTTAGAGTGTCGCGCAAGCGAAACGGGCGTTCTGGAACCCTTGAACCCCTGATGTTAACGATTTAAACTAACCCTAACAACTCTTTGAGACAATAAAGCGCTTCAGCGAGCGTCGCGAAGATTCTCCCCTCCGACCACACGACAAGGTAAGGGTGGCACGCGATCTCCGCGTTGGCGGGGAACGGCGTGTCTTGAGCGAGCGTAACAACAACGGGGATGTTTAACATATAGGCTGTTTGCGCTTCCGCCGCTACGCCGAACGACGTGTTATACGGGATAACGAGAACCGCGTCGGCGTCTCGCAACGCTACCATGTTTTTACTTAACAACCACTCGCACGCGTTTTTAAACGGTCTGTGTTCTCTAAGCAACACGCGCAGGTAATCCGCCCACGACGTTAACTCCATCGGGTTTATCGGCATAAAACCTTCTTCGCTTAACTTCTCAGCAAAGCAAGCAAATATTTTCTCGCAACCCTTGTGCCCCCACACGTTAGAAGACACGAACACGGCAGGCTGGCGCGGTCGGGGGTCAATTCCCGCACACCGCATGATCTCGTCCACCCGCTTAAATACTTGTGACAAGGGCGTGTTCATGTTAACGGTATAGTCAGTTGTTATTTCGTCAACCTCGGTTTCGGATGGGTGGTTGTCTATCTGCGGTAGTTGGGCTTTGTTGTCGCGAACGAGTTTGATAAGGAACCCCCGCTCGCGCACGAACTCCGCTTCGTTCTTAAACCGCACATCGGTAACAACGATCCTGTCCCGAAAATTCAACGGTAACAAGTTAACGGCGGTGTCCACAAACAACCGTTCGTGGTGTTGGCGCCCTAAATCCCCGATAACTTGCAAGGTCTTGCGCGCTTCAGGGGACAATTCGGGTCGCCACACCAACGGGTTTTTGAAAGTTAAAAAGCAAAACCCTTTCAAGGTGGCAGCGAACGCTAACGGTGTGAAACCGTAACGCAGCTGCAAATAGCGGGCAACGGTGTTTTTACCGCTCTGGCGTTTCCCCACTAACCCCACAATCATCGCTGTCCCCCCTTTGCTCTTTAGTCGCTAAGTAGTTAATCACAGCGAACCATGCCCAGAGAAGGAACTGTTGGTCAGCGTCCAAAGCGTCGTGTTGCTCGTTCCCGTCGTTGCGTTCTTTGATGTTAATTTCATGCTCTTTCTTCACCATAATTAACCACCATTTTAAAACGGCGGTATAATTAGCAGCGAACTCTATTAATTCCATTAACTTCGCTGTTAAGGGGGGTTGCTTGTTGCGGTTGGTAGCGTATTGTCGTGTGTCCACAGAAGAGCAGGCAGCGGGGTTAAGCCTTGACGCTCAATTAGACGAAATAACAAGATACGCTAAAAGCCGCAACGCTGTTATTGTCCAGAACTTTAAAGAGACCGCCAGCGGCGCGGACAAAACCCGCCCCGTCCTCAACCAAGCCCTTCAAGCGTTAACGGTTGCTGATGGTCTTATCGTTTGGAAGCTTGACCGCTTAACCCGCTCGCTGCCCCATCTCCTCACCATCCTTGAAAAGCTCCAAGAAGCGGGCAAGTCGCTATGGATAGCGGCGGACGGTTTGGAGTTTAACTTCAGCGAAGGGTCTGGGATCGCTAACCTCTCAGCGCGACTATTGTTAACGGTGTTGGGTATCGTCGCCGAAACCGAACGAGAATTGATCCGCGAGCGGAGCATTTTCGGCAAAGTCGCTTTGCTTAAGCAGGGTGTTTGGATGGGTGGTAACAAACCCCCGTTCGGCTACACGCTAACCGAAGACCGCAGGCTCGCTATCAACCCTGAGGAAGCAGACATCGTCGCCCGAATTTACCACCTTTACACCACGACAGACATCAGTGTTTACAAGTTAGCCCGAATTTTTAAATTAACAATGGACATGGTGCACCGCGTTCTTTCTAACCCTGTTTACAAGGGGGAATACCGCTTCCACGTTGGGGCGAAAAAGCGCTACCGCTCCCATCACAACCGCAAGTATTTTTCGGACACGGAAAACGTTATCGTGGTGCCCGCGCCGCCGATCGTGTCAGAGGAAATCTGGGAAAAAGCGCAACAGAAATTAAGGGCTCGGGGCGGGTTCCGTTACCCCTCTTGCACATATGGTTGGTGGACGGGTTTGGTTAAATGCGGGGTCTGCGGCAAATCGTTTGTTCGGTTCGCCCCTTATTATTGGACTAAAGATTTCACCAAGCGTAGGATGCATTATCTGCGGTGCAGTAACCTCTTGTGCGAGAACTTCACTTATTACATCCGCCTTGACCTGTTAGAGGACTTCATCGTCAGCTTGCTGCCCCAAACGCTGGAGGCGGTTTACGCTAACCTCAAGCGGGAGATAGAGGAGAGCAGGGTCCAGCTTGACCCTGAAGCGCTGCGCGTTAAGCGGGAGCAATATCTGGAGCTTTTTCGGGCAGGGTTGATTTCCTACGACGAGTTGGTTCGGGAGCTCCAAACCATCCAATCGCTGATGCGGTCCGCCCAAAACCGATTAGCTTCCCACACCATGCTGGAGGTGTTGGAAAAGTTAAGGCGGGCGAAAAACTTAAAGCGGACTTGGGACTCGCTAACGATGGACTTAAAAACCGCGTTGGTGCGGGCAGCCTTCCACCGCATCACGGTCTCTTACTACACCATCCAAAATATAGCGTCCCCTATACCGCTTCGTTACGAACGCGTCATGCTTATAACGAGGGCAAAAAAGCGCTACGAGGATGTGGAACCCGTGATAAGAGAGATATGGGAACAAAAGGGAGAGGTGCGGTTCAAGGAGTTTATGGGTAAGACGGGTATTAAAAGCCCTACTTACGCTCGCAAGTTCTTGATAGAATTCTGTGCCAGAAACGGTGTTCACCCGTTGGACCTTAACACGCAATTGCAGTTAACAGACGAGGAACTGGAGCAGCACCCAGAATGGTTGGAACCCCCGCAATGGCTTAAACGAATAATAGAGATGCACCAACAAGGTTACGGTTATCGCAAGATAGCGCGCGCGTTGGGGCGGTTTTCTCAAGACACAGTGCATCATTGGTTGGTGAAACTGGGGTTAGCAGGGTTGCGACGAGAACCACGAGATGTTAAGGAGATAATTCGGGCACATAGGAGGAAAACACCCGATGGGAGGCGCAAGCGTGGGAAACCGTGAAACAAACATACCTGTTGGGTCGCTCGGGGCGGGCAAAAGTATGTTGGCTCGCCGATTACCCACGATTTTGCCTCCCTTGACTGTTGAGGAGGCGTTGGAGGTCACG
>FWWM01009293.1_pt1 | contig 18260 bp, 16 predicted proteins | sample 2228351 | NCBI WGS metagenome assembly FWWM01 (sample SAMEA103939774, study PRJEB20133) | metagenome
GCGCGCAGCCACTCGTGCACCTCGCGCCCGTCCGCGATCACGCTGAAACGCTGTCCGCGATCAGCCTGAAACGAGTGTCCGCGATCGCTGAAATGCGCAAGAGGCATCGGTTCGGCATTTGCGACGACCCGTTGTTCGAGAATATCGGCTCGGAGCGAGCTGTCATCGCTCCGACAACAGCCTTCGCACTCGTTGCACGGCGAATCTCTACTGCCGACCTTGAACGGTTGCGAGAAACGTGCCGCCAGTTGTTTGGGGCAGTATCTCAGGAGGTGCGCGACCACTGGGAGAGGCGGGAGATCGGCGCACGGATCAGGGACTCGCGCAGGGAACTGTCCGATTGGATTCTGGACGGACTGGCATCGACGCTCCTGAGAATCGCAATACTCGGGGACCAGATGGTGAGGTCTGGCGCATTGCCCGGACTCGGATTCGGCTCCGGACAAGCGTTCGTCGACGACTTGGTAAGGAGTCTGCCTGGGCTGAATCAAGATCCCCGAGTGATGGCCTCTCTTGAGCAACGTCTTCCCGATCTTGCAGAGGCTGCTCCGATCCCTTTCGTTGAGGCCCTGGAGTCGCTCCTCCAGGGCGACTCGGCGTCAATCTCCACTTGGCTGCGGGACGGGGCGGGCCTTTTTGGGCGCTCCTTCCATACTGGGCTGCTGTGGGCGTTGGAGACGCTGGCCTGGTCACCGGATTACCTGTCGAGGGTTTCCTTAGGCCTTGCCCATCTCGCAGAGCTGGATCCGGGCGGCACGCTCAGCAATCGCCCGATGAACAGCCTCGGTGAAATCTTCTTGGCGTGGATGCCGGGGACTTCAGCGTCTCCAGAACAATGCGTCGTAGTACTTCGGTCCATTGCAGACCGTGTGCCCGACGTTGGGTGGCGGTTGCTGGTCGAGCTTCTTCCTGGCGTGCGCCGCGTCGCAAGCAAGACTCGCGCGCCCACTTGGCGCGACTTCGGGCAGCATCAGGTTGCGAAGCGGGATCGCCACGAGATTGCCGAACGATTGCAGCGCTACGTGGACTTGGCGCTCGAATACGCACGCGGGAAACCTGAGCGCCTTGCAGATCTGGTCGAGCACTACAGCGCCCTGTCCGCGTCACACCGGACACAACTTCTGACTTCGCTCGACCAGCTCAACGGAGCCAATCTGACGGACGACGCTCGCTCGTTGCTGTGGCACGAGCTACGTGATCTGATTGCTCGACACAAGGGGTTCGCGTCTGCAAGCTGGGCGATGCCGCCGGACGAGATCGAAAGGCTCGAAACGGCGCTCCGCTCGTTCTCGCCGCGCGACGTTGTCGAGAAGCATGCATGGCTGTTCGACGCCCAGCTTCCGGAGACGGGCCACCCGGAGATCGACCACAAAGGCCGGGCAGGAGAGGTTCAGTCGCTTCGGAAGGGAGCCGTAGCCGAGATTCTTCACGACGCGGGGTTGGACGGCATTCACCGACTCGTTTCTAGAGCGCGATACCCATACATTGTCGGCATGGTTGTTGCCAACGAGTTGACGGACGAGGAAGCGCTTCTCGGCGCACTGGACACTTGGCGACTGCGCGGCACGCCGAATGACGAACATGCACTGCGCTCGGCTTCGGTGACCATGTTCGCCCGCCTCGGGCAGGAATGGGCGAATAGCCTCCTTGGCACAGCCAAGTCCCACGCGTGGCCGGCCAGATGGCTGGCTCTCGCGCTGCTCGACTTTCCGATGACGAAGGACACAATCGAATTGGTGGATAGCCTAGACCAAGCAGCCAGGAAGGCGTTCTGGCTGGAACGACATCCGTTCATGCATTCAGACGAGGCCGACGAGCGCACACTAAGGACTGCTATCGAGCGGTTCGTTTCGCATGGCCGCGCAGCCGACCTCATCGAGGTCGATTGGCCGCTCCTGCGGCGTTTGGGACAAGAGGCCGCGCTGACCGTGCTTGATGCAGCACTTGCAGAGCTCGGGGTGGGAAGGGAACTGCCAAAGGGGGGCAGCTTTGCTTACAACCTGAGGGAACTGCTCGATTGGTTGCGCCTGCAACCGGGAGTCGAACGTGCCCGAATCGCAAGCTACGAGTATTCGGTTCGCCCCCTTCTGCGTGAGTATGGGGAGGAGCGCACGCCACTCGCGCTCCACGCACTCCTCGCCGACGATCCGTCATTCTTCGTGAGCGTTATTTGTGACCTCTACAAGCCCGAAAAGCGGGACGAGGATAGCGACCGCACCGACAAAAACGACAAGCGGTATCGCGCACACGCGGCCTTTGACATGCTCCATTCTTGGCAGATGCCGCCTGGGTTGATGGCGGACGGCGCCGTTGACGAGATAGCCCTAGACAAGTGGGTCGACCAGGTTCGCCGCGAGGCGGCCGAGAAGGATCGGAGCCGCGTGGCAGATCTCCACATCGGCAAGGTGCTCTTCTACCTTCCTTCAGATTCAGCCGATGGGCACTGGCCCCATGTCGCGTTGCGTCGCTTGTTGGAGCGTCTACATAACCGAGACATCGAGAGCGGGCTGCGCGATGAGGTGTTCAACTCGCGCGGGGTGACCAGTCGCGGCTTGCGGGAAGGCGGCGCTCAGGAGAGAACTCTCGCAGCCGAGTGGTCCGAGCGGGCGGCGTTTCTTGGGACGGAGTGGCCCCGGGCTCGCGCGGTTTGCCTGGAGGTTGCATCAATGTTCAACGAGCAGGCGGAGATGGAAGACCGGGAGGTAAAAAAGCGCATGGCGGAGTGGTTGCGATGAGCTCTTGCGTGCACGCCGGTTCCCGGTTCGCCTCGACCGTAGAGCTTGTGACCCACAGTAGTTGCGACTGTATGCTGCATCTGGGGACCGCTGGTGCTTCGACTCAAGGCTGTGGGTCATTGCGGCCCAGACTTGTCCGCGACAGGGATCGCTCGCTCCCGTTGACGTGCCGCAGCGATTTCGTTCACGTCCATGCACGCTTGGTGGTACTGCCGCTTTCCCACCGTGTGAGGTGCATCGATCTCCGACCGTGGGGATCTACAAGCTTTGCGTGGTTCCATTGTGCGCTTAAGCATTCCGCTTGCGAACGACCGAAGCCTGCCTTTGATCGAAGGTCGGATACGCGACGGCGATCGAGCGTGGGCGACCGACGGGTCGATCGCGCAGGGCAAGTCGGGCGCAGTGGCACTCTCTGTCAACGACTCATCTTGCGAGCAGGAGGCCGGATGTGAGGTTCGTCTCCACGAAACTGTTGATTCACATGACGGGGCTGTTGCTGGTCCTATTGGGCTCAAGCGCGGCAGCAGAAGAGCCGCCACTTGTGGCCAACAACGAGGAGATTCTCTATCTGCTTGCCGCGGCGCGCGAGGATCGCGGCGTATACGTGTCGGGCGATTGGCATCCTGCAGGACAGGAACGCCGCAGCGGACACGTCATGCTCATCTATCGGGACGAGAACCGTGATCCGCTGGGTAAGCGTTTTCGAATCCGTGAGTACGCGGTCGTCGTCAACTGCCGGTCAAACGAAGTTGTGGCCAATCGTGCCATCCAAGGCGACTTTCTTGAGCGCAAGGATGCGATGCGGCTCTCGTCCACGGGCGGAATCAATGATCTGACCGACGCGGTGATCTCCAAGCTTGCCTGCTCGGCACGAAAGGAAGAAGGGAGTAGGTACTTGTGGCTGGAGTGGGAATGGGACAAGCACCTGGTCGCACATCCGCCTCTCGGCGTCGTAAAGGGGTTCCGTCCGAACAAACGACTTGGAGACTACGAGTGGCTACTGGAAACAAAATGCACATCTCGGCCGCGTGGCACGCGCTTTGCCGTGGGCAGCGGGCCGTACTCAATGGCGTTCGTCAGCACGGCGCACTACACGTCGTGCGAATTCCGAAGCCCATTTACAGGTCGGCCGGAATTGGTCACGTTTGCCGGGGTAACAGCGGAATCGTACAAGGCGGAGTTCTGTGATGGCGAACTCGTAGAACTGGATATTGGAGTTGGCAATCGAATGGGCGGGGAGTCAAGGGCAGTGTCGCGACACGGGGTGGTCGTCGATGCGCGCTTTCCGCATACTTTCGTGCTAGATAGCTTGGTACGCGCCACCAAGTATCCAACGCTTGTGGTGGCTTCAAGGCACTGGTGGGAGGAACGAAGCAAGGATTCGAAGTACCTTGGAGGCTACAAGCGATACAGGGTGGCGTTCGCAGATTGGATGATGGATCTGACGCGGTCGGCGGAGCACTATGCAACTGTGCAACTTGTGCCGGTCGGAAAGCAGTCGTGCTACCGGAAGCTGGACGGCAAGGAGGACTTCAAGTAGCCGTCGCGCGCCGTGCCACGAATGTGTGGCGACTCACCGTCGCCACGGCGCCGATTCCAGCATCGATCCCCAGAATCGCCGAAGCTGAACGCGCTCCCGCGCCGGCCATCGGTTCAACGCGACTCGCGCGGCCACGATGACGGCGCCGAAGCCGCCGAGCACCGTGCAGAGGTAGTGTGTGCCCTGCAGGCTCGTCTGCGGGATCGTGCGGGTGCCTGGTATCGCCTCCCAGATCGCCAGCATGTCCGGATGCGTCCACGCATCCAGCACGACGTGCGACCACGCACCGAGAAGCACCGTGGCCAGCAGCATCGGGATCGGCAGCTTCTCCCACAGCCGCTGATACGCAAGGCCGACGGCCGACGCGACGACCAGCGAGCCGAGCCAGCCGTGCGTCCAGCCGTGCAGGATCGCGTCGCCGCCGATCATGCGCACCAGCGGCTCGATATCGATGGCGATCTGCGTGACGACGAAGAGCTTCAGCGAGACCAGCCGCGGCGACACCGCCTTGGCGAGCAGGCCGGGGCCGGCGTGGAAGGGCGTGAAGGGCATGACGGCGGCTGCGGGTCGGGCGAGGGGAGTCGGCGGTCGCGGGGCGTTCGAGTCCTGCGCGCACCGCAGTATGCCAAGCGCTCGGCTGCGCGTGCGAGTGTGCCCGCGCATGTTGGGTCCCTGCGACAGTCCCGACGGCTACCTCGCCGGGGCGAGATTCGCTAGGCTCACACGCTGAGCCACGGAGTTGCAACGATGTGCGCACCTCCGGGCAGGCACGAAATGTGAATCTTCTTCGCTCAGTGGCGGGGCAACATAGCAGAAGCAGGAGGGGCACGCGATGGCCAAGGCATCTTCGGATGAACTGAGCAGACTCATCCTGGAGATCGTCCCAGCGGACGGAAGCGCCATTGGCAGCGCATCGCTTTACGACCGCGCAAGGCAGGCTGCGAAGCACGCCAAGCTCGGCTTCTCCGACACGGCGTTCGAGCACGCGCGTGAGACGCTGATCGAGCGCGGCGTGCTGCTGAAGGGAAAAGGGCGCGGCGGCTCGGTCCGGTTGGCTAAGCCCGATGGCAAAGGGTTCTCGCTTGAGAGCGCGTCGCTTCCGAACGAGCCTCGGATTGTGGTCGGGAAGCGGTCGGACGCGGCGACAAAGACGACTACCTCTACGCGCAAGGCCGGCAAATCGGCGGCGGACGACGAAACGCAGATCCTCAGCTCTCGGCACGGCGACAAGCGCAAGAACAACCCGCAGGTGGGGCTGGTCAACGCGCAGAACGATCCGCCGCAGCCGAAGACCGAGTGGCGCTACGATCCGCACCTCGACCCGGCGCTGCAGTTCGACGTGGGCCGCGCGCAGATCGAGCGGCTGATCGACGATGCGCTGGCCAGCGGCGATGCGGAGCGCATGAAGGCGGCGCTGCAGGAGCTGAAGCGCCTGGGCGAACCGTACCTGCAGTGGACCGGCAAGGCGGAGCGCACGAGCTTCGAGGTCGATACGGTGTCGCTGCATGTGCACGAGCGCATCGACCCCATGAGCATCCTGTCGGCCGTGCGCAAGCGCATGGACGAGGCGAAGAAGGGCAAGGCGCCATCAGGCCAGCTCGGTCTGTTTGCGGCGCCGTTCGAGAACCTGCCGCTGCGCGAAGCGATCGACTTCTACCGGCACGAGCGAGGCTGGAGCAACCGGCTGATCCTCGGCGACTCGCTGCTGGTGATGAACTCGCTGCTGCGCAAGGAAAGCATGGCGGGTCAGGTGCAGATGATCTACATCGACCCGCCCTATGGCATCAGGTACGGCAGCAACTTCCAGCCCTTCGTCAACAGGCGCGACGTGAGGGATCGCAAGGACGAAGACCTGACGCAGGAACCGGAGATGATCAAGGCGTTCCGGGATACCTGGGAGCTGGGGATTCACTCGTAACTGACGTACTTGCGCGACCGGCTGCTGTTGGCGAAGGAACTGCTGCACGAGAGCGGGAGCGTGTTCGTGCAGATTGGTGATGAGAACGTCCATCTAGTGCGGAACCTGATGGACGAGCTTCTTGGGCCCGAGCAATTCGTTTCGTTGATAGCGATAAAGAAGACCGGTGGGCAAAGCAGCACAACCCTTGCGGGCGTTTGCGACTACCTTGTCTGGTACGCGCAGGACCTGAAGAAGATCAAATACAGGGCGCTGTTTGGAGAGAAGAGTCCGGGTGACGAAGGCGCGAAGCAATACAACTGGGCCGAGTTTCAAGACGGGAAACGTCGGCCACTGACCGCCGATGAGGCAGAAGCTGGGCATAGTGGTCGCACCTTTCAGCCGTATCCGCTCGTCTCGATTGGCGAATCTTCAGGAAATGAAGAATTCGAGTGGCGCGGAGAGCAGTTCTTGCCCTCGAAAGGCCGGCATTGGTCCATCGCGAACCCGGGCCTCCCCCGGCTAAGACTCTCTGGGCGACTACTTGCCTTGGGCAAGACGCTCCGTTTCGTCAACTTTCTGGACGACTACCCTGTTACGCCTCTGACGAACGTCTGGTCCGATACGCAGACGAGCGGCTTCGCGGGCGACAGGTATTACGTCGTGCAGACGCTCCCACTGGTCATCGAACGTTGCGTGTTAATGACCACCGATCTTGGAGACCTCGTACTTGACCCAACCTGCGGCTCCGGTACAACCGCCTTCGTCGCGGAAAAGTGGGGCCGTCGTTGGATCACCTGCGACACCTCGCGCGTCGCCATCACGCTCGCCAAGCAGCGGCTGATGACGGCAAGCTTCGACTACTACGAACTGCGCTATCCGCACGAAGGGCTGCGCGGCGGCTTCATCTACAAGACCGTGCTGCACGTCACGCTGAAGTCGATCGCCAACAACCCCGAGATCGACGACATCTACGCGCGCATGCATCCGGCGATCGAGGCGGCGCTCGCCAGTCTGAACGCGACACTGAAGAAGGCACCGCCTGCCGAACCGTTCACCGTCACCGAAGGCGGGCGCAAGGGCCAGAGGCTGAAGCTCGGCGCCGGCGGCGCCCACGCGCTGCCGACCGGCGAGAAGGTCGCTGCCGGCGAACTGCTCGAATGGGAAGTGCCGTTCGACTGGCCCTAGGGCTGGCCGGCGGGCGCCCGCAATGCCTTCGACGCCTTCCACGCCGCCCGCCAGGCGATGCAGAAAGCGATGGACGCCTCGATCGCCGCGCACGCGGAGACCGAGCAGCTCTATGACCAGCCGGAGAAGTCGAAGACCAAGCTGCGCATCAGCGGCCCGTTCACCGTCGAAGCCGTGCCGTTTCCGACCGTGCTGTCGCTGGACGAAGCGGAGCAGCCGCTGGAGGCGGACCTGGCGATCGCGCGCTCCGGCGAATCGTCCCGCCAGCATTCGTGGCGCGACGAGCTGATGAAGACCGGCATCCGCGGCAAGGGCGGGCAGACGCTGAAGTTCGCGTCGCTGGAGACGCTGGCGGGCACGCAGAGCCTGCACTGCAGCGGAACGCTCGTCTCGGGCGAGCGGGTGGTCGTGAGCTTTGGCCCGGAGCATGCGGCGCTGGAGCAGCGCCAGGTCGAACGGGCGCTCAACGAAGCGGAGCACCTGCGGCCGGCGCCCAAGTTCATCGTCTTCTGCGCGTTCACCTTCGATCCCGAGGCGGCTAAGGATATCGACGAAACGAACTGGCCCGGCGTCACGCTGCTCAAGGCGCAGATGAACACCGACCTGCTGACCGAGGATTTGAAGAAAGCGCGCGCCAGCAATCAGAGCTTCTGGCTGATGGGGCAGCCGGACGTTGAAGTGCACCGGCGCAAGGACGGGCTGTACGAGGTCGAGGTCAACGGGTTCGACTACTTCGACACGGTGAAGGGCGAACTCGTAAGCGGCGGCAAGGCGAAGATCGCCATGTGGCTGCTCGATCCAGACTACGACGGCCGATCGCTGTTCCCGCGTCAGGTGTTCTTCCCGATGGCGGGCAAGGACGAGGGCTGGAAGAAGCTCAGGGCCAGCATCCGCGCCGAACTGGACGAGGCAGCGCTGGAGCACTTCAACGGCACGGTGTCGCTGCCGTTCGAGAAGGGTGACAACGGTCGCGTGGCGGTGAAGATCATCGACGACCGGGGGATCGAGTCGTTGAAGGTGATCGCGCTCTGAAACTCAAGAAAAGGAAATCATGACTCCACCAGCAGTACGCTTTTCGCAGGCAATCTACGACGCCGCAAAGCCAGTGATCCGAATCTTCGGAGTAGGCGGGAAACGATGGCGGCGCAACGTCGCCAAGGGGGCGCGGATCGGCCCGTGGTTGCAGGCCAAGTACCGAGTCCTCGACGAGACCTCGTGGCTGCGCCGCACGCCTTGTCTGTACCTCGTCGGCGGTGATGATGGTGGCATCCGATACGTCGGCATCTCACGCAATCGGCTCAAAGACCGCTGGCGCATCTCGCCTGCCTACGATGCCGAAACCATGGTGCGGCTTCCCGAGGACCAGCTATTTCACAGCCAGTGCTGGAAGTTTGTCGAAAAGGAATGCGCGGCGCGGCCAAGCGCACAGTTCGAGGTCCGGAGCATCAGCTCAGACAGGCTCGTCGCGGTACTCGACTCGCTCGGGCCGCCGCTGTCGGGGTTCACGGTGCTGAAAGACGACGGCGAGAGCGTCGTTGCGTCTGTCGAGCGGTGGATCTGCAACAACAGTACCGACAGGCTGGCGAGCTGGAACGTGGCGATGACTGGCAAGTGAGCGCGCCGCAGCCGATGTTCGTGGGGTCAGGATGGCCAATTCCAGAGTACAGATGGAAGCCGAAGTCTGGATTCGTGACAGGTGGCTACCCAGGCGATACGGCCAGCTCTTCACAAAGAAGAAGCTGATGCTGCGACCCGGCGGCGAGTTCGAGTTCGACGGAGTCAGCGATGACGGCCGCATTGCGGTCGCCATCTCGACAAACGGCGGTATTACGACCGGCGGCAAGAAGGCGTCCTCGAAGATGCACAAGCTGCGCTCCGACGCCCTGTTCTTGCTGATGGCAAATGCCCAGGAGCGCGTGATCGTCATCGCTGACAAGCGCATGTTCGACATTTGCTCGCAGGAGAAGAAGCGCGGTCGGCTGCCGACGGAGATCGAAATTGAGCGGGCTGAGCTGCCGCCGGAAATGCAGACCCGCCTGCTCGCAGCTCAACGCACAGCGTCAGACGAGATGTCGACGGTCAGGGTCGTTGGCGAGGGAGGACCGTCAGCGCCCTCGCAAGCCCGGACGCCACGCTGAGCCGGACGCTCGAACCGCTCGTCGACTGGATCGAAGACGCGGTCGGCAATCCGTCGCCGGCGACGCGCGAGTCATAGAATCATCGGGAATCGTCGTTCTGGAGGACAGGTCATGACAAGCCGAGTCGCGGAGCTGATCGAACAGGCGCGCAAGCTGAAGCCGGAGGAACAGGCCGAGCTGCTGCGGGCGATGCACGAACTGGTGGAGCCGGCCGATCCGGCATGGGAGGCGGCATGGATCAAGGAGTGCGAAGCCCGGCTCGCTGCGTATGACCGCGGCGAAGCCCAGGTCGAGGATGCCGAAGCCGTGATGGCCCGCCTGCGTGCCCGCTTTGCCGAGCGATGAGGCTGCGCGAGCTTGCCGCGGCGACGCGCGAGCTGGAGGACGCGCTGACCTACTACTCCGACATCAGTGACCGCTTTGCCGCGGCGCTGCTGGCGCAGGTCGAGGCGACGCATCGACTGGTACTTCGGTTTCCGCTCGCCGGCAGGCGCTACGGCAGGCACGTCCGCGGCATGCCGCTGGAGGACTATCCGTACTCGGTGATCTACCGCGTCGACGAGGCGCGTGACGAGATCGTGATCGTCGCCTACGCGCATCACAAACGCCGCCCGGGCTACTGGCGCGCGCGATCGGGCACGAAGGGATAGGCATGCCGACTTCGCTGATCGTCAACTCTCCCTACGTCGCCCCGACGCGCCACTGGGCGACAGGGCCGGGCGGCGAACTCGTCATCCGGGACGAGCGGCGTCCCGCCGGCTACGAGATCTTCGACATCCGCAACAACACCCGCCGCACGGAGCCGCTCGATCTCGTCAACGAGATCCGCCAGCGCGTCGATGCCTGGCGCGCCGACGACTATCCGGGCATCACGAGCGTCACCCGCGCGCTGCTGGAGCACTGGCGCGACCGCACGCCCGGCACGCGCGATCTTCACCTCTACTTCTGCCAGCTCGAAGCGGTCGAGACGCTGATCTGGTGGGTCGAAGCGGCCGAGCAGTACCGCCAGGGGGTGCAGATCCCGGGCGACGGCGGGCCATGGGAGCGCCTGTGCAACAAGATGGCCACGGGCACCGGCAAGACGACGGTGATGGCGATGGTCATCGCGTGGCAGGTACTGAACGCGCTGACGTATCCGAAGCGCAACAAGGATTTCTCGAAGGCGGTCTTCGTCGTGGCGCCCGGCCTGACGGTCAAGGAACGGCTGCGCGTGCTGTACCCCGGTGAACCGGACAACGCCTACGACGCCTTCGCGCTGTGCCCGTCCGAGGCGATGCGCCAGAAGCTCAACCAGATGGAGATCCTGGTCGAGAACTGGCACACCCTTATGCCGCTGAAGGACCAGGACCGCTCGGTCGTGAAGAAGGGCGCGGAGAGCGACGAGGCATTCACGCGCCGCGTCCTGGGCAAGCTGGCTGCGCAGCGCGACATCATCGTCATCAACGACGAGGCGCATCACGCCTACCGCAAGCCGGCCGACGTGAAGATCAGCAAGGCCGAGGCGGCGCAGATCGGCGTCGACCTCGAAGAAGCCACGCGCTGGATCGAAGGGCTGGACCGCATCCACGCCGCGCGGCGGATCAATCGCGCGTTCGATCTATCGGCCACGCCGTTTGCGCCCACCGGCCGCGCCAACACGGAGGCAGGGCTGTTCGGCTGGATCGTCAGCGACTTTGGCCTGAACGACGCCATCGAGGCCGGGCTGGTGAAGACCCCTCGCGTCGTGGTGCGCGACGACGCGCTGCCCGACGCGAGGACGCTGCGGCCGAAGCTGTACCACATCTATCGCGACGACTCCGTCTCGCAGGACCTCAACCGCAAGGCGGAACCGCACGAACCGCTGCCCAAGCTCGTGCAGGATGCCTACACGCTGCTCGGCGCCGACTGGCGCAAGGCGGCCGAGGACTGGGCGCAGCGCGGACACCTTTCGCCGCCGGTGATGCTGACGGTGTGCAACCGCACGGAGACCGCAGCGCGCATCGAGCGGTACTTCCGCCAGGGCGACGCGCACTGGCCGGAGCTGCATGCGCCGACGAAGACGTTGCGCGTCGACTCGAAGGTGCTGGAGAAGGCCGAGATCGGCGAGACGGCCGCAGCGGACAAGGACTACGAACAGACGCTGCACGAGATCGTCGAGGCAGCGAGCCTGCCGGAGAGTGAGCGGCACAAGCTCGCGGAGATGAAGAAGGAGGAGCTGCTGCGCGAGATCGTCGACAACGTAGGTAAGCGCGGCAAGGCGGGCCAGGACCTGCAGAACGTCATCTCCGTGGCCATGCTCTCCGAGGGCTGGGACGCGAAGAACGTGACCCACATCATGGGCCTGCGGGCCTTTACCAGCCAGCTCCTGTGCGAGCAGGTGATCGGACGCGGATTGCGGCGCGTCAGCTACGAGACGGACGAGAACGGCCTGTTCCTGCCCGAGTACGTCAACGTGTTCGGCGTGCCGCTGTCGGTGTTCCTGGACGTTTCGGAGGCCGGCGAGGCACCGCCGCCGCCGAAACCGAGCAGCAGATCGAGTCGATGGCGGTTCGCGCCGACTACGAGATCCGCTGGCCGAACGTGCTGCGGGTCGACAGCGTGGTCCGCCCGACGCTGGTGGTCGACCTGCAGAAGGTCGAGCGGCTGACGATCGACCCGGCGCAGACGCCGATTGCGGTGGAGATCGCGCCGGCCGTGGGTGGGGCGGCCAACATGGCGCAGGTCGAGAAGATCGACCTGGAGAAGATCCCCGAGGAGTTCCGCCAGCAGCGGCTGGTCTTCAAGGCGGCGCGCAAGGCGTTCGACGCGATGGCCGGGCGCTTCTCCGGCAACCGCGAGTACCTGGTGTTCCAGCTCATCCGGCTCGTCGAGCAGTTTCTCGCCAGCGACCGGATCGACATTCCCTCGCTGTATCACCAGGACACCGTGCGCAAGCGCATCCTGCTGGCGCTGAACATGGATCTCGTGGTCCAGCACCTGGTGCGCTTCGTGGATGAGCAGAACGTGACGCGGCTGGAGCCGGTGTTCGATGAGGAGGCACCGATCGGGTCGACACGCAACATGCGCATCTGGTACACGACGCGCGCGTGCCATCCGACGCAGCGTTCGCAGATCAGCCATATGGTGGCCGACAGCGCGTGGGAGCAGTACGCGGCCAACCTGTTCGAGACTAGCCCGCTCATGAAGGCGTACGCGAAGAACGACCATCTCGGATTCCAGATCTACTACCTGTTTGGCGGCTCGCGCCGGCGGTTCCTGCCGGACTTCCTCGTGCGGCTTATCAACGGCCGGACGCTCGTACTGGAGATCAAGGGTCAGGACACGCCGCAGGACCGGGCCAAACGCGAGGCGCTGAAGACCTGGGTCGAGGCGGTCAACGCCAAGGGCGGCTTCGGCCAGTGGTGCTGGGACGTGGCGTTCCAGCCGGCGCAGATGCAGGACATCGTGGCGAGACATGCCGGCGAGACGCTCTTCGCGACGGGAGGGACGGTCGCCTCGCGCATATGGCCCACGCAAACGATCTGACGTTGCTCGTCTACGCCGCAGCCTTCGCTGCGGCCAAGCACCGCAACCAGCGGCGCAAGGACGCTGAAGCCAGCCCATAATCAATCACCCGCTGGAACCGGCGCGCATCCTGGCCATCGAAGGCAGCGTCACGGACGCGCAGACGCTGGCGGCGGCGCTGCTGCACGACACGATCGAGGACACCGAAACCACGTTCGAGGAGCGGAAGGCGCGTTTCGGTCAGGCCATCGCCGACACGGTGGCCGAGGTCACCGACGACAAGCGCCTGCCCAAGGCGGAGCGCAAGCACTTGCAGGAAGTGCATGCGCCACACCTGACCACGCGCGCCAAGCTCGTGAAGCTGGCCGACAAGATCGCCAACATCCGCGACATGGCCAACTGCCCGCCCGCCGACTGATCGCTGACCCGGCGGCCGGAATACTTCGACTGGGCGGCACGCGTCGTGGCTGGACTGCGCGGGACGAATGTGCGGTTGGAGGCGGCGTTCGATGCGGCGATGGCGGGGCGGCCGACGGGCGAGTCGATGGGATAGAAGAGAAAGCCTCCGGGGCGGCCAATGGGGAGGCACGCATTCGAACTGCGTGCACCGCGCCTGTCCGTCAGCGCGGTCACATCAGGCCTGTTGGGCTCGATAAGTCGACGTGTCCCTAGAGGCTACCTTTAGGGGCGCGTCGACCTATCTGCTGCCCATCTGCTCGCCCCTTGCAGCCGCTCGGCTGTCCGACCATTCACCCGCCAAGCAGCATTGGCGGCGCCCATCCGAATTGCTTCAGCGGCAACATCGCGCGAAACCGTTCGTAGTTGCGGCAACGCCAACTTGATCCGCTTGCAAGATATGCGTTTCGCGCTGGCGGGGAGCTTTGCGAGGTATTCGCGTACGTCGTCGGCGAGCGCATCCGCAAGACGGCCCGTGGCCAGGGCGACCGAGTTGCAGCGACGCCAGACCAGGCCAGGCAGTATCCGCTCCAAGATTGGCCGAATACGCTCGTCGCGCATCGGAAGCCAAGCGGTCATCGGCTCGGCCTGGTGATCGTCCACGCGACGCATTTGACCCCGACTCATCGCCTGCAGCACTCGATGAGCTACTTCGGACGTCTCCACTCGTCCGATTTCGTCGTGGGTGGGAACTGGGACGTGGCGTCCGGACTGACCCGAGATATGAGCGGCCAGATCGAGCCTTGGCAAGAACAGGACGCCGGCGAAGATGACATGCGTGCAATAGCTGAATTCCGAAAGCGAGGTCTCGTTGCCCCACGTCAGGAAGACGAAGCGGCGCCTCCCGTCGGGCAGGCACTCGTCGGGGTCGATGCCGGCGTCTTGAAGCTCTGCTCTGATCACCGCTGCACAGTCGAGATTCAATCGCGCCCTGAAGGTGAAGATGATCGCAGCCTCGTTGGGAGGGATGTGCCTGGCAGCCTCGACCACGAATCTCGCAAAGCGGCGGCCACCCGGATCCGTGGACGCAAGGTCCTTCTCAACTGCGTCGCGGCCGGAAGCGGCGCTGAAGTAATTGACGCACACGCGATCGAATCGCTTTATGCCGTGAGAGAAGCGAGTGGACTCGGTGATCGAGCTATCGAGGCGGACGAGTTCTCGAATGGGACTCGACGCATCAAGAATCGCAACCGACGTGAGTTGCGCGGGGACGACCTGCCGAAAGCTGATGATGCCGCTTTGTGGCGCGAGCCTCATTAGCGTGAAGGGTGTCCCGTTCATTTCGAGCAGGTTCCTGAACCCACGCACAGCCAGCGCTCGGATTTCTGGCAGACGGCTGCGTTCCAGTTCGCGCAACTCGGTTTCGATCTCTGCCAAGTCACAGGCGGGGAATGCGAGTTCTTTCGGAGCCGCCCCTCGTGCCTGCTGATCGATCTCTGACTTCAGGAGGTCGACGATTCATCGATGAACCGTCCAGTCGCCGAGCTAGATGTCACTGCGGTGTGAAGTACGTTCAGGTGATCCTGCAGATCGTCGGCCCGGACTGCGCGCGGCTCCGACGCGATCAGTGACTCGTCCCAAATGATCAGGTCGCGCCGGCGGCCCAGCACTCCGTCGACAAAGCACGGCCGCTTCTTGGCGCGCTCGTGAGTGACGAGAAGAATCGGTCGAAACGGGGCATTGCTGTCGCTTGGCTCGGACGCAAAGCCGTCCTTTAGGTCGGCGCCGGGTTTCCACGAGGCGTCGTGTTCGTAGCTGTGCAGCAGACCGATTGCAGACGCGGACACGCCGCGTTGAATCAGGTCACGCTTCAATTGGCACAGCGCCTCAACCTTCGATGCAACGACGGCAACGGAGACGGTGCCGAGTCCCAAGCCGTCGTGCACCGCCTTTATCCAGGCGACAATGGCGAGCGTCTTGCCCATCCCGGTGTGAAGCGGAAACGCATGCCGGCCGCGAAGCACTCCCTTGGCGAGCTTGGTGAACCCGCTCAGCAGTTCCAGCAGCGCGAGTTGGTGCGCGTAGCTGGGCTTGTTCCCGAAACCGCGTAACCAGTTGATCAGCAACCGATGCGCCCGCAATGTCCACCTTGGATTGGGGTCGGACTGCAGGATCGAGTGCGCCGCAGGCGAGTTGAAGAGCGGGCCTGGATGAACCGTCGAAGTGCCGCACGGTGGGGCTGGGGAACCGGGCGGGTTCGACGTGACGGAGAGCGCGTGAATCGTGGCAGACATGGCTCACTCCCCCGCAAGAGTGCGCGAATGTCCTCGACCCGCCAGACAGTCGTCTTGGGGCCGAGCTTGATGGGCTGCGGAAAGCGTTTCCTCTTCACGCCCTCCCACCAGGAAGACTTGCCGACGGGAATGAGTTGCAGGATCGTTTTGAGGCGGACGAACCCGGTCTCCGGCAATGCGCTCGGTTTTTGCATGGATTGCTCCGGTTGTAGATGGACAGATCTCCATGTTCTCAGCGATCACCGATCGACAACGACGGAATGCCTAGCCGGGAGTGGCGCGGCAATGCATACGGGATCCACGTTTCGCCTAACCGGTGAAAGTGGTCGAGGCCCCGGACGTGACTGTCCTTGACCGCGCGCAGCGGACGACCCCCTCCGCCCCCCGCCGTACCCTGCAAGAGGGCACGGCTTGGGTCATTGGGCGACCTTCGGAGAGTCGCGGAGAATCCGCCGGAGAGCCGGAGAGAGCGCACGAACCCTCTCATCCTTCGGGGACGTGCATCGTCCGGCGCCTGGATTTGCGACGAAATTCCCTCTCCGGCCTCTCCGGCGGGCGCGGAGAGACGCATGTCGCTCTCCGGCTCTCTCCGGCGCCTCTCCGGCACTCTCCGCGTCGCCGGCGCGGAGAGGCAACTCTCCGTGCGCGGATCGTTGAACGACGACGGGAGAGCCTCGCAGAGGCTCCAATTGCCGGAGCATGCGGCTGGAGAGGGCGCAGAGCCGCTGCGCTACCGGTCTCTCCAACCGCAGCCGTCTACGCCGCGTCCATCTTCCGCAGCAGAACCTCCGGCCGCAGATGCATGTAGCGGGCCAGCATGCGCGGGTCGCGGTGGCCGGTGATCGAGGCCGCCTCGATCGGGTTCATCGCGTACTTCTCGAAGAGGCGGGAGGTCGCCTCGTGCCGCAGATCGTGCAGGCGCAGATCCTCGACGCCAGCCCGCTCGCGTGCGCGGATGAATGCGCGCGTGATGGCGTTCGGCGTCATGCTGAACACGCGGTCGTCGAGACGACACGGCAGGCCCTGCAGCAGAGCGGTTGCGCGCGCGAAAAGCGGCACGATTGAGCAGCGGCGAAGTTTGTTCGCGAGTGTCTCGACCGGCCCGCCAGTGCGAGCCTGACGCATGCCCCTCGACGTGCAGGAGGGCGATTGCGGGCACTTCTACGAGTTCGGCGTGGTTCGGACCTCACCGACGGCTTGTGCGTGCTCCACGGGCTTCCTGGCCGGCCCAGGCGTCGTTCGCGGTTTCAGCGAAACGAAGGCTTGCGAACCGTAGTGACAAAGGTCGGACCAAGACGCTCCGTTGGCAGCCTGCAGACCGTGATGGCATAGCCGCGGAGCGAGGGACCCAGACGCCTGTGCGCCGCGGTGCTCGTTCAAGGTGCGGAGCGCTTCGGTGCTCGGCGGCTCTGGACTCTCGCAGTTGCTTCGTGTGCAAATTCGTGTGCAAAATGCCGTCGGGTCGCACACGCGGAGCAGCACGCACCGATTGGTCTGAGATTCGCGATTTCCTTGGAATATCAAGCCCGTAGCTCAGTTGGATAGAGTACTTGGCTACGAACCAAGGGGTCGTGGGTTCGAATCCTGCCGGGCGCGCCAATTTCCGTAGACAGAGCCCCGCCTTGCGCGGGGCTCTGTCTTTTCCGCGCGATGCATCTACAGCGGCAGCAGTTCGCCGTTGACGATCCACGGCGCACCGAACCTGTCGACCAGCATGCCCCACGCCTTGGCCCAGAACGCGGGTTGCATGGGCATGGTCACTTGGCCGCCCGCAGCCAGCGCGTCGAAGACCCGCTGCGCTTCGGCGGTCGTGTCGTAGTTGAGGGTCAGCGAAACGCCTTTGATGCCCTGGTAGGGTACATGCGCCGGTGCGTCGCCGGCGAAAAGTACTCCGCCGCCGGGCAGAGCAAGCCGCGCGTGCAGGATTCGATGCGCGTGCTCCTTCGGAATCTGCGCCGCCATCGGCGAGTCGGCCCCGCTCATCAGAATTTCCAGCTTCCCGCCGAGCGCGCGTTCGTAGAAGCGCATGGCCTCGGCGCAGTTGCCGTCGAAGGCGAGATAGGCGATCGGGTGTGGCATGGCGATTCCTTTCGTGTCGTGTGCGTTGCTGATCGAACGGACTGTCGGAGCTTCCGGAGATGGCGGGATCCCGGCGCCTGGCATGCTCCGGGGCGTCGCTCCCGATCCGTAGTCGATCGGCGCGCGGCGCAATCGACATGGCCGCCCGCGGTTGCGGCTTTCCCGCGCCGGCCAGAGGGCGTGCGCGGTAATCGGCCCACACCTGCCGCGTGCTCTCGGCCCATTGCCGAACGCGCCGCAGAGGGTCCGCGACGCCTTGCGCCGCGTGCACGTGGGCGACCGTCAGTTCGCCTCGAGTGCGCGGCGGCTCGAGCCAACCGTAGGCGCCCTTGTCGCGCGCGGCGCGAGCACGAAGCAGCAACCGGGGCAGTTCGATTCGGTCTCGATCCGCATGCGCCACCGGGACAACCGCGATCGAAGTCAATCGCAGGCCGGCTGCGGCTCCATGTCGGGCGCGTCGAGCAGGAAGGTTACGACTTCCTCGTAGGGCTCGTTGCCGACGTTGACGGC
>FWWM01009294.1_pt1 | contig 18255 bp, 18 predicted proteins | sample 2228351 | NCBI WGS metagenome assembly FWWM01 (sample SAMEA103939774, study PRJEB20133) | metagenome
CTGAGGGACTAGTGGTCACGCGGGGCATCGATCCCTGCCTTGTGATCTACCCACTGGATGAGTGGAAGCGGATTGCTGAAAAGGTCAGTTCCCTGCCCATCACGGATCCGAACGCGAGGGTTTTGCGGCGGATCTTTTTCGCCGAAGCCGTGGACACTCGGCTGGATGGGCAGGGTAGGATCCTGATACCGGCCTACCTACGGGAGTTCGCTGGACTAGCTGGCGACGTGGTGGTGGTGGGAATGAATACGTACATCGAGGTCTGGGACAAGGGCCGGTGGCAGCAGGTACAGTCTACCCTGGAACGCGAAGGTCCTTCCATAGCTGGCCAGTTGGCCAGCCTGGTGTGACCATCGGTTCGCCGGGACGTCCGTGGCGGGCGAAGGTGGCAGTTGGGGCCACGTTCCGGTCCTGCTCAACGAGGTTCTGAGCTATCTTTCGCCGCAACCCGGCGGCACTTACATAGACGCTACCGTAGGACCTGGCGGTCATGCAGAGGCAATATTGGAGGCCTGCGCACCGACGGGGCGGCTTCTGGGCATCGATCGCGACCCTGAAGCCCTCCAGATTGCCCGACAGCGCCTTGCGCGCTTCGGGCAACGGGTGCGGCTGGTTCGGGGCAATTTCGCCCAGTTGGGAGCTATAGCCTCGGCCGAGGGGTTCGCTCCGGCCGACGGCATCCTCTTCGACCTAGGGGTTTCATCCCTCCAGCTCGCCTCCGAAGGACGCGGTTTTTCTTTCCAGACGTCCGGATACTTGGATATGCGCTTTGGACCTGAGGGTCCTACAGCTGCAGACCTCCTGCGGGAGCTGTCGGCTCGACAGCTAGAGGCCATCCTGCGGGAGTACGGCGAGGAGACCAAAGCCAGGGCCATAGCCAAGGCTATCGTGGAAGCCCGCAGCAAGGCACCGTTGCAGACTGCCGAGCAGCTGGCCGCCTTGGTCCAGCGCGTATACGGCGGCAGACGCGGGCGCATCCATCCGGCCACCCGGACATTCCAGGCCTTGAGGATCGCTGTCAACCGCGAGCTCGAGGCCCTGCAGGAGGGACTGGGTGCGGCCGTGGAGCTTCTCAAGCCTGGGGGAAGGCTGGTGGTCATATCTTTCCATAGCTTGGAGGACCGGGTCGTGAAGAATATGTTCAAAGCATGGACGGTGGGGCCCGCCCCGAGGGTTAGGGTCCTTACTCGGAAGCCGGTAAGGCCCTCTCGATATGAGGTCAAGCTCAACCCGAGGGCCAGAAGTGCCCGTCTGCGGTCAGTGGAGGTGCTCTGATGGCACGCGCTGCCCGTGAGGTCGCGCAATCAGCAAACACCCTAGAGGCCTTGGCCTCCGCCCGGTCGCTGCCAGTTGGAAGGCCTTCTACGTTGGACCTCGCCGCAGGCCTTTTCCGTCACCCGGCAGGCGTGGTGGCTGTCACCTTCGCGGTGGTGGCCCTTGCTCTAACCCTCTACCTTATCCAGGTCAGCCAGGTGGCCACCCTTGGATACCAACTAAGCCAGGCACAGGCCCGCGAGCTGGAGCTCCGGGTAGAAGCAGAAACTCTGCGGACCTTGGTGGCCGAGTACGAGAGGCCTGCAAGGATCGAGGCCGTAGCTAGGGATCAGTTGGGCCTGGTGCCTGCCCAACGGACTATATACCTTACTATAGACCACCCTTCTGACTCGGGTCAGGCGGCCAAGTCGATCACCAACCGTTGGTGGGCCGCCTTTTCCGCGGGCGGCCATGGTCAGTAAGCAGCGGGTACAGCTCCTCGCCCTATGCCTGGGATTGGCCTTCCTAGCCCTGGCGGCACGCCTGTTCGTCCTGCAGGTGACGGAGCACGGCCGCCTCGCTGCCCTAGCCTACGAAGAGCATTGGCGGTCCGAGACCATAAAGCCCCGTCGCGGTGAGATCTTCGACCGCAACGGCATACTGCTGGCGGGGAACATCCAGAGCTACAGGCTCTATGCGGTTCCTCGCTCCCTGCCCGACGCCGGCCAGGTGGCCGACATCCTCGGATCGTTGCTGAGGAAGAGCCGAGCGGACCTATATGCCATCCTGACGTCTCCCAATGCGGAGTACGTCATGGTTGCTAGGAACCTGAGCAAGGAAGACGCCGACAGGGTGGCACAGCTCAAGATAGCTGGCCTCTTTCTGGAGGCCGAGCCTAGGCGTTACTACCCCAACGGTGCTATGGCCGCCCATCTGCTTGGTTTTGCCAACCTGGACAACCAGGGGGCATACGGTGTAGAAGGGTACTACGACAAGCTCCTGGCGGGAACGGAAGGCACCCTGACCGCTGAAAGGGACATGGCGGGAAACCCTCTAGCCATTGGACCCCGAACCTTCTCACCGCCTGTGGACGGCAACAGCCTAGTCCTTTCAATAGATGCCATAGTCCAGGAGAGAGTAGAGGCCGTCCTGGATCGATCCGTTGCCGAGTCGGGAGCGGAAGGTGGCCAGGTTATCGTGATGGACCCTTACAACGGGGAGATACTGGCCATGGCGGTACGACCCTCCTTCGACCCTAACCGCTATCAGGACACCGATATCGGCCTCTTCCTCAATCCCGCCGTGTCCCAGGTTTATGAGCCTGGTTCCACTTTCAAGCTCATCACCATGGCGGCGGGCCTAGACACCGGCGTCATAACACCGTCGTCGAGCTTCCAGTGCACTGGCTTCATGGAAGTTCCGGGCGGTGTCATCCGGAGCTCCACCGGGGCCCACGGCAAGGAGACCATGACCGAGGTCCTTCAGCACTCGTGCAATGTAGGTTCCTCGTGGGTGGCAGGACGTTTGGGGACCCAGCTTTTCTACAGGTACGTTCGGGCGTTGGGCTTCGGTCGCATCACGGGGATCGATCTGCAGGGCGAAGTAGCGGGCATAGTGAAGCAGCCCGAGGTGCCGGCGTCGGGCTGGTACCCCATAGACCTGTACACCAACTCCTTTGGCCAGGGCATATCGGTGACCCCAGTCCAATTGCTCAGGGCGGTGGCCGCCATCGCGAACGGGGGCGAGTTGGTCACACCGCACGTAGTCCGCTCCGTCGAAGGCGCCGTGGGGGGTTCGGAAGGCCCAGGGCTTCATAAGGTGCGAGTGCTCAACGCCCGGACCACCAGGTGGCTTCTGGGGATGATGGAGGAGGCGACGGAAAACAGCATCGGGCCGCGTCTCGGGCTTCCGGACTACCGCATTGCCGCTAAGACTGGAACAGCTGAGATACCCGAAAAGGGAAAGTTCGATGACGAGGCCACTATCACGTCCGTGGTGGCCGTGCTGCCTGTGAGCCAGCCACAGTTCGTGTTTCTCGTCAGACTGGATAGGCCCAAGACCAGCATCTGGGCTGGGGACGTGGCGGCACCCCTGGCAGGCAGAGTAGCCAAGATCCTGGTGGATCGGTACGGGATCCCGCCCGATGCCCCCAGGTAAGCTTGCACCTGTGGTATCTTGGAATGTGGTTGACCGCATGGTCTCTACGGGGTCGGTGGATAGGACCATCCCTTTAGCCGTCGTGGCGGCCGTCACGGGAGGTCGACTCACGGCCAATGTTGACCGAAGGCCCGTGTCGGTGGACCTCATCGTCACCGATTCCCGTCGGGCGGGGCCCGGAGCCGTTTTCTTCGCTCTGCGGGGCGAGCGCTTCGATGGCCACGATTTCGTGCCCGATGCCCTGGCCAAGGGAGCTCGGCTGGCCGTGGTGGCCGGCCGCCATGCCCCGAGGTTCCAAAGTATGCCGCTCCTCGTCGTGGACGACCCACTCCGAGCCTATCAGTCACTAGCCGCCTACTGGAGGCGATGCCACAGCGTGGAAGTGATCGGGATCACCGGAAGCGTTGGCAAGACCAGCGCCAAGGAGCTGCTGGCCACAGTGCTCTCCCGAAGGTTCAGCGTGCTGGCCAACGAGGGAAGCCTCAACAACGAGGTGGGTCTCCCAGCCACCCTTTTTCGCCTAAGGCCGGAGCATCGGTGGGCTGTGCTGGAGATGGGCGGGGCTTACCGAATGGGCGAGATAGCCGAACTGGCCGCCATCGCCCTGCCGAAGATCGGCGCGGTCACTAACGTGAGCGTCGTTCATTTGGAGCGCATGAAGAGCATAGACAACATCGCGCGCAACAAGGGTGAACTGGTCGAGGCCCTGCCGTCGGACGGTATAGCACTTCTCAATGCCGACGACCAGCGCGTGCTGGCCATGGGGCACAGGACCAAGGCGACCGTGGTGACCTACGGTATGAGCCACGATGCCCAGTACCGGATTGCAGAGGTGGCTGCCCTTGGGCTTAGAGGCACTGTGGTCACGATAGAGGGACCTGGGATTATGCTCCGGCGGATCCCGATGCCCCACCTCGGAAGGCATGTGGCCTACCACGCAGCCTTGGCCGTGGCTGTGGCCCACAGATTGGGGCTGACTGCCGATGAGATAGTTCAGGGTGTGACTGACCCTGCGTCGGTGGTGAGAGCAAAGATCCTTCTGGCCCCTGGAGGCTGGACCGTTATCGATGACAGCTACAACTCCAGCCCCATGTCGGCCCTTTCAGCCTTGGAGGTTCTCAGGCAGGCTCCCGGCAGGAAGGTGGCCGTGTTGGGGGACATGCTTGAACTGGGGGCATACGAAGAGCAGGGCCATGTCGAGGTTGGCCAACGGGCTGCTCAATGCGCTGACGTACTGGTGACCGTGGGTCACAGGTCGAAACTGACTGCTGCAGCGGCGCGCGCCGCTGGGGCGGTCGAGGTGCACGTTGCAGAGGACGTTGGGCAGGCAAGAAGCATCCTGATAAAGTGTCTCCGGGCGGGCGACACCGTGCTGGTGAAGGGGTCGCATGCTGTTGGGCTCTCAGCGTTGGTGAACGAGCTTCTGGAGCCGGGAGGTCGGCCTTGACGTCCGCGGCGCCCATAAACATGTCGGCCCTGCAGGTCATGACCGAGGCCCTGGTATTGGGCCTTACTTCCTTTGTCCTGGGGATGCTTATAGCGCCAAGGCTGGTGGCTGAACTTCGTCGGCGGGGCATAGTCAAACAGGTCAGGTCCGACGGTCCCGAGAGCCACCTGGCCAAGACAGGCACCGTCACTATGGGAGGGCTCATCATAATGATCCCGGTCTTCCTTGTGACGGCCGCCTTCAACCTTGTGGGCCGTTGGTCGATGCTACTGCCCTTGGGGGTGATATTCAGCACGGGCATCCTAGGCGCTGTGGACGACTACCTGACCTTGGTGGGGTCCAGAGGCTGGGGGCTGGCTGCGCGTTTGAAGCTTCTTTGGCAGACGGCCATAGCAGTAGCGGCGGCCCTCATCCTCCACATCTATCTGGGGCTGACCAGCGTGTACATACCGTTCCTGGGGAAGTTCTCCATAGGGCCTTTCTACGTGCCGGTGGCGGCCTTCATTATCGTGGCTATGTCCAACGCCGTGAACCTTTCCGATGGTCTCGACACCTTGGCGGGAGGCACATCGGCCATGGCCTTCGGGGCCTACGCGATAATTGCCTTCCTGCAGGGCCAGGATTACGTGGTGGCCATGTGTCTGACGATAGCTGGAGCTCTAATGGCCTTCCTTTGGTACAACGCTTATCCCGCCCAGGTGTTCATGGGCGATGCAGGATCACTCTCCTTGGGAGCTGTCCTGGCGGTGCTTGCCCTCATGACGGGTCAGTGGCTGCTGTTGCCCGTGGTCGGCATCGTGTTCGTGCTGGAGGCGGGCTCGGTTCTCCTCCAGGTAGTCTACTTTCACCTCACCGGCGGCAAGAGGCTTTTCAAGATGAGCCCGCTCCATCACCATTTCGAACTGCGTGGGTGGGCTGAAACGCAAGTTACCATGCGGTTCTGGATCATCGGCATGGCTGGCGCTATGGCGGGGGTGGCCCTTGCGCTTATCTGAGGCATCGCCTGCCCTCCAGGCAAAGCGAGTTCTGGTGGTTGGCCTCGGGCTTCAAGGTGGGGGAGTGGGGGTGGTCCGCTATCTACTGCGGAAAGGCGCTGAGGTCACGGTGACGGACCTCAAGGGTGCAGACGAGCTGGAGCCGTCGCTGAGACAGCTGCAGGGTCTCCCTGTCAGGTACATCCTGGGCACCAACGAAGTGGAGGATCTTGGCTCCTTCGATCTGATCGTGCGCAATCCGGCCGTGCCGTTCAGGGCTCCGATCCTCCAGAGGGCCCGGGAGCTAGGCATTCCCGTAACGATGGAGATGAACCTCTTCTTCCGCGAGTGCCGAGCCCGCATTGTGGGCGTCACTGGAACCAAAGGCAAGAGCACCACTGCCAGCCTGATAGCGCACCTTCTGAGCAGGGCGCGCCCGTCGGTGATCCTGGCTGGAAACCTCGGCATATCGGCTCTCGATCAATTGGAGAAGTGCACCGTGGACAGCATCGTGGTCTTGGAGCTGTCGAGCTGGCAACTCGAAGGGCTGGGTGCCGAGGGCCTAAGTCCTGATATCGCGGTGGTGACACGGATATTCCGGGACCACATGGACGTCTACGCGGACTTCCACGAGTACCTGGAGGCCAAGCTCCAGATAGCGCGTCATCAGAGCAGGCAGGGATGTCTGGTGGTCTGCAGAAGCGACCCTTACTGGCATCGGTTCGCGGTAGAGGCCCGCGGCAAGGTAGTAACCTATGGCACGGCCGCCGGCCCTGCAGATGTGTGGATCGAAGGGAACTGGCTGTACGCACGGGACTTTGCAGGCTGCCCCAGGACCGTGGCGGCCCTGGACGGCTGGAAGCTGGGCGGTGGCCACAACCTTTCGAACCTGGCCGCAGCTGCGGCTACGGCCCTGGAGTTCGGTCTCACCCAGGCCGACCTCGAGGATGGGATCAGCACCTTCAAAGGGTTGAGCCACCGCCTCGAGCTGGTGGGCGAGGTCAACGGAGTGAAGTTTGTCGACGACAGCGCGGCCACCATACCTGAGGCAGCCGCAGCGGCCGTGCAAGCCTTTGCGGCAGACAAGCTGATCGTGATCTGCGGTGGATCAGATAAGCGGTTAAATCCGGCACCGCTGGCCGAGGCTCTGCAGAGGTGCAAGGGGGTAGCTTTTCTAGCGGGATCGGGCACACAGCAACTGATCCAGGCACTGGAGAGCCTCCGTCCGGGCAACCAGAGGAAGGAGTTCCGTTCTCTTGAGGAAGCCTTGGCCTGGTGCGAGGGCGTAGCGAGCCCAGGCGACGTCGTGCTCCTTTCTCCTGGCTATGCCTCCTTCGGGATGTTCGTGAACTACAGAGAGAGAGGCCGTAGGTTCAGAGAGTGGGTGGCGTCCCGGCTCAGCATGCGAAGGAAATGAGGACACGGAGCTTCAACGCGTCGGCGGTGCGCTCCCTGCCGGACTATTGGCTGATCGGGCTGGTGAGCGCCCTCTTGGCCCTGGGCACGGTGTCGGTCTACTCTGCCAGCTTTGTGGAGGCCTTTCGAACCTATGGCAACCCCAATTACTGGCTGATTCGTCACCTCCAGTGGCTCCTGGTGGGCCTGGCAGCTATGGCGGCCGCGGCACTGCTCCCCAGGCGGCTGGTAACACGGATGGCAGTTCCTGCGTACGGCATATCCCTGATCCTACTGATAATTCCCCTGACGGTGCCGCAGCTGGCGCCCGTTATCAATGGCGCTAGGCGATGGATACAGCTGGGCGGTTTCCTCTTCCAGCCAAGCGAGTTGGCCAAGCTCTCGCTTATCCTTCTGATGGCCTGGTACTACAGCTCCGACCCTGTAAGGGTCAAAACCTTGCGCCAGGGCTTCCTGTTTTTCGCCCTGGTTACGGGTTTGACGGCTGCCCTGGCGGTTCTGGAACCCGACCTCGGCACCGCTGTGATGATTGCCGCCATAGGCACCGGCATCTATTTCCTGGCCGGCGCACCCTGGCCGACCGTCCTGCTGACTGTCCTGATCGAGATCGCGGCCACGGGCCTGCTGGCCGTAATAGCTCCCTATAGGCTCCAGCGCATAACCGGCGCCCTGAACCCATGGAGCGATCCGCTGAACAGCGGGTTCCATACGATACAGGCATTGCTGGCCCTGGGCAGCGGGGGCATATTCGGCGTGGGCATCGGCGAGAGCAGGCAGAAGTTCCTGTGGCTGCCCATGGTTCACACCGACTCTATCTTCGCTGTCATCGGCGAGGAGTTGGGTTTCGTTGGAAGCGTCGCAGTCTTACTGCTGTTCCTGGCCCTCTGCTTCAGAGGCCTGAGGGTCGCCCTTAGGTGCGGCGACGCCTTTTCTTCGCTGGCGACATCAGGGATCGTGCTCTGGATAGGGCTACAGGCAGGCCTGCACATCGCCGTAGTGAGCGGGCTTGTGCCCTTTACAGGCATAACGCTTCCCTTTGTGAGCTATGGTGGGTCGTCGCTAGTGGCGAGTCTGGCCGGCATGGGCCTCGTGCTGGGGTTCAGCCGGTATCGGCGGAGCGCCCCCAGCTCAACAGAAGTGGCGTCCCAGGCACGTCTTGGACACCTGCGGGCGCCTTGAAGGGTTCCTATCTTGGAAGAGGCTTTGGTGGGTTGGCCGTGATCGAGAGGGGCACTGTGCACCTGGTGGGGATTGGCGGTATTGGCATGAGCGGCCTTGCCCTGATGCTTTCCGACCTCGGCATCCCTGTTTCGGGATGCGACAGGGCACCGAGCAGGGCCTTGGACCTTCTGAGGCGAAGGGGCATTCCGGTAGTGGACGGGCATTCGGAGGGCCATCTCGAGGGCGTATCCCGGGTGGTGTACTCTTCGGCAGTGTCGGCTCGGCACCCGGAGCTTGTGGAGGCTCTGCGCCGCGGCATTCCGTGCCAGAGACGCGCAGACTTTTTGGGCCGCCTCGTTCGCGACCTCAGGGTGCTTGCAGTCGCGGGTACCCATGGCAAGACCACAACTACGGCCATGCTTTCCGTAATCCTGTACCGAGCTGGCCTCGACCCCTGGTGGATGGTCGGCGGAGTGCCGAGGGACCTGCCCTGCCACGGCCACGCCGGGCGGGGAGACCTGGCCGTTGTGGAGGCCGATGAATACGACGCTTCCTTCCTGACGCTGAGACCCTACGTCTCAGTTGTTACCAATATCGAGCCCGAGCACCTCGATTTCTACGGCAGCTACGAGCAGGTAGTCAGGGCTTTCGGAAGGTTCGTGACGAACTCCCACCTGGCGGTCATCTGCCTGGAGGACCAGGGGGCCGCAGGCCTGGCGGCCTCTACTGGCAGAGCCAAGGCGCTCACCTACGGCATCGGCCGGGGAGACTGGAGGGCCTCGGCAATTGGGCAGTGGTCGGGAGGGGCGCGCTTTGTCGCAGAGGGACCGGGGGCGGAAAAGGTGCAGGTGCGGCTGCGCCTGTGGGGCCACCACAACGTGCTGAACGGGCTTGCCGCTCTGGCCGCGGCGTCCTTGGTGGAGGTCGATGCGCACCTGAGCGCCGAGTATCTGTCGGAATTCACGGGCGTGGAGCGAAGGCTTCAGCTCATCGGCAATTGGAAGGGCATTCCGGTGTACGATGACTACGCCCATCACCCGTCGGAGATCCGGGCAACCTTGGAGGCAGTTCGCTCCATGCTGCCCGGAAGGCGCCTTACCGTGGTCTTCCAGCCGCACACCTACAGCAGAACGCGCGCTATGCTCGAACAGTTCGCCGGGGAGCTGGGTAAATTTGACTCTGTGTTGATCGTTGAGGTGTACCCAGCCCGGGACGAGGCCGTGGAACCGATATCGGGATCCGAGCTTGCGGCTCGGATCCCCGGTGCCAGGTTTGTGAAAGATTTAGCCGAAGCCAAGGAAGAGCTGGAGGCCATGAGGCCCCGTACGGACGTGGTGCTCACGGTTGGGGCTGGAGACATCTGGAAACTGGGCTGGGAACTAGTGCATGGGCATTGACGTAGTGAAGCCTTTGGAACGCCTGGCGAACCGCCTGAGGGCGAGAGGGCTAAAGGTCAGTGAAGGAGAACCCCTCTGGCGGCACACGACCCTGCGGGTTGGCGGACCTGCCGACCTCTTCTGCGAGGTGGACACGGTGTCCCAGCTCCTTTCGGCGGTGGAGGCCGCCGGGGAGGAGGGGATTCAGTACACGATCATCGGAGGTGGGTCGAACCTCTTGGTGGCCGATGGGGGCGTCCGTGGGCTCGTCATCAAGAACCGTAGTCGGGGCTGCCTGCTGCTCCCGCGGCCAGCCGAAGGGGAGCTCTTTTTCTCAGTCCCAGATGGGTGCGCGCTGAGCCCCTCCGGCCTGGACGGTAACGAGGGCTGGCTGTTGGCTGCAGGCGGCGAGCCCATCGCGAGGCTGGCGCGTCGTCTGGTGAAGCTGGGGATCGAGGGGCTCCATTGGGCAGCCGGCTTGCCGGGTTCGGTGGCGAGCGCAGTTGTCAACAACGCGGGGGCCTTCGGGGGCGATACCGCCAGCTCCATAGAAAGGGCCGCAGTGGTGGAAGCTTCGGGCAGGCACCTGATGACGGCGGCAGACCTGGATGCTGGATACAGGTCGAGCCGGTTAAAGGGTAGGAGGGACGCCGTTGTCGTCTCGGTGGAGTTTCGGGTGCGTCGGGGCAACAGGGCTGAGCTGATGAAGTTTCTTGCTAGCGCTGACACCTTCCGACGGACCCGTCAGCCTAGGGAGCCCAGCTGCGGGTCGGTCTTCAAGAACCCGGAGCTGGCGCCGGCAGGGTACCTTATCGAGCAAGCAGGGTTGAAGGGCACCAGGATAGGTGGAGCGCAGATCTCCCCAGTGCACGCCAACTTTATAGTGAACCTTGGCGGAGCCAGAGCCGAAGATGTCCTCGCGCTCATGGAGCTCTGCAGGGAGCGGGTGAAGGCGGTGTTCGGCGTCGAGCTCGAGCCCGAGATAGAGCTGCTAGGGAGCTGGTGAACCCCATGCGTGTGGCCGTGATCTTCGGCGGCAGGTCGGCCGAACACGAAGTGTCGGTAGCGTCTGCTCGATCCGTGGTGGCCGCCCTGCGCTTGCGGCACGAGGTCGCCTGCATATACGTGGACAGAGCCGGGGCATGGCACCTGGTAGAAGATGTGGACAGGGCGGCGCCGTCCCAGGGGCACCTTGGCGTCCTATCTATCGGAAGTGGCCCATGCTTCGTTGCCACACTCTCGGAAAATGGCTCCCGCAAGGAGAGGGACCTGTACATTGATGTAGCCTTTCCCCTGATCCACGGGCCCTACGGCGAGGACGGCCGGCTGCAGGGCCTGTTGGACATGGCAGGGATTCCTTACATAGGCTGTGGCGTGGCTAGCTCCGCCGTGGCCATGGACAAGGCCATGTGCAAGGCGGTTTTGGGGGCTGCCGGGTTGCCACAGGTGCCCTACCTGACCGTCCAACTGGCGGACTGGAGGGCGAGCACCCGCGCAATCCTGGACAGGGTCGCCGATAGCCTGGGCGTGCCGGTCTTCGTGAAGCCTGCCAACCTGGGCTCGAGTGTGGGAGTGACGCGGGCAGAAAACCTGGGGGCTCTGAAAACGGCGCTCGACGAAGCCTTCCGATACGATCGGAAGGCCGTGGTGGAGAGGGCAGTAGTGTGCCGCGAGCTGGAGTGCGGCATCCTGGGACACAGCAAGCTCAGGCCATCTGTGGTTGGAGAGGTGCGCCCCAAGGGACCTTTCTATGACTACGAGAGCAAATACTCTCCGGGAGGAAGCGAGCTCTTGATCCCGGCTCCTGTGCCCGAGGAGGTGGCCGATAGGGTAAAGGAGCTGGCCCTGGCGAGCTTCAGGGAGATCGGCGGATCGGGTATGGCCCGGGTGGATTTCTTCTACCAGGAAACCACCGGCCAAATCTACGTGAACGAGATAAACACCATTCCTGGGTTTACCGCGACCAGCATGTATCCCAAGCTCTTCGAGGCATCGGGGATTGCCTACGCTGACCTGCTGGACCAGCTCATCCTCGCGGCTTTGGAGAGGCATGCCGATCTTCACACTTAGCCACCCAAGCCGGCTCAAGGCCCGAGTCAGTGAAAGCGGATGGTGGTCTTCGGGGCGCCTCGTAAGCCAGCTTCTATCCCTGCTGTGTCTGGCCGGAACCCTCTGGTTCTTCTCGCCTTACTCGGCCATACACACATTGGATATCAAGGGCACAAGGCATTTGTCTCCCGAGGCCGTAGCGGCGGCATCGGGCCTTCTGGGTCGAAGCCCGCTTTCGGTAGATGTCGCGGCGGTGGCGCGGACAATGGTGTCACAGCTGCCGCTCCAAAAGGCCGCGGTAAGGGTCTACCTTGACGGAACGGCAGAGATTTCGGTAGAGGAGCTGCCGCCTGCACTGGTCTGGACTGTGGACGGAAAGAGCTACCTTCTCTCCGCCGATGGCAGGCTCCTGGGCCCGGGCACACGGCCCGGACTGCCGACCGTGGAGGCCTCGGATTTAGATCCTACCGTTGCAGGGTTGGTGCCACCCCGGCTGACGGCCGAAATTGTGCATATCTCATCTAGCTTCCCCGAAGTGACTGGTGCTACAATCGCTGTGATCAGCTACAGCGAGGCCATGGGGATATCGGTCCAGACCGAGGCGGGTTGGCAGGTGCGCTTCGGGACAGGCGACATAGACAGAAAGCTAGCCATTCTGCGCGCCATGCTTGGCCAGCATCGTGACTGGACCTTGCTGGACCTGAGGTTTGGGGACAGGCCATTCTTTCGGTGATACACTCTGGGGGGTGATCGCGTGGGCACCTATGGTTTTGAGCTTTCGGGGTTGGACGGCTTCGCCACCATAAAGGTCGTTGGAGTCGGCGGTGCGGGCGGTAATGCGGTGAACCGCTTGATCCAGGGCGAGCTGAGGGGAGTCGAGTTCATCGCTGTGAATACCGACGCCCAGGACCTCCTCAAATCGGACGCAGAGACCCGCATACGCATCGGGGACAGGACGACCCGCGGCCTGGGCACCGGCGGCAACCCGGCTCTGGGCGAGAAGGCCGCCGAGGAGAGCAGGGACGAGCTTGCCGAAGTGCTTAGGGGCGCCGACATGGTATTCATCACGGCCGGCATGGGCGGGGGCACAGGCACCGGAGCATCCCCCGTGATCGCTGAGATAGCCAGAGAGACGGGTGCCCTGACTGTGGCCGTAGTTACCAAGCCCTTCTCCGGAGAGGGTCCCGTGCGCATGGCGAATGCCGAACAGGGCATCGCCAAGCTGAAGGAGAGGGTGGATGCCATCATCGTGGTGCCTAACGACAGGTTGCTGCAGATAGCCAGCTCGGATCTGTCCATTCGGGAGGCCTTCATGATGGCTGACGAGGTACTGCGCCACGGGATCGAGGGGATATCGGAGCTCATCACCAACACGGGCTACATCAACCTGGACTTCGCCGACGTTAGGGCGGTGATGAGCAGGGCTGGCACGGCTTACATGGCCATCGGCATAGGCTCGGGAGAGAAGCGTGCCCGAGAGGCGGTGCTGGCAGCCATCGAGAGCCCTCTCCTCGAGGTCTCCCTGGAGGGAGCCAGGGGACTCCTGGTCAACGTGGCCTCCGGAGATTATCCCCTCGTGAGTGAGACCGATGAGATATTTAAGGGCGTCCGTGAGGCGGCCGGCGCTGAAGCCAACGTCTTCATGGGCATTGCGATACACGAGAAGCTTGGCCACGACCTCAAGGTCACGCTGATAGCAACCGGCTTCGACGAGCAACGGAAACCCAGCAGACGCCCAACTTTGGCGGAGAACTTTAGTTCCCACGGGCCCGAGCGAACCACCCCCTCGGGGCTGCGGCCGACCGCGAAAGAGAGCGACATCCCCTGGTTCCTGGAAGGTCTTCGCCAGCGGCAGAAGCCCGACTGAACGCCCCCTGCTTCCGGCCTATAATCTAGGTGGGCTCTGCGGAGTCCACCTTTTTCATGTGGGGAATATGGGTCAGGACTACAGGAGGGTTCTCAAAAGGCGGCTCGAGAGCGAGATCGGGAGCCAGGTGAAAGACTGGGGCGGCAAGGTGCCCGTGGCTCTGGTGTACCCGAACATCTACTACTTGGGCATGTCCGGCCTCGGCTTTCAGACCCTCTACGGGATGCTCAATGGGGATCCGGCGATAGCCTGCGAGAGGGTCTTCCTTCCTGACACCGAGTTCGGCGTCTCCAGGGAGACCGTGCTCAGCGTGGAGTCCCAGCGGCCTCTGGGAGAGTTCCCGCTGATCGCGGCGTCTGTCACCTACGAGCTGGACTACATGAACCTGGTGGCCATGTTCAAAGGTGCTGGCATCCCTGTGCTCAGGGACCATAGGGACGAGGGCGACCCCATAGTGATTGCTGGTGGGCCAGCGCCCACTCTCAATCCAGAACCCCTCTCCGTCATATGCGACGCTGTAGCCATTGGGGAAGCTGAGCCAATGCTGGATGCCCTACTTGACTGGGCCAGGGCTCTTCCTCTCATGTCACGCCATGAGGCCTTGAAGGCACTCTCCCATGTGCCGGGCATGTATGTCCCAGAGGTACACGACAGACACGCGGGCCCCGGCGATGGTACAACGCCGTCGGGCTGCAGCCCCGCTGCGTCGCGCATCGGGCGCCAGTGGGCCCGCGATATCGATGCCTTCTCGACTACCTCAGTGGTCCTTACCCACGAGACCGAGTTCGGCGACGCCTACATGATGGAGGTAGCCAGGGGTTGCGGCCGCCAGTGCCGCTTCTGCGTGGCAGGTTTCGCCTTCCTGCCCGAAAGGGAGCGGAGCCTCGATCACTTGCTGGAACTGGCCAGGCAGGGCCTGCGCTACCGAAGGAAGATAGCGCTCATAAGTGCCATGGTGTCCGACTACAGCCGCATCGATGACTTGGCGCTGGGCCTGAGGTCCCTGGGAGCCAGCTTCTCCTGCGCGTCGTTGAGGGCTGACTCCCTCTCTGAGACGTTGGTCAAGTGCCTCGCCGACGGTGGAGCGCGGTCGCTGACCGTAGCGCCCGAGGCGGGATCTCAGCGCCTACGGGATGTGATCAACAAGGGCATCACAGAGGACGATGTCCTCAGGGCCGTCGCATTGGCTGCCCAGCACGGCATGCGGGCGATCAAGCTGTACTACATGATCGGCCTGCCCACCGAGACCGATGAGGATGTGGAGGCCATAGTTACTCTAACAGAGCGGGCCAGGGCCGCGGCCGAACGCACTGCTCGACGCTCCATTGAGGTCGTGTGCTCCGTGACACCCTTCGTTCCCAAACCCCAGACACCCTTCCAGTGGGCCGCCATGGAGCGGCTGGAGGTCCTTGACGCGAGGGCAAAGTATCTTCGATCTCAGCTGGGGCGCCGGCGCATAGCCTTTCGTATGGAGAGCCCGAGGCTCTGTCGTCTCGAGACCATCCTGTCCCGGGGCGGCAAGGACGTTGGGCACGTGCTGGCGAGGCTGGAAGAATTTACGCCTACAGCTTTAGAACGGGCACTTAGCAGGTCTCAGGTGAACATCGAGGCTTTGCTAGGGCAGTTGGACGTGGCCCAGCCGACACCGTGGGCCCGCGTGGATGCAGGGATACGTGAGCGGTACTTCCAGAGGGAATGGACACGGGCGCTCAGGGAACAGACAACCCGCGAATGTCCCCCCATGGGCGTGGTGTGCCATCGGTGCGGCGTATGTCAGCCAGGCTACCTTCGGCTACCTGGCGGAAGGGTGCTGCCCGTCGTCGATAGGACAGCCCTGGCCCCTAGCGCAGTATAATCCCACGTGCGTTCGAAACCTGTACAGGTTAGTGAGGGAGCTGACTGGAGAGATGGCAGAAGTAACCTGGGTCGACCATCACGACTATGAAGATCAGGTTGTGAAGTCCCCTGTGCCGACGTTGGTGGACTTCTGGGCCGATTGGTGCGGCCCCTGTAGGGCCCTAGAGCCCGTGGTGAAGGCCGTCGCCGAGGAGTTCGAGGGTCAGCTGCGGGTAGTCAAGGTCGATGTAGATCGTAATTCCGAGCTGGTTGGGCAGCTGGGAATTTTCGGGATACCCACGCTGATCCTGTACAAGGACGGCAAGCAGGTCTGGCGGCACACGGCCTACCTGCCCAAGGAGAAGCTTTCCCAGGCCATCCGGCGCTACCTTGCGGATGCCGATACTCCACCGTCTGGCAGCCCGGCCTGACGGCACCCGGTTCCCTCCGGTCCGTACTGACACTTTCCCTTAAAGGCCAAGCCCTGTCTCGTCAGGCCATGCCGGGGGTCCATTCCGTACCTAGCTTGCAGGCCGCCACGACGGTTAGCGTGGGATAGCCCGCAACACCGGGCCTCCCGCCCCACAATGCTTTTGGAGACTGTCGCGCGGCCACGGTAAGGACAGGGGACCGTCGGCCGGCACCTTCCAGTGACTGGGCGGGTAGACCGTCATCAGGGGACGTGATGTCTTTTGACCGTCGACGGACATCCCCGGTCTCTGTCAGCGCCGTCCAATGGAAACTTGCGGATGCCGGCGTTGTATAATGGGGTCGAGCCCGTAGCTCAGCAGGCAGAGCAGCGGACTTTTAATCCGCGGGTCGTGGGTTCGATTCCCACCGGGCTCACCGAGCTCCAGCTTGCTTGCATAGAGAGTCGTCGAACCCCGGTGCCATCGGTTGGCGTGCTGATGCTGGCACACTAGCGGAGGGAACGTCAAGGGGTCAGAGGCCAGCACGTTCACGAGCCCGGCTTTGGGCCCCAATGCATGGCTTAGCGACAGCGGCGCTGGAGTCTCCAGCAACCCTTCGCGCCGGGCTGGGCCGTGCTTGCCTCCTAGGCCGAGCGCGCCGCATGGAGTAGGAGCAGTGCCTGCCAAGGTAGGCCTGCTTCCTGGCCAGCCTCAGCCGGCTGTGGTTTCGGCTCCTAGTACCCGCGGGCCCGCCAGCCTGGCGTCCAGCGGCTCTCCCATGGTCACGTCAGAACGCTGGTCTCCACTTACAGGCTACGCATCCTCGCCCTACCCTCTTGCCGGCCTACAGAGCCGTGTGCTGTCGCTCCTGGGTCCACCTGCACGCTGCCGCACCTTCCCGCCAATGTCGCTACGGTTTCGGCAAGGGGACCCGCCTCCAGGAATCGCAGGCTTAACCCCAACGGAGCTCCCGATGCCGCAGGCCGGGAAGCGTCGACCCATTTTCGGCACTTGGCCGACGGGCCGTACCCGTTCTGCGGCATGCTGATCCTGACCGGCAGGGACGGAGGCTTCTATCCGGGGCGCGATGGGCTATCCGTGCTCTCTCGTGGAGTTGGAGAGGTCGCACCGCAATCCGGAGCCGCCGGAGCCTCGTCTCGAGGGCGGGTCGTGGGCTTTGCGGGGGGAACGCGCGCCGGGGGCTGCATCGGATCCAGCCCCGCGAATTTAACCACTCGTGTTGAGCTGGGCCGGGCCAACCGGGCCCAGTCATCTTCTTGCTGGCACAGCGTGCCGAGGTTTGAGCTGGGCCTGCGACGTGACCCCAAGGCGACAACCTATGGGAGTCAAGGCCACGCGACCAAGAGATTGGCAGGCATGGTTCGCGTTGTGGAGCTCACATTTGATAAAGGCCCGCCCTGATAGTCCCGCGTCACAGCGGTCGCCGTGAATTCTAGAGCCACCGTCACGGGCGGAGGCTGCTGCTCAAAACTGGTGCACAGTCCCGAACCCAACCGTCGGTACCATCTCTCCTTGCCGGCCATATCTACGGAACCGGCACACCTGTCCGAGAAGATCAGGTGATGAAGTATCCGCCTGTTGTGCTGTCTGTTTCCCGCGGATGTTGACTTATCCAAACGGGTGTAGTACTCTAACAGGTAAGGGTTGCCGGCTCGGGTGCTCGGCTGTGGTTGGATATTCACCTATTAACAGTGACACTCCGCGTCACTTCAGGTCCCAGTTATCGGATGGGCCTTGCCGATACCGAGCCTTAACTGGGACAGGGTTGCGCGAGTATTCGTACCAGACTTGTCGACTGTCTCTCACACGGAAGAGGAGTATCCCCTGTGTTCTCACGATTCCAATACATTTGGACCCTGTCTTATGGCGCCTGGGATGCAGCTGCAGCCCCGTCCCAGTGTAGCGACGCTGGCCTACAGTGTGCTGTAGGGGGGTGCTGGACATTGGCGCTGGCAAAGCTCCCCTGCCACCAGGAAGACCCAGAGCCATCCATGGCAGCCGGGGCAGCCTTTCAGGCCCGGAGAACCAGATTGCCCGATGGCTTCGTGGCACTGCGATGTCGCCGAAGGGTGGCGCATCGTCCAGACAGGCACCAAAGTGCGACGCCCGGGCCGCAGCCCCAGGGGCTGCGTGGAGCCCATGGCACGGCCATCAGATACTTGGTGGCATGGGGACGGTCTTCCGGCGAGACCGTAGATCTTGTGGCCTGCCATGCCAGGGACTGTGGTCAGATGGGTGTCGACCATTTGGAGCCGCGGCCGGAGGCCCATCCGCTCGGCGCGGGCCG
>FWWM01008812.1_pt1 | contig 18240 bp, 20 predicted proteins | sample 2228351 | NCBI WGS metagenome assembly FWWM01 (sample SAMEA103939774, study PRJEB20133) | metagenome
CGGCAGCAAACTCGCGAAGTTAGAAAGAGAGGAGGGCCAGAAGATCAGGGAGAGTCATGCAGGACACGCATGTCCGTGCGGGGACATCCCCGCATGACGAGATGCGGCGAGCCGAAACCATCTGTCCTGAAGTATAGGGGCTTGATGTTCAAAGAACCAAGAAGCGCGCTTGAGGAAGCGTATTGCTTCCAAAAGTTTTCTGGTTCCCTTTGTTTTAGGAAAGAGCTGGGGGGGCAGCAATCTGCTGTCCACGATCCATATCCCATTCTCCGTCCTGTCTTACCGGGCTGCGGAAAGCGGGCTGCGGAAGACGGTCTTTTCAGTTCCCTCTTCATAGGGAAGGGCTCTTCAACCCGCACGCAGTTGCGCGCGTGCGGGGAGTGCCCACCTTTCAGTTCCCTCTTCATAGGGAAGGGCTCTTCAACCGGGGGTCGATGACCGTGCCGGTTCTGGCGTCTCTCTTTTCAGTTCCCTCTTCATAGGGAAGGGCTCTTCAACCGCTGTGGGATGCCGTTTCCTGGGATGCTTTCACCTCTTTCAGTTCCCTCTTCATAGGGAAGGGCTCTTCAACTGCGAGCAGGGCGTCAATGGCTTCCCGATACCGCGCTTTCAGTTCCCTCTTCATAGGGAAGGGCTCTTCAACCGCTCACGAAGGCCGCAATAAACCAAGCCATTCTGTCGTTATCCAGAGCCAGTTCATCGAAAGCCTCGCAATTGCCATAAAACCGCTGTGGTTTGCGAAAAAACTGTTGTCCGTTTCCCGTCGTCCGTTTTCCGTTATCCGTTGTCCATTGCCCGTTAGCCGTTTTCCGTCTTTCGTTGTCCGCCACCCGTTATCCGTTTCCCGTGGCTGTTAACGGTTCACGGATGACGGTTTACGGAAAACGGTCAACGGGTAACGGAAAACGGAAAACGGAAAACGGAAAACGGTTCACGGAGCACTCAAAACACATCCCCACAATAGTTGCGATATTCACAGTCCGTGCAGCGGGCTCGAACCTCGGTTGCTTCCGGGACGCGCTGCAACACAATCATCTCTCGAATACGATCCAGGGCACCGAGCGTTTCAGCCCTGAGCTCGTCAGTCATCTCGACCGGCTCGATTCGATTCCCTGGAATCAAATAGATGAACCCACGAGGGACCGAGCATTGGTAGGCTTCCTCGACCAGCATGGCATACCCGCACAGTTGCAAGAGATGATTCGATCGCGCGGGACCTGTCGTCTCCTTAAAATCGGCCGGATACCAGCCGGTTGACGATTCAATCAGTAAGTCCAGCTTGCCCGATAGCCCCAGGTTTTCGGAAGTCAGCCACATATGAAAATGGCGCTGCCCGTCTGGCAGCCCATAACGGCGCACACCACGCCGACACTCCAACTCGTCCAGTCGCGCTTCAGCCGACTTGCCGTGCTCCATTTTGAAGGTCGCCTTCCGCTCGACCGGCATGACGTACTGGTAATAGACGACGCGCGGGCAATAGTCATACTGCTTCAGGTCATTCACCCGCAGCATCAGGTTGGGCTGATTCGGGCTCGGTGCCGGTCTCCTCATGCTCGATCCGTAAACTGACAGCCACATCCTTCTGGCAAACAGGCTGGACGAGAATCTTGCCGGTACGGTCTCCTAACGTGTGTCCAAGCCGAAGAAAGAGTTCCTCTCGCTTATTACGCGTGAGCGGGCCGCAATACGCGCTGAATTGAATGCGCTCGAGCCCGTAATCTTTGCAGACCTCGGCGATCTTGGTCCGAACGCCATCGTCGGGAATGTCGTACAGCACATAGGTCGAGACCTCGTCCACGGTCCGTTATCCGTTATCCGTTTCCCGTTGTCCGCTATCCGTCGTCCGTTTTCCCTTCAGTCTCTGAATGAACTTGTAAATCATCGCGCTCACCTTGTCGCCACGATCACATGAGCGTTCTATCTCTAAGCCGTTGGCACGAGTCACGTTCAGCCGTCTTGTTAATTCCAGACAAGTCGCTGTTTCGTTGACCGAGCGATAGGCATACCAGAGGAATCGCTCGAATTCAGGATTTGTTCTGCAACCGGCGCCCTCGGCGATTTTGAGCGGGACCGACACCGCAGCTCGTTTGAGCTGATCGATGAGTCCATAACGTTCATCTCTGGTAATCGAAATGCTGAAACTGTAAATCTCCTCCACATACGCCATAGCCTCAATCCAAATGTTGAGTTTCCGATAATCTTGCATGTCACCTCTCGGGCCGTTTCCCGTTGGCCGTTACCCGTCCTCCGTTCTCCGTCGTCCATTCTCCGTTTTCTGTCTTCGGTCGCGCTTCAGTGAAAACTGAGCGGTTAACGGACAACGGATTACGGGTAACGGCAACGGTCGACGGTTTACGGTCAACGGGCTACGGTCCTCACCACTTAAACCGGAACGGCCTATACTCACCCTCTCGCCGCAGGAACGTGCACAGATTCCGCGCCTGCATCTGGATAATGGACTTGATCTGGTACTTCTTGCCTTTCACGGGCTCGGTGGATTCCAGCCGCTCAAGAATCTTCGCCGCATAGCGCGAGCGCGTTTCCTCATCCAGCATGCCGGCCTTCAGCGTGACGGCTTCGCCAAGATTGATATGGGCAATCACGGTCCGATCCACGACCGGTTGCCGAAATTCCTCGACCAGATCCAGGACCAACGATGGCTTCCCCGGCCGATCCACGTGCAGAAACCCGGCGAAGGGTTCCAGCCCGGCATTCAAGACCGCGCCCCACACCTGCGCGTATAGAATGCCATACCCATAGTTCAGCAGAGCATTGACGGCGTCGGTCGCGCCCCGATGCTCGCGCCCCATGAACTCCGCGCGCTGACCAATGATCTCCTTGATGCCATCCCAATACATGCGTCCGGCTGTGCCTTCATAGCCCATCAGGGAATCGCGCACGTCATCGATCCGCGCCCCGGCAATCTGTTGAATCGCGGGCCGGAGATCCGCGATCTGATCCGCCGCTCGGTCCACAGGCTCAAACCGAGTCGGGTCAGCCTGCTTCAGGTACTTGCCGAAATAGCGGAGCAGCCGTTCCTGATTGGTCAACTTGCCGAGCACGATCAGTTTGGCAAACTCGACGCCCCGCTCATCCGCGATCGCGGCTAACTGCTCGCGTCGCGAAATCACCGTGGCCGTCAGCATCGGGGAGGAGAGCATCGCGTACGGCTTGCCGCCGCCCGTGAGAAAGCTGAGTCGGATGCCGCGCTGACACAACTCTTCGATCAAGTCGGAGGAGAGCGTGACGCCGCGCGAGGCCACCACCACCTCGCTCAACCGAAAGAAGGGAAATTCGTAGATGACCGTCTTGCTCTGACGGACCAGCAATCGCTCGCTCTTCTTCGACAGAAACATCCCAAAGCCGGACAGCACCACCTGCGAGGTGTCGCCGGTCTTGACCATGCGGATGCCCTCACCGGTGATCCGCTCCTCGCCGTCCGGCGGGTCGGTCTCGATCGGCACGACGACCGCTTCCGGCTCGCCGGTGAAGAGATTGATTTGCGTGGGGGGCAGTTCGCGTGCGGGCTCAAGTGCCGCAACTTCAGGATGGATACGAGGGAGGGGATTAGGTTCAGGCGCTTGTGCACTCATAGCCATGCTCCATCTCGTGCCGTGTCGAAGAAATTGACCGCGACTTGTAGATTGAGTACATTCTGGCTCAAGAAAGGAACGCAATGAGGGCCAAACGTAAACCAGTTCCTCCAGATCCAATTGCCGCAGCGACAGGCTTCCCCAAGGGCGAATTCTCGCTAACCAGTCATCTCCGCCGTGAGCACCGGAACGAGGCGCGTGGTAAATCTCGTGCTGACCTTCCTGGCAAGCGCCTCGCTGGGGCTTCCAGCAAGGTCCGCAAAGAAAGCATGCGAATCAACGCCGACTTCGCTGCTATCGAGCGCGATCCCGATGCCTAATTCCCTTTCAAGTAGTTGCGCGTCAGCCTGAATCCCGGTCAGACTTCTGTCTCATTTTCACGAGCAGCAGTGCCGCACAGTCGAAAGTAAGCCGCTTGGAAATCGGATCGCCTGACCTCATCGCAAACTACGTTTGTTTGAGCGATTCGGTCAGCCGTGCCCGCATACCCAGAATCGTCAAACCGACCACTTCCCGTTTCTTCTCGTCGTATCGGACCACGACACCTTGACCGATATCGATCCCAGTAGCCTTCCGTGGCTTGCCGATGCTCAAGTAGAGCACATCGGCCTCCTCGTCATAATCCCAATTCACATGTTCCTTCTTTTCCAGAATCTTTACCGCTTCCACAGACATTCCCTCCATGCTACCACTCGCCTCGTGAAATAGGCCGTGACCACAAAGCCATCATCGCTGCTCAGCTCTTTATAAGCCACGATGAGGGATTTGGAAGTTAGTGGTGTTCGTCGGTAAAACCGCACCGCCAGCTTTTCGCCGAAATCTCCTTTCAGAACTTGTGTTGGCTCACGAAGTGTTTCAAGCACCTTCTCTTGTTGATCATCAAGTTCGGGATGCCTTCGGCAAATATGATCCCACCGTTCTCGTGTCAAACGAATGGGAACTCCATCAACCGACAGTGTTATGACCAACGATGCCTCTCATGAATGAGCCTTCATCGCCGGAGTTCCACCAGCAACAGCCCCTATCTGCCGTGCTCGGCACCGGCAGGCCGCGCCGTCGAAGGCGAGCAAGTACGGGCCGGCCTCGATGACGGGCAGTGCTGATCTAATTCACCTCTAGCCGACCCAGAGCACCTGCATCTTCAGCAACCTGGCCGCCTCCCGCTGCTGCGCATCCGCCGTTACAAATGGAATGCGAATCCCGGAAGCCGCCTGAACGGTCACGGCCGATGCGACGTGAATTGCATCCAGCGTTCGGAGTCCTGTATTCGCAATAAGCTCTTCAGCGTGGGTAAGCACCTGTGGGCTCACCTCGACCAGTTCCCAATGCACGCGATCTTGTCGGATTCGGGATAGGATGGCTTGGAAATGCCGCTCGGCGAAATCCTCGCCAGCACGGCGGCGGTACAATGCTGACAAGGTTTCCACAGGCATAATGGCCGAGGACAGAAACCGGTGCCGCCGGAGAAGGGTCCGGGCCTGCAACGAGGCGTCTTCTCGAACGTAGCGTTTGAGAAGGACGCTGGTGTCGAAATACGCCCAAGCCGGCGGCTTCATGACACGTTACGCTCTTCGCGGAGGGTCCGGGACAAGGGTTTCCCTTTCAACGGGCGGGGAACCCACGGCGGCAGCGGTGACGGTTTTGGCGCAGGCCGCAACACCCCAATCGTTTCGAGATGCCGGAAGATGGCGGCTTCCCCCTTCGCGGCGCCGTTCAACGGTTTAATCACGGCGATCGGTTTGCCGCGATCGGTCAGCACGACTTCTTCTCCCGCTTTCACCGTCTTCATCGCCTTGGAAAAGTGCTGATTGGCCTCCCGCAACCCCATTCGCATGATCGCCTCATAGATGTAGTGAGGTCACTACCATAACTGTCGCCGGGCTCCTCGTCAAGCCCTTGGCATCGACCCATGCCGCCAGAGCGCCACCCCCGGCAGCGGTCCACCGTCGAAAGCAAGCAAGCTGAGACTAAACCTTCTTGAGGGATTCAACGAGCTTCGAACCCTCAAGCTCGGGATGTCGCTCACAAATATGCGCCCAGCGCATCAACGGGACCGTACTGACCAACGATTCAGAGTTCCGCGCCGTTCAACATCTCATCAGGATCCGGTGGCTCACCAAGTAGCGTTCACCTTCTCCTACACAACTTCCGAGCCATCTCCACCAGCACCAGCGCCGCACCGTCGAAGGCCAGCAGATACGGGCCGGCCTCGAAGACGGGCAGGCGCCAGTCGAGGTTATCCTGGACCACGGTCTTCGGAACCACGGTAAAGATATGGTTCTCCCGACCCATAAGATCGGAAACTGGTGTCGATTCACCGTCCTGGTACAGCCGCAGCAGTGGGAAGTCTTTGGTCTCCAGGACCAAGCCGCAGTCATCGTCACAAAAGATCTCACTGGCGTGAACTTGGCGATATTTCCCAACCCCTTTGATTGTCAACATTCCCAGTCGCTCGTTCCACGCTATGTCCACACCGCGCTTGAGGAGTGCCGCGAGGTCGATGTCATATTCACCCAGTTCCCACTCCTTGCGCCGACTCTGCTCCATGAAGTCGTGGACGGTGACGCTTGGAAGCGAGGTCCGGAACCGATTGAGCTGGCGGTACGTCTTGAGCCATTGAGCGTTCTTCTTGCCGGCTGCGCACCGATCAAAATCGGCTTTCGCCTGAAGGTTCTGTGGGTGGCAGCCGAGTCGCACAGCATGGTCAGCCAGAATGGCTTCGATCTTCTTACGAAGCTGCACCAAGATTTCCGGTCGAGCTGCCCCGTCTTTCTCCACTGTGGCAATAAGATTTTCCGCCAAGGCCCGGGCCGTGATCATGCCGTGCTCTGTCGTGACAAACCAAGGACGAGAGGTCGCCGACGGGTACCATGCATAGATCCGTTCTTCGAAGGTGGCACGATCAATCTCGGGCATCAGGGTGCTGATTCCCACGAACGCGTTGGGCGGCATCAAGATGATGGCCTTACCTGGGCGGTGGCGTCCCACACGCCCGAACCGTTGGAGGAACGAAGCTGCCTCCCAGGCCTCAAACAGCAGGTAGTCGCATTGGAAATCCACTCCTACTTCGATAGCCGAGGTGCCTATGGCGAGCAGCTTCCCTTTCGTGTCGCGAATCGCCCGGTGCGACAGCCCCCGAATGATTGCCAAGGCGTCCCGTGAAAAACCAGATTCAACTAGCTGGTCCTCTAAGCGAATCGCACTCAGGACCGAATTCACAATGACCACGGCGGGCAGGTAGTCGTCATCAGGTATCCCGTCACGTAGCCGTTGAAGTTCGGGCTTGAGCGCCACAATATGGGAGAGAAGAACTTCCACAGGATCGCCGGCGGCGACCTGAATCGGGGTCACCTCGACCACATGGACGGCCGTTCGCCAACGCTCCGGTGTCGGGTGAGATTCACTCTTCGAGTCGATCACGACAGGCCTGACTGCTCGGTCCAGTAGGGCTTGGACTTCCGGGGGTGGCGTTGCGCTCAGGAGAATGAGTCTTCGGAAGATCCCAAACCCGCGAGCCAAAGCAACCATCATGAGAGCATGGGCTAATTCCACTCCGTGGTAGAGATGGAACTCGTCCATGATCAGTGTTGCGTAACGGCGGAGCGCCTCAAATGGCTCAGCGTGGTACTGGAGTCCAAAAATCAGGAAGAGGATGTCAGGGTTCGTAAAGACAATTTTGGGCTTATCCGGATTGAGGAGTCTTCGCAGTGTCTCCCCGCGGTTCTTGCAACGCATCACCTCTTGCCACTGGTCAAGGAGAGCGCCATCTACTGGGACCAGAATATGGTCCGCGCGGCTATATCGATCGGCTCTGTCGGCTCCATCTTCGACCTCCGGTGTCCATACCAGAGTCGCGATTCCCTCTTCCTGCGCGAATCTCTCCACCGCCCGCACTTGATCGCGAAGAAGCTCATTGGTCGGGTAAACCGCTACAGCCCATTCTCGTCGCTTCAACACCGGCAACATGGCGGCGCGGGTCTTTCCGGTTCCCGTCTTGGCCGCTAGGAACATCGTCGAATGTTTCTCCCACCCTTCCCACATGGCAAGTTGGTGAGGGTAGAGGGGATAGCGCGAAGCCGGGTGCTCGATCAATGACAGGCATAGTTCGCCAATTCGCATCGCGTGGGCCTGTGCGGTCATGAAAGGGAAATTATTACTTTGCCCCCACCAAGGCTTTTCTGACCGCCGAGAATCTGAACATTCTTGAGAGCTGGGATAAGAATTTCGTTCAGAAGGAAAAGCTGCCGCTTTGTGTTATCAGGTTCTGCCCATTGCTTGAGCCAAAGATCAATTTCGACACCGCCAATGGTGCGACACCGGGCAAAAGGCGTTCCTTGGCGCTCCTGGAAAATCAGAAGTTCGCCCGTAAATACCGAACCAGGTTTGACCTGCTCTCCTGTAACAATGGCTCCTGGTGCGGCTGTTTGAGATTTGCGATCAATACGAATCCGGGTCTGCTCAATACGCCATTCGCCCGGAAGAGGAAAAAAGTTCGTAATGCGCAAGTAACCTTCCAGTCCGGTGGCCCCAAAGAAGTAGGATGGTGGGCATAGTCCGCTCTGGGGAACTCGCACTCTGTCCTCCTCCACTTTAATCTCTGAGTGCTCGGCTCGATATCCATTGTCAATGAGATCGGCTTCTGCCTTCGAAGGCCGTGGGGCAGGAATCGAAGGCTTGAGCAAGTCCACTTGCGGACCGTTCAGCCCGAGACTTGCGGCGAAGCTGTTCTTCTTCTGAATCAGTAACGCCTCAACTTGCTGCCGAAAGGCTCCCTTGAAGGACGATGCGGGGATAACAGGCTGGCCATCTACACTAAAGACGGGTTGCTTTTTTTCGGTCAACGGTGAGGGGGTTCCTCCCACATGGAGGAACGATCCCTCGGCGACCTCAACTTTGATCGGAAGGACGAAAACTGTCTGGCTGCCCAACTGTGTGGTAGCAGGTAAATCAGTTAATGCGTTGATGGGTGCCATTTCAATACCTCCACGATCTGTGTCAACGACTCTACCTTGCGCACAAAGAACGCGATTTCGAGGGGATTTACATGCTTGTCATAGAGCTCCTTAACCGCTTCAAAGAGCGCTGCTAAGGCATCACACCGTCGTTGGTCCTTTTCCTTCTGAATCTTGTACAAGAAAAACTGCTCTGCGATTGCCCGGCTATGTCCCTCGATCACTTTCCCGAAATCTTCCAGGTTAGGAAAGTTGGGTCGGAGCGGTCCGAAAGCATCAAGCTGATCAGCCAAGCCTCTCACCAAAACCGAGCCCTTAGCGGTGTAGTTTTTGAGACCAAGGAGTAGTGCCTTAGCGTCTTCCAGATGTTTCCTTTTCGTGGCATCCCGCTCGTTACTGATGCGAGAGGTTATCGCTTTCTCCGCGGAGTCCAAGACTGATGTAGCGCTGACCATGTCACCCTTCCGTAGAGCTTCACGGAACTCCGACCATTTCACCTTATCTATAAGCTCTTGCGGCATCCAGAAGATCCGTCGGTCATTGAGCACGTGTCGCATTGCTGCTTCAATTGGATTAGCGGTCATAGGTGTACTCCTCACCAATCAAGAAATCCGGCCCGCTCAGAATGGTATCGATGAGCAGCGCACGCTCGTATCGACCACTGATATGGGTTGGATCTGGTCGAAACAAGTAACCATAACGAGGTCGGATGAGGTCTCGCGCAAGGGCGATCCCGAAGAATGGAGCATCGGACTCCCGGAGGTGTCCGCGCAAAAATCCTGCGCGTCGTGTGGGCGTAACTTCCTCGATGTATTCAAGCGAGCATTGCCCAAATCCCTTAGACCTCAGGGCTCCCAGCGTCACAGACCAGGGACATTTATTCGGTGTGAAGACAGCCTTTGCTTCTGGAGTGGCAGCGACATAAACGACCCCTTCGATCTGTGATCGCCCGATCGCCGGAAGGAGATACTCTGCGGTTAGCGGTAATTTGGCTGTCCGAAGGCAGGCATCAAAAGGCGCATAGGTGAAAATGTCCTTGCGGTAACTTGTCGGTTGCAAGAAACCGATTGCGACAGTTTCTTTAAGGCCAAAATGCTCTTGGAAACAGCCCATTAAAGTAGAAGTCGGCAAGGTTTCCACGCAGGGACGAAACGTTCCTTTCTTAACGCGCTCACCAATCACCATGGCCTGAGTAGTAAGTCGCAGGCGGATGAACGCGGGTAACGGAGTGTGAGCATTAGGCATGAAGCACTCCGCTATGCTGTATAGTGGCGCCAACCAGACGATAGAAGTCCAGGATCTGGCGAAGGCTGAGCCGGTAAAATATCATCAGTTCGTGAATCTGTGGAAAACGTTGACGGTGTTCCAATGCCTGAACCAGCGCAGTCATCCCTCCGCCTTCAGCTTCGATGGCCGCAAGGCGATGGAGAAAATGGCTGAGGCCCTCACCCGTAAGTTTGTTTCTAAGCGCTCTATACTGGTCAATGGTTAGGACAACCTGTCGCGTTCCCGGCTGTTGGATGCGGAGCACAGTTCCAGGCTGCTGTGGCTGTGAGAAGAAGCTCCAGTGTTCATGGTAGGGATACTTGGGGTTTCCCAAGCTCACAGATATACGAATCGGACAGTCCGCGATACATTCAGGAAAGTGAGACCGCAAAAGCTGGACGAACACATCCAAGACCACCCCCAGCGTCTCAGAAGTGTCCAGACGAATGATTGCCAGCTCAAGATATCCGGCGATAGGGAAGAGCAGCGTCTCGTCTGGCTTTAATAACGAAGCCCCATCAGTGTCCGTCAGGTCTTCCAGGGAATTCCTGAACTCTTGAAGGAAGTCCTTATACTCCCGCACGAATTCCATTTGGGCTGCTAGCGGGCGGAAGCCCTCCTTGAGAAGCTGTTTATCCGAGTCCGATACCTTGTCCATTCCTGGCCCTGTATCCACGTAAGCCTCGAAAAGTCTCTGAAGGCAGGAGAGCAGAAGATTTTGGTCAAGCGAAACCTTCAGCCATGCAGCAGGGAATTCCGTCTCTTCCCAACGAGCATAGATGCTTGCCGGTTCACCCATTTCTCGGATCTCTAGACAAGACGGGCAGAGCCATTCCCGCACTTGATCTTTCACATACTCCCGGCCTTGGCGCTGTTGGCATAAGTCACAGAGTGGAGGAGTGAGGACAGGGGCTAAATCTGGCCAGATGGCGATAGCTCTCAGTTTGAGCTGCCGTCCACCATATAGCGCGTCCCCCGGATATCTCTTCTGAAGCTGGTTGCGTGTCCGCTCGCCGGTACTCGTAAGAAGGTTCAGCTCAGCTTCCAGTTCCTCACACTCAATCCAAAAGCCTTTCTCCCATAAAGGGCGCAAGACATCTCGGAGGGAGAGGTGGTTCTCTTTCGGCAGAAAGAGACAAAGAAAGTCATCGGTATGAAAAAGAACAGCGTAGGGTTGACGCTCTGTGTCACCTGATCCCCGCTGGCCATTTACGATTTCATCAATTTGTCGGCGTCGAAGTTCCAGAACATTGAGGTCTTGAAGTCGAACGAGAGATTGGGGGAACCGAACAGAACACTTAACTATACGGAAGATCCACTTGCCCCGCACTGTGTCGTGCTTTGTGCCAAGCAATCCGCCAACAGCCTCACGAAGCGAAGCTATAGGTTGCTGATCGTAAATGAGATGGGGGCTGTTGGGATCCGTTTGATCCAGGGCTACGTAAATGTTGACTACTCGGAAAATCTTTCCAGAAAGTTCAAGGTGGACTCGAAGCGGGATAAAATTGCTCGGTGGAGACTTATCCTCAGGCGCCAAGCGCAAACAATGATCAAAATGAGTGAAGAAATCGGATGGGGAGGCACACTGATCGAAGTACCGTATCATGTCCTTCAGATCATCACTCGTCTTAAAAGCAGCCCAATCGAGCCCTTTCTGTCGTTCCTGAACAAAAAAATTCGGCCGCCCCAGGAGATGTACACCTTCCCCTCTTATTGTCGGCCCCTTCACCTCGATCCGGCTGACTGATGCCGCGGTCCCGTCGGCAATCTTGGTCAGGAGAATCAGGGCTTTTTGTTCTGTGGTTGCGGTGCATTGCAAGTTATAAAAGGGCTGATCCGGTTTAAGTTCATCAGACCAAGCAGCCCACCAACTTGAAGCCGATGCTGGTGAAACACCAAGGGCAGTCAGATCTATGTCATGGACCGTCTGGCGTTTCGACTTGTGGCCAGATGTCCGCAGACATTCCGTGTCCATGAGCTTTCCTATATCGTGAAGCTCAGAGATGAAGGGCAACGACTTCATTGCGCTTTGCTCTTCCGACGCTTGGGCTTTTCTGAAACCTCCGGGTTCTCCGAGAGGCGTATTTCTCCTGTTCCAGTAAACCTGCGGGGTATATGAACTCGGTGCTCACCGGAGAACACGAACCAATCGTTCCTGATCTCGGCGACTCTGAAAATCAAGTGGGGTGGAATGGGCAGCGGATCGTAGGAGACGATCTCACCCTGAATATCGAGTGGGTTCAAGGCATGAGTGGGCCGAACCACGCGGTCGGTTAAGACGGCCACCGCTGGAGTCACCTCTTGCCATTCGAGGCGTACCGGGCAGCCCTTCTTCCCTAATCGGACTACCGCAGGAAGATGGAAAGGGCTACGTGCGAAGACATAGAAGACAAAACCGGGCACATCGGATTCAGCAGCGTTGGTGCGCCACACTGGATCCAGGACTAGGCGCCAGCCCAGAGCAGGACTGTTACTCCCTCGTGGGGCGTCGTCGGTTCGGAGTGTGCGGGAGTTGACAGCGTTCTGCGTGAAACGAGTACGCGCGACGCTTCCCTGCGGCCGGGCCGGAGTCGCATAGGCCAGCATGGCATCCAGATCCTGAGAATAACAAGGTGTACTTTCAAAAGAGATCCCGTACGAGTAACCGGAGAGGGCATAGCTCAGGGCATAGTTGTGAATTAACGGAAGAGTGGCAGCGGTCTTCGATATCTCGAATGACGAGAACCAGAGATAATCATGGTTGTACAGCCGTCCGGCGTACAGCCGAATCCCTTTAGCGTTGAGATCAAGACGTTCGCGCATTACGCTCTCTACTTCTTTCCGCCCTGCGTCCTCCGGTATTGGGCGATGTCGTTGTAGGCCTTGTCGAGGAAGCTCCTATCGAGGGGTTGGTCGGCGCATTCTTTGACAAGGGCCTCCACGTCGCTGGGATCGAGCACAGTCACCTTATTGGGATTGCCTGCAAGCGATTTGTATTTGTCTTCGAGCAGAGTCTTGACAGCAGATGGAGTGAGGTTGTCCTTCTTGTCGTACAGTTCCAAAGTCAGTTCCAACGGCGTGATGATTTCCTCCCATCCTGCGACAATGCCGAAGAAGGTATTGCGGCAATCTCCGCCTGTACGGGACTCGGCACCATAGCTCTTGCAAGCGAGCAGTGTCTTCACGGTCAAGACCAATTCCTCGAGTGTCACTCCCTTCAATGTGACGATGGACGGGAACAGGCTGGCCGGTTTCACAACGTTGCGGCTGCCAAGGGCTTGGCCGGTTGTTTGATCAAGTTCATTGACTGCATTGAAGGTGATTTCTTCTGAGATCTGATCGAACGGAAGGAGGGAAAAGGCCGACGAGTATTCGATGCGATGCTTGATGTTGGCTTCTCCGCCAAGCGCGCTGGCACCGTAGAGACCACAGCGGGGACAGGCGAGACACAAGTTATCCTTCAGATAGCATCCATCGCCGTTCTTTCCTGACGGCAGGTCTTTTCCTGTTGCGCTCGCAGCCGAGCGGAGCAGATATTCCATCTGGCGTGACTCAGCAGCCTTCTGTTTGGAGCCGAGAAAGACAACCCGTTTGACCACGGTGGTGCGATCAGTTTCAGAGAGAGGCGTGTTGGCTGAGTTGAGCTCGCGGGTCTCTTCCGTCCTCAGGACCGTATAGTCCAGAACCTCTCGCAAGAGCACAAGTTGGATGGTCTCCGCACCAATCAGGGGTTTCGGTTCCTCTACCAAGTATCCATTTAGCTTCTCAATCACGCTCATTGTTCTTCCTCCTCTTCGGCAACCTCTGTCGTCACGCCTTGGGATTCCCAGAAAGCTGCAATGTCCTGTTGTCGACCTGTAGCCTTTTTACCCTTGGACCCTTCAGCCTTGCGCGGGAGATAGAGATCGTCAAAGCTCTGCACGTCCTCGCCCCAAGCCTCTGAGAGCTTGGCTTCGTTCTCATATTTGCCGCGAAGAAATCCAATCCAGGCCTGGCGTCTGGCTTCCTTTGATTCAAGGGCTTTCTTGCGGAGGTCGTAGTAGAGGCCGTAATCAAGCCGGTCAAGCAAGCGGTCGTGTGCCGTGACGGGAGCTTCGTTCAATAACTTGACTAAGTGGTCGATCCCCTGCTCTAGGGCTTCGAGGCCGGCTGGTGAAGGGCTTCTGCCGGTCACTTCGTGGACACGGATCGCGTAACCTTTCAGGGAAGCGGTATCGCGCCGTCCGCTTTTGACTTCGCCCAGGATTTTGCCAACCGGACCCATCAGCCCATGCTTGGAACGAGTTGACTTCCGCGGCACTTCGTCGAGATAGCGGGCAAACGCCCCTCTGATGACGTCAAGCTGTGCTTGGACCTTTTCAATATCGAAGGGCGTGGTCTGAACTGCGATCGGAACTCTCATGCGTATGCCTCCGTGTTCTTTGGAGCATGAAATCCAGGCAATTGTTCGATGAGGTGCACGTGACGGGGAGTGAGGCTCCTAACTCCTCCCTCCTCGATCCGTCGCGCGATCTTTTCCGGCGGGTCCGTGGCCAAAATCTGATAGAGGGCGGAACGAGCCGGTAGGCCGGTGTCACGTATCAGTTGACTAGCTGCTCCAATGGCGGCGAGCCAACGGTTGGCTTCGACAAGGGGCACCCAATTGTGCCTCACAAGAGAGCGAATCGCCGGCACTGGGGGAACGTGGGCTGTCCCCGCCACGCCTTGAAAATCGATTGGCTCGCCTTCCTTGTGGATCGCCACCGATGCGTCAAAGACCAGGCTCAGCAGCAGAGCCACGTAGAGGCGTCGCAGGCCCTTGCTCGTTTCCGATTCATCGCTCCCCGCTGCGACCTCGTAGGTCAGAGGTACGAAGATCAGGTTGGGTGTCTGGCAGATCAGGTGAATCGTTTCATAGAGACGGAAGACTTCACGACGGATTGCTCGGAATTCCTGCTGCTCAATTCGATTCGCAACGAGCGCCTCCACTGCCTCTTCCCATGTCGTGAACGATGGGGTACAAGCAGCGTTCAGAGCATTGAGGTCATCATCAAATTCTTCTTTGAGCCGTTTCATTGCTTCCCGCTTGCGTTTCTTCTGTGTGTCGGCGGTGAAGCGATAGCTGAACAGCGAGAGCAGGTCTTCTGAGCCCATGGTCGAAGGGTCACGCTTGCCCAAATGACGGGCGGCTTGATCGGTGAAACCAAGTGAAAATCCGGCTTCGAGGTTGCCGGTGTCACCCCGCATTTGTCCCTTGGCCGCCTCGACCCATTCTTTGACCTTTTGCACCAACTGCTGCCCCTTTCCAGGGCCTAAATTGAGGCGTGGCAGGAGCGTGATAATTTCTGCCGGGCGGCTTCCAAGGAGAGTCTGAAAGAGCAGCCGTTCGTAATAGCAGGTGGTGCACACCATGATATAGCCAAAAGACCCATAGGCGATTCCGCGGTTCGTATGCGTCTGTGGATTGTCGATGAAATCGGCTGAGGCTTTGACCCCATTGCTGGACTTGAATGGCGCGTTACAGATTGGGCACAGATAGATGCCCTTCGCACTCTCCTTTCCAGCGAACGGCTTGGATTGGATGTAGTGATTCAATTGTGCCTGGGCAGAGGATCGAACCTCCTCTCCAGTGGCGAGATGAAGAAAGTCTCCCAGAAAGGCAGAGGCCATGGCTTCGGAGAGCTTATCCCGAGGTGACGATTTGGCTGCGTAGACTTTTTGGGCAATCCCATCGAGCAACTCGATCAAGAGCGCCATGCGAGCTTCATCCGGAAGCTCGGCAACTGTGTGCACTTCAGGATGGCCGACCTGTGCTCCAGGAAGCGCCCAGAAGTAATCAACCGTTCTGGCCATATCCTTAGCTGGCATGATGGTAGAGGTTGATTGAAGGGTGGCCCAGCTACCGGTTCCGAAGGTTTTCTCATAGAGCGCTTTCGCCATGGCAGCCCCATCGTCGCCCACTTCCTTCACTTTGTCAGGATCCATCATCGCCTTGAAAAACTTGAAGACCAGTATCTCCGGCTGGGCTACAGAGATACGTTGGGCTTCTTCTTGGACTTGGTCGTCTGTAGGAACGCTGCTCCGGCCCTTTAGCTTCCAATAATCCTCAATGACCTTGCGCTTGGCTCGAAGCGGTTTCTTGGCGAAGCTCTGTGGGCCGATCTTCTTAGATGCCTCCTTGAGATACTGCTTGGATTCGGAGAAGGCGAACAAGTCAGGTTTGGGAAGGATATTGCCAGTTGGACTGCCGACCATCAGAGGCGTCACGTCTCGGGCAATGGCGGCATCGATCTCCTCCTTAAGAAGGTTGCGAACTTCTTCTTGAGTAGGCAGAACAGGATTCTCGATGGGATCGGCTGCATAAAGCGTCGCATTTGGGAAGTAGATGAGCGACCTCCAGCCGCGCTGTTGGAACGCAGTTTGGGCGGCACGGTGGAGGAAGGTGGTTGAAACGCCCCGTACTAGGACCTCATGACGAGTGACCTTGAGATGGTGTCCAAGAGCGGGGTCACGTTCAACTGTATCCATGGCCTCAGTGGCATTGGTTGCGGAGCAAAAGCGATCAATGGCTCTGACCAGATGGGCTAAGGTGAGGAAGCGGTCTGATCCGCCGGTCAACATCGCTTCCAGGATGGCCCCATTGCTTCTGCCCGGCTTGTTGTGGTGGAATTCGGCGCAGTGAGCCATGATGCGCTGAACCGCCTCGTTCAGATCATCAAATCCAAGCACGGCACACAGTTCAGGCACCACGGTCCGCGTCAAATCGGGAAATATATGAGGCGTCTTAGGACCTTCGCCCTTGATGTATGCTTGCCAGGGATCTGTTTCTTTCCCAAGATCATGAATCACGACCGCCACAGCCAGGGTCTTGGCTTCTGTAGGGTTCAAGCCGTAGTGTCGAGGACTTTCCAGGATCGGTAGCAGTTCGAGGAGAACATCAAGCTCGATGAGGCTGTGTTCGAACAGGCTTTGCTCATGACCACGCTTCTTGGCCAGCTTCTGTTTCCAACCGCGGGCCTGCATCCACGTAGCCGCCCGCGTCATGATGGCTGATCGTTCCATCGTTCAACGCCTGGGGTTATGGGGTTCGTCGTCTCCCCTCACCCTCGCCCTCTCCCACAAGGGGAGAGGGCATTCTGTGTACCACACCGATGTGACATCTGGGGTCAAGACATGATCCGTCGTCCGTGGCCCGTTGACCGTTTGCCGCTGTCCGCAGACCGTGCACCGCGATCCGCGAACCGCGATCCGCAATCCATTGGCCGTCATCCGTGATCGGGACGCGGGCTGCGGGAAACGGAGAACGGAGAACGGAGAACGGAGAACCGTAGTCCGTTCATCGTGAACCATCGAACCTTCATCGCTCCTTCTCCAATGACCGGGCAATCAGTTCTCTCGCCAGGGATTTATAGAAGGACGCTATTGCCACTGGATCATAGGGCTTGAGCATCGGCAACTCGCCTTGCGGCGGAAGGTCTTCCAGAAATCTGCCTTTGAGGATATGGTCGATCCCTTTCACACCGAATTTCTTCTGGGTCTGCCGGATCGCATCCCACAAGTGGATGGCCGGATACTCGCGAAGCAGAAAATAGACGTCGAGATAATCCTTGAAATCTTTTCGATCCGTGAGCGCCATGAGTTTGTTGGCCAGGATGTCTCGGCAGCCGTCAACCTGGACGCCTTCGACGGCCAGGCGCGGCTCGAGCGCGGGAAACGGATACTTCGTGAATTCCACCTTCATGGTCCGCTGATCGTGATAGTGCAGCAGAAACAGCCGGCGATCGTATTTGCGCTCGTGCTGAATATCGACGACGTGTGGAGTCGTTCGAAGGAAACCGAGAACGGACTCCAGATCGACCTCCTGCTCGGTAAAGAAGTCGAGGTCTTCAGAGTGCCGGTGCTGAAGAGAGAACGCTGACAGCGCCGGTTCCACCAGTCAGGTAAAAGTGCTCGCGGAGCGGGGAGATCCGGAAGCGCAACAGGAGGGTTTTTTGTTCCTCCGTCAGAATGGAATTGTCGGTAATCGAGTTCAAAAATGGGTCTCCCAGATGCGGTGATATTCTTCAATGAGCGCTTTCGTGGCTTCATCGACCTTCAGTTGATCGCGATAGGCATAGAGGAGAGCCACCGTGTCACGGTCTTTCCCGTAGAGAGGGAAAAAGTCCGCGATCCGCTGCAAACGCCACAACAGATCCCGGGGGGGCTCTCGATAATCCCACAGCAGCTCTTTGGGGACAGCAATCATCTCGCTTCGCTCTTTCGATAATCGGCGACCATTATATAATTCTCACTTCATATTGCCCATTGCCCCGGACCGCATACTTGCCGTTTTCCGTGAACCGTTTACCGTGCACCGCGATCCGCGTCCCGCTGTCCGTTAACCGTGATCCGCCCGCTGTGATCTGCAATCCATGAACCGTCATGAGCCGGCGGACAACGAGAGACCGACAACGGCAACCAGATAACGGGGA
>FWWM01009308.1_pt1 | contig 18236 bp, 21 predicted proteins | sample 2228351 | NCBI WGS metagenome assembly FWWM01 (sample SAMEA103939774, study PRJEB20133) | metagenome
AAAGAAAGCTATATAACTAACCCCCACCCCTCCTCCCATAGAAAGCCTTGAGCTTTAGAGGCTCAGGGCTTTCTAATTTGAAAATCTTTATTAATAATTGATAGACTTTTAGATGTACTTTAAAAACCCTCCAGCAATAGCTGTTGTTATGCAAGATGAAGATGTTTTATCTGTCTCAGCGGAGAAGCTCAAGGGAGCTGACCTTATTGAGCTTAGGGTAGATATGTTTAAAAACATAGACAGATGTAGGGAAGTCTTCTCAATTGCAAAGTCAAAATACGAATTACCAATTCTTTGCACAGTAAGAGCAGTCAATGAAGGTGGCAAAATGGAGATTAGAGACAGACTTGGAATTTATCTTGAGGTGGCAGAGTATTGCAGCTTTTTTGATATAGAAATATTCTCAGAAGAGTGCAAAGATTTAAGAAAAATAAGTAAGGAGAGAAATGTAAGTCTTATTGGCTCCTATCATAATTTTAGCTATACACCAGATGAGCAGAAGTTAGAAAGCATATTTCAAAGGGGCATGGAAATAGGAGTAGATATTGTAAAGATAGCTACAATGGTAAATCACAGGGACGATTTAGAGAGGCTTCTTCTCTTTACATTGAAACACAAGCACGAAGGAGTCATAGTTATAGGCATGGGAGACAAGGGAGTGCCATCCAGAGTTGTAAATCCAATATTTGGCTCTTTGATTACTTATGCAAGCTTGAATGAATCATCTGCTCCAGGACAGATTAATTTGGAGGAAATGATTTATATTTTTAATAAAATTGGAATAAAAAAAAAGCCTGAAGCAGAAAGTTCTACCTCAGGCTAAGAAAAAAATTCAAAACATTACTTTATGTTTGCTTTCCAGTAAGCTCTGATTTTTTCTTTTACTTCATTGGGAAGAGGAATATAATCAAGTTTTTTGGCATTCCCATCGCCGTTTTTAAATGCCCAGTCAAAGAATTTGATTACAGATTTATTAACATCTGTTTTTTCTTTTGCAAGCAAAATGTATGTTGCACCAGTTATGGGCCAAGCATTTTTTCCTGGAGCGTTTGTCATCCATGCATAAAAATGTTTTTTTGGGTCAAGCTTTGCTGTCTTTGCAGCCTCAGAAAAGCTTTCAAAATCTGGTGCAACTACCTGCCCAGATAGGTTTTTAAGTTTAGCAACTGGAAGTTTGTTTTGCTTAGCGTATGCAAATTCAACATATCCAATAGAGTAAGGCGTTCTTTTGACATAATTTGCAACTCCTTCATTACCCTTAGCTCCAATGCCTGCTCTCCATTTAACAGCGGTACCAAAGCCCACAGAGTCTGCCCACTTTTTGCAAGCTCCACTTAGGTAGTGGGTAAAAATTGCTGTTGTACCAGAGCCATCGGAACGATAAATAACAGTAATAGGTTTGGAAGGAAGTTTAATATTTGGATTTAATGCTTTAATTTTAGGGTCATCCCATTTTTTGATATCTCCAAGAAAAATTTCACAAATTGTAGCTCCATCAAGAACTAATGAGCCAGAGATTGTTTCAGGAATATTCACAATTGGTACAACACCTCCTATTACTGCAGGAAATTGAAGAAGCCTGGATTTTTCTACTTCTTCTGGTTTGAGAGGCATGTCAGAAGCTCCAAAATGAACTGTTCTTTCAGTGATCTGTCTAATACCGCCGCCAGAGCCTATTGACTGGTAATTAATCTTAATTCCAGTAGTTTTGAAATAATCATTAGCCCAACTTGAATAAAGGGGGTAAGGAAAAGTCGCTCCAGCACCATTGATCATTTGGGAAGCCATAGATTGACTCCCAAAAACCAATACTAAGGATAAAACAATAAAGGATACCACTCTGCCCATAAATCACTCCTTCTATGAATTTTTAAAGAGCAAAATCTCTCTTCTTAAAATATAACATAAGTTTGAGCATTTGTAACAAAATTTTAACATTTACGTAATATCCCTGTAACAAAATGTTGATATAGTAAAAGTATAAAAAATAAAAAATTGGAGGTGTTGAATGAAGTATTCAGGTTTCAGAAGTTTTGTTTTGGGTTTATTTGTATTGGTGGCGGTTGTCTTGGTATCACTCTCAACTCTCCCAGCACAACCTATCATTAAAATTGACGGCTCCTCAACGGTTTATCCGATCACAGAGGGAATAGCAGAGGATTTCCAGAAGGCAAAAAAGGGAGCAATCAAGGTAACTGTTGGTATTTCAGGTACTGGTGGTGGATTTAAAAAATTCTGCAGAGGTGAGACAGATATTTCCAATGCATCAAGACCAATACTAACAAAAGAAATGGAGGAGTGCAAAAAAAATGGAATAAGGTATATTGAACTTCCAGTTTCTTACGATGCTTTAGCAGTTTTTGTAAATGTTAAAAACAACTGGATTAAGGGTGACTGTATAACAGTTGAACAGCTTAAAAAAATGTGGGAGCCCAATGCTCAAGGTAAAATTACAAAATGGAATCAAGTGGACCCAAGCTGGCCTGATAGACCCTTAAGACTTGCAGGACCAGGGGGTGACTCAGGAACATTTGAATACTTCACAGAGGCTATAATTGGTAAGTCCAAAGCAAGCAGAGGAGATTATATAGCGAGTGAAGATGATAATGTAATTATGAACGCTGTTATAAGAGATGTTGGTGGTCTTGGTTATGTCGGACTTGCTTACGTAATAGAAAACAAGGGCAAAGTTAAGGCTCTCAAAGTAAAAAATCCTAAGACTGGAGCCTGCGTTGAACCGGGAGAAAAAACCGTAAAAGATGGCTCCTACCAGCCGCTTTCAAGACCGATTTTTATTTATGTAAATGAGAAAGCAGCAAAGGAGAGACCTGAAGTTAGAGAGTTTGTGGAGTTTTATCTAAAAAATGCTGCTAAAATCTCAAAGCAAGTAGGATACATACCTCTTCCTTCCAATGCATATCCAATGGCAGCTGAAAGATTCAAGAATATGAAAGTTGGAACAGTTTTTGGTGGGGAGCTCCAGATAGGACTCACTATTGACGAGCTTTTGAAGAGAGAGCTTAAACAATAACATCACGGAGAGTAACTGAAATTGCCTGCAAACTTAGCATATAAGAAATTAATAGACAAAATAATGCTGGCGGCATTCTTTGCCGCTGGCTTTTTTACAATATTTATTACTATAGGAATCGTTTATGTTCTTTTGGCTGACTCAATTGAATTCTTTAAGATAGTATCAATAAAAGAATTTTTGACTGAGAGGGAGTGGACCCCTTTATTTGCAAATCAAAAATTTGGAATCTGGCCCCTTGTTTCAGGAACCTTTCTGATTGCTGGGATTGCGGTTATTGTATCCATACCTCTCGGATTGATAATAGCAATATATTTAAGTGAGTATGCTCCTCATAAAGTAAGGGAGGTAGCAAAACCAATAATTGAGTTTTTTGAAGCTATTCCAACTGTTGTATACGGTTATTTTACTTTACTTTTCGTAACGCCATTACTTCAAAAATTAGTACCAAGTCTTGAAGCTTTTAATTCTCTTGCTCCAGGAATTGTTCTTGGTTTTATGATTTTGCCATATACTGCCTCTATGGCTGAAGATGCTTTGAAAGGTGTTCCACAGAGAATTAGAGAGGCATCATATGCCTTAGGAGCCACAAAGTTAAGAACAGCTATTAGTATAGTTCTTCCTGCAGCTGTCTCAGGAGTAATCGCAGGATTTATTCTTGGAGCTTCTCGTGCAATAGGAGAAACTATGGTTGTAGCAATAGCAGCAGGGATGTATCCTAACTTAACTTTTGATCCAAGAGAACCTGTTCAGACAATGACTGGATATATAGTGCAAGTTGCGTTGGGAGACTTACCTTTTGGTTCAATTGAGTATCTATCAATCTTTGCAGTAGGTTTAGCACTTTTTATTATTGCCTTTATCTTCAATTCCATTGCCCTTTGGTTGAGATCAAAAATAAGGGAGGCCTATTAGAATGAAGAGAGTTAACTCTGGTTCTGACTTGATATTCCCATTAATTGGTTTTTTAGCATTGTTTCTCGCAATTTCATTTATGATAACCCTGATTGTGGATATATTTATTGATGGCTTTTCAAGGCTTAAAGATCCTGACTTTTATATATCATATCCTTCAAGATTCCCAGAAAAAGCAGGAATTCTATCTGGATGGGTGGGAACATTGCTTGTAATGGGTGGAGCAATTTTTTGGTCCTTATTAATAGGAATTCCTGCAGGAATTTATCTTGAAGAGTACGCTTCAAGAAGGGGAATAATTGGGAAAATAGAGACAATAATTGAGCTTAACATAAATAATCTTGCTGCTGTTCCAGCTATCATATATGGTCTTTTGGCATTGGGAATTTTTGTATATCGCTTCAAATTTGGCGAGAGCGTTCTAACAGCTGGACTTACGCTGAGTATTTTAATGCTTCCAGTAATAGTTGTAAACACAAGAGAAGCGATTAGGAGAATCCCAAGAGATATCCGTGAAGGGGCCTATGCGGTAGGTGCCACAAAATGGGATACAATAAGAGATCACATACTTCCTTATTCTCTTGGAGGTATATTAACAGGACTAATAATTGCTGCATCAAGAGCAATAGGAGAGACAGCACCTTTAATTACTATTGGAGCTCTAACTTTCATTGCATTTCTTCCACCTTCGCCGTTTATTTCTCATTTTCCGTTCGTATCTTATGAGAAACTGTGGGAAATTCTCACCTCTCCTTTCACAGTGTTACCCATTCAAATATTTAACTGGGTATCACGACCACAGGCAGACTTTCAAATAAATGCCGCTGCCGCAGGCTTTGTTCTTCTTGTATTAACTGTCCTGATGAATGCATTAGCATATTATTTTAGACAAAAGGTTAGGAGAAAATACATATGGTAATAGAGGTACTAAAGGGATTATTTTCGGCTACAAATGAGGGTGTTAAAACCTTAACTAAATCAAAGTCAGTGCAAAAGCCAGAGGGAGAGATAAAGTTAGAGGTTAAAAATTTTAGTTTCTACTATGGTGAATTTAAGGCTTTAAAAAATATAAATTTCAAAATACCCACGAAAAAAATAACAGCATTAATTGGTCCAAGTGGATGTGGAAAAACTACACTTCTTAGATGTTTTAACAGAATGCATGACCTTTATCCTGGGTCCAACTACGAGGGCTCAATAATTCTTCATCCTGACGGGATAAATGTTGTTGACAAACATATTGACATTCTTGAATTAAGAAGAAGAGTTGGAATGGTTTTTCAGAGACCCAATCCTTTTCCTAAATCAATATTTGAGAATGTAGCATATGGTTTAAGAGTAAATGGTATAAGAGATAAAGGTTTAATTCGGGAAAGAGTTGAATGGGCTTTACAAGGTGCTGCCCTTTGGGAGGAAGTAAAAGACAGGCTTGATGACAATGCCTATTCCCTTTCTGGTGGACAACAACAGAGATTGTGCATAGCCAGAGCAATAGCAATTGAACCAGATATTGTTCTCTTTGATGAGCCAACAAGTGCACTTGATCCTATCTCTACATCAAAAATTGAAGAACTTTTAATCCAACTTAAAGAAAAGCTTACTATCATAATTGTTACGCATAACATGCAGCAGGCTGCAAGAATAGCTGATTATACAGGTTTTATGTACATGGGAGAACTTATTGAATATGATAAAACAAAGAAAATCTTCACTGTTCCATCTAATAAGCTAACAGAAGACTACATTACAGGAAGATTTGGATAAACATGCCTCATCTTTTTTGTCCATCTTACCGGATAGAGAAAAAGGAGAGTGATACTGTATTTTTTTATTGCAAATATGAACTTAGCAAATATAATTATCTTTTCTATGATAAAAAATTAATTATCTCACTAATCCATCCTTCTATGGAAATGAGAAAAAACGGGGGCAAGAGAATATTCTTTGATATTACAATACTTATAAAAAATTTTTATGAGGTCTAACTGTCAAATAGGAATTCGAAATTGGTATAATACCAAAAGAAGACTTAGGAGGCTAATATGGCAATTTTAGATGATGAGTTAAGGAAATTAAAAGAAAAAATTCTTATACTTGGTTGCCTTGTTGAGGAAGGCATAAGAAAGGCTGTAAAGGCACTAATAGAAAGGGATAATGACCTTGCCAAACATGTTATATCAAGAGATAATCTTATTAATGGACTTGAAGTTGAGATAAATGAGGAATGTATAAGAATTATTGCACTTAGACAGCCTATGGCAAAGGATTTAAGATTTCTTACAACTGCTATGAAAATAAGCACAGATCTTGAGAGAATGGGTGATTATGCAGTAAATATCGCGCAAAGAGCCATTGAGCTTAATCAAGAGCCTTTTCTTAAACCCTTTGTTAATATCCCAAAAATGGCTGATATAACAGAAAGTATGGTTGAGGATTCAATAAATGCCTTTGTTAAGGAAGATGTTGATTTATGCTATGATGTTATCAAAAGAGACGATGAAGTAGATAAGCTTTTAGAGAGGAACCATAATGAACTTTTTGAATTAATGTTAAAAAATCCTGATATAATTCCCCTTGCTCTTAAAAGAATGTTTATTGCAAAGTATCTTGAAAGAATATCAGACCATGCAACAAATATTGCAGAGATGGTTATTTATATGGTTGAAGGCAAGATGCTAAGAGGAACTTTTGTAACAGAGGAAATCCATAAACTTTGTTTAGAAGATTTTATGTCAAGGCAAAAATAAACTGATTTCGTATGTTCCTACACTAACTTTTTCAGCAAGTCCTTCCTTCCAGAGAAGCTCTGTTATTTTTAGTTTTTCTTCCTTTGGAAGTAGAATAACGAGCTTGTTCCCATCAGATATTAGCTTTTTCCATTTTTCTATTCTGTCAGGATTTATTTCCTTTTCAGTGATTATATCAATGTATCCAATGGTCATGCCATAGCTTAAAATTTTTAAATCTGGTGGTGGTTCTTGGACAAGCTCTAAATCCTGTTTGACTTTAATGAGCTTTTGTTTGAGGTGATGGATTAAAAGCTCCTTTAAATGCTTTTCCATGCTCATTTTTTCTTCCTCATTTTTGTGATATCTATGATTTTTTTATCTCCTTCATCTTTTTCAGTTTCCTCTTCGATATCCTGTTTAATTATATCTTGAGCTTGAAGACTGAATACAGGTACATTTAATTGCACTCTTAATTCTGGAGAAAAGACTGTGGCAATTGCATCAATGGGAATATAGCATTTTTCTGGGGTATTTCCAAAAACAAGTGTTGCTGTAATTGCTTCATTATGCCAGTCAAATTTCATATTATTGTTGAAAACTAAAACAAGACCTCTTTCCTTTTCTTCTGGAAGAAATCCTCGTTTTCCTATCACAACTCTTTCATCATAATCCACTACAATAAAAACTCTTCCTACAAGGTCAAGTATCTCAAAGAATGTCTTTTTCTTCAGCTCATTTAATCTTCTAATAAGTTCCTCAGAGATATTGATCACTCTCTGCTCCTGTAGTAAAGTAAAATTGAACCAGTAATGATCATGAGCATACAAAGAATCTGTCCCATAGTTAGGAATCCAAGTATATAGCCAATTTGAGGGTCAGGCTCTCTAAAGAATTCTATAAAAAATCTGAATATCCCATAAAGGATTAAAAACAAAGACGATACAATGCCTGAACGGCTAAATTTATCCTTTAAAAACCAGAGGATGACAAATAATACTGCTCCTTCTAAAAAGGCTTCATAAAGCTGGCTTGGATGTCTTGGAAGGGGTCCACCTTCCGGAAAAATCATTCCCCATGGAATATCAGTAACTCTTCCGTAAAGTTCACCATTAATAAAATTTCCAATTCTTCCAAGCCCAAGCCCAATCGGAGCAGTTAAAACAAGCATATCAGTTAAGGTGAAAAAATCAAACTTTTTTCTTTTTGTATAAAGCCAAGCAGCAATTATAACTCCAATCAGACCTCCATGAAAAGACATCCCTCCATGCCATAAAGCGATTATCTCAAAGGGATGCTGGAGATAGTAGGAAAGATTATAGAATACAACATAGCCAAGTCGTGCTCCAATTAAGAGTCCCAAGATTAAGTAGAAATATAGATTTTCAAGAAAATCCTTTTCAACCCTTAATCCTCTTCTGACTAATTCCCTTTTTACAATCAGATAGGAACATATAAACCCTATCAGATACATCAATCCATACCATCGGATTGATAAAGGACCAATTTTTAAAATCTCAGGGCTAATGTTAGGATATGGAAGCATAATTTAAGATAAAATAATCTCTAAATTTTGTCAAACCTTCTCTGCAACATACAAATGAACACAACCGAAACTTAAAGAAATAGAAGTCGCATTTCTAAAACCGCAACTTTCAAGTAAGTCAAGAAATTCTTTTGGTTTGTAAAATCCATCTATTGAAGAGCCAAGATACTCATAGGCAGAGCGAACTGAAAAAAGAGACGCAACAAAGGGAATTATCTTTTTTAAATAAAAAAGATACGGCTTGCGAAAAAATCCTTCTGGAAGTGAAAACTCAAGAATTACGATTTTACCATTTTTTTTTAAAACCCTGTAAATTTCCCTTAATGCCAACTCTGTTTCATGCATGTTTCTTATTCCAAAGGCACATGTTACAGCATCAAAAATATTATCTTTAAATGAAAGTTGATAACCAGAGGCACAGACAGGTACAAAGCTATCCTTGATTTTTGTCTTTGCTATTCTTATCATTTCAAAGCTTATGTCAGCACCTATTACTTTTGCTCCTTTTTTTATGAGCGCCTCTGCAGAATCTCCTGTGCCTGTTGCAAGGTCTAATATCAGGTAATTTGTAGCTTGTAATTGGTGAGCAGTGGCTAAAGATGCCATTTTTTTTCTCCAAAGAATATCCTGCCAGAAGGACAAAAGCCTGTTTAGAAAATCGTATCTTTTTACAATTTTATCAAACATTGATTTTATCTCAGGCACTTCTTTCATATCCAAAAATTATATCATACTCATATACTTTTAACCTAATGAACAATAGATAGAGACTCGTCACCGCAAGCCCTCTGTTGCGAGCGATAGCGTGGCAATTACTAATTGGTGGATGGTGAACACCTCTCCGGCATTGCGAGGGACGAAGTCCAGAAGCAATCTCCACTAAGCCGTCATTGCGAGGCATCCGTTAGGATGCAGAAGCAATCTCGTTCCTTATTGAGAGAGAAAAACAAGATTGCTTCGTCTCAGAGCCTGTCGCGAGCCGAAGGCGTGGCGATGCCTTTGCAATGACACCCCTTTTGTTATCACGAGGCTTGCGAAGCAAGCCGAAGTGATCTCCTCTTTCGGTGTATAAAAAAGACGAGATTGCTTCTGGTGCTGGCGCATCCTCGAAATGACGGAGAGGTGTTCAATATCCACTATTCACCATTCACTAATCACCAATTAGAGAATGCTTCGCCCCAGATTGCTTCGCTTCGCTCCCAACAGGTGGGCTCGCAGTGACTCTATCTCTATTTCAGGGCATTAGTTTGTTATGTAAGTTGAATTAACTCTTTACGGATATTATTTTTTTCTGTTAAATTAAAAAATATAGCAAATCTCAACGGAGAATTGAAGGAGGCAGATATTAATGGATAGAGTTCCGATGACCCAAGAGGGTTATGAAAAGCTTAAGGAAGAACTTGATAGACTTATAAAAATTGAGCGTCCTGCAGTTATAAAAGCCATTGCTGAGGCAAGGGCTCATGGTGATTTGTCAGAAAATGCAGAGTATCATGCAGCAAGGGAGAAACAGTCTTTTATTGAAGGTAGAATTCAGGAACTTCAGGCAAAGCTTGCCCGTGCCTATGTAATAGACCCTGCTAAGATTAATCAGGACAAAGTAGCTTTTGGCGCTAAGGTTAAAGTTTTTGACCTTGACACTGAAGAGGAAAAAGAGTTTCATCTTGTAGGTCCTGATGAAGCAGATGCAAGCAATGGAAAAATCTCTGTAACATCACCCGTTGGTAAGGCTCTTATTGGTAAGCAAGTCGGAGATCAGATTTCAATTAAAGTTCCCGCAAGAACTTTAAATTACGAAATAGTGTCAATTCGCTTTGAGTAAATTTACTGAAGCAAAAATAATCAGCAATGAACCTCTTACAGGAGATATTTATTTAATCTCCATTGCAGTATCCACATCTTCACAAAAGCCAAAGCCCGGGCAATTTTATATTTTAAAGTTAAATCAAAGATTTGACCCTCTCTTGGGAAGACCTTTCAGTATTTTTGATTATGAGGACAATACAGTAAAGTTTTTATACAGGGTCAAGGGCAGAGGGACAACCATACTGAGCCAGACAGAAAAGGGTGAAAAAGTTTTTCTGACAGGCCCTCTTGGAAGAAATTATCCTGTACCATCTGGAGATTTTGTTGTTATAGCTGGTGGAATAGGAATTGCTTCTGTTTACTATCTGATAAAGCAATTCCCAAAAAGGGCGTATCTATTCTACGGTGTAAGAAACAAGGAAGAAGTGCTTTTCCATGAAAGTCTTTTACAATTGGCAAAGGAAGTTTGTATATCAACTGAATGTGGCTCTCTTGGATATCAAGGGGTTGTGACTGAAGTTTTTAAAGAACATGGTTTAAAGCTCAATTTGCCTGTTTATGCATGTGGACCTATGATAATGATTAAAGAGTTGAAAAAAATTCTAAAAGATAAATCTATTCCTTGCTATGTGGCTGTTGAAGAGAGAATGGCTTGTGGAATAGGTGCATGTCTTGGATGTGTTATAGAGACTGAGGAAGGATTGAAGAGAGTATGCACAGATGGACCTGTTTTTGATTTAGGAATGCTGAAATTTTAATGATGGTGAATTAAGAGAATGGAAATTTTAAAGCCAAGTTTGCAGGTCAGAATTAAAGATTTGACATTCAAAAATCCAGTCATAACAGCATCTGGCACATTCGGTTATGGACTGGAGTATTCCCAGTTTATTGACTTAAATCTTCTTGGTGGAATTACTGTTAAAGGACTTTCACTAAAACCAAAAGAAGGCAATCCGCCTCCGAGAATTTATGAGACTCCATGCGGAATGATTAACTCTATTGGATTGCAAAACATTGGCTATGACGCATTCGTAAGGGAAAAGCTTCCTATTTTAAAGAGATTTAACACAAATATAATCGTGAATTTTTTTGGTGATAGTCTTGAAGAATACTTAGAAATTGCAGAGAAGCTTGACAGCACAGAAGGTGTGCACGCACTTGAGATGAATGTCTCTTGCCCAAACAAAAGTAGCGAGTGGAGAAGGATGGGAGTTGATCCAATCCTTTTAAAAAAGGCTATAAGAGAAGTAAGAAAGGTAACAAAAAAAGTTTTAATCATTAAGCTTTCTCCGCAGGTGACTGATATTTCAGAGATGGCAAAAATTTGCGAAGATGAAGGCGTAAATGCAATTTCTCTAATAAATACAATTCCAGCAATGGTGATAGATATTAAAACAAGAAAAAGCATGATTGGCACTCCAACTGGAGGACTTTCTGGTCCTGCAATAAGACCTGTTGCTGTAAGGGCTGTCTGGGAAGTTGCCCAGAATGTAAGTATTCCTATTATAGGAATGGGAGGAATTGTTAGCGCTGAGGATGCGCTTCAGTTTATAATCGCTGGAGCAAGTCTGGTTGCTGTTGGAACAGCAAATTTCATAAACCCAGAGGTTACAGTTGAAATCATTGAAGGCATAAAGAAATTTTTAATTTCCGAAGGCATAAAAGATATAAATGAGCTCATCGGAACATTCAGCCAATAGAGTAATCACCCTTACCACAGACTTTGGATATCACGACCCTTTTGTTGGACAGATGAAGGGAGTGATTCTAAGCATAAATCCTCAGGCAAAAATAATTGATATCACCCATGATATTGTATCTCATGATATAGAAGAAGCAGCTTTAGTGATATGGGAAAGTTTTAAATACTTCCCTGAAGGCTCAATACATGTAGTTGTTGTTGACCCGGGAGTTGGCTCTGGAAGAAAGGCTTTGGCAGTTTTTGCTTATGGGCATTATTTCCTTGCTCCAGACAACGGAGTGCTCAGCTATATATTGAGAGATTTTAAATTTCAAGCATTTTCTATTGAAAATGAAAGATACATGCTCAAAAAATCAAGCTCAACATTTCAGGGAAGAGACCTCTTTGCACCAGCTTCAGCATGGATTTCAAAGGGAATAAATATTAAAGAGTTTGGACCAGCATGTCAAAATCCAATAAGGTTTGAAATAAAAGAGCCCAAGAAGTTTAAAGAAAAAATAATCGGCGAGATTATCAGGATTGACAAATTTGGAAATGCGATTACAAATATAAAGGCAGATGTATCACATATAAAGAGCGTCATTGTTAAAAACCTCACAATTCCCCTTGTTCCTTATTATGCAAGTGTAGCCGCTATTGAAAAGCCTTCATCCAATGTTAACTGTCTTATAAACAGCGATGGGTATCTGGAAATATTTGTCTTTAAAGGTAATGCAGCAAAAGAACTTGGTTTAAAAAAAGGAGATATCGTGGAGGTTTTATTAAATGGATAAAATTGTCAAAGGTTTAATTAAAGATGAAAATGTTGCTGTTTATGCGACAGTTTGCACAGAGACTGTAAACTATGCAAGACAAATCCATGACACATGGCCCACTGCTACTGCTGCAATGGGAAGGGTTATTGCAGGCTGTCTTCTTCTTGCAGCAATGTTAAAGGATGGACAAAAGGTCATGATTCAGGTAAAAGGGGATGGACCTCTTCAGGAAATTGTGGCAGAATCTGACTGGAATTATCGTGTGAGAGCTTTTGTAAAGAGACCGCATATTTATATGGGATTAAAGGCAGAGAAGATAGATGTGGGAAGAGCAGTTGGAAAAGGCTTTCTGAATGTAATAAGGGATTTGGGACTAAGGGAGTATTATCAAAGCAGTGTTGCCCTTCAGACAGGAGAGATTGCAACAGACCTTGCCTATTATCTGAATGTTTCAGAGCAGATACCATCTGCTGTTTCATTGGGTGTTTTTGTTGAAACAGACAACTCAGTGAAAGCAGCAGGTGGTTTCATGATTCATATAATGCCTGAGGCAAAAGAGGAAGTTGTCAGTTATCTTGAAAGAAAGCTTTCTTCTGTTGAACCTGTTTCTTCAATGATTTTAAGAGGTCTGTCTCCACATGAGATACTTGAGGAGGTTGTAGGCCTTCCAATAGAGATTTTAAAAGAGGCTGAAATAGAATATTTTTGCCCATGCACAAAGGATAGAGTCCTCAATGCAATAGTGACTTTAGGCAGAGAGGAGATTCAAGATATGATAGAAAAGGGTGAAACCATAGATGTTGAGTGCTATTTTTGTAAAAGGAAATATCAGGTTACTGTTGATGAACTGAAGGAGTTGTTAAGGGATATATGATAAACTTTCTAAATCTAATAATTGCAAGGCTTGACGGAGACAGCATCTCTGAGACATCTTACAAAGCATATATTGAAAAACTTGTAAGAGACGGTATAGCAGGATTTGTTGTTTTTGGTGGAGAATATGAGGAATTAAGGGAGTTTATTGCTCATCTTCAAAAGTTTAATAAATTTCAAGCAACAAATCACTCTCCACTAATAATTGCTTCTGACATTGAAAGAGGAGTTGGACAGCAGATAAAAGGCGGAACAATTATTCCATCGCAGATGGGAATTACCGCAGGATTTGATTTGGAAAAAGACTCTGAAGAGCTCAAGGCTTTATATTCAGTTGTAATAAAAGAGGCAAAGGAAGTTGGCATTAATTTCCCGCTAATTCCGGTTGTTGATATAAATACAGAACATCACAATCCAATAATATGCACAAGAGCATTTTCGGATAAATCAACAGTCGCTTCAAAATATGGTAATTTTTTGATAGAATGTTTTTCATCACGAGGACTTAAAACCTGTGCAAAGCATTTTCCGGGGCATGGAGCTTCTTCCTTTGACTCTCACTTAAATAAGGCTTATTTAACAGAGGATTTCAAAAAACATATAAGACCATTTAAATCAGCAATCAAAGCTAAAGTTCCTGCAATTATGGTTGGACATATCATAGTTACTGAGTATGATATAGTGCCTGCAACTTTATCTGAAAAGATAATGAAAAATCTTTTAAGGCAAGATTTAGGCTTTAAAGGATTGGTGCTTACAGACGCGATGAGCATGAAGGCATTAAGAGATTATGACAATCCCCATGCAATGGCACTTAAGGCAGGCGCAGACATTATTCTTCATCCGGATGATCCTTATTCTGCAGCTGAGGAACTTCAGCTTGCCTATAAACATGGATACATGGATGACAAAATCTTAAATGAAGCTTTATCCCGCATCAATGCCTTTAAATCCTTTATCCACGAACCATCAACCACCAACCACCATTCACCATCCACTATCCACCAACCACCATTCACCAATCACCAAACACTATCCACTTTAATTCACAATGCCTTTAAAAGAACAGTAACAGTCCTAAAAAAACCTGATGAGCCCCTTTCAAATAAAGAAATTATTCCATATTTTGCAGGATGCTACAACGAGGTAATACTGAAAATATTTAAAGATTACTTCGGTCAAGCCTATGACATAAATCAATACAGAAAAACCGATGCCATGCCAATGATTGTGATATTTACTGAAATTAAGGCTGCAAATTTGTCATACACTCTCAATGTAGAGCAATTCGGATTGATTGATAAAATTCTTTCAGAAAACAAGGCTATTCTGATTTCACTTGGTAATCCATACATGGTAAAGAGAAGATTTTACAGAAAGGCCCAATCAGTTGCATTAATGTATGATTGCCACGAGACAGCAGTGCTTGCTTTTTTGGATGTTTTCTCAAATGGGCTGGAGAATGCCACTGGAAGGCTTCCAGTAAGGTTATGGAAATAAACAAAAGAGCCAAAACCTTACTGATTGTTACAGTATTAGGCTTTGCCTCAGGACTTCCATTTCCCCTTGTAAGCGGAACACTTCAAGCTTGGCTTACATCAGAGGGTATTGATATAAAAACTATAGGGATACTTACAATTTTAACCCTTCCCTACAGCCTAAAATTTTTCTGGTCAGCATTTTTTGATAGATTTTCAATTCCCTTTTTTGGAAGGCGAAGGGGCTGGATGCTTATTAGTCAGATTTCAATTTTGCTTGGCTTATTTTTAATGATTTTGCTTACACCAAAAAATCTAATGGAGCTTAGCATAGTTGCTCTATTTGTTGCCTTTTTCTCTGCATCGCAGGATATCTCAATTGATGCATACAGAACAGAAATTTTAAAACCAAAAGACAGAGGACTTGGTGCATCCTTAGCTGTTACAGCATATAGGATTTCATTAATAGTTGCAGGAGGACTATGTCTGCTTCTTGCTGACCATATAGGATGGGAGAATGCACTTTTTATTATATCTTGTCTTCTGATTTTTGGGATAATTGCCACTTTGGTAGCAGATGAGTCTGATGGAGTTGTAAAGCCAAAAAATTTAAGGGAATCATTTATTGAGCCTTTTAAAGATTTACTGAAAAGAGAAAAAAGTATGTTGCTTTTGCTCTTCATCATTCTTTACAAAATCGGTGATGCCTATGCATCATCCTTAAGCACAGCATTTTTTATAAGGGGTGTCGGTTTTTCACTTACTGAAGTTGGAACAATAAATAAAATTGGCGGAATGATTTCATCAATTGCTGGAGGACTTTTGGGTGGTATTCTTCTTATGAGAATGAGATTATTCAATGCACTTCTTTTATTCGGAATATTTCAAGCATTTTCAAATCTCCTTTTTATGGTTTTGGCAATTTCAGGAAAAAATTTTCCTCTTTTTGTCTTAACAGTGGTTGTTGAGAACCTTTCAGGTGGAATGGGAACAACTGCGTTTCTTGCTCTTTTAATGGGAATTTGCAACCGTTCTTTTGCAGCAACCCAATATGCTGTTCTTTCATCTTTAGCTTCATTGGGGAGGACAGTTATTAGTCCAACATCAGGATTTGTTGTTAGCTCCTTTGGCTGGGCTTTATTTTATTTTTTGACTTTTATCATAGCTTTACCCGGACTTTTCTTACTTATTATTCTAAAGAAAACAATTAACGAATACGGAAATTCTTCCTAAACAGCTCTTGCAATAGTTATTGCATGAACCTCTGATGCTCCTGCTTTTTTAAGTGTCCGAGCACATTCACTCAGAGTAGCACCTGTTGTTACAACATCATCTATAAGACCAATTCTTAAACCTTTAAGATTTTCTTTGCATAGAAAAGCATTTTTTACATTTTCAAGCCTATCCTTTGCTTCAAGGGAAGCTTGGTCAGCAGTTTCTCTGATTTTTATGAGGGCAGTGAGATTAACAGGCACATTCCACTTACAAGAAAACACCTTTGCCAAAACTGCTGATTGATTAAATCCTCTTTGAATGAGCTTGCTTTTACTTACAGGTACTGCAATTAAAACATCTATCTGCGGTGATGGAATGCTACTTAAAAGTTCGCCAAGTTTGATGCCTATTCTTCTTACTCCTTGGTATTTAAAGCAATATATTGCTTCCTTTAAAACTCCTTCATAGGAGTCAAAGGAGCTTAAAGAATCTACATATTTCCAAAAATTTTTTGCAAATTTTCCAGTTGTTATTCTGTTAAAACTAAATCCTTTAATTGATTTCCAGCAATATATGCAAAAAGGTGAAAATTCATAATCTGATTTTCTGCTACATATTGGACATCTTTCATTAAAAATCAGCTCATAAAATAGGCTCCTTAATGATAGTTTCATCTCTTTTTTGTCCAGTTGATATTATTTGAATTTTGACTTTCAATGAATCTTCTATAAATTGAAGATATTTCTTTGCATTTTGTGGCAATCTTTCATAATCTTTTATGCCTGCTGTGCTTTCCTTCCAACCAGGAAGTTCTTCGTAAATCGGTTTACAATTTTCAAGAATTTCAAGCTCTTTTGGAAACTCTTCTATAATTTTATCTTCATGTTTGTAGCCTACGCAGACTTTTAATTTTTCAATGCCGTCTAAGATATCAAGCTTGGTTATTACAAGTCCTGTAAATCCATTGACCCTAACGGCATGTTTTAATCCTACAATGTCAAGCCATCCACATCTACGAGGCCTTCCTGTTGTTGCTCCATATTCTCCACCCCTTTGCCTTATCAATTCTCCTAAGGCATCTTTTATCTCAGTTGGAAAAGGTCCCCCTCCAACTCTCGTTGTGTATGCCTTTACAATTCCTATGATTTTGTCAATTTTTCTTGGGCTTACTCCAGCTCCTGTGCATGCTCCACCTGCAACTGTATTTGAGGATGTAACATATGGATATGTTCCGTGATCAATGTCAAGAAGAGTTCCTTGTGCCCCTTCAAACAAAACATTTTTTCCGCTGTCAATGGCTTCGTTGATTAAAATGTCAGAGTCTGCAATGTAGTCTTTAAGTTTCTCGCCGTATCTAACATACTGGGAAAAAATATCTTCTTCATTTAATACATCAGCACCGTAAAGATTTTTGAGCAAAAAATTAATAATTTCAAGATTTGCCTTGATTTTGTTTCTTAATACATCAGGATAGAGGAGGTCTATCATTCGGACGCCGTTTCTTGCAATTTTATCAGTATAACAGGGACCTATACCTTTTTTTGTTGTTCCTATTTTTTTAGTTTTTTCTGCCTGTTCCTCTATTGCTATGTGATAGGGCATGATTAAATGACAATGCTTTGAAATATAAATATTATCATCAATTTCTAAACCTTTTCCTCTCAATGTATCAATTTCTTTTAAGAGCGCTGCAGGGTCAAGAACAACACCATTTCCTATAATGCATTTTTTATTTTTATGAAGTATACCAGAGGGAAGTAGATGAAGCACATATTTTTCATTTCCTACAACAACTGTATGTCCTGCATTACATCCACCTTGAAATCTTACAACATAGTCACACTTTTCTGTTAAAAAATCAACTATTTTTCCTTTACCTTCATCTCCCCATTGCGCACCTATAATAACAACAGTAGACATATTTACTTTCTCTCCTTTTTGTATTAATGGGCTGAAATGTAAACGGGCTTTACTTCTAAAACATTAGGAAGTTTCTTTATTTGTGCAATTATTTCTTCTGTTAGAGGAGCATCAACACTTATGACAGATAGGGCTATGCCTCCAGCTTCCTTTCTTCCGAAATGCATGTGTCCAATGTTTATATTGTTCTTTCCAAGCAATGTTCCGATATTACCAATAACACCTGGACGGTCATGGTTTTTCATGAAAATCATATTTCCTTCTGGGAT
>FWWM01009315.1_pt1 | contig 18222 bp, 17 predicted proteins | sample 2228351 | NCBI WGS metagenome assembly FWWM01 (sample SAMEA103939774, study PRJEB20133) | metagenome
CGCCAACGCTGGAGGAACTTGCGGAGGCTCAGGGCGTGAAGCCGATTAAGTCCCTTAATGAGCTTCCTACGGACCCGACCATTGAAAACGCTGAAATTGAGTGGTTCCTCGCAGAGCTTCGCCGAATTCGTGAGGACGGAGACGACGTGCTCCGCCACTGAGAATGCAATTCGTACTCCTTGATACCGATGTTGCTTCCTTTATCTTCCGTGGGGATCCCCGCTCAGCACCGTATAAACAAACGCTTCAAGGGCGAGAACCGGTCATTTCCTTCCAAACCGTTGCGGAGCTTCTATACTGGGGGCGGGCGAATAGGTGGAAAGCTGAGAGACTTGAACTGCTTCAGTCATTCATTGATAGTTTCGTTATGATTCCAATTGTCCCGGAACTGTGCGGGGAATGGGCCCACATTAAGAGTGAATGCAGGTGGAAAGGAAAGCCAATTGGGTCGGGTGATTGCTGGATTGCTGCCTGTGCGCGATTCTACCACATTCCTCTGGTTACTCACAATCGGAAGGACTTTGAGATGGTTGAAGGATTAGAGGTCATCAGCGAAAGCTAAACTCAGCCGGAACTGATCCCTGCATTCACCCTCTAAACTTTATAAGGATTATATCGCCGTCCTTGACGATGTAATCCCGCCCCTCTATCCTCCAGAGGTTTCTTTCCCTAGCGGCGGATTCGCTTCCCGCGGAGATGAAGTCTTCAAAGCTTATTACGTCCGCGCGGATGAAGCCCTTCGCCAAATCCGAGTGTATCTGCCCAGCGGCGTCAACGGCGGTTCCACCAGCTTTCACGCACCATCCCCGCACTTCCTTCTCGTTGAACGTGTAAAAGACGGTTCTATCCGCCACGGAGAGCACCGCTTTCTTTAGAGGTGGGACGAGTGGCGCGCCTATCCCGTAAGCCTCACGGAACTCCTGACGTTCCTCCTCCGTTTCAAGCTCCGCCAAGTCCGCGGCAAGACGTATGGGAAGCGCGCAGCAGGCGACCCCCTCATCGCAGAAATGCTCGCACATCCCCTCCCTAATCTCGGCGCGGACGTAGACGTCTTCGCCCAAGTTTAAGACGACGAGCCAAGGACGTGCGGTCAATAGCGCCAAATCTTGCAACTCCTCACGTTCCTCAAATGCCAACTCCTTGAAAAGCAGTTTCTGGCTCTCTAGAAGCGAGAGGACTTTGGAGAGGGATTTATACCTTGGGTCGTCCTCGGGATGTTTCATTGCTCTAAGTTTGCCCTTGAGATTCTTCAGCGCGGTCTCCGCAATAGCCAGGTCCATTATCAAAAGGTCGTCCCTAAATGATGCAAATGCGGATGGAAGTTTTCCGACATCAAATTCGCTCATCGCTTTGAAAACGAGAATCAGCAGGTCAGCCTGTTTGATCTCCGGCAGGATACGGTTCATCAGCCTGCTGGGGGTTTTGGCGGAAAAGCCGGGAAAGTCAAGGATTGATGCCTGCAGTGGAAGAACGTTAGGTCTGTTCAAGATTCCGTGGAGACCTTTAATCCGCTCCTCGTCAAGTGCGCAGGAACCTACCGGCGCGGTGAAGGTTTCGGATAGAACTTCATCCTTGGGTTTAGTGGCGGTCAGTAACTGGAAAAGTTTGCTCTTTCCTGTGTCCTCAGGCCCGATTAAAGCTATTTGAAGCATATAAGCTCCCTTCCCCGTGTTCTATTTTATCAGAACAATAGAACTCCCCGAGTTAACCTGGGCGCACATTCCGGTTGGCGTAATTCAGTATCAGATTCAAGAGAATCAAGCCAACAGACTGGAGGCTCTCAGGACTGCATTTATCCGGCGTATCCTCAAGGGTGTGCCAGTAAGGGTAGACAAAGTCTATGAGAAGGTAGCTCTTCACTCCGGCGTCAATCAGTGGAAGATGGTCGTCGTAGATCGCGATTGCGCCAGTGTCCAGCAGTGCTTGAACGCCAAGGGCAGATTGGAGCTTAAGCGCAGAATTGAAGAACCAGGGAAGGCTGCTCTCTGAAGCGGTTTCCCGTGTAATGGCGAGGTCTGCGTCACCAACCATATCAATTACTACCGCGTAGGAAATTTTCCGCCTTAGCTCAGGGGAGAGGTTGCGCGCAAAGTGGCGACTGCCATAAAACATCGTTGAAAGGGAGGAGCCAAAGTCTTCTCCGTCAAAGAAGACCAGTAGGACCCCGAAGTTGTCCGGCAATTTCCCGTGAAGTGCGCGCGCAAGCTCCAGTAGCACCGCAACTCCGCTTGCACCGTCGTTAGCTCCGGGAATCGGCTTTGTCCTATTCGCCCCGCTATCCATATCCGCGAAGGGTCTTGTATCAAAATGCGCGCCGAGAAGAATGAAACGCTCCGCGTCCTTGTTGAGGTAAGCGATGACGTTCGTCATCGGGGTCTTTCCCTGCGGGGTCTCGGCGGTGAACCGCTGTTCAAGAATTGAGTCAGCGAACAATTTGAGTGAACCCTTGATGTAACTCACCGCGCGCTCGTGTTCCGGCGTTCCGGGAACCCTTGCGCCAATTGCCACTTGTCTCTTCAAATGCTCATAGGCTCGGGTTCCTGAAAAATCGAGTGATACCACGTTCGCCTGAGTTTGGGATAATGGGGTTCCCGCCGTCGCAAGCATTAAAATCAGAAAAACGTATACCGCAAAGCAAAGGGGATTGCGCATAATTCCAAATCAATCTGTGTGGACGCCAAAATTGAATGGCGAATTCAACAACGCACCTATTCTACTTAAATTCCCCGTGCTTGGGAACAACTCTTGAGGAGTCTATAGTGTAGTAATCTCGTAGTGTTACCTTGATTTAGGGAGGTTTTGACGAAAATGAGAGCATCGTTTGCTGTTGGAATAACTATATTGGCGCTCGGCATTCTCTTGGCGGCTGATGGGGAACGAACTTCGCTGAAGGATAGCCAAGCGGTAGCGGGTTGGGAATTGGTGAGAAGTAAGCTCAGAGAGTTTTACGAGGAAAGGGGCGAGTATCCGCTGAGGCTTTCAGAGCTTGTAAACGAGGGCTTTCTTGAGGAATTCCCCAAGAATCCTTACGTCGGCGGATGGAGGATGGAACAAGTGCGGTCGGCGAGCTGGGCAGAGGGAAAGTTAGTCTATCATCCTTTCAGCCTGGGCGGGGAGAAGATTGATAGCTACTTCCTCGGTGTGTATGGCGGTAGCATAGAGAAAATTGAGGGTGACCCCAACCGTTTGAGAATGACTCCGTCATATTTTTCCATCCTTTACGGTTTTGACAATCCCCTTGCAAAGGCGCTTCTGAAGTACTCCTTCAGCCTCACTGAAACGGAGCTTAAAGACCTCAAGAAAAAGGAGAACCGCAAGAAAATCCAAAACCTTCCCCAGACCCTCATAGACGAGCTGGACGCACAGATGAAATCCAACGCGCATCTGTTCCGGCTCATGGTGGAAAGGTTTGCGGTGGATAATTACGGAACGTATCCGCCCTCAATTGAACGCCTTCAGGCACTAGGTTACTTTGCGGACTACCCCGACAATCCCTACTATCTTCTGGACGACAGCGCGCCGGCGAAGGTAATACCGGCAAAGCTGGAGGACGGGTTCGTAGCGGGAAGCGTCGTCTATCATCCGTTCGTTCCGGACGGAACCGCGTTGGAGACGTACCTGCTTTTGGCAAGGGGCACAAGGCAATCCAAGTCTAAGGACTTGTTTTACGGTCCTGTTGCGTGGGACAACTTGTATTACATCCTGCCCGAGGATTTGGAAAAGGACGGATTTTCGGAAGGTTTCTTGATTGCGTTCTCCTCAGTGCCTGCGGAAAATGAGCCGAGCATTGAGAAGGCCCTCCGGGATAACCCAGGGGTTATCCTTCAGGACGCGAGTTGGCCGGATGCCCAACCGGATAATCGCGCGAAGGACGCTTTGCACAGAATCCAGCTGTCCATTGAACGCTATGCGGCTGACGACCCCAACGGCGTTTACCCTCCAGACCTCCAAACCCTCGTTGACGAAGGCTACCTTTACTGGCCGTTAAACCCCTATGCGGAGGATAAAGAAGGGGTTAAGAAGCGGATGACGCAGGTGAAGCCTGGTGATTTTGAGCCCGGTGGAGTTATCTACCTGCCTTTTGAATTCCCCAGCTACGAGGGCAAGGGTTATCTCGCCTATTACCTGGCGGTCTACGGCGCTGAGCCTGATGGCGGGATGGATGTAGGTTCATTTAAGGACGGTAGCTTTGAATTCTACTGGGATGTGGAAAACGTCCCCGCACCGCCAAACTTTGCTGGCGGACGGGACGGCGAGAATGACGGCATAATTATCGTCCTGTCTAGCGGACCTGCGGAGATGTTTGCTGGCGATTGAGGCGATGAGACTCCCGAAAGCGCAAGCGGAGGATTGGCAAATGTCCTCTATCGGCGGAGAGACAATCCCGCACTTCGGAGATTCTCATTACAAATCGCTGGGTAACTGAACTTCCGCGAACTATTTGCATTCTTCCAAATTTGTGATACAATCTGCTCCTGTTTGGGGAAGCTTGCCACAGGGAGGAGTATCGGACTCCAACGCTTTCCGCTAGGAGAGTTTATAACCTAAATTTATAAGGGGGTTTTATTATGTTTGCACTGGATTTTGGCTCTGTTTTGGGAGGAGGAATCCAGCGATTCTTCACTAACATCGAGACGGTGATTTTTTACACCGTCCTCTATCTCGTCGGGATGTTCGTTCTGTCTCTTCCAATGATGTTCATAGTGGGATTTGCGGTGTTCCTTGCGATGGTGGGAGCATCAAGGGGCGCGAGCCAGCTACAACTGGCGTCCGTGATGGCTGGTTCCGCACTCCTGATGATTATCGTAGGCATTGTTATTTTTATCGTCTCGTTGGGATGGTTTGCAGGTTATCTGAACGCCCTCAGAAAGATAACATTGGGACAGGCACCAGAGTTTGGGGATCTATTTTCGCAGTTCGGGAAGCTCCTTCAACTTATCATCTTCGGCATTCTCTTCTACTTGGGCGTTTTTGTGGGATTGATACTGCTAGTAATACCTGGGATCGTCGTTGCGGTTGCGTGGTCGCAGGCTTTTCCCCTCATAGTGGATCAGGATATGGACGCCATAACTGCGATGAAGACCTCGTGGAATAAGGTATTCCAAAACTTCTGGATTGTTTTTGGAATTCTCGTGGTGACCTTCGTCTGCGTGTTCATCGTTCAGCTGGTTCTAATGGCTATTGCGGTTATTCCTGTAATTGGAATGCTTATTTTTATGGTAGCGATGTACCTATTTGTAACTCCCATCGTGATGATGATTATTTGGAACTTGTACTTTGCCCTATTCCCTAAAGAACCCCAAGCGCAACCTTCTATGACTACCCCAACCCCGCCACCGCCTCCATCCCTTTAGACTAAGCCAACGTGGAATCGGATTTCTAAATGGTCCGTTCTTGGTCGGAGAACGAATGCCCCAGCAGGTCCACCGTCAAGCATTTGCTGGCAGTTTGTTGATGCAGATTATCTAATCGCCTAGCGACTAGCGTTTTGGCGTTTGGCGGTGGTTAATTACAGAGAATTGACCTTGAGGAGCGTTCGGTGGAGAGCTCGGGTTGGAAACAGATTTGCGACCTCCAAGGTCGCGGTACTATTTGCTCTTTGGTTTTCCTCTTCGCGCAATGGAGGATGGGACAGCGCACGCTTTTTTATCCCGCAGTATCCGTAGCGCTTGACTCTTGCGGAAGGATGTGTTTAACTTAATCACGAACCGCGAGAGTGGCTCCCGCGGTATCTAACTAAGTATTGTTTGGAGGCGATTTTTTGATGAAGTTTTTGGCTAAAGTCTTGACTTTGGTAATAGCGATGGTCTTTGTAGCGTCTTGCTCGGGCGGGGTAAACTACCACGCGTCCCAGTACGATATGAATAGCTACTCGGAGCGGAATGTTTCCGCCCTTCCGCCTGCGGATAGGTACATAGTAGTTTTCAAGGATACGGTTACAAATGTAGCGGACGCGACTAGGCAGGTTACCGCACCGATTGGTGTGGCACCCGAGAGGACATTCACCTACGCGATCAAAGGATTCTCGGCGACTATCCCTGCCAACGCCATTCCCGGAATAGAGAAGAATCCGCTGGTTGATTACGTAGAACCTGATATAGTCCTTTACGCTGCTCCAAAACCAGATAATCCGGGCGGAGGTAAAGGAGGAGGTAAAGGCGGAGGCGGAGGCGGAGGCAGCAGTGAGCTCCAGTGGGGCGTTGATAGGATTGACGCGGATAAGAATAGTGGTCCTAAGGGCGCTGGCGTTAATGTCGTGGTCTTTGATACCGGTATTGATACCGACCATCCGGACCTTGCGGCGAACTACAAGGGCGGATATGACTTTGTGAATAACGACAATTCCCCAGAGGATGATAACGGGCACGGAACCCACGTTTCAGGTATCATCGCTGCAGATGATAACGGAACGGGTGTGATCGGCGTAGCGCCGGATGCTGGCATCGTTGCGGTGAAGGTGCTTAACGCTGGCGGAAGTGGAGAAATCAGCGATATTATCGCAGGAATTGATTGGGCAATCGCAAATAAGTCCGCCTACGATATTGAAGTTGCAAACTTCAGCCTTGGCGGATACGGCGAAAGCGACGCCTTTCATACCGCGATTATGAATCTTTACAACGCGGGCGTAACCATTGCCGCGGCGGCGGGAAACGACAAATGGTGGGCGGAGTACTTCATTCCCGCCTCGTATCCTGAAGTTCTATGCGTCAGTGCCCTTGCTCCTGGCGATAAGTTTGCGAGTTTCAGCAACTACGGCTACGTGGTTGACTTAATTGCTCCGGGGCAGGACATTAAGTCCACCTGGGTTGGCGGTGGTTACGTTACTATTTCTGGAACTTCAATGGCAGCTCCACACGTTGCAGGCTCTGCGGCACTTTGGCTGGATAGCCACATCGGGAGTCCTTCAGATGTTATGAATGCGTTAATTACTGCGGGTGAAGCTCCCAAGCGCGGCAAATGGCCCGGGGACCCGGACGGCGTGGCGGAGCCCCTTGTGGACGCTGAGAATCTATAGTTTGCAAAGGCAAGAACAGGTTGTAAGGATTAAGTCTTCTTTACATCGCTGAGGCTTTGCGGGGGAAGGCGATGCGTATCGCCTTCCCCTGTATGGTTTCTACTGCTTGGAGAGCTTTGGCGGAGAAATCCTAAGTTGGTAGTCTCACCAAATCTGGTAGGCGGAGGACAGCTCCCGGATGATTTTTTCCTTGTCAAGGAGTTCTCCCCGAGGATTTTTCCAGCCCTTCTCCGCGTAGATTAGAGCGAGGGGCTCGCCTTCCTCTACTGAATGCCCGACCTTCTTGAAGATCTCCACCCCTACCCAGGGGTTTATTCTTTCTCCCATTCTCGTTCTGCCACCGCCTAGCTTATGCACAACCCTGCCAACTGTGAGCGCGTCCAGTTGACCGACCGTGCCTCTTTGGAGTGAAACTACTTCCGCCTTCTCAACTTCCTTATCAATCCCCTCAAGTTTCTTTCTAAAGGCGGAAATGTCTCCTCCCTGCGCGGAAACCATATCAAGGAATTTCTCGTAAACGCATCCGCTCCTTATCAGTTCAATCAGCCTTTCCTCAGCCATCGCCTGGGACATCAAATGTGTATGGAGCAATAGCTCCTCCGCGAGATGAATAGCAAGATGGGCGACTCCGTGGTCAGCGTTGCCTAATTCCAGTGTTTCCAGAACCTCCGCAACCTCAAGGGCGTTGCCAATCATCGCGCCAATCGGTTGGTGCATATCCGTTATGACGGACTTTAGATCTAGGTTAAACTCCCTGGAAGCGAGTTCTATCTCGCTGGCAAATTCGCTGGCGTCGCCGTAGGTATTAAAGAAAGCTCCACTTCCACACTTGACGTCAACCACAACCGCATCCGCACCACCCGCAACCTTCTTTGAAAGTATGCTCGCTACGATCAAGGGTAGAGAGTTGACTGTTGCTGTTGCATCTCGTAGAGCATAAAGCTTCTTCTCCACTGGAACAAGATTCTTGCTTTGGCTGATGATGGCGCATCCTACATCCGCAAGCTGGCTCAGAAGTTCTTCTGCGCTGAGCTCAACAATGTAACCTGGAATGCTTTCAAGTTTGTCAATTGTTCCACCGGTATGACCCAGACCACGACCGCTCATCTTTGGGACCTTGTATCCCGCGCAGGCTAGAAGTGGAACTAGAATTAGGGAAGTCTTATCCCCCACCCCGCCGGTGGAGTGTTTGTCGAACACAGGCTTGAACTCATTCGGGTAAGTAAGAACTTCGCCCCCTTCAACGAGGGCGCGCGTGAGGTCCACCGTCTCACGCCTCGTGAAGCCCTTAAAATAAATTGCCATCAGTAAGGCTGAGACTTGGTAGTCTGGAACTGTCTCGTCAGTCATCCCCTCAACAAACTGCCTAATTTCGCTGGTTGTTAGTTCCTCTCCGTTTCGCTTCTTCTCAATTATTGAGAGCATTCATCATCACGGGCAATATACTACCACGATTTCTTTAGGAGCGTTCTCGCAGGCTATTATGAGCAAGCCTCAACGGTTCCGGATGGACGTAACTCTTAAAGCACTGGAGAACCAAAGCGGTCGCGCAATCCGTATTAATCCTATGCCCGGGAGAAACGAACAGGAGCGTTCTGCCTGCGTTCCCCCCCGAGAATGGCGACCTGACTCGGATAACCGTGCCGATCTGCTCTCCCGTAGGTTCGTCCCAAAGGGGGGAAACTGTAGTGGATACCTTAGGGAACCAATGGGATACTCCACCTGTCTTGGAAATCGTTGGTTTCCGCGGAATAGGTGGGTGAGAGTACCTGCCGATTAGTCTACTTTTTGCACAGCCGATGCATACTTCCCCCGTTCTTACCCCGAAATGGCAGGCAAGCCCGAACCTGCGTGGATGAGCGACGCCCTGCCCGTCAAGGATAAACAAGGTGAAAAGCGGGCTAGAATCGCTAGCATTCGTTCTTTGTCGCTTCCTTAATTCACTTTTCAACTTCCTGTAGGCTATTAGGAGCGGGGGAAGTTCACGGTATGCCAGAAGTCCAGGAATGTAAGGAACGCCCACGCTAGCTTCCCCGAAGTAGAAGTCGCACTCATCGGTGTCTAGCTTAAGGCTCAATTTCAATCCTCCCATTGGGGTCGCTACTTGGAGTTTTCCATTCATAACCGCGATGCAGGCAAGTGCTTTGCTGGGCGTCTTCAAAGGATCGGAGAACGTCACGTCACAACCGGCGACCAGAATTGGTAGTGGATACTTCCGACCGCGATCAATCCAATCCGGAGTGAGCGAAACAAGTTTGGAGAGTTTCCGCTGGTCCGCAAATAGTCGTGAGGAAAGGCGTGGATCTGTTTGCTGGGAGGCGTTTTTCCCACATTTAAGCTTCGCTTTCAGTCTCACTCCTGATTTAGTTGCTCCCAATCCCTGACCTCCTGCGCCCAGGGGGAAAGTTGGGAGTAATCCCCCTGCCAGAACGTATACATCACACCGGAGACGCCGGAAAAGGGCTTAGCGTCGGATAGCCAATCGCCTATGGTGTAGTTTGCGCCCTCGTCGTAGTATCCTCCGAGAAGCTGACGGTGTCCGCGCTCCATGAAGAACTGAATAGTTTCCGCGCGGTTCCCAAAGTGCCGCCAGTTGCCGATAACCCAGCTCGGGGGCAAGCCCTCCCAACTGCCTTCCAGCGTTCCGTTGACGAGGTAGTAATTGTCGTGGGCGTTGTGATAAGGGTCGTGCATATCCGACCAGGTTAGGAGATTCCAGTTAGTATTAACTTCGTGCGCAATCTGCTCTATTCGCTGGGTCGCGTCGGCGAGGAGCTCGCCCAGGGTTAAGCCTCTAGACTGGCAGAGCTCGCACCAATTGGCGACTCTCAGCTCGGCGAAGCGCGTGTTTTCCAAGTTTCCGCACGAAAGGAGGACAGAGGTAGAAAATGGAAGTAAAACCCCAGTCGCTATTGCGACCCTTTCAAGTGCACTCAATACCATCTCGCGCCTTTGTTGCGGTCAGGTTCATCGGAAGGATTTCACGGGACCATCCACAGATCCCGCTTCGTTTGATTATTATACCCACGGCTGGGTATTGCGCCCAAAATTATACTAAGCGGGTTCTTAACCTGCCTTTTTGAATTTCGCGATAATGCAACAAGGACGGCGCAACTTCGCTCGGCGGTTCATTCTACATTTTTTCTCCAGCTGGTTTCATCCGCGCTGCCAAGTATATGAACGGGGTATCAAGCGCGGCGACCAGCACCTTGAGAACATAGGTTGTTAGGTAAATCTCAAGAAGCAGGGGAAAGCTGAATTTGCCGATGAACGCGATACTGCAGAAGATTAGCGTATCCCAAAGCTGGGATAGCATCGTGGATAGGTTGTTGCGAAGCCAGAGGTGCCTGTCCTTCGTGAGCTTCTTTATCAGGTGGAACATCCAAACGTCGTGAAACTGAGATACAAGGTAGGCGACGTAACTTGCAAGAACGAGGCGTGGGAGAAAGCCGAATATGGCGGATAAGTGTTCCTGCGCCCAGTCTTCGGGTCCGGGGATGTAAAGCAAGGCGTACCACATAGAGAGAGAGGTGATTACCAACGCGACGAAGCCGTAAACCACCGCCTTCTGCGCCTCCCGCTTGCCGTACTTCTCCGAAAGCAGGTCGGTGCACCAGAAGGTCGCGCCGTATGCCACGTTTCCGAGGGTAGCGCCAAGCCCGAAGAGAGTAACCTGCTTGATAACCTGCAGGTTGGCGACGGTTATGCTTATAACGATAAGGACGTGGATACCTTCTCTACCGAAGATTCGGTAAACTATTAGCGCGACCGCGAAGTAGATAATGACAAAACCGAAGAACAAAAGTTCGTTCGTGGGCATAACTATAACCTGATTTGGGGATTATACAATGGAAAACGCAAGAGACGAGAAGGAACGGCTAAGCGCGCGCTGGTATCACGACGGCGAGCGGGGTAACCTTCGCCATGAAGCGGTAGCGGTCCTGCGGGCAATCCAGCACGGCGAGAAGGACTGGGAAAGCTACTTAAGGGAGCTTCCCTTCGTGGATGAGGTTTCCAACGGAAGAGACTTGCGCGGTTTGGACTTCAGCGCATTGAAGGAGATTCCGGGCATCAATTACGCTCGGGACGGCTTTTTGGATCTCGCCGGAGCGAACCTGCACAACGCTGACCTCTCCTTTGCCAATCTTTACAGAATACACTTGGAAGATGCCAACCTATACTCCTGCAACCTTTCCCACACAAATCTCGTCAACTCGCATCTCAGGAACGCGATACTTGAGTATGTTGACCTTACCGGTTCGCACATTGAAAAGGTTGATTTGCGCGGATTTAACCTGTCAACAGTGAAAGGTCTGAATAGCGCGATTCTCAAGAACGTTAGGCTGGGCGAAACCGTAGTTCAACGTGAGCAGTTCGAGCAGGAAGACCGCACGCCAATGATTTACAACGAGGTGAGGGCGTGTTGGTGCAGGAGGGGATGCACGGGCAGTCCGGAGATGATGGCGGAGGGGATTGCTCACTTTGACAGCGCCCGGGCGACTTATCTAGCGCTTAAGAATAATTTCCTCACTCTTGGCGAGCATAGGAACGCAAGCTGGGCGGCATTCAAAGAGAAGGAGATGGAGAAGCAAGCCCTTGCCCTAAGAATAAGACGTGGAGACTTCAAGGGGCTTCTGGGCGTCCAAAAACGGCTTGAACTTCTGGGGTACAGCTTCTTTGAGCGGCTCTTTCAATACGGGGAGAACCCTTGGCGTCTCGTGTGGTGGGCATTGGGAGTTATTCTTACCTGGGCAGTTCTCTATCCGATTTCGGGAATTGTGTCAACAACCAGTGGAGGTTCTATATCCTACGCCAGCTCCGAAACCCTTATTGATGTCTTGCGCACCTTTCTCACTTCACTATACTTGTCCGCGATAACTTTCACAACGGTAGGATACGGTGACTTCATTCCCGCGGGCGGAATCGCCCACTTCTTGGCAGGAGCGGAGGCACTTTTGGGGTTACTCTTCCTTGGCTTGTTCGTCTGGACGCTTGGAAGAACCGTCGCCGCAAGGTAAAAGAAACAACCGAACTAAGGTATAATCTCACAGGAGGGTTGGCATGTGCATAATGTAACTAAGTCTACTTCAGATGGGAAAGCCTCGTCCTCCGAGAGCGGTACAGAAAGGCTAATTCCCGAAAAAATCACCACCTCAGTTGAACTGCTCAAGCAGTTATTATCACCCGACCCGAAAGTTTCCCAGAACGCGGTTTGGATACTATCAGCGATTAATCGCGAGCTCATTCTTGTGTATCAGCAACTTCTGAAAGATCCGAAGGCTCTTGAACAGTGCGGGATCAAGGCAACTAGGAAAACCAAGCGAATAATAGAAACCTAATCAAAGACCTCAACGGTTCCTCAGCCATATCGTATAAGGTAACTGCAACCCCTTCCCGAGCGAGGTAAATGGCAAAAGCCATTCCCGCGGGACCCGCGCCAACAACGTCTACGCCGCTACTGGCAATAGAGCCAAACATTATTCAGAAATACCCGAAGCCTAACAGTTGGGAATTGACTAGCTTTACCTAGTCCCGCGAACAAACGAATTGTAGATGAAGCCGAAGATGAGGAGGAAAATAAAAGCATCCGCGAACGCCCATAGCCCACCAACAAAGGAACCTCCGACAGTTGCCTCAAAACCTACGTATATGCTTCCGAACATCTCAACCATTTGTTTGCCTAAATTGTAATAGTACGCAATTAGTCCCAACGCTAAAATGCACAAGGCGAAGGTCACACCTCCCGAAAAGGCAAAACCAAAAACGTTGAGTTTCATCTAGAGAACCTCCTTAACGGTCATAATATTTCAAATTAGCTCCTGCGAATCAAAGGCGCGCCCTTCTAAGCAAACTGCTGTTGACGACAACTGAGAGGCTACTTGTTGCCATAGCGGCGGACGCAACTATGGGTGAAAGAAGCCAGCCGGTGAATGGGAACAGCACGCCTGCGGCAACGGGAATGCCGAGAGAATTGTAGATAAAAGCCCAGAAGAGGTTCTGCTTAATCTTGCGCATCGTCAATCTGCTTAACCTGATAGCCTGCGGGATGGAGCGCAAATCTCCGCGCATAAGGGTTATCCCAGCGCTTTCCATCGCCACATCCGTTCCCGTGCCCATTGCGATGCCGATGTGGGATTGGGCAAGCGCGGGAGCGTCGTTAATGCCGTCGCCAACCATCGCCACTACCCTACCCTGCGCCTGAAGTTCCTTAATCTTATTAGCTTTATCCTGAGGTAGAACGTCCGCAAGAACCTCGTCAATACCCACCTGCTTGGCAATGGCTCGCGCGGTTCGTTCATTGTCGCCCGTCAGCATAATCACCTTGCGACCCATTGTGTGCAGCGTATTTATCGCTTCCTGCGTCGTATCTTTGAGAGTGTCAGCGATGGAAAGGATGCCCGCAATCCGCCCGTCAATGGCAAGAAACACCGGCGTTTGACCCTTTTCCTGCAGTGGGACGATATATTGTGCTCCTACCTCCGATATGTCATTCGCGGAAATACCCGCCTCAGAGAGGAGTCTTTCATTGCCGAGAAAGACCTTTTTACCATCAACTTCCGCCCGTACGCCCTTACCGGTGATGGAATCAAAATTATTCACATCTGTCACCGCAACGCCGACCTTCTCAGCGTATTCAACCACCGCCTCGCCAAGAGGATGTTCACTCCCCTTCTCCACCGAAGCGGACACCCGGACAACCTCTTCCTCCGAGAAACCATTCAAGGGAATAACGCTCACGACCTCTGGCTTGCCCTTCGTGAGTGTTCCAGTTTTATCTAAGACGAAAAACTGCGCCTGCACCAGCTTCTCAAGTGCCTCCGCGTTCTTTATCAGGATTCCCGCTTCTGCTCCCTTGCCAGTGCCAACCATAATTGCCATCGGTGTTGCCAGTCCCAGCGCGCAGGGACAGGCAATTATCAGAACCGACACAAAGGTTATCAATCCAAACACGAAGGCGGGTTGGGGACCGAAGATATTCCAAATGACGAAAGAAATAATTGCAATCACAACCACTGTTGGTACAAAATAGCTGGTGACGATGTCAACCAGCCTCTGAATGGGTGCTCGGGACGCCTGCGCCTCTTGAACCATTTTCACTATTTGGGCGAGGACCGTATCCCTGCCTACCTTGGTCGCCCTGAACTTGAAGTACCCGGTCTTGTTTATGGTAGCGCCGAAAACTGTGTCACCAACTTCTTTCTCCACGGGCAGGCTTTCGCCCGTAAGCATACTTTCATCAACGGACGAAACGCCTTCAATGACTTCTCCATCCACTGGAATTTTCTCCCCCGGCTTCACTACGACCACGTCGTTAAGCTGAACCTGGGAAACAGGAATTTCAATCTCCTTCCCATCCCGGACAACGCAGGCGGTTTTCGCCTGCAAGCCTATGAGCTTCCTGATTGCTCCACTAGTGAAGCTCCTCGCCTTCGCTTCAAGAAATTGCCCGAGCAAAATCAGCGCGGAAATAACTGCCGCCGTATCAAAGAAGACTTCAACTACACCCTCCTTGCGAAAGTAATCAGGAAATAGCCCAGGCGCAAACAGGGCGAAAAGACTATACACGTAGGCGGCGGTTATACCGATGGCAATCAGAGTGAACATATTGGTGGATCTACGCTTGAGTGCGCTCCACATTCCGCGATAGAAGCGTCTTGCGGGATAAAGAATTATCGGCGTCGTCAAAAGGAATTGAATCCAGTAAATACCGGTCTTCGTTAGGAAACTTTGGCTCTGATAAAAGGCAGGAATGAAGTCAAGTATTGCCAGGATAGCAACCGGCACCGCCAGTGCTAGGGAGAAGAACGTCTCCCTACTGAGTTTGATTAGCTCCTGGTCGGGCTTTGCCTCCGCGTCAAGCTCAACGTAACGGGGCTCAATCGCCATACCGCATTTGGGGCAGTCGCCCGGCTCATCCTGCACAACCTCCGGATGCATCGGGCAATAGTATTCAATCTTCACGGAAGGTTCAGGAAAAGCTTCCCGCTTCTCAAGAGTCATCCCGCACTTGGGGCAGGTTCCCGGCTTGTCGGAGACGACGCCCTCGCACATCGGACAGAAGTATTCAACCTTACCCACTATTGCGCCTGCATCCACCTTATCGGCAAAGCCGGTTGGACAGATCTCGTCTACGGACTTCGTTTCCGTTCCGCACGCCTCGCCAGCAAAGGGGAACTTGTTAGCTTCAACCCTAGCATAGGCTTTTGGATTCTCCTCAAACTTCTTCTTGCAGTGCGGACTGCAAAAGTGGTAAGTTTTGCCGTTAAACTCGCTCACGCCGGCGGACTTCTGCGGATCAACCGACATTCCGCAGACCGGGTCAGTGACCTCCTTCGCCTCCTCACGGCTGACGGGTTCCTGCCTTGACGTTTCCCGCGTTTCGGTCATGCCAAGGTAGTGCTCCGGGTGTTGCTCAAACTTAGTCTTGCACACCGGCGAGCAGAAGTAATAGGTGATGCCTTGATAATCAAAGACGGCGGCATCCTTCTCGGGTTGAACCTCCATTCCGCAAACAGGGTCAGTTGCAGTTAGATGATCCATAAAAAGAACCTCATTTTTGCTGGGGTTTTACCCAGATTTACGATGTGGGCTCTTATCAAACGGTAGACGAACCTCAATCAGCTTTCTGCGTGTAATTCTCCGGCGCGGATTCAAACTTCATCTTGCAGTGTTCACTGCAGAAGTAGTACCAATTGCCGTCGTGTTCAACCGATCCGGCTGCGTTCGCCTTGTCAATCGTCATTCCGCAAACAACGTCTCTTACCAAATCTTGTTCCATAGTTAGACCTCCGATGTTAATCCTCCTTAGTTCTTTACGCTCTTGAATACAGTTTCCACCAACTCGTCGGACACTTTATCAACCAAGTCCGGGTCGCCTTTCTTAAAGGCGGTCTTTACGCAGGTGCGCATATGGCTCGCCATAACTAGCATTGACGCTTTGGTCGCGGCGTTGGCGATAGCGGTAAGTTGGTTCATTATGTCAATGCAGTATCGCTTCTCCTGAACCATTCTCTTTACCGCACGAACTTGTCCCTCAAGTCGGGAAAGCCTTTTGGACAGAACTTCAATCTCCGTATCCGTTAGCATAGTATTGGTATTATACCCTATAGAAGTATAATGTATTGCACTGTCTAGCTGGTCGGCGGGATTCAGTGAGTGATTCCTTAACCCGTCTAAGAGGTGGGCACGCCGAGCAGGCTCAGAATAGTCGGGGCGATGTCTTTCATATCGCTGATTTCTTGAAAACTTCCCCCGCGGTCGTTGACCGCAAAAAAGCAGTCGGGAGCGTACTTATGAGACTTCTTGGCTTCGTCAAATCCGTGATCTGTAGTGACGACTAGGACCGTTTCTTTCCACAAGTCTAGCTTTACTAGGAGAGCAAGTACTCTACCAAGCCAATCATCGCACTTGATAATAGCTTCCTCATACTCCACGGAGTTCTCCCCGAACTTGTGCCCTGCGCTGTCCGGGTCGGCGAAGTGCGCGAATACCGCGAAACGATTAGACCGTCCGTAGGCTTTGAGCATTTTCAGAAGAACCGTCCCTACTTCATCCGCCTTTCTTGGCATGTCACCGTACCACAAGTCAAAGGAACCTTTAGCGTTATACCAAGGTTCACCCTCGCCGGTGGATTTAGTGCGACCTCTAAGTCCATTCTCTGAGTAGGTTATGCCTGGTCCCAGTGAACCGAGATTGTGGCTCTTTCCCGCTACGAAGCCCGTAAACACGCGGTACCCGGTGAGTTCCTCCAGCGATTCAAATATGGAGGCGCCTTTGGGGAACGGTTGGTAATCGCTATTGCTGTAAACCCCTGAGATTTTGGCGGGCAAGCCAGTGCTGATCTGGGTCCATCCCGACTTAGTATCGGTGGAATGGTCGGTAATCCTCAGCTTTAGAAGCGTCCCCTTTTCAATAAGACCAGATAGGTTCGGCAGTCTGCCCGCGGATAGCATTTCGTTTAAGTGTTCCCACTGCACACCGTCCCAACCAATCAGGAGCAGATTCTTGTGGAGCGCTACTTCACCATCTACCGCCCTTGTTTCCAGCGACCTGGAGGCGTAGCTGGAAGGAAGAAGCAGTAAAACGATGGTGAAAAGCCCGATAGATAACAAGGATTTCATTCCGTTAATTCTCATCGTTCTTTATCCAATCCTTTATTCTAGAATGATGGGATTCAAAATAAAGGTTTTCTTCGGGATTCGCAAGCATACTATAAATTTCACCTGAGATGATGATAAAATGGGCGTGAAATGGCAATGCTGGAGGACGAAACCAGACGGGTACTTGGGAAACGTCCATTCCTTAAGGATGAAGTTGTGGGGAAAAGAGTCCTTTTGCACGTTTGCTGTGGCCCAGACGCTACTCAACCCATAAGATGGTTACTTCCCCTCGCGGAGAAGCTGGTCTGCTACTTCTACGACCCGAACATCTATCCGCCGGAGGAATACCTAAAGCGGTTGAGGGAGATGAGAAAGCTGGCACAAGAATGGTGCGTGGACACGATTGAAGGGAAGTACTTTAACGCACCAACTGAAACCACGAGGACCGACTTCGTTGTGAGCGAGGAAGAACTGCTCGCGGAGAAAGAGTATGACGCGGAACCACTGAAGCCGGTGGAGGAGCTGGGCACAGCGTTGAAAAACCTGATAGATGGCGGTTCTTACAGCGAGATAATTGAAAAACTGAGACCGTTTGCTGGGGCGACAGAAGGCGGGGATAGATGTTCACTTTGCTTTGACTTAAGGTTGACACGTACATCCGCCCTGACCAAGATACTTGGATTTGACGCATTTGCGACTACGCTGACAATTTCGCCGAAGAAGAACGTGGACCAAGTGAATCTGACGGGAGAGAACGCGGGCAAGCGATTCGGCGTTCGTTACGTCTGGACGAATTTCAAGAAACACGATGGATTCAAGGATAGCGTTCGCATCAGTCGTGACATGAATCTCTATCGCCAAGAGTACTGCGGGTGCAAGTGGAGCGCGAAGGCGTGAGCAGGGATACGGAACGGGCGCCCGACTTTACGGGAACATACTGGAAAGGAAAGAGTAGGAGGTAAAGGGATTCGCCACCGGAGCGCCCGCACTATGAACGGGAGAACAGGCAAAAGGACTCTAAAGGGGTAAGCGGACGAGCCAGTGAAGCTCTCTTAAGACCGGTGGAATTTCATTGTTGCCACCTAACTACGGATGTTTTGTGACAAG